>OCZT010000238.1_pt1 | contig 53046 bp, 41 predicted proteins | sample 1539031 | NCBI WGS metagenome assembly OCZT01 (sample SAMEA3539308, study PRJEB22396) | soil metagenome | biome: tundra; feature: field; material: soil | place: USA | collected 2010-05 | depth 0.15 m
AAATCAATTTTGTCCCTATCGGAATCAACTGCTCTGCAAAGATATTTCCATTCACTTTTTTACTTTGATATAGGTTTCATCGCCCCTTCATGAATCATTCGTTGATCTTAAAATGTCTTCTTATATTTTTTTTTATTTCAGGGGAATATTGATGCACCCATCTCATTATAGTAATGTGATCAACTTGCATTTCTCTTTCTGCCATAATTTCTTCTAAATTTTTATAGCTCAATGGATATTTTAGGTACCATCTTACATTTAATAAGATAATTTCTCCTTCATGATGCTTCCATTTAAAGAAACTAGATCGCATACTACACCCTTGATTCCTTCTTTATTCTATTGTATCTTTCTTATGAATTTTTGCAACAAAACCGGAAATCCTGTCCAAATTTAGTGCTTCACCAATCGCAGTGCTTCATTAACTTGTAATTGATGATTTCTAAGCACATCTATTTATTTTACCCCATAAAATATTTTACCTCACTATAAGACGAGGGACAAATAAGATGCATCTCCTCACGATAAATATTATTATATATTGGTATATATATAACTAAAGTTTCCATTTACACACCACATTCACGCTTTTTCAGTTTGTGACTTTAATTTAAAACCTAAATTTGACAGTTGCTGAAAAAGAAGTGACTTTCATATTATTCTGTCAAATGAACACAAAAATATAAGCATTTCCTAATAGAATATACTATTTCTTATATGATCTATTATTGCTGTTCGATCTTTTCATGAAAAACTTAATTTTTATAAAATTTTTGGCAAGCATAAAAAGGGTTTGGATCTCAATAATTTGTTAATGGGCTGGATGAACTATAAATTCAAGGATTATTTAGCATTAAAGAAGTTGGTAATTAGTTAAATTGGACCGGAATTATCGACATATTAGCATGACACATCCATGGAAGAGACCTTTATATAACTCTCGAAATCTTGGGAATAACACACGAAAAATACTATTGGATATTCTAGCAGTCTGTTTATTACGGTTATTTTGAAAAAGTTGTAAAAATTTAGACTGTACAAGTGTAGTTATTTTGACACTTGAATATAAAATTGGTGAATATAAATAGAGAAATTTATACTAAGGCTCATATTTCAACAAATCGCCAACGTAGACTTTATATGATAATAATCACATATTGGGATTTATTGAAATCCTCTAAGTTTTAAGTGTAACAAAAGATTGCGCTCCAGTTTATTGAAAATACATCCCCGATTTCACTTAAACGAGGAACAAAAAGGTTGAGAAAAAAATTAAAATATTTTGGGAATTACATGAATTAAATAATTAGAGTACAATCAAATCAGGTCACATAGATTTAAAAAAATAATATTAACTAAAGGAAATTTTGTTTGCTCTATTTTTGAATTTGGACCGCTGATTTTAAATTCAAGAGTAATTCTAGAAAATGTTACATCATTGAATAAAAAATTCATAAATTTTTGATAACTATAGTTTGCTTCATCAAGCAAAGTTATTATATCAACGTTATGGCATAATTCAGCAGATATATACAGTAAACTGGCAGTGCCTATCCCATAAGTAGAGTTATTTTTCTTGCCATAGTCAATGACTTCATGATCTTAAATAATTTATTTGATATTTCTCTATATTTGTAGAAATAGTTTAAGAATTGATGAAATTCTGAAATAATGATAAAATGAATTTGTAAATTATAAATTTTAGATCACCATAAAAAAATTTGCTAACAAATATCCAATAAAATTCCGTTAGCTATTATCTGGCAGAAAGTGATCTATTCCATTCCTGAGATGACAGATAAAAATAGTGAAAACAGGTGAAGCGATGAAATATGCCGTACTTATAGGGGACGGAATGGCTGATTATCCTATAAAGGAACTGGATGACAAGACCATTCTCCAGGCAGCTCAAATACCTGCTATGGATTATATCGCAGCACGTGGGAAAACCGGGTTTGCAAAAACTATACCGGATGGTTTTTCTCCAGGTAGCGATATTGCAAATATGTCTATTCTCGGATATGATCCGGTAATCTATTATTCTGGGAGAGCTCCTTTGGAAGCTGCCAGTATGGGTGTGCCACTTGCAGCGGAGGATGTGGCTTTCAGATGCAATTTCATAACCATTGAGTTTGGGAGAATGAAGGATTATAGTGCAGGGCATATAAATAACGATGAAGCAAAAATCCTAATCCAGGCACTTGATACAAAACTCAGCATCGAAGGACTACACTTTTATCCAGGAATCAGCTATAGGCATCTCTTGGTTGCCAGAAATAACATAGGAGTTGAAACAAAATGCACTCCTCCTCATGATATAATAGGCAAGAAAGTGAAGAAGTATATGCCAAGTGGAATAGATGGTAAGTTTTTTTCCGAATTAATTGAAGCATCTATGGTCGTTCTTGAAATGCATCCAGTTAACCTTAAAAGGATTGCGGAGGGGAAACACCCCGCAAACTCGATCTGGGTCTGGGGTCAGGGCCCTGCCCCAAAGTTTACCCCATTTCGAAAGCTTTACGGGAAAACCGGAGCAATTGTTTCGGCAGTCGATCTTCTTAAAGGCATCGGAATTTGTGCCGGTATGGAAGTAATTGAAGTTCCGGGAGCAACAGGCTACCTGGATACTAATTATGAAGGAAAGGCCTGTGCTGCCCTTGAAACTCTAAAAACCAAAGATCTTGTTTTTGTTCATGTCGAAGCTCCAGACGAAGCTGGTCACGAAGGAAGCATTGAAAAAAAGTTACAGGCTGTTGAAGATTTTGATCGGCGAATAGTAGCTCCAATTCTCAAATATGCCGTTGATTCAGGTGACCCCTTCACAATTTTGATAATGCCTGACCATCCGACCCCAATTTCCCTAAAGACCCATACAAACGATCCTATTCCATTTGCAGTCTACAGAACCGATGAAAATGATCCTGATGAAACTGAAGCTTTTGATGAGATGTCAGCTAAAAAGGGTTCTGTTGGCCTGATAGAGGCATCTGATCTTATAGGGATGATCATAAAAGCTTCATGAAATGATCTATCTTGTATGCTATTAGGCTTTTCGAGCCGGCCAGCTTACTTTTATTCTCCAAAAAATTATTTCCAAGGGTTTTTGGGGATTTTTTTTGCTCATACTCTTTTTGATGCTACATTTTAGTTAAATTGTTTAGTAGTCGCGAATTTAATACAATGCCTCTCTTCTAGATACTACTAGCATCTCAATAACTAGACAACTCATGATCCAAGTGGGCGATCTATATCTCTATTCCAATGAGAAGCTATCCGATAATATGAGAATTTCGATAAATTCGTCTGCATTTGAGTATTCGTTAGTTTAAATTTTTTAACAATAATTTTTACTCATAAAACTCTTACTCATTTTTCTCTTTATGAAGAATGCAAACATCGTCAATTAGATGGAGGCAAACTTGTTAAAATCGATTCCTTAACTGATTAGAAGAAATCATTTCATACTCTTTTTAAGTTCATGTATCTTTAGCAAAACAGGTTTTTTAGGCATACTTGAAACTGAATCAAGAATTATGTCAAAGTGCTAGTTTTATATCCGTAGATTGATCTTTCAGATTTGGAACTTGATAAACAAAATATTGATCGAATTTATTTAGGGGAATTTCTTGGTTTTCTTTATTAAATACCGGCAGTACAACATCTTATCATTTGGTAAACGAATAATTGATAACTGTAAATACAACAAAATTCTCGACAGTTCCATGCCTACTTATTTGCCTTGTTTTTACAATAAAAAAGGGCTGATTAGGGGACATGATCTTTATTCCTTCAGATCCTGGACATGTAAAAGCGGATGGACCTCAAGAAAATGAATCAAAAGCAAGGAAAAATCAGCGACTGAAACTGAACAAGAAGTGTGGTTATTTACACGTTGGATATAAACCTCATAGCATTAATAATAGGAATTATGAGCTGATCATGAGTTTTAAAACAATAACTACATAATTTCATGATTCTCATATAGATTTCTCAGAATAAATATGATCAAATACATAAATTCGCTAGACAGATTTGAACGGATTTCGCGAAGAGATAAATTAGACGTAAATCGGAATTATCTATAACTTTAGAATTTAAGCAGGTGAACTGAAAAATCAATTGCATTAAGCCTCAGATTATCTAAATAAACATATGATAAAATTATAACGTCAATGTACTTGATTTTGTACCCAAGGTACATAAATTCGATTCTTATGATGAAACACCTCATCTCGATTGTATCCAAGGTTCGGAAAATTTTACTGATGAATGCAGTAGCTTTTTGCGAAAAAAGCATTATATTAGTACTATATTTATCAAAAGAATCAAACATAAAGATCGGGTGACTGGGAACAAGTGCAGATCGATGGCATAGTAATTTAAAAATAAAGTTAAAGAGTTATGCAAATGGTAAAAATTATATTAGTGGAAATCTTTAAAGAACACTCTGAGGTTAGGAACTACTTTAGCTTGTGAACTTTTGAGTTTTGAGGTTACATTGGAACTTTGATTGTGGTACAATTTCCCATGTCATTTAAAACTGTGTTGCAAATCAAGGAAACTAGGGGATCAAAATCATATTAGTGATTTAAAATATTCGATCTATAACATTTCCTCATATTCATGGTGTTGATGCTAACATACCCCATTGTTTACAGTGAGGTGAGACACCTCAACTTTTATTCATTTACTAATGCTAACAATCATCCTTGCTGACTTAGTTATAATTTACTGACTGGATTAATGTTGGGATTGGAGATTCTTCGAGTGGATTTGTTCGTGCAGCTTTGAGTGTTTAATTTCTTTTATTAGCTCGAAAACTGTGAGTAACTCAACTAATCAACCAAATATCCACTAAGTATTCACGAATAGTGAATCGTGATTTAAAACTGTCAAATAAATATATATATGTTGAGAAGTATTTATACTTATAGTATTAATGGAGAGAATGAAATCTGATAATCAGATGAGGTTAAAGATAATCACAAATGTAGTTTCTTATCTTTTTACCTTTTGTTCTAAATTTGATTATAAATAGGATGTTCGAAAGTATAATTTACTGTTTATGATAATCATCTTTATGGGTTAATGTGGTACATAAATGATTTTTGAAAATTAGCAGTTTATCGAAATCCTCCGTCATAGACCTGGAGTGACACTAGATATAGTACTGATAGAAATTTGGGCTATTTAGCCGTATTCCAGTGATAGTATATAATGAATAGTATCTATGTATAGATTAAAGCCACATTATGAAGTTCCTTCTGTTATAGTTTAACATGAAATATTAAAACTATTAACAGGAACTATATAGATTGCGAGTTAAAATTACAAATTTCAACAAGTTGTGAGATAGAACATAACATATCTGGAGAATCTCATCGCAAAAGTTGATTATTATTCCCAGTACTTTGTGGCTTCAATAAATAAGACAAATTAGTAGATTATTAAAATCTTACAATTTTGCCATCCTACAACTAACAATTAGATATCCCACTTCAACAGATTTACAAGGTTTTCTTCTCTAAACCAAAAATGCGGAATGAATATTATTTCATTGATATTATTTAGGGGAATAAAATGAAGACAAAAATAAAAAAGAAGGTCCCGTATACGGTATCAAATATCAAAAGGTGTAGGTGCCCTCAGTGTTTTGTCCAAGCTAACAGCAAATGTGTAAAGGAGAAGTTTAGTGGATTAAAAAATGAATTAGAAAGTTTAGAAGAAGTTGAAGTTCTTGAGCCTCAAAAAGTTCCAGGAATCTACTGCTCTACAGGTATTACTACCTGTAAAGATTTGGACTTTAATAAACAATGCATTTGCTATACCTGTCCAGTCTGGGATAGCTATGAATTAGAGAACTCAAAAACGATTATATATTTCTGCAATAAAGGGGAAGCTTGAAAGCTTAAATTCTGATTTCGATGAATCTGCTAAATTTTCGAAAATAGTTAGATTTAGGTGTTCACTCAGTACTTTTGATCTATTACAATGAGTACATAAGTGCTGTTTTTTAAATTTTTAAATATTTTTTGCTTCAATAAAATTTGCCATGAATTTTAATAAAAAATAAGTGTAATGGATAAAAAAATCTTAATGTTTCAGGCTGCCAAAAATTAGTTTTTAATATCCACTTAGGTACAATAGATACTTATAATCACTGATTGTTGCTTGAATTATGGGGGGAATAAAATGTATGATCAATATCCTAACGTTATATAATTTTTCTAACAAAATAAATATTTTTGATTGTTTAAACTTCAAATCAAAAAAAAAAATTATCACTTCTCATAGACCTGAAACGTCGATAATTGGTAATATTAGAGGAGGCTGTTGAAAGATATCGCTACAATTCAAAGGGAGTACTTTTTTTCCTGTAATTTTCCTCGTGCACCAAGAACAAAAAAGAATTTAAGAGTTCGTTTTTCGTTGGAAGGTATCAGGTCTATAAAACAAGTAGGTTTTTTAGAATTCCTGTAGCTTGAGGCTAATGCAGACTTGTATTTAAAGATTCTGAAAGTATTCTGGAAGAGACCTGCATTCTGGAAACACCCTACATATAACACTGAGGGATAATATCGAAAGATCCAAAACATTTGAAATAGGCTCTAATATCCTTACAGGCATCGAGCCGGATCGCATTATACAATCGGATGTTAAAATGATAAATGTGAAAAAGAACTGGATCAAGCTTTTCGGAGATGGAAAAGCTGCTGAAAGAATAAGCGATGCTCTGAGGATAAAATAATGGGATCTCCATTCGAGGATGTAGCTTTAGAAATTGTATGTTTCTCTGATATCTTCTGGGATGCCCTCTGGCAGAGGCATCAACAATTATTCACAAGATTTCCTTCCAGCTGGAGAATTCTATTTATTGAGCCAACATCAATTCCAGTCCTCCTAAGACAACCTAAACGATTCTTCACAAGAAAGCATCTGAATATAGAGATTATTTCTTTGCCATCAATTCCATTAATTGACAGATTTAATAATTTAAGATGGATTAATGATTCTTTCGTCCGTCTCTGGCTTCGGTCAATATTAAAAAAGAAGAATATGAAAGAACCTATCCTCTTCTACTATGAGCCAAGATACTCAACTTTAATCGGAAAGTTGCAGGAAAAATTGGTTATTTTGGATTATATAGATAATAAATTGGCATTCTCTAACGTTCCCATATGGATGAAAACGTATCTGGATAATCTAATCAGGAAGGCTAACCTCATCTTTGCAGCCTCCTCTTATTTATATAAAAGTATCCTGAAGACTCGAATGGACAATGTGCATCTAATTGGCAATGGGGTTGATGTGAATCACTTCAGGAAAGCTATGACTGATATACCAATTCCTGACGATATAGCACAAATAAACCAACCTATTGTTGGATACGTTGGTGCTCTGAGCGACTGGCTAGATTTTGATATAATAAGAGCAATCAGTCGGGAATATCCATATCTTTCTATCGTACTTGTAGGGCCAGAATTTCCAAGCGTAAAAAGTGAGATTGAGTCATTAAAACAGTATGAAAACATTTATGTACTTGGGACAAAACATTATAATGCACTTCCTAATTATCTTAAGGCTTTTGATATATGTATAATCCCATTCAAAATAAATGAATTGACATTAAGCTCAAACCCTATCAAACTTTATGAATATATCTCAAGTGGGAAAAAAGTAATTTCTGCTAATTTACCTGAAGTAAAACCATTTTGCAGAGTAATCCATATTGCAGATAATTTGGATGAATTCCTACATTTTGTCCCCATTTCTCTCAATGAGAAAGCAAATATTGGAGAGTTTATCAGGATTACAGAAGAAAATACCTGGGACCGAAAATCAGAAAAAATGATTAAACTTATGATTCAAGAGTTGGAAAACTAAACTCAAGGAATTTTAATTGCTAATCTTATAGAGTAGGGGTATTATGTCCAGAGAGATCAACTCCAAGAAATATTGGGAAGAACATTTTAAAACCAAATTGGAAACGTACCGTGAGAAAAAGCGAACAGAATATTTCATGCAGTTGATTATTGAAAATTTGCCTGAAAATGTAAAAAAATATATTGATAATCGGGATATCAGCATTCTTGATTGGGGATGTGCCTTAGGTCAGGGTGTTAACCTTTTACAAAATAGATTTCCTAATGCTAAAGTGAAAGGGCTCGATTTTTCAGAAACTGCTATTAAAAAAGCTAAAAGTGAATATAGTGACCTTAATTTTACATCGGAAAGTTTGTCAGAACTGAATGAAAAATTTTCCGTAATAACTTGTTCAAATTGTTTAGAGCATTTTGCAGATCCAAGCCCATGCTTTCAGGAACATTTAGCTCACACAAAAGATATATACGTCGCTCTTGTGCCATATAAAGAAGAGAACTGCATAGAGGGGCATGAAATTTATTTGAATGAAGATTTTTTTCCTGATCAAATCGAAGCTTTCAGAAAAATTTATTCTAAAATTCTAGATACTCGACCATCTGGTTTTTGGTACGGCTACCTATTACTGATCGTTTATGTAAGGAAATCTCTGAATCTAGATAACGTAAACACAGATTACAATATACTAATTGATTCTCAATCACCAGAGTTATGGGATAATGTAGCAGAGACTTATTCTGAGATTGCAAACGAAGCAGAAATCAAACTTGGTCAAGAGATTGAACAATTGTTTCTTGGATTGGGAATTGAACCTGGTTCATCCTTACTTGAGGTGGGATGTGGGAGTGGGCATCTGTCCGGGTACCTTGCAGGTAAAGGTTTTAAGACAACACTTATTGATTTCAGTAAAATAGCACTGGAAAAAGCAAAAAAGTATTATGAACAAAATAACCAAACTGGAAACTTTGTTAGCGCAAATATGTTTGACCTATCGACCGATCTGGTTGGATCTCATGATGTTGTCTGGAATTCAGGTGTATTTGAGCACTTCGGTGCATGGGATGTTTTAGCTGTTTTAAAGAGAATGGCGCGGATTTCCAGAAAATATGTTCTTGTTCTCGTACCAAATGCGAAAAGTATTCCTTATCTGTTATTTCGCCAACAGGCGATGAGAAAGGGCGAATGGATATGGGGGAGAGAGCTGCTTCGTGATTCGATGAGGCATTTTGCAGAAGCTGCAGGGCTTGAGGTTATTGAAGAGCAATATGTAGGGGAGCATTTTTCTAAAGATCATTTTAATTATGCTAGCCTTGAATTAAGAGCAAAATATCAGGACATAGAGCACCTTATCACTCAAAAAGAAAAAAATTATTTAATCGCAATGATCGCTCGTCCAAAAAATAGGTCTACTACGTTTAATTATGAAAAAATAATTGAAAATGTACTTAAAGAGGAATCGAAAATTGAAGCAGATACATATTACTTTGATTTTCATCAATTTAAGTACTATCGTGAAGAAAATCACAATAAAATCGGTGAATTGCAGGATTTTACAGTTAATCTCAAGTTCCTGCTTGAAGAAAGAAATAGTAAAATCAGCGAGCTGCAAAGTTTATGTGTGGATTTTAAATCACAAATCGAAGAATTTTCGAATGAAGTTGCTAACCTAAAAGATACTCTAAGATTGGAGGTTGAAAATCGAGACTTAAAAATAGAGACACTAAGATTAGAGATTGAAAAGCGAGACTTCGAAATAGAGACCTTCGGATTGGAGATTGAAAATAAAGGCTTAGAAATTAAGGAGTCTGAAGAAATTCTCCAGCAAGTGAAAAACTCAGTCTCCTGGAGACTTGGACAATTATATGAGAATTTTATACCCTATAATTCAAAGACAACTAAGTTACTACGGATAGGAATAGACAATTTTTTGTCATCCCTCGATAAAAACGGAAAGCACATAAAAAACAGCGTCGATGTTTTACAAAATGAGGGAATCACCGGCGTTGTAGAGAGAGCTACTCTAAAAATACCCTTGAATGCAAAAGTCAAATTTAATCCATATGATAGATTGCTTTTTCTTAAACCTATTATTATAAAAGTTATCGACAAAAACTATTCGACTATATACGATAAGATTAAATTCTCTGTAGTTCTGCCCGTTAAGAATGAAGGAGAAAATCTATCTAATATTTTTAGCAGTATTGAAAATCAAAGCCTAAAGCCAGATGAATTGATAATAATCGAACATGGGTCTATAGACAATACTGTACAGGAAATAGAAAAATTCATGAGGAATTATTCTGGGAAGACTCACATTCGTCTTGTTCAACCAACGATAAAATCTCTATCTTGTCAGCGGAACAAAGGAATACTGGAGGCGATACACGAATACATTATATTAGTGGATGCATGCGATATTCCCCCCAATCTATTTACAAATTTGCTTGGTCCTATATCAGAAGATCCATCAGTCGATCTTGTGAGCGCCATCTTTTATGCAAAACAGAGTGACAATCCTTATTGGCACAATAAATTTATCTGGAATTGGAATGACCTAGATTTTAACAATTTTTTACCTTCTGCAAAGGCTTTATTAATAAAAAAAGATTTGTTTGAAAAAGTCTCCGGTTTTCCCGAGTTTTTAGATTATACTGGTGAAGACACACTCTTTGGTATAAAATATCAGAAAATAAGCAAAAAGTGGGTGATAAATAAAGCCGCTTTTGTTTTTTGGGATGCTGCAAGTACAAAAGATAAAGCACATAAAAAAGCATACTCTTATGGTAAAGGGGATGGAGAGAGTGGATTTGGAGATTTTAGCTATTATGAACCATTAGTTATTAGTTTGCATGGAGGCAAACAACATTTTACTGACCCAATAACTGAATCCTATTTTAATGGATATTTAGAAGGTAGATCTAACAGAGTAAAAAATCTAGTCGAAAAAAAAGAACTTCAAGGAAATTTTTTGATACTTTCTGGGGTTCCGTTTACAGATAGTGGGGGAGGTCAGAGAGGAACACAAATTACCTTAGAGCTAATGAAAAAGAAGCATAAGGTTACCTTCTGCAATGTTTACCCATCCTTTGAGAACGAAAATAAAGTCTTCCTTGATATTGAGCATCAACTACTGGAATTATATTGCATCGATGATTTTTCCATAGATGATTACATTGAGAGGCATAAACTGGTAATGGATCAGACAGTGATCCTTCTTGAGTTCCCCCATCCGAATTTTATCCCATACGTAAAACGTTTAAAATCCGTTAATCCGAAAGTTAAGGTCGTCTATGATTGTATTGACAATTGGTACAGTACTTTAGGATGGATATGGTATTCAAAGGATAAAGAGCTTGAAATCATTGATTTGTCTGATTTAATAATCACCTCAGCTAAAACCCTACTTGAGAGGTTAAAATCAATGACAGATAAAGAGATATATTTGATTCCGAATTCTGTAAATACGAGGCTCTTTAATCCGTGTTTAAATTACGAAAAACCTCTAGACCTACCTTGTGATGGAAGACAAATAGTTATCTACACCGGAGCTCTCTGGGGCAAATGGTTTGATTGGAGTCTTCTTGAATATATAGCGGTAAATTTACTCGATGTCGAGTTTATAATAATAGGGAATATTCCTTATGATCACTCTGAATACATGAAGTTAAAAAATTATAAAAACATTTATTTCCTTGGTTTAAAGAATCAATTTGACCTTCCTAAATATTTATACTATTGTAATGTCTGCATTGTTCCTTTCGTATATGACAAAGAAATAATCAAGTATACTAACCCATTGAAAGTGTATGAATATCTGGCTATGAACAAGCCTGTGGTCTCTACATTTATGGATGAGATCGTAGATTTCCCTGGGGTGTTTCTCTCTAAGGATCATAACACATTCCTTTCTAATCTGAAAAACGCGCTTAATATTCCACCGAATAACTCTAATTATAGCGACTTTATTTACGAAAATTCTTGGACGAAAAGAATTGAAGTCTTGGAAAAAATTATACTCCCCAAATACGCAAGATTATTTGACATTGATACAAAACCCTTGGTTTTAGATGAGGTTACAGAATCAACATCATTTAACACTTTTTGAATATATGGCACTTCGAAATCCGATTGTTTCCACCGATATAAGAGAGCGTCATAAATACAGTTCTGTCCCTATTAGAAAGGACTATGATGACTTAATCACTAAAATTTATCTGACTTTACAATCCAAGGGCTAGGATAACTATTTTAAATTGTCATCTAAAGAGGCTAAAGAAAATACCTAGGAAGCGAGAGCCAAAGAATTTGTTCAATTAATTGCCAGAAAAAGAGCTGATTAGCTTGGCAATAAGGAAACCCTGGAGAAGGGATAACCTACAGCTCAGTGGGATTTGCGGGAAATATACTGCGATGACAGTAAAAGATGCTTCACTATTCATTACAGTTACTAACGGATTTTATCTTCTTTCTTTGATATTTCTTATTTCGCAGGCAACTGTTTGGCAACAGGCATTGATACATTATCCCCTCTCTTATGCATATCCATTTGTAAGTTTAGTTAACTTTATGATATTGATTTCTCCTGTAATTCTGTTCAAATAACAAATTACTATGAATAATATATTAGGACTAATCTTGATATCATTAGGAATTTTGTTGCTATCTCGCAGTCTTGAGGAAGAAGCACGACTGATCTTTCGATGGTATTCTTGGTTTCAGTAATCGTATTTACAGGATTTAGTAAAGTATTGTTAAAAGTAGGAGCAAACAGAGCCAATGGGAATAAATTCATTATAGCTTATGTAAATCTATATACACTTATTGCATATAGTATGTATATGCTAACAACTCTTCTCACAGTTTATGCCCTTAAGGACATCCTACTAAATCTGTTTTTATGCAAGTACTTCACTAAAATCCGTTCTGATTATAATTTTATCCAAACTGGTGCTTCTGGAAAAGATCAACTCTAGTAAAGCATTTGCAGTACGGTTGATTGTTGTTGGTATGATGGTATTTAATATGTGACTAACACAAATTCTCTGTTGAAACATATGGATAATTACGTCATTTCTTAAATAACGTACGTTTCGATTCCAAATTATAAATTATAAATAATAATTAAAGTCATATTAACTGAAATTAGTTAAAATTCTTCAAAGCTTCTTACTCACATCACCAACCAAGAACCACTTGTCTAGAATGCTATCCTAAAATCTTAAAGAAAAGCTAAACTCTGCGTAACAAGATCTTCTGAAACGTACTTTATGGTAATTTCTGAAAAAAGAATGTAAATAGGGAAATAACTAGAATATATTTGGGCCTAGAAATAAGTCTAGTAGAAAGCGGGACGAAAATAGAGTAAATTCCAAATAAAAAGTAAGACAATCTTATTTTCCTGTAAAACAACAAGAAAATAAAAATAGTAACAAAAGCTGTCTCAAAGACTGACTAAAGAGTTCCATGGAAACCTTCGATAAAAATCATTAGAGAGTTTGCAGCATGCATTTGCCACATTACTTGACCAGTGCAAAAATCAGAAAGTCTCCAAGTTAGATAGTGGTTAAAGATCATGAAAAAAAATTATGCCAAGAGGAATTAATGATCGATAAGATGGAGGTAGTATCTTGTCCCTGGAGTTTTTAAAATTTTTTAAAATCGTTGTTTTCTTTTGGCGACGGTACTAGACCTTCATAAAGTAAAGGCAATAAATCAAACATCAATAGACCGGTTTGAAGATAAAAAGAACCCATTTATTCCAGCCAGCTATCATTTACTTGTCCTGGCATAGTAAAGCTCCACATTTTTCCAGCGTTTCATATATCTTAATGCCTAAAGCATCTAACCCCCATTCAGCAAATATCAATAGGAATCCGCCATAGGCACAGCCAACATCTAGGTATCTGTAACTATTTCTAAATGTTTTTGTAATATCCATTCCCGTGCTTAAAATATTGTAAGAGTAATTTAACTTTATCTATCCCCCACAGGATGGTGAACATACATAACCGAATTATAACGGAGTTGGCTTGGATATTTACATTATTTTCAAATTGGGATATATTCACTACCAAAAAATATTTGCAAAAACAATTTAAGAAAGTTACTTTTCACATTATGTTTCTCTTCAATCCCTTTTAATAAATTTCCATTTAAATTAATGAGATGTCACTTAACCACAAATCTTTTAATTAAATAGTTATTATCTTAATCCATGAATTCTCATACGCATAATTTTTTTTATATTTTTGAGCACCGTTTTATGACAAGGTTTCGGGAATCAGTCGAAGTTCTCTTAAACAACATTTCCAATTAATTTGGACTTAATGCTCTAATATAGATTACTTCGTTATTTTTAACTTCTTAAAGCTTATTTAGATAAGTTTTCTACAAAACCGTTTTTTCGAGTTTGATAGGAACTCACTTTTATCTTTAAGTAGATATGCATATGGAAATCATTCAGTATATCCATTTATGTTGTGAAGGTCGATTTATGTATCGCTAAATTTTTATTTACTTTTAATGAGTTCATATATTTGGTAACCTTCTATCAGATCCGAACTATAAAATAAATATCTCTATATAATGCAGATTTGGCAGTAAACAAAATTGATTTGTCTGTTTTGAATTCTACAAATATGCCAACAATTTCGTTGTGTTAGATAGAGATAGCTAAAATATGACGACTGGGATATTGAGTATAAAAAAAGATTGTAAATTCATAGGTTTTGTCCATAAAAAATAAAAGGGCATTAATTCCTTTATTTTGTAACTGTCACAACTTGATATTTCGAACTATTTCCAGCACCATTGCCAACTGTCAAAATCACCTTAAACTGCTCTATTTTTATAAACTTCTGAGATTGACTCTTTAAAATGGGAGTCGCACCATCCAAAAATACCAATTTTCCATATGTAATTGCGCCCGTGCTCTTGTCTGTTAGGTATATTGTCAGGGTGGCTTCCTCACTGATTTTGACATTGCACAAGAAACAATTCTGGGCTATTTTTTGATGAAATTTGAATATTCCATCCCCTACTAGTTAAATTATTTGCATGTTCTATTCCTATAACCGATGGTGCAGCATTTCCAGTTAAATCTAAATGACCATTTTGAGTTTTATAGGAATCTAAAGTTTGAAGTGTTCTGTCAATAGCCTCTTGGTTCAAAAAGTTGTTATGAACATTTAGATTAGTCAGTCCAGGATCATTAGAAATATCTAAACTTGTAAGATTGTTATCATAAATATTCACAACTGCATTCCTATCAGTAGGGAAACAGCCCGATAAAACAGTAGCACTATAATGGTTATTGGATGATTCAACATTTTTTAAATTTGTTGAAGTTGGATGCAAAGTACCTTTTTGATTACTGTTCCAATTGTAAAACTGTCTCAAGAGTGGAAACTGACTTAATGGTAATGTGTTGGTCATCTGTGCGTTATCTCTGACACATATATGCCATATATTAGTCCCCGTAGTGCCCCAATTTATTGTATATGTTGAGCTTCCTTGACGTGCTCCGCGAAGATCAGCCAGAGAAGGAACTTCTGATAGATCAAGATATGAAATATTACAATGTTCAAGGCAAAGCCTAGTTAGAGATGGAACGTTATGGAGTTCGATGGTAGTCAATGACGTACAATAAAAACACTCAATTGTCTCCAGCGCAGTGAAATTACTGAAATCCAGCGAAGTCATTCGATTTTGGCTCGATGCCCATATTTGGAGGTAGGGTGCAACATTTTCTAAACCATTAACATCTATTACATTCTGTTTTGCGAGATCTGCTATTGTATTTGAACTTGGAGTTACCCCACCATCTGAACCATCGTAACCTATATTGATTTTAGTTACCGCACTCCACGGTGTTACTATTAAAGTATTTACTCTTGTTCTCGCTGAACTAAAATTTACAGTAGGAGACGTAGAATTAGATGTTGAACCATCACCAAATATCCATTGAATTGTAGGATTACCTGTAACTGTAATAATCGGTGAAAATGATGAATCATTAGTAACAAAAGTAATATTTGTAGGTCGTGTTGCACCTGCGATACTTACCAGTGTTAAAAGCGCTAGAGTGGCTATCCCTAAAATTTTCATGATGTCAGGTGCTATAAGTGAATTATTATATGCTATTTTTGTCATTAATACCCCAACAGATACATTAATTATATAACTTAATAGAATTATAACAATTTAAATGTTCTATTTTATTATTTTTTCTATGTTAGATTATATAAAAACGTGTCTATAAGCTAATATAGTGAAATCATTAATTAAATATACTTAAATAGAACCATAGATAATAATGTCTTCAGTATAAATAAGTGAAATAAAAATATTAAAAAATTCGAAGGAAAAATAAACAAAGAACTTGATAAATATATCCATGATAAAGAAAACATTAGGAAATGCACACGTTATTATCCTACAGATCGAAGTTTTCTGAAAAAGCCAGATCCAAAATTTCTTATTGCCGGTAGTTATGTAGCAGGAGATTATGCTCAAGCTATGCATCTAAGTTAATTACTGCGCTCCTGGAAAATGTGATGCTCATTGGCAGTTTTTCCGAGGTAAAATTCCTTGAGTTTATGCCATTTGTAGAGGTCATATTAGTATTGCAATGAATGAAAATTTTGGAATGACACCTCTTGAATCTATGGCTACAGGATAAAATAGTAGTAGTTAGAGAAGGTGGCTACCTTGAAAGTCTGATTGATAGAGAAACAAAGCTGTTAGTTGAAGAAAACATAGAAAGTATCGTCAGAGCAATCAGCATTGTCACAGAGATCCGGAGAAATACAAGAATTCATGTATGCAAAGAGCAAAACTTTTTGATCCAACAGAATTCATTAGGAAAACGAAAGAGGTAATCATTGGATGATCCAAAATTTGTATAAATATCGTTGTCTTGTAAAAAGACTAGCGGTCAGCGATTTCAATGTACGATATAAAAATTCAGTCCTTGGATTTTTCTGGTCCTTGCTGGACCCATTAATGATGCTAATGGTACTATATATTATATTTGCAGATGTGTTCCCAAGTACTCAGAAAAATTACCATTTGTTCCTTCTTCTTGGTATTGTCTTGTGGGACTTTTTCACAAAAGGCACTTCAATGGGCCTATCAAGCATAATCAGCAAACCAGGACTTGTCAGGCAAGTCTATATCCCAAGAGAAATATTGATTTTCAGTTCGTCTATAACTGCTTTAATGATGGCTGTGCTTGAATTTGGGGTGTTTGGTGCTTTCATGGCGTCTTCAGGATTGATACCAACATCAACAATTATTTATTTCCCCTTCATTTTCGCGAATATTTTTATACTCGTATTTGGTACTTCCCTTGCTTTAGGAGCACTCAATACATACTATCGAGATATTCAGTATATCTGGGCAGTTGTTCTTCAAGCTGGCTTTTTTGCGAGCGGAGTTTTTATTAATTTCTCGACTTATCAAGGTGAACTTAAAAATTTATTACTTTTAAATCCAATGGCAAGAATAATTTTGATATCCAGAGACGCGTTGTTGTATAATATAGCCGTTTCTTCCTCAGATCTTATCTACTGTTTTGCTTCTTCTCTTGTGATGTTAGTTATCGGATATTTGATTTTTATTAATCTTGAACCTGGATTTGCAGAAGAGGTCTAATCATTATGGATATAATTGAAGCAAAAAACATATGGAAAAATTACAAGATCCCTCACGAAAAGAAAAATACGTTATTTGAAGCTTTATATGGATTGCTGGATAGTAAAATGGGATACACATCATTTACCGCATTACAAGACATAAACTTCACAGTCAAAAAAGGAGAGTGGCTCGGAGTTATAGGTCATAACGGAAGTGGAAAAAGTACTCTTCTAAAAGTCATTGCAAATACTATCCGTCCAACAAAAGGCAAAATAACGGTAAACGGAAAAATAACTTCATTTTTGGAGCTAGGGATAGGTTTTCAATCCGATTTGACCGCAAAAGAGAATATAAAAATTTATGGGGCAATTATGGGGTTATCTGATAGTGATATAGACAGCCGAATAGACAGCATACTTGAATTTGGGGGATTAACTCGTTTCAAAGATACAAAGACCAAAAATTTTTCCAGTGGAATGATAGTAAGGCTGGCATTTTCAACAGCAGTTCAAATAGAACCGGAAATTCTTCTGTTGGACGAAGTCCTTGCAGTAGGCGACCTGGATTTTCAGAGAAAATGCTTTGAAATTTTTGAAGGATATAGGGAAATGGACAAAACAGTCGTTTATGTCAGCCATGATTTGAGTACAGTACAACGTTTTTGCGATAAAGTGCTTTTGTTGAGTCATGGAGAACAAATTGGAATTGGAGAACCAAGTGACATGATACAGCTATATCAATCTATCGCATCTTTGGCACCTTCTCAATGTCCTATATAATGTATCCAAATTGTGTCTTAGCTATTAGTTTTCATGTGTCCATCCTTTTTGTAGTTAGGCCTCTAGGCCTGGATTCTTTTGTATATACTTCAACAAATATCAAACTTTAGAAATGTATGTTAAATTTGCACATTGTTGTACATAATATAATATTGCAAAAGTCGGTCAACCCCTGGAATTATAGGACAAAATACGTGAAGCATACTCATATCATTGGATTTTATAATATTTGTCTTATTATTTAACTCAGATACCAATACAGAGAAAACAAACAACCCAGTTTCATGAGTATGATTTTGACTGATGATATTAACCATGGATAAAATGATCAGTTTGAAAGTATCAATTTTGATGGAGTATGTTTTTTCTCATTCGTTCTTGTGACTATAGGAATTGGATGGTTTCTTTTGACTACATACGTAGTAAATATAAAATCAATTCAGGAAACCTCCATGTATAAAAGCATTAAAACTGAAGAATCTAATTTCCTAATAATATTCGTTCGACATCTTGATAAATAAGACTCTAAAATTAGGTGCCTCAAACATTTAATGTTCATTACATATAGAGGATTTTATCAGTAGGTCATAGTTGGAAGAAACACAGACAATCACATAAAAATAGGGGATGCACCAGTTCATATTATGGGATAGGTACCTGGGAGCGGAAAAGCTTGATCAACTGGTACTGTTTTCTGATGGGAAACGATATGGTTTTACGATGGATCCTTTCACTATGATTGTTCCACGTAGCCAGTATAGATCTCAGCAGATGGGACATAAATGTCAATTCTTTATTGATGAATCGGCATTTGACACAAAAAGAACATTTTTGGTATTTTTTTCTTGACTGACTATAAATACTAGTTAATGATAAACCAGTATACAATGAGATTCGTCATTTAATATGTTCTGATATGGTCATCAATTTGATTATATGCTTTTCAAAATACTCTTACATTAGGTTCTAATCATGAGCTTTCAAAAACGTCTCAAAAGTGATTCCTTATCAAAAGAGATTTTCAAGAAGAATCATAATAATGTAGTTATGTTCTAGGAAATTTTTTTTTAGGTAGTTGAGTGAAATTAAAGACTTATTTCAGGTGGCTTAGAAACTCTTTTTTCTGCCCTTGTGCAGAATACTGCACTTGAAGGAAAAATGAATTGTATTTTTTTATAGCCTGAGCTCGTGTTATAGGTTACTCCTCCGTCTATTTCCTATCTGTCCAACATATATGTAAACAAATTGATAGCGAGAGCCTGAGAGTGGTATCGTGTATTTTATACTCTAACTGAGATTACAAAAACTCATCTTGATCTTGCAGATAAGGAAATAACAAATACTGCGACTCTGTAAATGATTGTTAAGTTCTCAAATAGCGATAAGCTTCTGATCATTGAAATATGCCTCTGTCACCAAATAACAAAATCTGAAAAATTGAGATCTCTACCCACTACCGGAATAATCCCTGAGGTCTACAGAATGATCTGTAAAATCTTAGATGAGTTTCCAACCATTAAGGGGAATATTTCCTGGAGGCTGGCCGATCCTGATTACAAGCAACTGATCCATGCAAAGAAAGTAAAAGGCTCCGGAAATGCAAGGTATATTTCTCTCACATCTAATATCTATTATATGATAGACTCGGTAATATGTAATAGATTTGATATTGTCCAATGATTTTAAAGGCTAGAATAGAGGCAAATTTTAATGATGTTGAATCATATATGATATCCGCAATAAATCTGAATAGGCGAAATGCAAGCTGTTGAAATTTATTTAATATTCTATCTTTTTTATCCTCGGTCCGTAGCTACTTTACTGGTGCACTGATTCCAAAATGGAAATATATTCAGGAGCTAATCATGGTTATGAACACAAATAGGGATGGCATTATCTCAAGAATTTAAAACGAATGAAACTAACGTAGCAATTGATCATGCACTTTTATTAAATCCTAATAGTTCAAAGTACAACGCCTGGAAAAGCATATTGTTAGGTATGGAAAGTGAAAATGACGATTTCAACGTTATTTAGATAAGGGCTTGATGCTTGATCCAAACAATACATTTTGCTGGTTTTCAAAGGGAATGGTTGTCGAAGATAAAGTCGATAAGGCGGAGGAATCTATAATTATAAAACAGTTTGGAGTATATACAATGGGCAAACAAGCATTTAACCAAACAAAAAATTTGGTGCCGAAGGTAATAGTGCACCTTTCGGCGAGCCGCGTTGAAATCCACAGTGAGGCACAAGCTCTGGCGTTTTTGGCAGGAGCCAATTCGATTTTCACTGGCGATAAACTACTAAACATGCCCAACCACGGTACCAGTGAAGATCATCGATTAATAGCGGTGCTGGGATTGAAGGCTCGCATGCCGGACAAAAAAAATGACGAGGGGGTGTCGTTGTGAAAACCTTCGCGCCTGATCTCGATCGGCTTAAGGTCATGGGACGTTATCGTTCGCTCCGCCTCCCTGCAGGAATTGATTTTTCGTCGAATGATTATCTCGGCCTTTCTACACATCCCGCTTTACGACAGGCGGCAATTGAAGCTTTGCAGGGTGGTATAGAAATCGGCGCGACAGCCTCGCGGCTTTTACGCGGGCACAGACAGGCGCATGAAGAACTGGAATCTTTTGCCGCCGCCTATTATGGATGCCCCCGCACTTTGTTTTTTGCCAACGGATTTCAGGCGAATTATGCCCTTATTACAACGCTGGTCAAGCGTCAAGATGTCGCGATTTTTGATGCCTTATGTCATGCTAGTATGCGCGATGGGCTGCGTGCGGCTCAATGTAGTACTGTCAAGATTCCCCATAACAGTTTGGAAGCTTTTGAAGATGCGCTTGAGAAGCCTGTCGCCGCAGAATGTAATAAATGGATTTTGGTTGAATCCATTTACAGTATGGACGGAGACATCGCGCCGGTAAGCGAGCTTCTCATGCTTGCAGAAAAATATGATGCGATCCTGGTCGTTGACGAAGCGCATGGTACGGGTGTTTCCGGCGCGACCGGACGCGGTGAAACCGAAGGATTCGCGCACGACAGGTTGGTTTTACTGCATACTTGCGGTAAGGCGCTCGGGGTCGCAGGCGCGCTTGTTTGCGCGAATGAGAATATCATCGACTATCTCATCAACTCTGCACGACCTTTTATCTATAGTACTGCACCAATGCCTTTACAGGCGATTTTGGTTAAACGCGCGTTGGAATTGGTGCGCGATGAACCGGAACGGCGCGAACGACTTTCTGAGCTAAAAACGCTTGTGGCTCGCCGGATTCCCGCTCTTGCTGTTAAAAGTCAGATTGTACCGATTATCATCGGTGAAGACGCCGCAGCACTCGCTCTGGCAAAGAGCCTACAGGAGCAGGGATTCGACATTCGCGCAATACGCCCCCCTACCGTTCCCGAAGGCACAGCACGTTTGCGCTTGTCATTGCACGTGGGGCTAACGGTGCAAGATATAGAAAATTTTGCACAGGCTTTGGAACGTCTTTTGCCTTCAGGTGTTGGCCTATGACGAAGTCCTTTATTATCAGCGGCACAAATACTGGTATTGGTAAAACTACTGTTGCCGCTATGCTGACTGTTGCCCTGGATGCACAATACTGGAAGCCTCTACAGGTCGGTATCGAAGACGGCACGGATACACAACGTGTAAAGGCATTGACCGGATTGCCCGATGACCGATTTCTGCCGGAACGCTATATTCTATCGCATCCGCTCTCGCCTCATCGTGCAGCCGAATTGGATGGCGTTGAAATAGGCTCCCCCTCTTTGCCCAAGGTGGACGGAACTTTAATTGTCGAAGGTGCAGGCGGGCTTATGGTTCCGGTAACGCGCTGGGAATTACAGATCGATGTTTTCAAGGCGTGGGCTGCACCGGTTGTTTTATGCGCGCATACGGGGCTTGGAACAATCAATCATACGTTGTTATCCGTTGAGGCCTTGCGTCAACGCGACATGACTTTGCACGGGCTGATTTTTATCGGCGAGGATAATCCTGATACTGTGTGTACAATTGCCGATTTTTCCGGCGCGCTCGTTCTCGGTCATGTGCCACATCTGGACGTTATCGACAGTGCCACATTGTTGGCCGTTTTTGCGCAGAGATTTCGAAAAGAGGATTTTGCATGACTCATTCCCCCATTTGGCATCCCTTTACTCAACATGCATTATTTCCAGATTCCGTTTTTATCGACCGCGCCGAGGGCGCTTATCTTTATGCCAAGGATGGACGCCGGATTATCGATGCTATTTCTTCGTGGTGGGTAAATATTCACGGGCATAATCATCCAAAGATAGTTGCGGCCGTGCAGGAACAGGCTACAAAACTCGACCAGATTATCTTTGCAGGATTCACGCATGAACCCGCTGAAAGATTGGCGGAAAAATTGGTGGGGCTCACACCGCCAAATTTAACGCGTGTGTTCTATTCCGACAGCGGTTCGACGGCTGTTGAAGTTGCCTTGAAAATGGCGTTGGGATACTGGGCACACAAAGACGAACCGCGAAGAGGCGTTGTGGCGCTTGACCATGCGTATCACGGCGACACTTTTGGTGCGATGTCAGTGGGTTCGCGTGGTGTTTTCAGCGAACTCTATGATAATTTTCTGTTTGATGTACATCGCCTGCCTTTTCCTGAAACTGGTCGCGAACATCTGACTGTAGAGGCCTTCGCGAGGCTGCTCAAAAAGCAAGCGAACGATATCGCAGCATTGATTGTCGAACCCCTTGTTCTGGGGGCTGCTGGAATGCGGATTTACAGCGCTGCAACGTTGCGTTCATTGTATGCTTTATGCCGGAGTTACGGCGTGATTTTCATTGCCGATGAAGTCATGACGGGATGGGGACGCACAGGTACTCGTTTTGCCTGTGAACAGGCGCATATAGATCCGGATATTGTGTGTTTATCTAAAGGCCTTACCAATGGTTATTTGCCTATGGCTGCGACGTTAGCGACTGAATATATTTATCAAGCATTTTACAACACGGACCGCGCCAAAACTTTCTTTCATTCCACTTCTTTCACAGGAAATCCGCTGGCCTGCGCCGCAGCTTGTGCCTCAATTGATCTATGGGAAGAGGATAACGTGGCAGAGCGCATAAAGACGTTGCACGATCATCAAGCCGCTTTGCTGCCGCGGTTGGCGGCGCGTAAAGATATCGAAAATGTGCGGCATATCGGCATAATTATGGCGCTGGAAGTGTGCAATGTTCGACAAGGGTATTTGTCCGACGTTGCACCGAAGCTTTATCGCTATTTCCTGTCGCAGGGTGTATTGTTACGCCCTATCGGGCAAACGATCTATATGTTGCCACCATATTGTGTTTCACAAGACGATTTGAACTTTATCGTTGGCGCTATTGAACGGGCACTCGATGCCCTAGCTTGTGGAGATCTTGAGAACATTTGATTTTGTGAACATCAGCAGTTGACCTTGTACATGCTAGTAATTTTACAATTGAACAATTTTCTGAAGTGAAACTAGTTTGTAAAGCAAAGCTAGATAAATCTTTTCGCGCATTAGTCAAAAAGAAATACCCTGCTTTTTTTGAAGTACCTGAATAACTCTTTTTTATGAGAATACAATTGATCTAACTCTCATGAATGCACAATTTTTAAAGTAAACTCGATGTATTTTCACAGTTTTAGCTAAAATTAGAGAACATTTGCATCTTAATTTTTGGAAAAATTCTAGTAAAAGAAATTTTATGTTTTTCAACATCACAAATGCACAAAATTGATTTATAAATCATATAGGATGTCAGAATTAAAGTTTTTAAAGACATGCGAACCTATCCAGAGCAATGTTTGCAGCTTTTTTACCTGAAAGGAACATCTTTCCAAAGATAGGCACCATTCATGGCGCACAGGTTGCTGCATTCGCAACCATTCCCGCAACAATCAGATCCGGGTAGGTCTCCTGAATCGCATCAACAGTAAGGCGCTCGCTAAACTCTGATCACATGGTTTTTTTCCCCAAACATCCCTAATTTCCCGATTTTTGTGTTTGGCATTTTTCGGAGAATAATGTTACGGACAACTGCATACTGTCCTTTTCCTGCGATTGAATGTGTCGATAAAAATGATAGTATTTCCCATATATTTCTGTCTTCCCCTTGTTCATTTAATCATTGAACGTTTGATATGTGTTTCCTGCAGCTTCGGCAGCCAGAGAGTATGTGAGTCCCAAAGCAACATTATCATCGATTCTCTGTTGTAGCTCAGGAGTTAATTTAAGAAAGCGTGCCATAAACTCACCGTTTTTTATTTCTTATAGTTAATATAAGTTGATCTTGTATTTAATATTTAGTTGGTTCTGCTCTGCATATGAACGGGGTTTATACCGTAGAATACAAAATGAGCCTTTTTCAAACGTTTTAAGAAGTTTTTGGACATTGGTAATGAATTTGAAGGATTTTTAATAAAAATCTAACTCTAGCCCCAGATTATGTCATCTTTTTGACCAAACTAATCCCATGATTTTACTGCCATAGCATGGTAATTACCTTCAAGATATTTGTCATACTTTTATTTATTTTAAAATATATAAAAAAATGAAACAATTATTATTTGGCTCACATATTAATCTATTATATACTGTTGCGCCCTATTATAAATCGTTTCTTTAGTGGCCACTCACCCCAAACAGACTGGCTGACAGTTACTTTGGATAATTTGAAGTTGATAAAAATGACCGAACGCATAAACTGGATCGATACTACTCGTATAATAGCGATATTTGCAGTTTTGGCAAATCATTCACTTGCAAGGTATATTTGGGAATGGGGACAAATACCGTATACTGATTGGGTGATAGCAGCATTTTCTGGTGCTGTGATACGGTTTGCTGTACCTGTATTTATAATTTTAAGTGGATATTTATTACTCGATAAACAAGAAAATACATACTTATTTTTTCGAAACAGGCTTCATAAAGTAGTAATACCATTATTAGCATGGTCTGTGATATATACAGTATTTAAAACGAATTCTATATATTCTATTTTTACGATTGAATTCGTAAAAGAATTATTATCTGGTAATGTATATTTTCATTTGTATTTTTTGTATATAATGATAGGATTATATATTATCACTCCAGTTCTTCGCGTTATTTTAGATAATATCAATATAAAATATATTTTTTATTATATCACAATCTGGTTTATTTCAAATCCAATAAATACGTTATTTTCATATGTTGGATTTGGGTTTTACAATATGTTTGATTTTGCAAATGGGTATATTGGCTATTATTTAATTGGATATGTACTTAAAAAGATACAACTAACCCAAAAAATGATGACATTGGTATCTATTTCCACAATCATGTCTTTAGTTATGATGTTTTTATTAACATGTTATTTTACAACGATCAATAATAAAGCTTGTAATGCATTTATATATGGTTTGACACTTCCGGTAGTATTGTATTCTACCTGTATATTTATTATCCTAAAAGAATACTTTAAAAATGTAAACTTTTCACCGGTACAAAAAAAAATAATATATTCTGTTAGCAGTACTACGATGGGAATTTATTTAATACATCCAATATTTTTGAAGTTTATCTCGACTGGTTTTTTCGGCTCATTTTTTGACGATTACAGAACATTGAATAGTTATATAAGTCCTGTAGTATCTGTTCCTATTGTAATATTTGGAATGTTTATATGTTCTTTCATGTCGATTTTACTGATACAGAAAATTCCAATTATACGAAATTTAGCACCTTAAAAAACGAACTATAGTCGCCATCTTAAAAAATGTGATAGTTGATCTTTTAGTCTCATAGAAGTTCATGCGTTCAAATCGTACCTCTCGCACTAAAAGCTATCCGAAAAGTAATTAATGCTATGTTGTCAAGTATTCCGGTCGGGAGCAGGAAATACATAGAAACTTTATGAACTCATTAGGAGCTCATGGTGAAGTTTAAATCATAATGCAATAAGTTATTAATAGGTAGCCATCAACTTATTAAAAGTTGTGCACTAGATTAATTACAAGAATATATTTTTATAATTATATCTATACCTTAAACTATCTTCACAATATCAAAGATAGCATTCAAAGTTTAATCCAGGAAAATAGCAAGCTAAGCATTAAGCTGCTTCGGACATCGCAGAAAAAAAGAAGTCTGTGGATATTTTGAGAATCTAGACTACAATTAAATCGATAGATACAATAAAATATGAAAAAATATTCTGGCAAATAGATCGAACTCAAATGAAAACATTTAAACAATTGGTAACTTATGACTTTATCTAACTTAAACAAACTTCTCTAGAATTTTCTCTTAATTTCATCTGTGTCCTTAACTATTATCTCAATATTTTCGTTTTTATTCTCTAAAACAACATTTGTTTTCCGATATTTGCGCCTGCCGAAGACTTCAGGAAACCGTTGTTCTAAGACCCACATGCAAACTTGACGGTTCCCAGCTTCTGCGCCTGCTTTTAGGCATTCCAAGAGTGTTTTAGCACCATCAGCATTCCGCATTTGAATTGTTGATAAAACTGATAATATTTCCCAGATATCTCATATCTCTGTCTTCCCCTTGTTCATCCAATCATTGAACGTTTGAGATGTGATTCCTGCAGATTCAACTGCAAGAGCATATCGATGATAGCATATATATACAAATCATCGTCTATCTTATCACTGAGAATCTCTTTGAATTCCATGATTTTTTTTTGATTATTTTGTCGTGTTCTCCGAATTTCAATTTCTTTACATTTTCATAGGTTCGATTGCATGTGTAGAATGAATATAATGCATGAGCCAATTCAGATGAGTACGGACTCTTTAGATATCACTCTAACCCATAGCCTACCGAAAGACCATATACTTGTAGCAAATAAACAATTTTTTGATACTTAATTCTGTTCTCGAACTCATTCATATCTGGTTTATCTAAACTTAGTAAGTGAAATACTCTACATAAAACCTTTTCTGCTTTCATTTTACCATCATTAATCACTTCCATGTAACAAATGCCCCCCTCAATTTTTCCAATTGGAAATATGGACAACCCGAGAGGTTACTCGAGTATAGATTTATTTTAATTTTCATAACCTATATTCGGCAGGCTGACATTAGGAATTAGATATTTTTCATGAGAGCATTTTTGTAATATTAAGCAAATTTGTATCGTATCTGAAGCTGATTACCATCTGGCCCAAATCTGATGACTCATGTAAAGCAACAAACCATTTTATTCAATAATGTTTATTGTGGAGATAATGTGTTTTCCCAAAAAAAGTTATCATTAACGATACTCAGGAATAAACAAGTTATCTTCAGAAAGTTGGTCTAACATTCCATTATTGACATCTCGGATAGACTCTAATTCAAAAATTAACGTTTGTAGAGCGATTTAAGACATTTTCTTGAATGGGCCAGGACTCCGGAGTGCATCAGTAATAAATATACTGTAGGGGTGAGATAAAGTCCAGTTACAAACAAGCTCTTTGATATTTAAACAAATAATATTCCTTTTTTGCGATCCGTTAGATAATGTCAATTATAATAATCTATAGCGCCTCTTGTGTCCTTCACAGATTCGAAGAACACTAGATAGATATCGCTTTATAAAGTTTTGGCTCTTATCTGATGCGATATTTCATCTATCGGGAGAGATATATCTGTCTTAATTTTATTACTTGAAATCATTATTCGGTTATTAAGGTCGTGTTTTTAAAGTAGGATATCTTTCATAACAATTGTCATATAAAACAATTACAGTTGGACTTTTATCTCGTAGTCTGATCGTTTTTATCATCTCACATTTTTCTAACTCACTCAATGCTTTCGGAAAAGCCAATCCTGAATAGGTAAAAATGAATTTATAACTTGCAAAGTGACTACTAAACCATTAGATTTCCTCACCCCTTTTAAGTGCAAAATATACATCTCCATCCTGTAAGTATGCCCTACTGAATTGGAATATAACTTTACAATCCATTCTGAAGGCATTTGAGATATTAAAGATCCTTTTATTTTATTTTTAGAATTTACCAGCATCAATTTACCCTATTTAATATTATTATCAAATGTTAAGAAGGAATAAGGGGTATATATTAATGATATATATATAGTAAAACCGATATCCTGAGATTTTAGAATTTTAGAATTTAACTGTGCAGCTAATTAATTTTCGACTCTATAATACAAAGAACCCATGGATTCGGGTAAGATGTGAATGAAGCTTTACTTAAGAATAAAATTAAAATTTATCCAAAAAAGTAATATAAACTGATGCATATGTAATACTTGATAATCTAGATTTGTAAAAATATTCTAGGACTTATATATAGTATAACTGAAAAATCAATCGCATCAAGTATTTAACTGTTAAAAATATGCATCATAATTGAACCTACGTTTGCATTTGGAATTCTTAGGCATTGATTACATCAATTATTTTGGTCTATATCCAGAAAACAAATACATTCAGATTTTATGGAGAGATAGCTAGGGCGGAGACGAACGAAATGATGACTGGAGTCACAATCTGAGGTGAATATGGATCTCATGATAAGGAACTTATCCATTGGCCTAGTATTATTTATAATTTTTGCGCCTCTAGGTCTGCTTGCTGCAGGCACTGCCTATGGTGAATGGGGGCCAGACGAGCTTAAAGATAAAATTGGGTTTGTGCCTCATGGGTTGAAGGAGCTCTTTGGATTATGGGATGCTCCAATGCAGGATTATTCATTTCTTGGCGACGGAGATTCGAGAATCGTATCTTCAGCAAAATACATTTTGTCTGCAGTAGTGGGCGTAATAGTTGGTGGTAGTCTCTTGTATTTCATAGGAAAGAAAGTGGTCAAAAATTAGAGCACCATTGCTTTCAGGATCATCGTGATCAAAATTTGGATTTATGTGGAAAGGAAACTGAAAACTCTGGAATCTAAAATAGCTCCGCTATTTGTTCTGGTGTGTGTTTATATATGAAGGATGTGTAAGAAAAAGTTAGGTAAAGCACGTTTTTGTCATCTGGATTGGAAAAGCTTTCAAATCTATTGAATGTGTTATTCTCATATCACCTTATTCCTGATTTCCATAAAGTTATCGGATATATTATAGCAGCTGTAATAGGCTTACTATGTGTACATAGATATCTTATACTCCATTGGCAAGAGAGCGGTCAACGACTAACAAACTGATGATCATTATTTATTTTTACTGGAGGCATTATGATCCAGGAATGGATGAAAGAAGTGAAAATAGAACCTTGCGGGTGCTTTGCTGCGCATCATGGCAAGAAAGGAGTCATAGAGAACACAATTGGTGGAATTTTAGGTTTTTTTGAGGAAGCATTTATATCGGAGGGATTCTCCAGAAGAAAAGGTTTTCTGCAGAGCTTGGATCCTAAGGTCAAGTTGCTTTCCATTATGACTGCAATATTCGCAACAAGTTTGATCAAAGACTTGAAATTACTGGTTTTGATTTATACATTCACGTTGTTCCTTGCATATCTCAGCAAAATCAATATCTTATTCTTCATCAAACGGGTTTGGTTCTTTATTCCCATCTTTGCAGGCATCATCATCATACCTATGATTTTCAACATTTTCTTCCTAGGTGATCCATTAATTACATTAGCTTATTTAGGTCCTACTAACCACGTGGGATCACTTACACTACCAGAAAGCATATATATTACCAGACAAGGTGTCTATGCAGCAAGTATATTTATTATGCGTGTCGCAACGTGTGTTTCTGCCGTAGTTTTGCTCTTTCTGACCACACCACAGCAGATTCTTTATAAGTCTCTGCGAACGGTGGGCGTTCCGAAGATATATGTTTTCACGCTGGAGATGACAAACAGGTACATCTTCCTTTTGATGGATTTAGTTCGAGATATGTATTTTGCCACAAAAGCAAGGGCTATAAAGGCTGGAAGCATGTTCAAAGAGCAGAAATGGGTTGGCGGACGCATAGGTTACACGCTTATACGATCTATGGATATTAGCGAAAAAGTTCATATGGCTATGATATCCAGAGGCTTCAATGGAGATGTTAAGGTAATGCAGGAGTTCAGAATTCACAAACGAGATTATATCGCAGGTGCAACGGCGATATCCCTAAGCATAATAATGGTGTTGATATCCCAGAACATTATTAGGTGATAAGAATATGGAAATGATCTTTGACTTAAGGAATGTATCATATTCATATGCAAGAAGGATAAACGCCTTAAAAGATATCTGCTTCAAAGTGAACCAAAACGAGCAGATATCTATAATTGGCTCAAATGGCAGTGGCAAATCGACTTTGCTATCCATTTTAGATGGGCTTATATATCCAACAGTTGGGGAATTTCACGCCTTTGATAATAAGATATCTGAAGAGGTTTTCAATACTATTGGAGATAATGCATTCAGATCCTATTTCCGGACAAGAGTAGGACTTGTTTTTCAAAACTCAGATGTACAGCTCTTTTCACCTACGGTTTTTGAGGAGATCGCATTTGGACCGATGCAGCTTAACCTTACTCCGGGAGAAGTAAAAACCAGAGTTTTAGAAGTCATGGAAATGATAGGGATCACTAAGCTTAAAGATAGATCCCCTCATACTCTAAGTGGGGGTGAAAAAAAAAAGGTGTGTATAGCTACTGTTTTGGCTAGCAACCCGGATGTTCTTCTATTGGATGAACCAACAGCTGGATTGGATCCCAGAACCCAACTCTGGCTGGCAGAGCTATTACAAGAGTTAGGGGATGTAGGCAAGACGATAATTACTGCTACTCATGACTTGGAACTTGTAGAACAAATTAGCAAAAGAGCTATAGTCATGGGCGAAGACCATAGAATTGTGATGGACGAAGATGTGGAAAAAGTTCTCAATAACGTGGAACTTCTTCTTGACTCAAATCTGATTCATGAGCACATGCACATTCACAGTAAGCTTGCTCATGAGCATTTGCACACCCATAAGGGCAAACATGTTCATGAGCATGATACGGAGTGCGATCTTTCATCTACTAGAATTGAGTTATTATTAGCTAAGGAATTGGAATAAAAACGACCATCTACGATGATATCAAATGTAGTATCCCTTATGACAGGAACTTGATAAGTATTGGGATTAAATAGCTCCATTCTAGTTATTGTAAGATCACTTATAGTGTAGGTGCCTAAGCATCTGTACCATATATTCTGCAATGAACTAATTGGGAGGGTTTGTGTGTTTATCTTCACACTATTTTGCACATGCAAAACTACGAAATTCATACTATGGAAATAGTAATATAGTTCACTTATTCTGGAATTCCATTCAACTAATCTCTATCAAAGGCAGTTCAATATTCGAAAAGAGATAAGCTTTACAGACTCTTCAAGCTTCAGTCTGGACTGGGAAAAATATTTTGATGGGAGTTTATAGCCAATTGTCAAGTTTTATTGACTCGTTGAAATAACGACCATCAGATGATAAAGAATAATATTTGATGCATGTTAAAATTTGATGAACGAGCTGATTGAAAATAATAGATGACTAAGCAAGTAACCCCATCTAAGAATGGATGAGGAGAAAATGATTTTAAAAGTGGGAGATAGCAAAAGCAGCCTGATAGAAATCCAGATGAATTCACTTTTTTAATCCGTCTACAAAATTTCCCATTCTCTCAATTGCTTTTTTAAGATCATTCATCGATGCTGCATAAGCGCATCGAAGGAAACCTTCCCCTGCTTCACCAAAAACATTTCCTGGAATCGTGACAACCTTCTTTTTGTCCAGAAGACGCTCAGCAAACTCAGAAGAAGAAAGTCTGGTTTCCCCTATATAAGGAAAAGCGTAGAATGCACCTTTGGGTTTAAGGCACTTAAGCCCTATCTTATTAAAGCCGGTGACGATAAAGTGTCTGCGCCGGTCATATTCCCTAACCATCCGCTCCATTTCCTCTTTACCGTTGCGAAGAGCTTCAATTGCCCCCACTTGAGCAGTTATGGGAGCGCAAAGCATGCAGTACTGGTGAATCATCATCATTGAATGTATAATCTCCGAGGAACCCATTGCAAAACCTAATCTAAACCCTGTCATTGCATGAGATTTGGATAATCCATTCAGCATAACAGTCCTGTCCTTCATGCCCTCCAAAGAAGAGACTGGTACGTGACGTCCGTCATAAGTCAGGCATTCGTATATCTCATCCGAGATAACAAATAGATCATTATCAACAACTAGATCAGCAACATCCTCAAGCCCTTCTTGTGTCATGATTGCTCCTGTGGGATTATTAGGGAAGTTGAGAATTATTGCCTTAGTCTTATTCGTTATTGCAGGTTTGAGTGTTTCTGCAGTCAGGCTAAAATCATCATCCATATAAGTTCGAACAATTACAGGCTTACCTCCTGCCAGAATAACCGATGGGACATATGCTACATAAGAGGGCTGAACCACAATAACCTCATCCCCCGGGTTTACTACTGCCCTGATCGCTACATCCAGGGCTTCGCTTACACCTGAAGTGATCAATATCTCTGATGCAGGATCATAGTCCAAGCCATAACGTTTGTAATAGGTCCTGGTAAGTTCATCTCTGAGTTCCGGAAGCCCATAGTTTGATGTATAAGAAGTCTGTCCTTTTTCCAGAGAATGGATGCACATCTCACGAATGTGCCAAGGAGTGACGAAATCAGGTTCTCCTACTCCAAGGGAGATTATATCTTCAAGTCCGGAAACCATATCAAAAAAACGCCGTATTCCTGAAGGTGGGATATTCTTAACAGCTTCCGCAATAAATTTTGAAGAATCGCATGGAAGTCTCAATCAAGCACCCCTTTGAAAAATTATATTAGCAGGATATAAAAGTAAAACTGGAGAGGAGCAGGCTTTAAGCTGTTTTTTATTAAAATGAAACTGGAAGCCTTTTGATCGTCTCAGGTTCGTGGAGGATAACCCCATCTTCTTTATATGTCTTCAGCACAAAGTGAGTTGAGGTACTCTTTACCTGATCAAGAGTTGCAATTTTTTCTGCTACGAAAAAAGCGACATCCTTCATCGATTTCCCTCGGACAGTAAGAGAGATATCATAGTCTCCAGATAACAGTCTGACAGACCTTACTTCCGGAAATTTATAAATCCTTTCTGCAATTGCCTGATAACCCTGGCTACGCTCGAGAGTAACCTTCAGTTCAATCACAGCATAAACATAATTTTCCCCAACAATGTCCCAATTAACGATAGTTTTGTAGTGCCGGATAACTCCTGTTTCCTCAAGTTTTGCTATCGTCTGGGAAATTTCCTGTGGAGACATATCTATCAGGGTTGCAATTTCTTCCGGACTTGCTCGAGCATCATTTTCGAGAATTTCCAGTATGTGTCTAATCTGTTCTTCCATGTTGATCCCCGGCACAACTGTGAAAAAATTCACCGAAAAATCCTCGCCTTCAATGTTGAGTTCTACAAAATCACTCAATCAATACAGCATTTACAACTCCATCTTGCCCTGGTCTGCTCGTAACTCTCGCAGTTCCAATAGGAGTCCTTATGACAGAACCTTTTGTTAGGATGTTACGTCTTACATAGTGTTTGTTTGCAGCGTTGTCGACAACCGTTTCAATAGTAGCAGAAACTGTCTTTCCGTTTTTTTGATTGGTTATGTTCGCGACATTACATTGGAGAAGCTTAACCTTCCTATTGCCTCCCATTACCGGAACATTTTTTCTTTTTATTTCACTTATGCGGGTATCCGCAGATTCGCGACCCATTTCAAACTTACGCTTCCCGCGAGCGACAATAACTTTCCCACCGGTCACTTTTCTTCTGGAGCTACCTTGCCATCTCATTTTAAACCTCATCCCTTTATTGAAATTTTAAAATCATGGAGATCATGATCTTTTGAATTTATCAGAGCAAAAGCATACTTAGAAGTAGCTTAATTGTCCTTGTTATATATTAATACATTAAATGGGATACTTGACTAGCATATTTGCTATGGACTTACCAATACAAATCAAATCATATAAGAACTTTGCGATCAAACGGTTTTGAAATTTTCTACTTTTTCCATCTTTATATTACGCTTTCTGTATCTATGAATGAAAACTTAAAAATTCATGAGTATAATAATAGAAGATTTAGGGGATGCAAGTGATGTTTTAATCCAAAAACAATTTTGCTTCGAAACTCTTTTTAATTTCTTCATATTCTCACAAACAAAAATACATAATTCAGATCCGAGATTTTACTTCCACTAACAATCTATTCGATAAGCATTTTCTAGTGATTTAAGTTTTTTTAATCTTCAAGGCTCAGCGTATGGGACCATTTTCCAATTATTTTGCTTTTCTGATGGTCTTCACCTTGCGATATTGGCTTGATCCAAAATTTTACATTTACATCTTGAACTCGCTGTCCAATGAATCATTTCTATTTAATTATGTATGCACCTAATTCCTTTCCTGATCCATTATTAATGCCGCCATTGATATCCTCAATGCTCTATGAAAAATTTGGTCCATAACCAAACCGCGCTTTACATGTTGTAATTAACGTATTCTCTACTAGGAAATTATGATCCTTGATAAGTAACCAAGAATGGAACTGTGGCTTACAAACCTAGAAGGAGTTCTCATTCCACTATATGCACAGTAGACATGCTATATTCACACTTACATTGACACTGTATTTCTCTATGTTTCTTTTTATTGTCTTAGAGTGTAAGGTCCATATGAAGTAGGTAATTATTGAACATATTATAAAGTTTTTTGTATTGTAATTAGTTTTATGACCGTTCAAGACAACAAGATCCAAACTTATTTTAATTAAATACCATAAAAATTGCTGAGGGGATAATAACTTTCCAAATAACTTTTATTAAACAGTTGATATCTATTTTAAACTAATTTTGCATTATAAAACTAGAACTAAGTATAAAAAATATTATATAAAAAGAATAAAGATGTCAAATCGTTTTGTTTGAAGTATCTGGAATAATTTCATTGGGATATTAGCATTATCATCTATTCGAAATATATATGCTTTAGAATTGATAAAAGTATAGTTTTGATCGTTCTACAATAAGCAATATGTTATTATGTACATCTTTTCGTTGGTTGAACCAAAATATTCCCCATTAAGGGTGATGAATATTATGAAAAGTATTACAGCAAACAAGATTTTTAAAGAACACTCCGAAGTTAAAAAATATTTATTAGGTGATGAACTATAGAATTACGGAGGTTATTGGAACCATTTGGATGAACTACTTCCAATTTGATTAAAAACTATCATAAGATAAAGGAAACCATGAAGAAAAAAACTAATATGAGCAAATGAAAATATTTGAATTCGAATAATTTATTTATATCCAAAAAATGACACAGAAATACTATTTTCTTGCATCTGAGGCGACACAGCAAATCGATTGCATTCATCTACATTATAGATAAGAATAAATGATCTGTATAGAGAGTTATTTTTGAACGATACGAGTAAAATAATAATGTTAATAAGCATTGATTGTGGAAGGAGAATAGTATAAGCTTCCATACAGCTAAAAAACGATAGATTCAGCAATAATTAAAATGATATTATCAAGCAAGCACGTTTGGCCAGATTTATTTACATGACTTTATCCATTTTTACAACTTTTTTAAAAAATTATACTTATAACTAGTTTTAACTTTCAGGAACTTCAAATTCATAAATCATATAATAAAAAATATCTGACCCAATTATTTTCGTAGAATCCGCAGCAGCAAAAAATATCTACATTGAGAACCTTATTCTTCGTTATGCAGTAGCTACAGCTTTTTGCTTAAAAATTATAGATACAGGTGTGACCATGGATATCTCTTTAAGCATTAAAGTGAAAAAATCTGTTTGATTAAAAATCCACATGAAAAATTTAGAAATTAAAAGTAATAATTTCTAAATTAGAAGTAATTTTTGTACTTATGCTCTTATCCATCAGTTATTGATCAATATTATGAAAACGAGTACATTTCCTTTTTTTGGATAAAACATAAAGAAAACCCTTCCGAATATTTTTCGCAACTCTCTAGGACTAACTAATCCTAAATATTGGCAAAAAATAATTGATTAAGCTTTATTAGTGAATTTTTTACCCCGATTAACCGCATTAGTATTTAAATATGATATATTTATAAAACTATATGTAATAAAACAATTTTCATTAAATATTTCTATTCTAACAAATCAACATCTACCTTGAAATCATTAAGGGCTTCGAAATCGAGAGTTGCAAAATAATCTTCAATAATCTCAGGTCTCCTTATCTCCACAATGCTACCATTTATTCTCAAAAGAAGTTCAGCAGACCTGAGTTTCCCGTTGTAATTGAAACCCATGGAGTGCCCGTGAGCTCCAGCATCGTGAATTACAAGGATATCACCAATTTCGATCTCAGGAAGGAGCCTATCGACAGCGAACTTATCGTTATTTTCGCATAGAGAGCCAGTTACATCATACTTATGGATAGCGTCTTCCTTTTCTTTACCTAGAACGGTTATATGGTGATAGGCTCCGTATATTCCAGGGCGCATCAAATTGGCCATACAGGAGTCCATTCCAATATAATCTTTATAAGTATGTTTGAGATGCCTTACTTGGGAAATAAGGTATCCATAGGGACCTGTGATAACTCGGCCACATTCCAGGAAGATCTTGAGTGGATAGAGTCCTTTTGCAGTGATTATGGAAGCATAGGATTCGTTGATACCTTCAGCCACAGTTTCAAAGGAGACGGGATCCTGATTCGGCAGATAGGGAATTCCTATGCCGCCACCAAGGTTCACAAATTCAAAAGTTATATCTAGTTCCTTTGAAATTTCAACTATGAGTTCAAAAAGAATTCTTGCGGTTTCCACAAAATAACCCGGGTCTAGCTCGTTCGAGGCAACCATCGTATGCATCCCAAAACGCTTAACTCCCCTATCTCTGAGTATGCGGTAGCCTTCAAAAAGCTGGTCTCTCGTAAGTCCGTACTTTGCATCTTCCGGTTTTCCTATTATGAGATTTCCTCTTTTAAGAGGACCTGGATTGTACCTGAAGCAGATAACTTTCGGAAGTCCGGCATATTTTTCCAGATAATCAACATGGTTTATATCATCAAGGTTAATATAAGCCCCAATATCTCTCGCTTTTATAAACTCTTCGAAGGGAGTGTCGTTTGAGCTGAACATAATATCTTCACCGATTAGTCCCACTTTTTCAGCAAGGATTAACTCAGGCAGGGAACTGCAATCAACACCGAAACCTTCTTCCTTGAGAATTTTGAGAATAAAGGGATTTGGAAGAGCTTTTACGGCAAAAAACTCCTTGAAGCCTGAAACTTTCCCGAAGGCTGCTTTCATTTTTCTAGCATTTTCTAGGATAGCTTTTTCATCATAGATATAAAAAGGAGTAGGATGCTTTTTAATTATTTCAAGAATTTTCTCTTTGGTGAAGGGAAGGTCCTTTGAAACCATATTTTTACCTTTTATCTGATTTTTTATTAATGGAATCTATATCAAATTGAACTTTTATTTCTTTATTAGTTTTTCCTTTATTCTAATTAGAGTACAAAAACCCCATTATTTATAGTGAAAATTTATTTTAGAAATCAATTTTTGAGTTAACAAAAAAACTGAGGTTATTGTAGAGAATTTCGATAAACTCTTGTACATTTGAGTTTTGGAGGGTTTAAATCATTTAACATTGAATTTTTTACTCATGAAAAATCTTATTGATTTTGCTCCTCAAGATGGATATACATTTCTTCAATTAGTTGCAGACAATCTTATTAAATTTATTCCTGCAAATATTCCGAACATGTTTATACCCAGCATCAACTTCTTGTTCGGATTTTGTTGAATGAATATATTAGGAACGATAATAAAAGAAAAACTCAATCTCAATAAGATCCCTCATCTCACTATCTCTAAAAAGTTATATTCAAAATTCCTTCATATCTGTTTAACCTTCTTTTACCAAAAACTCTAACGTTTTTCATTCACATGCATAAATAATATATTTTACGGCAATTGATGTAGCCGGAATTACAAGTTCCAATACAGTTATTATTATTCCCGTAAAACAGGGGAGCTACGAAGAAGTTCCTTGAAAATTTCGATATCAATCAAAAAAGCTAAAAAGTTAGTATTAAGAATGTAAAATTAGTCAAAAAAATTATATCGAAATCGAACATGCAAATTCTCTGATAAGGCAATCAAATAGGGTAAAAGAAAATTTTAATAGTGTGTGATGGATAAAGGATATGCTTCTGAAAAAGTAGCCTAATCAGACCTGTAAATAAAGAAAGGGAAAGAAAATTTTGGGAAAATATAGAAGATAGCTAGATTAAATTTTTGATAAAATTAAAATACAATCAAATAAATATTACTAATATTGCATTTTTTGTTGTCAAAAAGAAGTTCGAAGAGTACTTCAGAATAGAAAGTTCCAGAATCAAATCAAATAAGTAAAAATTCAAACCGACAGTCTATAATGTAAATATAAAAGATAGTGAAACTAATTTGAATTAAATTAAGGATTGCTATATAATCGATAAAATCTGACTAAAAAAATCAAATGTAGTGTTCTAAAGTCTAATTTTCTCAGGAAAAAATTTACTCCTGATCAAATAAAGTGTAAACCATAAGTTTTATAGCTAATAATTTTTAAATCACTTATATTGGTGATTTTTTGGTAAAAAGAGCGTTGCTCAGTGTCTCAGATAAAACAGGAATTGTAGAATTTGCACGCGGGCTTGAATCACTTGATGTGGAGATCATTTCAACAGGCGGAACAGCAAAAATTCTACGCGGTGCAGGCATTGAAATTATCGATGTTTCTGAAGTAACAGGCTATCCAGAAATGATGGGAGGAAGGATCAAGACTCTTCATCCAAAAATTCATGGTGGCCTTTTATGTATACGGGACAGCAAGGAACAGAGGGCAGAAGCTGTAAAAGAAGATATCTCACTTATTGATCTCATAGCTGTAAACCTCTATCCATTTGAGATAACGGCATTAAAAAAGGGTGTGGAACCGGAAGAAGCCATCGAAAATATAGACATTGGAGGTCCAACACTTCTTCGTTCTGCAGCCAAGAACTACCGTTCTGTGACTGTACTCTCTGATCCAACAGATTACGGACACATCCTTAAAGAATTGCGCTCAAATGGGATAGTCTCTGATTCAACCAGAGCTGGCCTTGCAGTCAAGGCCTTTAGGCACACTGCTGATTACGATGCTGTTATCGATTCTTACCTGAGCAGTATACTGTTAGGAGAAAATGTACTCCACCTGAAGTTTACTGACGGTGTAAAACTTCGATATGGAGAAAACTGGCACCAAGAAGCCTACTTCTACAAAGAACCAAAAATTAAAGGTCCTAGCCTAGCAAAAGTCACTCAGCTACATGGAAAGGAACTATCCTATAACAATTATGTTGATGCCGACAATGCCCTTCAAACTATCATAGAACTTGAAAATGCCTTCCCAGCAGTGGCAATCGTTAAACATAATAATCCATGCGGACTTGCTACTGGAAACACACTTATTCAAGCTCTTAACGCTGCTTGGGATGGAGACCCAATTTCAGCTTACGGAAGTATAATCTGCACGAATGAGATTTTTGACCTGGAAAGTGCTACTTTTTTGAATAAAAAATTTGTGGAGATTATTCTTGCTCCTGACTTTAAGCCAGATGCCCTTGAATACCTTAAAAACAAAAGTGAGAACTTAAGACTTCTAAAGTTGCCGGAGCTCAGAAAGGATTTAGGGACCAATCACACATATAAATATATAATCGGTGGCATGCTCAAGCAAAGCCGTGATATAGGACTATATGAAAAATGGGAGTCAGTAACCGACATTCCTTATCCTGAATCCAAAAATTCTCTCTCAAAATTTTGCCTTAGAGCCTGTAAAGTAACCAAATCCAATGCAATAGTCCTTGCTCATGAATATAATCCAGGATTTTTCATGGTACTGTCTATAGGTGCAGGCCAGCCAAATAGGGTTGACTCAATTCGCAAACTTGCAGCCACAAAGGCTGTAGAAAATCTGAGAGTAATCTATGGACGGAATAAACCGGAAATCTCCTTTGAGGAGTATTGCCAGAAGACTATGTTTGAATGTGTTATGGCTTCTGATGCTTTTTTCCCATTTGATGATAGTATAATCCATGCAGCAGAAAATAACATTCGCTATATAATTTCTCCTGGAGGATCAATCCGGGATCGTGAAGTTATTGCTACAGCAAATCTCCTGGGAGTTGCCATGATTTTTACAGGTATGCGTCACTTTCTACATTGAGGTCATTAGCAAAAAAAAGAATGAATTGAAGCTAGAACTCTGACAAATTTGCCGTCTGAGGGTATGTTTACTTTGCTACAAAAATATTTATCAGATTCATTTTTAAATATTTTTCATTAAATTAGTTGTATATTAAAAAATAAGAGAACGATCTCAAAAAATTAGGGTACTAGTGTTTCTAGTAACTAAAAAATATTCAAAGCCTGTAAAAGCCGCAGAATGTGAAGAAATTAATTTGGATTCCTCAAAGTTTATCGTGTTTTTGGAAAATTCAATTTATGAATCTAAAATTGGCTCGTACCTTTATCCGGGACAAATTCTGCATATGATCTTGTGACTATATAATATATAATTAATTATTATATTGTATTCTCATTCGATATTCACTTTGACCATTATTCCAGTTTTCTATTCGTTAAGACCTATATCTCAGGAACTTTCACAATTAATGTCATAATCACAGTTGATTAAAGTTTCTTTTATGCTTGAGTTCGGATCTATCTTTATTTCCGGCCAGACTTTGACTCCCGAATGGATGATACAATTGTTCCCTACAATAACTTTATGTCCGATTAAAGTTCCATTTTCAAGGTAACAATTATCTCCTACAATTGTTTCATCTGCCACCACAGCCCCCGAAATATTAGAGTCTTTCCCTATGTTCACATTATCAAAAAGAGAAGATGAAAAAATCTTTGCATTATTATCGATCGTGCAATTTTGGCCTATAACACTGTAAGGTCCAATCAGAACATTTTCTCCTATTGTTGTATTTTTTCCGATGGCTATTGGTCCTACAAGTGAAGAATTGGAACCGATTGATACATTGTGTCCGATAGATAGAGGACCTCGTATTCGAGCATTTCTGGTTGTGAAATTCCCTTCAATTGTTGTTCCTGGAAGTTCATCAAGCATCCAGCGCTGTGCCTGTCTATAAGCCGCTGAACTTCCCACATCAGTCCATTTTCCCCTAACAAGAATTCCGTGAATTTTTACATTGGCTGCAAGCATGGATGGAAAGAGATCTTTTGCAAAATCGTACTTTTTGTTTTTAGGTATCCATTCAAAAATAGAAGGAGTGCAAATATAGATGCCTGTACTCGCAAGGTTGCTAAATATCTGACCTGCCGTCGGTTTTTCTAAAAAACGGTGGATCCGGTTGCTAACATCCATATCTACAATTCCAAACTCCCTTGGGTCATCAATCGACAGAAGACCTAGGGTCACTTGAGCATCGTTCGCTTCATGGAAACGGTACATCTCTCTAAGATTCAGGTCAAGGACGTGGTCCCCACCAACCACAATAAATGGTTCATTTTTTAAATATTTTTCAGCATTTTTTACCCCTCCTGCAGTTCCAAGCTTTTCTTTCTCGTAAACGTAATTTATATGCACCCCGAATATATGCCCATCTCCAAGCTGTTCTTCTATGTGCTCTCCCATATATCCAAGTGTAATAATTATTTCATTAAAACCCTCTCGCGATAGATGCTCTATCAAATGTAAAACGGATGGTATATTTATGATCGGTATGCTCGGTTTAGGATATTTAAAAGTCAGTGGTCTAAGCCTTGTTCCTGTACCACCGCACATGATGCATGCTTTCATATTTTCCAAAATGTGATTCTAGGAATATATTACTAACGATCAATTACCTATATATGAAAGATTATTGGTGATGATTATTGAGAGTGCGGCTTTTCTTCACCACAAAAATCAGGATTTATCAGTTTCGTTGGGTTACAGCGGGTTATTCTAAAATATATTGCGGAATTAGATCAATCTAGAGCTTTAGGAAACTATGCCAACTATACACCCAATTATATACCAAAACTAACATTATGAATTTCATCAATGCATATATGATAATTAACATATCTATTTCGCTAAAAATTTTTAACTCAGGATTCTATAATCAGTATCATATCTAAGAAGCTAATTGCTCTCATACTTATGATATTTATATATCGTTGACAGCTACGACGGTAGTAAACTTACTGCTATAATGGAAGATTACACAGCTTTCATGCAATTCTCTTGACATTTTGAAGGGTTACAGAATAAATAACATCTTCATTATTTTATTAGATAAATATTAATTCATTTCCAAATAATGACGAGCTATAGATGTAAACAATATAGGTAATTATGGTGTTTACATATCAAAACTAACTTGTAGACTTTATAAATATATTTTGTTTTATAATAGCTAGGATTGCCACAATATTTCAATTTTTGTTAAAATTTAAATATATGGGGGAAGAAAATCATTTTTCTAACATTCATTTTTTTTAATTTAAAACATTTATCACATTATATGGCTGACCAACAAACAAATTATATTGCATTCATTATGAAATAAGGAAATGAAAGAATCGAACAACTCTAAAATGTTGTGAAATACTGAGCAAATGTAATTTGTGTTTTTGTATAGAAAAGAAAAAGACGTAGTGGAAAAACGCCAATTGTAAAATAGGTAAAAAATAGTTGGATTTTCATTTCCACTAAATAAGTAGTGATTGCAACGACGAACTTAGATCCTAACTTTAGGTGGGCTATAACATAGGGAAGAGCAAAACAGTCCATAATAACTTTATGTGAAATTATGAAAACTGACTGAATTTTCACTCTAAGACTATGAGAATCTAACTTTACATATTAAAGCCAATTCCTTTAAGGTATCATAAGCATTTTCTGCAGCTAGCTGATTTATGACAGTCAGCCTTTGCTAACGATCCAACTATTCCAGAATTTCTGCAATATCCACAGGTGGAAGATAGTTTAGTTTCTCCTTCAATATATTTAACTTTACATCACCAGTAAAACTTCCAATATTTGGAGGCAGGGCTTGAACATAGAACCAGGGGATGAGCATGTTCTTGCTTTTGTCGTATTTTCTGTGGATCAAATTCACAACTTTCTCAAGACCCAACCTCCGAAATAGTGCATTTTCAGATGGATCCACATCAGTGACATAGAGTTTGTTTTTCCTTATTACCATCTTTATATCGTATACAACTTTAACATCTGTACCTTCGATATCTTGAATTTTCTTATCTAGAACATAATCTTTAAGAAGGATAAATCCCTCAGGAACTTTGCAGGCGAATTTTTCCACATTATCGAGACTTATATTGATAGTCATTTCATCAAATGAACTAACATTGTCCCAAGGTACCATTAATGAGGGATAGCCAAACGGTCTATTTACCACGATGTGTGTGGCCTCTGCTACCTTGTCCTTTTCAATTATAATGAGGTCTAATAATTTCCCTATTTTTTTGCCGTTGAGAATTATTTTTGTCCCCACCATTTCGCTCAAAAAAAAGATGCTCTCATTTATTTTTTTTTTGGATTTGTTCTCCATATTTCCACCTCCTATTTACTTTACAAGTGTTTATAAATTATAGATCAAGATATTACCGACATTCATTAGATAGAGTCTGAAAGTAAGAATTAAAACTCTTCAAAAGGCTTCATCTTCAAGCATGTTTTGCTGTATTTCCTACTGAGATTGTCGCTTTTTCTCTCCCCTCTCTTGCAATATAACTTATCTGCCCTCTTATCGGAAATGCATCGATTTGATCTCTTCACATTGTTGTCAACCACGTCATTCTCGTGTATTGAAACATTTCCTGAAAACGTCACTTCTTAAGGTTTGTTATTGATAGAATCAATTATTTAGAATACTTTCTTATTGGTTATCGCTTGCCAGTGAGTTATATAGCTTTAAAATGACATCTAAGAGTTCTATGGAAAAACCGAACAAACAACCGAATAACTGCCGATGATTATATTTGCAGCATAAGCGCCTTCGATATGTGTTTTGCTTGGCTCGAAAAGTAGTGTGCAATGCGGGTTCTGCAAAAGGCTAAAACTATTATTGTGAAGAGTTTACCAACTGTAGTGTAGAGCTTTTTATAGGGAATATCTCTCTTAGTCATACATTGTCCACCACCATTACAACTATGCCTGGATCTGCAAGTACCAATTATAAACTCAGCCATTCTATGAATATGTGCTATCTGGGAAGTAACAACTATTTTTCATGAATAGTCAGCTCCATAAAGGAGCCCATACGAGATGGTTATATATATAATTTTCTACAAACTGTCTTTACAATTTAAGGCTCTATAACTCGATTTTGATTCAAATATCTATTATTCGTTTACACTATTTGATAGTTAGATAAAATTTCGATAAAACCTTATGCATTTAAATATTGGCTATTTTAAATCCTAAACATTAATTTTTACTAACGAAAATTTTTAATAATATTACTCTTAAAGAAGAATACAAATATTTTAGTCAGTTGGACACAAACCTGCTGAGATTGATTTCTTTAATTGATTAGAGATCCATTCGTATCATTATTTCATCCAACTCTTTGGACAAAACAGCTTAATGAAGAGATTTAAAGCTGAGATCATCTTTATGATTAAAATGATTGGTCCACAGAAATAGCATGACGAAAAAATATTGTTGATAACTGCAAAGAAGAAATAAATATGGTGATAATTGAAAAGCCAACTTAATTGCCTTGTTTGAAAATGAAAAGAGAATGATTCAAGACGCTACTTTTATTCATTTGGTTATGGGGTACGCAAAAATGGGTAAACCTCAAGAAAATAAATCAAACACGATGAGATAAAGTGAACATCTAAAAAAAATATATACTTACGATCATCATTTAATTAGACTATAAAATGTAAATCTATTTTTGAAAAAATCTATTTTTGAAATTATCAATTACGGATTAGTGAAGCATTTCAATTTCTAGATTTTTCCAGAAGTTATTTTTCCCATAATTTATTTGCCTTCCCCCCATCGCTGATAAATACAGTTTTCGATCCCCAAAATGTCAAGAGCTCTTCCTACCATTATATCTATTAGATCTTCGAGGGTTTTAGGCTTTGAATAGAAGCCTGGGCAGGCTGGAAGAATGCTCGCGCCTGCTTTTTTGGCCTGAAGCATATTTTCAAGATGTGTGAGACTAAGCGGAGTTTCTCTAGTCATTAAAATAAGCTTCCTCTCTTCTTTAAGACAAACTTCTGCGGCCCTCGTAAGAAGATTATCAGATATCCCGTTTGCTACTGCACCAAGAGTTTTCATGCTGCAGGGAGCAATAACCATTCCTGCTATTTTATAAGAGCCGCTTGCTATCGGAGCTGAAAAGTCTTTAGAGGAATAATTCCAGGTTGCAAGCTTTAACACCGCTGAGGGAGTATAATCAGTTTCGAGTTTTATTATCTGATTTGCAACATCGGTCAAAATCAGGTGAGTTTTAATCCCTTTTTCCGCCAATATTTCAAGAAGGCGAATTCCATACCGAACCCCTGAAGCCCCGCTAATTCCCACCGTTATTTCTACCATCAGTTTCATCCTGTTAGTTTTGTCTTTTCACGTAAGTGACCAAATCTTCTACCATTTTACTTGCTACTAAAACTATATTTTTGATATCCTCATGGTTGATATTATCCTTATGGATGCCAGCAATAAATATAGTTGTTTTCTTCGTGGCTATGCTAACCTGTCTTGCACTTTTCAGGGCAAGCTGCTCTTCCCTATGGCCAGGTATTGTTATCACCGAAGAGCTTGCTCTTTGGCTTTTATCATCAAAAAAACCTATGGCAACAGCTCCGACATGATCCCTCCCTCCTGTAAGAGTCACAAGGTAGTCATTCCCAATCTTCTTTGCATTAAGTACTATTTCAATACTTCCTACATTACGTTTAATCCAAAACAAAATTCCTACACCAGCATCTCTAGCTTTTGATTTTACGATTAATTATGCTTTGTATATATTTTGTTAGAAGTCCATTAATCTACGTCTCTTAAAGTTTTGAGCTCTGCTTGAAAAATTCCTATTTTTTGTTTATTACTTATTGAATGCGGAAGATCATAAATATCCCTTCCTTTAGGTAAGGAGATTAAATTACTCCCTCACTTTTTTTGTTTCAGTTTAACCCTCTAAATCATTGCTTCTTCTTAAAATAAGTTTTTTTGGAACATTGTAAGAAATGTGTCATACCTTTGACCGGGATGTGACAAGTGTTGAAATTAAACAACTTTAGCAATAGCTATAATCAGATCACCTACCACATAGTTTTAGTACCTAAGTATCGAGAAAACGTACTCTATAATAATTGAATCAAAAAGTATTGCCATTTATATTATTTTTATGAAACAAATATACAAAATTTATACTTTGGAAATGGTAAAAGATCATGTTCACTTATCTCCTAGAACCCAATGCAAGCAAATATTTATCAACTGTAGTTCAATACTTGAAAGAAGGTAGTTCTTAAAGACTTTCTAAACTTCATCCTTGACTAAAAAAACGACATTTATATGGAAGTCTATGATCAAGTAGAAATTTTTATTAATCTGTTGAAAGTATGCCTGCTAGCATAATAAAAACTATATTCATAGATATGGAGGGAAGCCGACAGCAGAGTTTAGATAATCTAGATTAAAGAGGATCTAGATAAACCTCCGTTTTTTACGAGTCAAATAGATACCATTTACAAAAACAGAACGAAATTTAGGAATTTTTCGAAATTCTATTACGAAAAGTGGTCAAACAAGAATTAATGATTTCTGAGTTTTAACAAACTAAAAAGGTTGCCTGAAGGATGCTACGTCCTTTAAGTTGAGGTGGAAGTACGCAATTTGATTTATCTCATAGATCAGTCAGTTTAAATTGTTTTGTGGATTTCTTAACCTCAAAGTAATCTTTTGCGGCCTTTCCCACAACTTTCGAGTGTTCTTTAGGGCTATATACCCCCATTCTCCAGTTTTCCATATGGGCTTCTTGAAGAATTGATACGAAATGAGAAGCCTCATTAAGTGGGATCATTCTATGGTCAGTCTTTATCATCGCCCGCATTTCTAACATTTCAGGCGTTTTTGGAATATCCACAATCACGTATTGAGGATCAACCCCTGCATATTCTGCAATTTCGTTTTCCGCTCTCTGAATTTTGTCGCGGTGCTTAAGTACGCCTTTTTCTACATCTTCCAACCCCACATATAGTGCCCTTTTATAGAGTTTACGGGCATCTAGCAATCTGGCAATTTCTCCTGCATATCCCGTGGCATTTCTCATGGCTGCAACAAGATCTATGTCATCCATCTGTCTAAGTCTCGAAGGATCAAGTTCCTGGTTTTCTATCATATACTCAACTGCTTTGGAGCACATTGATTCTGAGATTCTAGTTACGTGGTGGTAGTAAACAGATGTGTTCATCCAAAAACGTGAAACAAGGAGTGATTCAGCAGCTTTCAAACCTCCATGTCCTACAACGAGCCTGTCTTCATAAAAATCCAACTGATTAATCAGACGGTTGTAATCCACTACTCCAAAAGCGACGCCTGTGTAATGAGCATCTCGGACAAGATAATCCATTTTGTCTACATCAATCTCACTGCTAATAATCTGGCCTAGAGAAGTTTCCCCTTTGACGTGTTTTGCAAGAGTTCTTGGAGAAAAACCCCATTTTTTCAATATTTCTCCTATTTCCCCTTTCACCAGTATTTCCTTTAGATCATCATGCCTATTTCGTGTGTACTTATCAATAATATTTTCTGTAACATGGGAAAAAGGTCCATGTCCAATATCATGCAAAAGTGATGCGATTTTTATCTCAGTTTTTTTATCATCTTCAATTGAGTCAAGATTTTTGATTAGCATAGAGGCAAGGTTCATTGTTCCAAGAGAATGTTCAAACCGATTATGATTAGCCCCTGGATAGACAAGGTTTGAAAAGCCAAGCTGTCTGACTCTTCTTAGGCGCTGCATCTGAGAAGTGGAAAGAAGTTCCTGGACAAAATCATCCAGTTCGATGTAACCGTGTATTGGGTCAAGGACAACTTTCATTATTATTTAGACAGATGTCATTATATATCGCTGTTACTATCATTATGGTACTGAAAAATTTGCAGGAATACCTTCTATCCTAAATTGGAAAAAAACCAGAAAAAGGTATATATAGTGATCATATTTTCAGGCGGCACTGGAACTCCAAAACTTCTCGACGGACTTAAGGAAATCCTTCCACCAGAGGAACTGACCATTGTTGTAAATACTGGCGAAGACTTCTGGGTTTCGGGAAACTTAATATCTCCTGATGTAGATACTGTGCTCTACCTATTCTCAGACCAAATTGACAGAAAAAAATGGTGGGGAATAAATAACGACTCATTTGAGACTTATGAGTGGATGAGAGAACTCGGAGTCCCGGAAAGAATGAAAATTGGTGATAGAGATCGTGCGACTCATATTATTCGCTCAAATCTTGTTAGAAATGGAGTATCACTTACAGAGGCAACTCTAAAACTCGCTACTCTTTTTGGAATTAATGCACAAATTTTGTCAATGTCTAATGATCCTGTGTCAACTTATATAGAAACTTTAGAAGGAATCATGCATTTTCAGGACTTCTGGGTTGATAAACATGGTAAACCCGATGTAGTGGGAGTCGATATAAGGGGAGTCTCAGAAGCTTCAATTTCTCCAAAAGTACTTGAAGCCCTTGAAAATGATGATAATGTTCTCATAGGGCCAAGTAACCCAATTACAAGTATAGGTCCAATTATCTCGTTGCCCGGAATGAAAAGTTTACTGAAAAAGAAGAAAGTTGTGGCCGTAAGCCCCATTATTGGTGATTCTCCAGTAAGCGGACCTGCTGGAAAACTGATGCAGGCCTGTGGGCTCGAGGTTTCCTCTATGGGAGTTGTTGAGTATTATCAAGATTTTCTTGACATTATTGTTTTCGATGAAAGGGACCTGACAGATGAATTCGAATTTGAGAAGCTTGGATGCCGTGCATATCGTGCCGACACCCTCATGACCTCAACTGAAAAAAGCAAGAAACTGGCAGAATTCGTAGCAGGGCTCTTTGACACTATGTTTGATCCCTAAGCTTATATTCTATTTTTCTTTTTAGTGGATTTTTCAGGATTTTATCTGGCTTTCCCAGTGCTTTCCTGCAATTATAGTATTTCAGAATTTAGTTTGTTCTGGAATCAGTTCTATAAATCAGAAGAATATCAGTGTTTTCAAATATCATCAGTTCCGAAACCATTTCTACAAATGGGGGAAATATAAAGAAAATTAATACGGTAATTAAGGCATTGATTAGTATAACAATGAATGATTTTACTTGTGGTATAAAAAAGCCAGTTTATTGTCCGCATCTTCGAAATTATGGCGTATATTTGATATAATTACTTTATCTGGTGAAGCAACTTATCGCTATCAAAAAGAGCATAATATTTTGTTTCATGTTGTAGCACCTTCTACTAATTCTCTTGAATATGCAACCAACGATCTAAGGTAAACATATACCAATAATAGATATTTTCCAAAGAACTCTATTTTTAATTATAGAGGATCTCGATAGACCCCTAAAATATGTGATATTCATCTAAATTGTATATAATAGATATATAAACGATTCTTTTCAATTGTTTAAGTTCCACTAACATTTACTTCCATATATATTCTCAGTACTCTGATCGCTTTGCAATTAAAAGACTTGTTTGTCCTCAAATAATTTAAATTAACCTTAAAGACACTGATTTAAGACAAAGACTTGACTAGCTTCATAAAATAATTCAACTTAATTTGTATGAAGTCCGTCTTGAAAATTATGAAAAATCGTCAGTATCAGTAGTTAACTTTAACAGTTGATGTTACAAATTTTAGAGTGTATGAAGATTACAAACGTATCACTGCAAATATCTCTATAAAAATTTTGATTGATTTTACATCGAAGATAGTTATTTATAGCGATATGTATGCAATTTGCTGAAATTGTAGATATATTTGAGTTATATTTTATTGTATGATGTGAATCCATGTGTATTTATGTGCATCAGTGTATGGTTATATAAATATATATATATATATATGTTTTTAAGGACATATTGTGAAAATAACACATATCAAAGTATAAAACACTGTTTCTCAAGTAAAAGTCACTAAACGAAAACTGGAGTTTAAAATGGTGAAATATTCGAATGATCTATACAAAAGTTACAAATGGAGTTATAAATTTAACAATGCCTATTGGGGGAATATGGAGCCTAAAGATTGTTTTAACTGCGAGCAATCTAAAAGTACTGGATCATGTACTATCTTTTTTTGTGAATTATTACAAAAAAAAGTTTGGGGCCATAGTAAGGATAACGATTGCCCTTTACAAGACTAACTCTATGAAAAGATAGTAATTAATTTTAATTTTATGCCATACGTCAGATCGGGTACCTCTATCCAAATTTAATAATTTTGAGGGAATCTAAAAATCATCGTTGTCAAATTATGGCTGCAATTTATAAACCTGTTTTTAGCCACGCATTTTTGAAATCATTCTCTTTTAGAGATCAAATTTAAGGTTATCATGAAACTAATGGTAAATATTATAGCAAGTATTATTATATTTTGTTGGTTCCACATATCTGATAAATGATTGACAAATGGAGCAGTAATAGAATAAACTGTGTTATTGATGTAATAAGTGTTCTTTTGATTTAATCCAAAATAGGCTGCCTCTATGAGTACTGCTATAATTACTATGAGACAAGCTATTATGAAACAACGTATTATATTATCGAATTTCATTTTTAATCATCTTTATTATAACTGCATCCTTAAATATAAACAAATTTGTGTCAGCTCTGTCTCATGCACTGCACGAACCCATTTTACCTGTCATTTTATACAAATAGTTTGAAGGTGATTTTCACCACTTTTAAGACAATTATTCAATATGTTTTTCTTTTCTTTATACGTAGTCTTACTAGCACTTCAACAATTAAATTATATTTCTTAATAAGTTCTAAATCTATCTATATCCTTACATTAAAATAATATTTTGGAACCTCGTTAGTTCCGAAACCAGTTCTACAAATCAAAAAATATCATGCAAATTATTTAAGGCAATGTAGCCATCGAGCGTGATGAAGAAGTTTAGTATAAACACAGCTAGTTTATTGTCTTACTTATGAATTATGTAGTATCATTGCTATAATACTTTTACATGATGGAGCAAATTATAGCTATCAATAATTTCATAATGCTTATAAATAATACATAGTAGGCAAATAGACATACAGATTATGTATCTGTGTACATCTGTAGAATGCCGAATTCTGTATTTGAAAAAATAAATGGTGAAATTTTTAAGATAATATATTAAAATCAAGGTTCAAAAAATTGCAGTTAACTTCTATGATATTCAATATTATGATAGGGGATACACTATATCCAAAGAGGATTAAAATGGAAGAATTAGACTTCCTAAAAATAGGCATTTTTCATATTATATATAATTAATAGCTTGAGATAACACTCGGGGTTATAGAATAAATGGATTAAGCAAAGAATATTCGATCTTCAGGAATGCTTAGTCGGAAGGATTGAAATAATGGAAGTAAAAGTTGGAACCTTATGCATGGATAGAGAGTTTTTAAGGGGAAGTTGTTTCAAAAATGGATGCTAACAAGCTGAGGTTTTTGCCCGCAGTTAAATCCAACAACAGAATAAATGAAATTCTTGGAAGATACAAGATGAAAATAGAAATACTTCTATTGTACTTTGATATAAGTTTAAAAATGGTAGATCAATTTAAAATATTATATCAATTTTGGATCAAAACAAAGAATAACATCTTATTTGTAACAAATAAAAATGTGGATTCAATAGACAAATTTGCCAGGAAAAAATCTTATAGATGCTGAAAACGATGGATATAGAAACTGGATCTGGAGTGAAAACTATTTTGAGATATGAACATAAACCAAGTCACCGTGCAAGAGCATTATTTTTTTATAATGCAATGTATGATATATAACATTTTTAATGTGTTAACTTCCCTCCCTGAGACTACAATATATCAAATGGAGGAAATAACCAGTCCGAATTCATTAATAAGGGTACGAATTTCGATGTAACCCTCGAATCCTATTCTATATAAGTAGAATATAAATAACTTGTGAAAATTAGAGGTTGATTAAAATTCTATAATATTTTATAGCATTAAATTATTCGTCATTTTAATAAGCTCTTGATCCCTTTGTATCTTTATGCTCGATTAGACTTGAATATAAAAAGGCAAATTTTCAAATGGACTTTGTGAAAGATGGATATGTGAATAAGAACGTACCAATGAGCATGTATCATTAGTATCGACAAACCAGCAAAAAGGAAAGAAATTAGAGAGGGGGTACATTAAGTTTTGTAGAGATATTGTTTTGAGAATAAAGGAGTATGTGATTTAAGAAATTGTCTAAAGTGATCTTGGAGCCAAAGCCATATCCAGCCAAGATGGGAGATACACAGATAAACCGGTTCCGTTGCAAAAAATCATTTCGAATTATACAATATAATAAAATGAAAACCAAAGATAGTAATATGCTATCTAATTTCTTTAAATGGAAGCATTATGAAGGAGAAATTATCCTATT
>OCZT010000239.1_pt1 | contig 53035 bp, 54 predicted proteins | sample 1539031 | NCBI WGS metagenome assembly OCZT01 (sample SAMEA3539308, study PRJEB22396) | soil metagenome | biome: tundra; feature: field; material: soil | place: USA | collected 2010-05 | depth 0.15 m
GACCGGCACTGACATTCTGCGGACTTCAATGATCGTGGATATCTGCCTTCTTTATTTGACGGTTTCTATCCACGATGAGGGGCGAAGTGGAGTCAATCGCTCGGGGGGCGGCAGGCGGACCAGATCGCCTCGCGGTTGTGCAGCTTGACCCGCTCGCCCCGGCCGAGCTTCTTGGCCAGATCGATTTCCGCGGTCTCGATGCGCAGCCACTCGGCGTAGGAGACGGGTGTGATCCCGCGCCCGGCCAGCACGGTGGCCAGCGGCCAGTCCTTGGCCGCCGGGCCGGCCTTCGCGGCCCCCGCTTCGGCGATCGCGGTCTCACCCGCCGCCTCCGGCTGCGCTCCGACTGCTGAAGCGGGGGGTTCTGGGTACCTGAGCAGGCCCGCGCGGGGCAGCGGCGTGTCACCTTCGCCCGGGCCGCCGGCCAGGTCCTCGAGCAGGCACCGGATGGTCTCGGCCGCGTCGGACTTGTTGGTGCCGATCACGCCGGTCGGGCCGCGCTTCAGCCAGCCGGCCACGTACTCCCCGGGCAGCGGTGAACCGTCGGGGCCCAGCACGCGGCCGAGCGCGTTCGGGACCACCGAGGCACGCTCGTCAAAGGGCACGCCGGGCAGCGGCACGCTCTGGTATCCCACCGAACGCAGCACCATCTGCGCGTCCAGTGTTTCGTACTGCCCGGTGCCGCCGAAGGCCCCGCTGGGGTCGATAGCGGTTCGCTCGAGGGTGATACCACTGACTCGTTCGGTGCCCAGGATTTCTACCGGCTTCAGCCAGAACCTGACGATCAGCCGGCGCGAGTGGCCCGAGGGCGCTGGGTCCGCGGACGCGTTCTGCGCCCATCTCGAGATCGCGACCAGGTTGCCGCGTACCCGCCGGTCGGACTCGGTCAGCGCGGCGCCCTCGCCGGAGGAGTCGAACGCGGTCAAGTCGGCTTCGTCGGCGTGCACGACGATCTCGACGCCAGGCAGTTCCCCCAGCTCACGCAGCTCCTTGGTGGTGAACTTGGCGTACGCGGGGCCGCGGCGGCCGATCATGTGGACCTCGCGCACCTTGCTCGCGTGCAAGGCGTCGAGAACGGGCTGCGGCACGTCGGTGGTGTGCAGGTCGGCCGGGTCCCGGGCCAGGATCCGGGCCACGTCGACGGCGACGTTACCGACGCCGATCACCGCGACGGACTCCGCGTCCAGGGTGAACGTGCCGGAATCCATGTCCGGGTGGCCGCAGTACCAGTTCACGAAGTCGGTGGCGGCGTAGCTGCCCGGCAGGTCCTCACCACCGATGCCGAGCCGCCGGTCTCGCATCGCCCCGGTCGCGTAGATCACCGCGTCGTAGGCCGCCACCAGGTCGTCGCGGGTGACGTCCTCGCCGAGGTGGACCCCCCCGACGAAGCGGACGTCCGGGCTTTCCAGCACCTTGCGCAGGTACTGCGCGATCGACTTGATCGACTTGTGGTCAGGGGCCACCCCGTAGCGGACCAGGCCGTACGGCGTCGGCAGCCGGTCGATCACGTCCACTCGCACCGGGATGGGAAGCGGCAGCGCCGCCGCTTGCTTGACCAGGGCCTCAGCGGCGTAGAGCCCGGCCGGGCCCGAGCCGATCACGGCTACGTTCAGCATGAGTATTAACGCTACTCGCCGAGCCGCCGTTCAGCAGCCGCTGCGGTCTGGCTGGTGTCACGGACGTCACCCGACCGGAGCGCTACGGCCTCGGTGATCTGGCGGGCCAGGTGCTTCGGGGTCAGGCCCACCTCCTCGAGCACCTCGTCGCGCGTCCCGTGCGAGAGGAACTCCTGCGGCAGCCCGAACGTCTTGACCGGCACGTCCAGGTCATGGTCACGCAGCAGCCTGGCCACCGCGTCACCGAAACCGCCGACCCGGCCGTTGTCCTCCACCGCTACCACCAGCCGGTGGCCTCGCGCCGCACCGACCAGTGCCTCGTCGATCGGCTTGGTCCAGCGCGGATCCACCACGGTGACGCCGATCCCGTGCCCGGCGAGCCGGGCGGCGACTTCCAGGCCCATCAGCGCCATCGGGCCCGCGCCGACGAGCAGCACGTCCGCGCCGAGGCCGTCGGCGGGCTCGCGCAGCACGTCCATGCCGCCGAGCTTGGCGACCGCCTCGACCTCCCCGCCCACCTTGCCCTTGGCGAACCTGACCACGGTCGGACCGTCGGAGATCTCGACCGCCTCGTTGAGCAGTTCGGCGACCCGCTTGGCGTCCCTGGGCGCGGCGATCTTCATGCCGGGGACGAGCTGCATGATCGACCCGTCCCACATGCCGTGATGGCTGGCGCCGTCGGGCCCGGTCACGCCGGCCCGGTCCAGCACGAGGGTCACCGGGAGCTTATGCAGGGCCACGTCCATCAGCGTCTGGTCGAAGGCGCGGTTGAGGAACGTCGAGTAGATAGCCACCACCGGGTGCAGGCCGCCCATGGCCAGGCCCGCGGCGCTGGTCACCGCGTGCTGCTCGGCGATCCCCACGTCGTAGACCCGGCTCGGGTAGGCCGCGGCGAACTGCGCCAGGCCGGTCGGGTGCAGCATCGCCGCGGTGATCGCCACCACGTCGGGGCGCCGCGCGCCGATCGTCACCATCTCATCGCCGAACACCCGGCTCCACGTCCCGGGCAGCGCGCCCGCCGCGGGTACCTGGTGCAGGCAGTCCACCTCGTTCTGCTCGGCCTCCGGATACCCGAACCCCTTCTTGGTAATCACGTGCAGCAGCACGGGGCCGCCGAAATCGCGGGCCCGCCGCAGCGCGTTCTCCACCAGCCGCTCGTCGTGCCCGTCGATGGGGCCGACGTACTTCAGGCCGAGGTCCTCGAACATCACCTGCGGCTGCAGGACGTCCTTGATGCCCTTCTTGATGCCGTGCAGCGTCCCGTACAGCGGGCCGCCCAGCGGCGCGCGGGACAGCGTGGTCTTGATGTAGTCGAGCACGTTCTCGTACCGCTGGCTGACCCGGATCGCAGCCAGATGCTCGGCCAGGCCGCCGATGGTCGGCTGGTAGGACCAGCCATTGTCGTTGACGATCATGACCAGCCGCGAGTCCTTGGCCGCGGCGATGTTGTTCAGCGCCTCCCAGGCCATGCCGCCGGTCAGCGCGCCGTCACCGATGATGGCGACCACCGTCCGGTCCGACTCGCCCCGCAGCTTGTAGGCCTTGGCCAGGCCGTCGGCGTAGGACAGGCTGGTGGAGGCGTGTGAGTTCTCCACCAGATCGTGCTCAGACTCGGCCCGGCTCGGGTAGCCGGTCAGGCCGCCCCGCTGCCGCAACGTGCCGAACTGCGCGACGCGGCCGGTGAGCAGCTTGTGCACGTACGACTGGTGGCCGGTATCGAAGACGATCCGGTCCTTGGGTGAGTCGAAGACGCGGTGGATCGCGATGGTGAGCTCGACCACGCCCAGGTTCGGCCCGAGATGGCCGCTGGTCCTCGTCGTCGTCTCGATGAGAAGATCGCGGATCTCCCCGGCGAGGCGGGTGAGCTGATCTTGACTCAGCTCCTTCAGGTCCTCAGGACCGTTGATGCACTCCAGCAGGGTCACCGGCTGCTCCTCATGTGCTGTGCGGGCCTGATGGGAACGTGAACGTGCCGAGTCTACGACCGAGATGTTTCATATTGCTCATCGCGGCCGCCCGGTCCCCGACACGCGTGTCGGGGATTTGCTAGCCCCGGGGGGCGACCCCCCGGTATCCCCCCCGCTCACAGGGGGGTTCCACCCCCCCGTACCCCCTGGCCCTGGGCCAGAGATCGGCCCAGGGGGACTGCGGGAAGCACGAGCGGCCGCCCGGCCAGGACCCCGACGATGAGCTCGGCGGCGGAGAGCACGAGCAGCAGTATCACCGGGAGATCCCAGCTGCCGGTGGCCGTGTGCAGCAGGCCCACCTCCAGCGGCCCGGCGCTGGCCACCAGGTAGCCGACCGACTGCGAGAACGCGGAAAGCGAGGCGGCCACGCCGGGATCCGGGGCCCGGGCCATCATGAAGAAGATCGCCAGGCCGAGGCAGGATCCCTGGCTGATGCCGAGCACCAGGACCCACAGCGGGGCCTGGCCCAGCGGGGCCCACAGCGAGCCGGCCAGGCCGGCCGCGGTCCCGATCATGCTGGGCACGACCAGGGCGCGCTGGCTGGGGCGGCGGTGGGCGAGCACCGGCACGATCAGCGAGGTGGCCAGGTTGCCGACGGCCATCAGGGCCAGCAGGTTCCCGGCCGTGACCGCCGAGGTGCCGCGGTCCTGGAAGATGGTCGGCAGCCAGGACAGCGCCGCGTAGTACAGCAGGCTCTGCAGCCCCATGAACGCCGTAACCTGCCAGGTGAGCGCGTACCTGTAGATCTTGATCCGGCCCGCCGCGGGCCCGGCCGCCGGAGGCACGGCGGGCTGGGACACAGCGGGCTGGGACAGGGGCGCGGCGACGGCCGCCCGGTACCTGAGCTGGGGCAGCCACAGCAGCATGGCCAGCGCCGCAGGCGCCGCCCACAGCCCGAGCGCGAGCCGCACCGAACCGCCCGAGCTCCGGTACAAGGGCACGCTGATCAGCGAGGACAGGATCGCGCCCAGCGACAGCATGGTCAGGTAGACCCCGATCAGGAGTCCGGCTCGTTCCGGCCAGCGGCGCTTGACCATGCTGGACAGCAGCACGTTCAAGATGGCGATCGCACTGGCCGCCAGCGCCGTTCCCGGGAACAGCAGAACCGCTGGTGCCGCCCCCCGCAACAGCAGTCCCGCGGTGAGCACGCCCAGCGCCACCAGCAGGATCGGTTCCTCGCCGAAGCGCCGGTTCAGCCAGGCGGCGAAGGCGGAGACCACGCCGAAGCAGATCACCGGCGTCGCCGCGAGCAGCGACAGCGCGGCCGACGACAGATGCAGCCGGATGCCCAGATCGGGGAAGAGCGGCGGCAGGCTGGTGATCGCGGTGCGCAGGCTGAACCCGGCGGCCGCCACGGCCATCACAAGCAGCGTGATCTGGTATTTCCGGCGCGGGCCGCCAGAAGAGCGCTCAGCCATCAGTAACCAAAGCTATCGGAAACACGAAATAAATTACTTAGCCGAACGAACCGTGCTGCGTGCGCCAGGCCAGGTCACGGCGGTGCAGCGCGGACGCGGGTCCAGCGCGGACGCGGCCGTGCAGCGCGGACGCGGGGGCTAGAGGCCCGGCAGAAGCAGCAGCTTGCCGGTGGTCCGCCGGGCCGCGAGGTCCTCCTGCGCCTGGCGGGCCTCGGCCAGCGGGTAGGTGCCGCCAATCCGCACGTCGAGCTCGCCCTTGGCGATCCACGAGAAGACCTCGCCGGACCGCCACCGCAGTTCCTCGTCGTCGGCGATGTAGTGCACCATGGTCGGCCGGGTCAGGAACAGCGAACCGCCGCTGTTCAGGCGCTGAGGGTCGACCGGGGGAACCTGGCCGCTGGTGGCTCCGTACAGGACCATCATCCCGCGCGGGCGCAGCGCCGCTAGGCCGTCATCGAAGGTGTCCTTACCGACGCCGTCGTACACCACGTGCGCGCCCACGCCGTCCGTCACGTCGTCGACGACGGCTCGGAAGTTGTCGTAGCCGGCGATGTGGTCGGCGCCTGCCCCGCGAGCGAGCTCTGCTTTGTCTCCGCCGGAGGTGGTGGCGACGACGATCCCGCCGCGCCGCTTCACCATCTGGGTCAGCAGCAGCCCGACCCCGCCGGCCGCCGCGTGCACCACGGCGATGTCGCCTTCGCGCACCGGATAGGTGCTGGTCACCAGGTAATGAGCGGTCATGCCCTGCAGGATGGCGGCGCCCGCGACCTGCGAGCTGATCCCGTCAGGCACCGGAACGACGCGCTTAGCCGGCAGCTCGACCTGCTCGGCGTAGCCGCCGCCCGGGCCGGCCCAGGCCACGCGATCACCGACGGCCAGGTGGGTGACGCCCTCCCCCACCGCGGCGACCGTCCCCGCGCCCTCCGCGCCGGGCACGAACGGCAACTCCGGACGGTAGCCGCCGACGCCTTCGCGCTGGTAGATGTCCATGAAGTTCACTCCGGCCGCGGCCACGTCCACCACGACCTGACCAGGTCCCGGCCGGGGAGCCTCCCGCTCCGCGACGTTCAGCACCTCCGGGCCGCCCCGGTGGCCGATCTCCACCACGCGCATGCTCATGCTCCTTTTCCCGTCTCTACTGGACCAGCCTTCCACACTCCAGACGCGGCTGCGTCAGGGCCAGCCAGCCGAGCAGGCCGATCGGGTAAATGAAATAACCGAAACGCACGTCGGGCCCGAGCAGGAACATCAGCGCCAGCCCGGCCGCGAGCAGCAGGCCGACCGAGACCACGTGCCCGGCCGTTCCCGTCCCGGTGAGCACATGCCCGGGCAGCAGGCTCCCGGCGGGCGTCCTGTCGTGGGTCAGGCCGAGCGGGAACAGCACGCTGTTCTGCACCAGGGCCTCGGCCGCTTCCAGCTTGACCACGGTGGCCGGCGCCAGGGCCACGGTGAGGACCACGGTGGTGATCACCGCCGCCATGGTGAAACGGACCGCGGCCCGCACACCGTCGCGGGCGCCAAACATCGCGGCCATGACCGGGACCGCGAGCCATGCGGTGGACTTCAGGCACAGGCGACGCCGAGGGCCGCACCGGAGCACGCGGCCGCGGCGGCTTTCATCTCAGCCGGAACGCTCAGCGCCAGCGCCAGCGCCAGCAGCATGAACGCGAGCACGGGCGGATCCGTGGTGATCACCGCCAGGTTGAGCCCGATCACCGGCGAGACGACCGCGATCGCCGTGGCCTGCAGCGCGTCCCGGCGGCAGGACAGGCAGTGCCGGTGCGGCCTCGCGATCCAGAACGCCGCGGCCAGCGGGACCACCGTCCCGAGGGCCAGCCATATCCCGGGGTTTCCCGCCAGCCCGCGCAGCCCGGCCGCGCTCAGCAGGCCGAACACGGTCATCACGGGCAGGTAGGGGTTGTAGGACAGCCAGAGCAACGGCGCGACCACGGCCACCGCCACCGAGACCAGTAGCGCGACGGCCTGGCCGCGCGCACGCCACATGATGAGCAGCGCCGTGGCGTAGCCGCAGGCCGCCCAGATGGCCCAGATGGCCCAGACCTTGATCCTCGCCTCCGGCGAGGACCGCCGAGACGACCGCGTACGCCAGGAACACGCCATAGACGGCCATCAGGCGGCGGCCAAGCCACGGCCAGGCAGGCTCGTGGGCGGCCCCGGCGGTCTGCGTCGTCCGTATCGTGCGTCAGCTGGGTCCCCGTCGACCAGAACTATGGCTGCTTCCTGGGTCAGGCAGCCACACGCTAGGAGGTGACAGGCGGCGGCGTCAAACGGGGCGGGGGTGGGACGGATCCGCCCGCGACGCCCGCGGGGTACTGCCGGGAGACCAGCTCGGCGCGGATCTCCTCCAGGTGCGAGACGGTCCCGGCCGCCGGACCCGGACCGGATGAAACCGGCACGGTGACGCCGGCCAGCACGTCGTCCGTCCGCGGGGTGGTGAGCGTGAGCACGTCGCCGAAACCGGGCGCCGCCGCGTCCCGCGCGGTCAGCGCCGACAGGTTCCACCGCTGCTCCACCGTCTTCAGGACCGACGTGTGGTCCAGCGGGGTGCCGCCGGCCGGTACCCGGTATACCGTTCCCGGCGCGATCAGCGGAGAGACGAGCACAGTGGGGACGCGGACCCCGAAGCGGTCAAAACCGAAGCTGAACTCCCCCGCGTCACTATCCGGCGGCACCGCGCCCCAGGGCGGCGGCACGTGGTCATAGCAGCCGCCATGCTCGTCGTAGGTGATCACCAGCAGCGTCCCGGGCCAGCCCGGTCCGGCGAGCAGCGCCTCGTACACGTCGTGGATCAGCTGCTCGCCCAGCGCCACGTCGTAGTTGGGGTGCTGGCTGTTGCCCGACGAGCTCCAGCTCGGCTCGAGAAAGGTGTAGGCCGGCAAGGTACCGGCCGCCGCCGCGGCCTGGAAGTCGGTGAACTTGCCGAAGTGGCTGGCCGCCGCGGAGCTGATCTGGGTGTACGTGTTCTTCGTGAGCGGCTCGGCGTCGTAGCCGTAGATGGCCCAGCCCAGCCCGGCCGCGTCCAGCAGGCCGAAGATGGTCGGCGAGCTGAACGTGTGCGTCTTGTCGTCCATGTGCCCCTGGCTGGTCGCCGCGCAGGCGAAGGCACGGTTGGGCATGGTCTCGGTCGGGACCGACGCGAACCACTGGTCGCAGACCGCGTAGCCGGTAGCCAGCGCGGACAGCACGGGCAGCGTCTGCGGCGTGAAGCAGCCCATAATGTCGCCCTCGACCGTGCCCGGCACGATCGGCCAGCCGCTTTCCTTACTCTGCCAGCCGAGGGTGTAGGCGTAGTTGGCGACATAGCCCTGGCACGTCGCCGCCTGCCCGGAGGAGGCCGGACCGTTGTTGCTGCCGTACAGCTGATCGTTGGTGGCCATGTAGCCTTCGCCGGGGTCGGCGCCTGGCATGAAATACGCGCTTGGCGTCGTCGGCTCGATCTTGAACACGGTGACGGGCTGGCCGGACGAGCCCGGGTTCGACTCGGTCCCGGTCAGTCCGTCGAACGGCTGACCGGACGGCGAGACGTTGCCGGGGTACAGGAACCCCAGCATGTGATCGAATGAACGGTTTTCCAGCATCAGCACCACGACGCTGTTCACCGAAGCCAAGCCGCTGCCGTTAGCCATTTGAGGTCCCTCCCATTCGGCGTGAGCCTGGCAGACATTACCGCGCGCATTTACCCGAACGGGGGAAATCGGCCCCTCTATCGGGCCAGAGCCAGGTCAGCTGGGGCGTCGAGGGCGGAGCGGGTAACCCTCCGGACTAGGCTTTGCGGAGGATCTCCTCCAGATATATGCCCGCGAGCGCGGTGACGAAGCCCGCGCATTCGCGTCGTAGTCGTAGCGCGTGGCGGTGAGGCAGCGCCCTGCTGCGAGTATCCGGGCACGGTCATCCAGGGAGGCGGCCAGCGCGCGGCTGAGGAGGGGGACGTCGGTGCCCGCCTGCCGTGCCGCATCGCTGCGGCCCACAGCCAGCGTTCGATGCCTCACGGCCATCGCTACCTGCTGGTCCGAGGCGCGGACAATACCTCGTGTTCGAGTATCTGGCAGATGTGCGGCCAGGGAAGGTTCATCGTGGCGGTCAGGGACCAGTACTCGCAGGCGTGGCGCACGGCTGTGCTGAGTCCGAGCCTGGCATCGGATGCGGGTATGGTACGGCTGAGTTTCCGCAGCGCTCCGCCGCATCCCCGGGCGGCTGGCCTTATCCCGCTGCCGGTGATGAGGGTTCCGGTCCGGATCGCGTCGAGGACATCCAGGCTGGCGTGCCCGGCGAGCGGGCCGTGGACGATCTGCTGCCAGGGTGCTCGCGTCACCGCCCAGCGCAGGCGTTCCAGGCCTGATCCCAGGTCGGTGACCATGACGGACGGGTCCTCGGCGTTCCAGAGCAGCACCAGGTCGCCGATGGGGAGGTCTGCGTGCCGGATGTGGAGCGTGACGCCCCTGACCTCGCGCCGCCGCCAGGAGGTGATGCGTCCGAGGATCTGAATGTGGCGGGCATGCAGTCCCAGGCGCGACAGCACGGTAAGCCATGCGTCCAGGATGGCGGCGTGCTCGTCTATGCCGGCGATGGGCTGGATGCAGGAGATGTTGACGAAGGCGGTGAGGAACCCGTCTGCCAGGTTTCCGGCTTCGTCTCGGTGCCCGGTGAACCGGATGACTGGCTGCGGTAAATATCCCTGACGGTAGGTGAATTCCTGCCGCCGCTTCAGGTAAGGGTCGAGGGCCTGGATGGCGGAGATGGTGAAGTCGGTCTCGTGGTTCCACCGGATCGGGAGCGGATGCGCCCGGGCGATGCCGTGGCCGGCGAACGCGCCCTCGATGCGTGCGAGCATCTCAGGCCATGCCGGGGCCGTCCGGGCAGGACGATACGGGGAGCCTGCTGCCTGATGGCGGATCGCGAGCTGTTCGCCGCGCATGTGGAACTGCCACTGCCGCCCGAGTGCCCGCCGCAGCGCCGGGACGAGTTCTTCCGGGTCGGCCGTCATGGCCGTGCCGCCAGCGCCCCGAAATGGCCGGCCGGGCTGAATCTCGCCGTGCCGATCTCCTGGACACCCGCCGGGCGGAGCTGCGCCGCGCATTCAATGGACTCCGCGAGCGCTGCGGCTGCTTCATCGTCGCTCGCCTGCTGGGGCAGCAGGGCTATGCTTCCGCTGCCAGCGCAGAGCGCGGCGTCAGCGCACGTGCCGGCCCGCCAGGCCAGCGCGGCGACCGGCGTCCCGGCACGCAGAGATTCGGGTCCCGCCGAGTTCGCCTGCGAGTTCGACATGCCCGGCGCGGAAAAGGGTGCCGTGACACTCGACGTAGGCGGCGTCGAACACCGGCCCGACGATGCGTATCCGGCGGCCGGCTATCCGTGCGGCGAGGATGGCGATGTGCGGTGCCTTCTCCTCGTCGATCCGCCCCAGCCAGATTAAGCCGTCGCCTGCTCCGGCGGGCAGCGCTGTTTCCTCGCCCGTCGAAAGCGCCGGGCGCGTGCCGGAAGTCGGGCGCGTGCTGGAAGCTGGCCACATCGCAGCCCAGTTCCTGCCATGCGCGCCGCCATGCGGGCAGGGTCGGGTATTCGTGGCCGACGATGAGCAGGTCATAGCCGCTGCTCCGCAGCCGCGCGAGCTGCGGTGAGCCTGGCTGGAGGTCTTCCAGGCGCGCAGGCTCGACGGCCCAGCCGTCGCCGGGGCCGACGCGCCATTGCGGGCCGAGGAGGCGGACATCGGCGCCCGCCTCGCGCGCCCCGGTCGCCGCGGCCCACAGCCAGCGCTCGATGCCGCCGTAGCCGGCCGGCGGGAACGCGTAGCGGCAGGGGAAGTCGCAGACGCCGACGAGCATTACGCCTGCGGGGTTCGTCGGGCAGCAGCGCCTTGAACCCGGTGTAGTGCACCAGCGCGTCGGGCATGATCACCGACCCGTCGAACTGCTGATTGTTTTCCAGGATGGCTGCCATGGTGCGGCCGATCGGCAGCCCGGAGCCGTTCAGCGTGGCCACATGGACGGTTTTGCCGTCCCCGCCGCGGGTGCGGATGTTCGCGCGGCGGCCTGGAAGGTGCCGCAGTCCGAGCAGGACGAGATCTCCCGGTAGCGGCCCTGGCTGGGCAGCCATACCTCCAGGTCGTAGGTGGCCTGGGCGGAAAAGCCCATGTCACCGGCGGCCAGCAGGATGACCCGGTACGGAAGGCCGAGTTCCTTCAGGCAGTCTTCCGCGTGGCTGGTCATGATCGCCAGCTCGGCCTGGGACTGGCTGGCCAGGCAGATCCTGACCATCTCCACCTTGCTGAACTGGTGCTGGCGCAGGATGCCGCGGGTGTCCCTGCCGTAGGAACCTGCCTCGGACCAGTAGCAGGGAGTGTGCGCGGTGAACGCCAGCGGCAGCGCGGCCGGGTCGATGATCTCCTGGGCGTACAGGTTGGTCAGCGGCACCTCGGCAGTGGGGATCAGGTACAGGTCGCGGGACCCGACGCTGGTCCTGAACAGGTCTTCTTCGAACTTGGGCAGCTGTCCCGTGCCGGCGGGTGTGCAGGTCCAGGAAGAACGCGGCCAGGGCGCGTTCGAGCGCCGCGCCCGCGCCGCGGGCGACGCTGAACCGCGGGCCGGACAGCTTCGTGGCCCTGGCGAAATCCAGGATGCCCATCGCCTCGCCGAGATCCTGGTGGTCTTTCGGCTCGAACGCCAGCGGCGGCGGGCTGCCATGCCGGCGGACCTCGACGCCGAAGTCCTCGCTGTCCCCGTCAGGAACCCTCGTCCAGCGGCAGGTTCGGGATGCCGAGCAGCAGCTCCCGAAGCTCAGCGGCGGCCTGATCACGCTCGGCATCCGCCGCCCGGATCTGCTCCTTCAGCTCCCGCGCCCGGTCCTTCAGCTCTGCGGCGCCCCCGCCCTGGCTGCGGGCCGCCTGCTGCACCTGCCCTGCCACCGTCCTGGACTCTTACCGGAGAGTGTCGGCTGCGGTGATGCTCGACGTGCGGCGGGAGAACAGCGATTCAAGCTCATTGAGGTCCAGCTTGTAGCCGCGCCGCGCGAGGCGGGAAACAGCCGCATCGCCCATCTCCAGCAGCGTGCGAGGATCGTGCATCAGCGCCCATCCCTCTCATCCAGACCGCCCGCCCCGGACCGGGCAGAGTCCCTATGTGTAATCATCCTGGATTACCGGATGAACACCGCGTCCGTTCCGCTTGCCGCGGTGCTGCGGTAAGCAGGTTCGCTGACCCGGTCGCCCTGCAAGCCGCTGAGAATTCTCATCACCGCGATCATGCGCCGGACGCGGGCATCACCGGTATCGATGTAAAACAGCAGGCCGTCCAGGCACTGCATCAGGCACCAGGGAGCCGGCCGAGGCCACGCGGCGGCTGATCCTGGGCAGCACCTCGCCCTGGAGATAGCCGGCCAGGGCGGGGAACCGGCCGGGCCGGGCGGCCCGGGAGTGAAGGCTATCGAGACCGCCGGCGACCACGGCATACTCTCCGTCAGGCGGTGCCGCACCGCTAGGACGTCCGGCGACCATCTCGATCGCGGCGAGCGCGGCGCGGTCATCGGCCTTTACCAGGGCAGGAGCGAGGCCCCCCGGTCGGCAGCATAGTTATCCTTGCCGCCGAGCAGGTAGTCGTAGATTCGGTAGGTAGTCGTACACGCGGCGGACGCGCTCGCTCCTGCTCCGGACGGCCTCACCCGGGGGCTCCCGCGGCGCACGCGATCCCTCGGCTTCTACCGGTGGCTGGATCTGGCTCCTCGTGACAGTTTCGCGGGGACCTCAGTTGCTCGTCGGCAAGGCCAAGGTGATGGTCCTTGGGTCAATTGCGTTCAGGGGCGCCTTGGCCGCATCCTGCGCGTATGCATCCGCTGTACTAGGACTTAGGAGTACGATACTTATAAGTACGATCCTAAGACAGCTGGGGGCTGTGTGTTCGCGAAGCCGCCTGACATGTTCGACCGCGACGATGAGTGGGCCGCCCTGTCTCGGTTCGCTGCAGACGACCGGCCGGGCGCCACGCTCGGGGTGGTGTCGGGGCGGCGGCGGCAGGGCAAGACTTTCCTGCTTGACGCCCTGTGCAAGGCGGACGGCGGTTTCTTCTTCGAGGCGACTGAGGCAACAGGCACCGAGTCGCTGCGGCAGATCGGATCCCAACTGGGCAACTACACCAGGGCCTCGATGCCGCCGCGCCCGGCAGACTGGCGTGAGGTCCTCGACGCGCTCCTCGCGCTCGGCGAGGAGCGACCGGTCACGGTGGCCATCGACGAGTTCCCGTACCTGGCGAAGGCGAACCCGGAACTGCCGTCTGTGATCCAGACCGCGTTCGGGCCGCGCCGGGAGGAGCGGCTGCGTTCGCGGACCCGGCTGCTGCTGTGCGGCTCGGCCATGTCGTTCATGGGCCGACTGCTGTCCGGAACGGCCCCGCTCCGTGGCCGGGCCGGGCTGGAGATGATCGTGCCGACACTGGACTACCACCTGGCCGCCCAGTTCTGGAGGATCGACGACCCGCACCTCGCGGTCTTGCTGTACTCGATAGTCGGCGGCACGCCAGCCTACCGAGACGGGATCGCGGGCGGCCGCGGGCCACGGTTCGTGGCGGACTTGGACCACTGGGTGGCGGAGAACGTCCTGAGCAGGTTCAGCCCGCTCTTCCGCGAGGCCCGCTACCTGCTTGCCGAGGAACCCGACATCAGAGACAACGCCGTCTACCACTCGGTCTTCAGCGCCGTCGCCGAGGGCAACGGCACCCGCGGCGGCATCGCCGGCTACCTGGAGCGCAAGGCCACCGACATCTCCCACCACCTGTCGGTCCTCGAGGACGCCGGGCTGCTGGCCCGCGACGTTGACGTCTTCCGCCCCGGCCGCAGCGTCTACCGGATCAGCGAGCCGCTGATCGCCTTTTACCACGCGATCATGCGGCCCGAGTGGAGCCGCCTGGAACGGCGCGGCCAGGCCGGCCAGGTCTGGCGTGACAGCGCCCACCGGTTCACGACAGCCGTCGTCGGCCCGCGATTCGAGCAGATCTGCCGTGACTGGATGCAGGGGTACGCGCCGCCCGAGATCAACGGCATCCCCGTGTCCCAGGTCGGCAGCGGCCTGGTCAACGACCCGGAGCAGAAGAAGTCACACCAGATCGACGTCGCGGCCTTCGGCAACGACGCCGACGGCCGGCGCGTCCTGCTCGCGATCGGCGAGGCTAAGTGGGCCGAGACGATCGGCATGGGGCACCTCGCCCGCTTGCGCCGCATCAGGGACCTCCTAGTCCGCGCCGGGCACCCCGGCGCGGACACCGCCGGCCTGCTCCTCTTCGGCAGCACCGAACCTTCCCCCCTGCTGCGCGCACCAGTCGCGGACGGCGACGTCCAGCTCATCGGCCTCAATGACCTCTACGCATGAACCTGGCCTTGCGTTCTCCGTCTCCCACTGGGCCTAGCCCCGTAATTCGCACATGGACGGCCAGGTCGGCACGGGCCGGCACGGTCTCGGCGGGGTCGTCCCGCTGAGCCGATCCGAGCATCGCGGGCAGCGAGAACCCGGCCTGTCCCGAGGGACCCCGGCCCCGGAGCAGGAGCGCGGCCTGACGGCGGGCAATGCCCCAGAGCCAGCCGCCGCAGGCCGCCTGCGGCCGGTAACCGCGCGCGCCCCGCCAGGCGGCGAGGAACGTCTCCTGCAGCACGTCCTCGACGTCGGCCGCGGGCAGCAGCGCGCGCAGCCGGACGGCCAGCCAGCCACGGCGGTGCCGGCCGAACAACTCCCGCAGCGCTGCATCATCACCGGCCGCTATCCGGGCGACCAGCTCATCGTCATCCATCGCATCTCTATTGCACTCCCGGCCGGGCCGGTTCACGCACGATGGCCCTTATTTCAGCGACACGGCATTTCAGCGACACGGCATTTCAGCGGTCTGGGCGAAACCATCCGACGATGACGGTGGCGTCCAGGTCACCGGAACGGGCCACCCGGGTGGTCAGTCCGCTGGCGGCGAAGGCCGCCCCGGCCGCGGTCACCTGCCGCTCGCTAGTCTCAATCAGCAGGTGGCCGCCGCGCGTCAGCCACCTCGAGGCCCCGGCGGCGACCCGGCGCAGCAGGTCCAGCCCGTCCGCACCGCCGTCCAGGGCGGCCAGCGGCTCATGCGTGCGGGCTTCGGGCGGCAGGAAGCCGATCTCGCCGGTGGGGACGTAGGGCACGTTGGCGACCAGGATGCCGACCTGGCCGTGCAGCCCGGCGGGCAGCGGCTCGTACAGGTCACCGGTGTAGACGTGGCCCCGGGGACCGGTGATGTTCTGCCGGGCGCAGCGCACGGCGGCCGGGTCGATGTCGGCCGCGTGCACCTGCGCCCGATCCACAGCCGCGGCCAGCGCGGCACCGATCGCGCCCGCGCCGCAGCACAGGTCGACGATGACCTCCCCCGGCCGGGCCAGGCCGACGGCCTGCGCGACGAGGAACTCCGTACGCCGCCGCGGCACGAAGACGCCGGGCGCCACCGTGATCCGCAGGCCGCAGAACTCCGCCCAGCCCAGGACATGCTCAAGCGGCTCGCCCGCCGCGCGCCGGTCCACCATGGCGTCGAGCTCGGCCGGCGGGCGCCCCGCGGACAGCAGCAGCCTGGCCTCGTCCTCGGCGAAGACGCAGCCGACCGCCCTGAGCCTGCCGACGAGGTCGGCCTCAGCTGGCGTTATGGCCGGACCCTGGAAGCCCGGACCCTGGAAGCAGGGAGCGCAGCACGTATTGCATGATGCCGCCGTGCCGGTAGTAATCCGCCTCACCTGGCGTGTCGATCCGCACCTTGGCGCGGAATTCCTTGCCGTCGGCTGTCACCACGACCTCGTTCGGAATTTTTCCTGAATTGATCTCCTCGATACCCCGGATATCGAAGGTCTCATGGCCGGTCAGGCCCAAGGATGCCGCGGACTCGCCCGGCTGGTACTGCAGCGGCAGGACACCCATGCCGATCAGGTTCGACCGGTGGATGCGCTCGAAGGATTCGACGAGCACCGCGCGTACCCCAAGGAGCAGGGTGCCCTTCGCGGCCCAGTCGCGGGACGAGCCCGAGCCGTACTCCTTTCCGCCGAGCACGATCAGCGGGGTGCCTGCCGCGATGTACTGGCGGGACGCGTCGTAGATCGGCATCTGCTCGCCATCAGCGACCGTCACGCTACCCTCGGTGCCCGGCGCGAGCTGGTTGCGCAGCCTGATGTTGGCGAACGTGCCGCGGATCATCACCTCGTGGTTGCCGCGGCGGGACCCGTAGGAGTTGAAGTCAGTCCGCTCGACGCCATGCTCGGTCAGGTAGGTACCCGCCGGGCTCTCCGTCTTGATCGCCCCGGCCGGCGAGATGTGGTCGGTGGTCACCGAGTCGCCCAGCATGGCCAGCACCCGGGCGCCGGTGATGTCGGCGACCGGTTCCGGCTCGGTCGGCATGCCGTCGAAGTACGGCGGCCGGCGCACGTAGGTCGACCCCTCGTCCCAGGCGAAGGTGTCGCCCTCCGGGATGTCCAGGCCGCGCCAGTTGTCGTCGCCCTTGAAGACGTCGGCGTAGTCACGGGTGAACATCTCCTGCGCCACCGCGGTCTGGACGACGTGGGCGATCTCCTCCGCCGAGGGCCAGATGTCGGCCAGGTAAACCGGCTTGCCTCCGGCGTCGGAGCCGAGCGGCTCATGGTTCAGGTCGATGTCCATCGTCCCGGCCAGCGCGTAGGCCACCACCAGCGGCGGTGAGGCCAGGTAGTTCAGCTTCACGTCCGGGTTGATCCGGCCCTCGAAGTTCCTGTTCCCCGACAGCACGGCCGCCACGGCCAGGTCGTTGTCGTTAACCGCTTCGCTGATCGCCGACGGCAGCGGCCCGGAGTTCCCGATGCAGGTGGTGCAGCCGTAGCCGACCAGGTTGAACCCGAGCTTGTCCAGGTAGGGCACCAGGCCGGCCCGCTCGAAGTAATCCATGACCACCTTGGAGCCGGGCGCCAGCGAGGTCTTGACCCAGGGCTTGCGGTTCAGCCCACGCTCGACCGCGTTCTTGGCCAGCAGCGCGGCGCCCACCATGACCGAGGGGTTGGACGTGTTGGTGCAGGAGGTGATCGCGGCGATCACCACGCTGCCGTGGTCGACGGAGGTCTGGGTCCCGTCGTCCAGCGTGACCCGGGCCGGGCGGGACGCCCTGGTCCCGTCGCCCGAGGCCACCGGGTCCGAGGCGGGGAACGTACCCTCCAGGTCGTTGTCCAGGCTGGATTCTGAGACGTAGTTCGGCAGGACGTCGCGGAAGGCCGTCTTGGCGTCGGCGAGCGCGATCCGGTCCTGCGGGCGCTTCGGGCCGGCGATCGACGGGACCACGGTGGACAGGTCGAGGCTGAGCTCCTCGGAGTACCTGACGTCGTGGTGCTGGGCCTGCGGGTCGTGCCAGAGCCCCTGCTCCCTGGCGTACGCCTCGACCAGGTCCAGCTGCTCGCGCGGGCGGCCGGTGAGCGTGAGGTAGTCCAGCGTGTGCTGGTCGATGGGGAAGATCGCGCAGGTCGAGCCGAACTCCGGTGACATGTTGCCGATGGTCGCGCGGTTAGCCACCGGGACCGCGGCCACGCCGTCGCCGTGGAACTCGACGAACTTGCCGACCACGCCGTGCTTGCGCAGCAGTTCGGTGATGGTGAGCACCAGGTCGGTGGCGGTGGCGCCGCTCGGCAGCTCCCCGGCCAGCCGGAACCCGACCACCTTGGGGATGAGCATGGAGATGGGCTGGCCCAGCATCGCGGCCTCCGCCTCGATGCCGCCGACTCCCCAGCCGAGGACCCCCAGGCCGTTCTGCATGGTGGTGTGCGAATCGGTGCCCACGCAGGTGTCGGGGTAGGCGACGCCGTCGCGGTTCATCACGACCCGGGCCAGGTACTCGATGTTCACCTGGTGCACGATGCCGGTGCCCGGCGGGACCACCTTGAACTGGCTGAACGCGTCCTGGCCCCAGCGCAGGAACTGGAACCGCTCATGGTTGCGCTCGAACTCGATCTCCACGTTCCTGCTGAAGGCGTCCGGGCGGCCGAACACGTCCGCCACCACGGAATGGTCGATGACCAGCTCGGCCGGGATGAGCGGGTTGATCTTCGTCGGGTCACCGCCCAGGGCCTGCATGGCCTCGCGCATCGCGGCCAGGTCGACGACGGCCGGCACGCCGGTCAGGTCCTGCAAGATGACCCGGGCCGGGGTGAACTGGATCTCGGTGCCGGGCTCGGAGAGCGGGTCCCACTGGGCCAGCGCGCGCACGTGGCCGGCGGTGATGTTGACGCCGTCCTCGTTGCGCAGCAGGTTCTCCAGCAGGATCTTCAGGCTGAACGGGAGGCTGTCCGATCCGTCCACGGCGTCCAGCCGGTAGATCTCGTACTGCTCGTCCGCGACCTTAAGCGCCGCCCGGCTGCCGAAGCTGTTCGCCGTCATCGTTGCTGAGCCTCCTCGCTCGTACCGTACGGTCTAACTTACAGTATCTCGACATCAAGGTACTTGGGGAGGGCCGGGGGCGGGGGCACTCCGGGGAGGGGCTGGGGGCCGCTCCCACCCGTCTCACTAAGCTTGCCGTTTAACCTGGCCAGGAAGGGACACCACCAGCATGCGCTTCGCGATCAAGACCCGGCCCGAACACCAGACGTGGGAGGAGATCCGTGATGTCTGGATCGCGGCGGACGAGGTCCCTTTGTTCGAGTCGGCGTGGAACTGGGATCACTTCTACCCGCTCTCCGGTGACCTGACCGGCCCGAACTTCGAGGGCTGGACGATGCTGGCCGCGATGGCGGAGGCCACCCGGCGGATCCGGCTCGGCTGCCAGGTGACCGGGATGATCTACCGCCATCCCGCGGTGCTGGCCAACATGGCCGCCACCGTCGACATCATCTCCGGCGGGCGGCTGGAACTCGGCCTCGGCGCCGGGTGGAACCAGCAGGAGTGCGACGCCTACGGCATCACGCTGCCGCCGCTGCGGGAGCGGTTCGACCGCTTCGACGAGGGCGTCGAGGCCATCGTCAGCCTGCTGAGCCAGACCACCACCACGTTCGCGGGCCGGTACGTCCAGCTCACCGAGGCCAGGTGCGAGCCGAAGCCGGTGCAGCGACCGCATCCGCCGGTCACGATCGGCGGCGTCGGCAAGAAGCGCACGCTGCGGGCCGTGGCGCGCTGGGCACAGCAGTGGAACGCCATCGTCGATGGCCCGGAGCAATGGCTCGAGCTGAAGGACGTGCTCGCCGGTCACTGTGCCGACCTCGGGCGCGATGTGAACGAGATCACCTGCTCGGTCAACCTGCGCGTCGAGCCGGACGGAAACACCGAACCGGTCGTGGCGGCGGCCGCCGCCTACCGCGACGCCGGCGTCGACCTGGCGATCCTGAACCTGCCGCACCACGCCAAGCCCGATTCCCTCCCGCCGCTGGCCGAGGCGCTCAGCTCTCTGACGTAGGGCTCGCGGGCGTAGCCGGGTTGCGGGCCAGCCCGGCCTGAAACGCGTCCACGGCGGCCTTCGCGCTGCTGACGCTCAGCACCAGGTCGGCCCCGCGGACGGCCTCAGCTTCGCTGGCCGTGCCGGTGATGCCGTCAGCCGCGATGACCAGCGCGGGAACGGCCTGGGTCACCATACCCGGGGTTGCTCGGCGGCGACGCTCGCCCCATGCGCGGCGTCCGCCTGGCCGCCGGCTGATCCGGCGCCGCCAGGATCGCCGGGGGCGCCGGGATGGTCCGGCGTGACGGCACCATCGTGATCCGCTCCGGCCTGAGCGGCGGCGGGAGGTTGCTTGAAGTATTCGCTGATCAGCTCGCGCTGCTGGGCCAGAAGCTGGTCGAAGTGCTTGTCGACGTTCTGCTCGCCGATCGCTTCCGCGGTCAGGTAGAACTCTCTGATCTGCTCAAGTTTGCTGGTCCGGCCGGGCGCCGGCTCCGGACCCTGGGCGGCTGAGGAGTCCGGAGCGGGCACAGGCTCCGGAGCGGGCACAGGCGTCATCCGCGGAGGGTCGCTGGACGACACCAGCGGCTCGAACGGGCCACGCGTTTCGGCCGGCACGGGTGGGCGGTCTGCGCCGGACAGGTCATACCAGTAGGAGGCGTCGCGCTCGTCCGGTCCCTGCCCCGGTGCGGCCGTGGCGGCGGCACCCGGCGCCTCGCCGGTGTCCCGGTAGACGTACACGTCGGCTGGCACGTCGGCTGGCTCGTCCTCGGCGGGGCGCCCGGCGCCGCCGGCCTGGCCGGGATTCGCCGGGCGAGCATGACTACCTGGCCGGACCGGGTTATCGGCCGCGCGAATCACCGGTGCGTATCCGCCACCGAACTGCTCGGCAGGGCCATCGGGATCAGCGGGTCGGGCCCGGCCCGGGGTGGCGTAGCCGGGGCTACCCGCAGGGCGGCCGGTTCCGCTCTCCGGGCGGCGGGCGGACGAACCCGGGTGCAGAGGGTTAACCGGCTCGCGGGCCGGCCTGGGGCCACCCGGGCGCGCCGGGCCACCGGGCCGCGGACCTTCGGGTGGCGAGGCGGGACCACGGGGGGCGGTGGGGCCGTAGGACGCCGCGGGCCCGTACGACGCAGCGGGCCCCTGAGGCATCGTCGGCCCGTGAGGCGGAGGGGCCGCGTGAGGCGGAGGGGGGCCATAGGGCGGAGCGGACTTGTGAGGCGGAGGGGGCCCGGGATGCGGAGGGGCCGTGTGGGGCGGAGGGGAGCCGTAGGACGCTGCGGGCCCATGGGGCGGAGGGGGACCATGACGCGGCATGGCCTCGCGAGGCGGCATGGGCGGAGCGGGCCGCGGTGCCTCAGCGGAACGCAGACGATCGCCGGGCGGCATGGGCTGGCCTTCTCCCGGCGCATGGGGTACCCGGCCGGGACCGGCGGAGTTCATTCCTGCCTGGTGAGCAGGGCGCGGCGGCTGAGCTCCGGGACGACTTGCCCGGGGCCGGTCCTGGGTCCATCCGCCACCAGGGGCACCAGCGGCCATCGGCGGCGCGGGCGTCTCACGGGTGCGCGAGCCGGCGTACGGATCCGGGATCCGGGCGGCCCCTGGACCCCGCTGAGCCTCTGCTGCCCTAACGCTGTCCGGGGATCCGTAGGTCCCCGGGTTGGCGAAGGTTCCTGGGTGGCCCGGGCCGCGTGGCTTCCCCGCGGCCCGATGTCCCCGAGTCCGCGGGTCTTCCGGCCCGCGGACATCCCTGGGCACGTCGAGCAGGCCGCCCGGCGAGTACACGCTCGTCGGATTCAGGACGTGCGCCCGGGGCGAACGTCTCCCCGGCCCGCGCCCGCGGGTGAACGCGAAAACCACCAGCACGATCAGGCCGAACGCGATACCCGCCGCGCCCACATCCAGCCCCAGGCGGGTCATACTGCCCGCCGGCTGCCTCGTCAGGGACCGCATGGCCAGGCCCAGGATCACCAGGATGACGCCGAGCGTGACCGTCGCGGCGCCCGCAACCGACAGGATGACGACAAGTCGCATCCTTCTGCCGGTAGCGGTATCTGAGCGCACTGCTCAACCATCGCATCGCGGTTACCGCCCCGCAAGCCATATGGCCAGGTGTAACCATTACGAACGTTCTTACGGAGCGTTACCACCCATCGGCAAGGATCCTCATACGGGTCAAGTTGCGCTAACGCCACTGAGCTGGCATTTTATATCAATACTGGCTTAACGTGCCGACTGCCGCCGTTCCCTGGCGATACGTTATGTGCATGACCACTCAGGCGGATAAAGCGCGAGAGTTCCTAGCCCTGCACCGGGCAGGCGAGCCGCTCCTGCTGCCGAACCCGTGGGACCTCGGGTCGGCCAGGTTGCTCGCGTCGCTCGGATTCAAGGCCCTGGCCACCACGAGTTCCGGTTTCGCGGCCTCCTTGGGTCGCACTGACGGCTCAGTAAACCGGGAGGAAGCGCTGGTGCACGCCGCGGTCATCGTCGCGGCCACGGATCTGCCCGTTTCCGCCGACCTGGAGAGTGCCTTCGCGGACGAGCCCGCGGGCGTCGCGGAGACCATCGGGCTGGCTATCGATGTCGGTTTGGCCGGCGGCTCGGTGGAAGACTTCACCGGGCGGGAGGAGGATCCTATCTACGCCACCAAGCTCGCCGCCGAACGCGTCGCGGCGGCGGCGGAAGCCGCGCACGCGGGCCCCGTCCCCTTCGTGCTCACCGCCCGCGCCGAGAATTACCTGCACGGCCGCCCCGATCTGGCCGACACGATCGCCAGGCTGCAGGCCTACGCCGAGGCGGGCGCTGACGTCCTCTACGCCCCCGGCCTGCGCAGTCTGCAGGACATCCGCCAGGTGATCCGCGAGGTCGACCGCCCGGTCAACGTGCTCGCCCTTGAGGGCGCACCCCCCGTGCCCGCGCTGGCGCAGGCCGGGGTCAGCCGGGTCTCGGTAGGCGGCTCGTTCGCGTTCGCGGCCCTGGGCGCGCTCGTCGCGGCCGCCACCGAACTGCGCGACCACGGCACCTACGGCTTCCAGGCGGCCAGCACACTAGGCCGGTCAGCCGTCCGCCGCGCGTTCAGCTAACTTCTTTTTCCGAACGAGCCGTGGTGCGTGCGCCCCGGCTGGTGTCACCCGGGCCAGGCCGCGCTCACCCCGGATCGGCGCTGCTACACCTGCGGCAACACGTCCGAGGCGATCAGCTCCAGGTGAGCTAGGTCCTCGAGGTCGAGGATCTGGAGGTAGACGCGGTCGGCTCCGATCTCGGCGAACTCCGCGATCTTGGCTGCCACCTCACCCGGCGTGCCGCCGATCGCGGTTTCCCGCAGCTCTTCCGGGTCCCAGCCGATCGCGACGGCCCGGCGGCGGAACTCGGCTTCGTCCCGGCCGCAGCACACCGTCTGGGCCACCGAGTAGGTCATCGAATCGGGGTAGCGGCCGACGGCCTCGCAAGCCTCACGGGTACGCGCGAACGCCGCCGCCGAATCCGGCACGGAATGGAACTGCGCGTTGTATTCGTCAGCGAACCTGGCGGCCAGCTTCGGCGTGCGCCGGGGTCCGGTGCCGCCGACCAGGACCGGAGGCCGCGGCCGCTGGGCCGGCTTGGGCAGCGCGGGCGAATCGGTTAGCCGGTAATACGTACCGTCGAAGGAGAACGTCTCGCCTTCCCCGGTGGCCCAGAGCCCGGTGATGATGGCGAGCTGCTCCTCGAGCCGGCCGAACCGCTCGCCGAGCGGCGGGAAAGGTATCCCGTACGCCGTGTGCTCAGCCTCGAACCAGCCGGTGCCGAGACCGAGCTCGACCCGGCCGCCGCTCATCTGGTCGACCTGGGCCACGATGATGGCCAGCGGGCCAGGCAGCCGGAACGTCGCCGCACTCACCAGCGTCCCGAGCCGGATCCGGCTGGTCTCCAGGGCCAGCCCGGCCAGCGTGACCCACGAGTCTGTCGGCCCGGGCAGCCCCGGGACGTCGCCCATTCTGAGGTAGTGGTCGGACCGGAAGAAGGCGTCGAACCCGAGCTCTTCCGTGGCCAGCGCCACCTTGCGCAGCGTCTGGTAGCCGGCCCCCTGCTGCGGCTCAGTGAAGATCCTGAGTTTCATGGTTCCATCCTGCCAGGGCCAGGAAAACCATCCGGATCGCCCCGCCCGAAAAACCTGTCCCAGGCCACCTCGCCCGCGCCGGTGCGACGGCCCAGCCAGCCCACGCCGGTCGGGGCGTAACACGGAGCTAAGGTGAGCGCGGCCATCGCCGGGCGGACCGCCTCGATGATCACCACGATGGCCCGGCCCGAGCCGAGACTCTCCTCCCCCGCTCGCATGGCCTTGGCGCGATCGTCGGTAATACCCATGGCGACCGATTCCGAGGCTTCCGGGCTCCCGCCGCTCAGTGCGGTCCAAGCGTAAAAGATCATGACCTGCCCTGGATCTGGCTCTGCGTGGGCCGTGGCGGCCCTGACGATTTCCGACGGTAACGCACTATTAGGTTTCTCGTCTAATCTCGACTAGTGTCGAAGCGTTGCGATTGGCAATATTGCCAATCGAGTACGGTACGAGAGTGTCGATAAGTGACGAATCGGACCCAAGAGCCTACGTAAGGCTGGCCGCGCGGCTGCGGCGGGAGATCGCGGAGGGAACCCTCGCGCCCGGCATGCCGACGCCGTCCATCACCACTCTCAGCCAGCAGTACGGGCATGCCCGGCAGACGTGCGCCAAGGCGCTGCGCACCCTGGAAGACGAGGGCTTGCTGACCCGCATACCCGGCCTGGGCTACTACGTAACCGGCCCGGCCGGCGCGGACTCCCCCGCCAAGCCGGACGCCTGACCTCCCCGTACCCGGTCCCCCGGAATCTGCTGGCCGGCTCCCATGGAACAGTCGCGCCCCACCAGCCCCTGGTGCGGCTTTGATCAGGGGGTTGGTAGCGCCTCGGTAGCCGAAGGGCGTGGCGCCGAGAGGGTAGCGACGCATTCCACGTGGTGGGTCATCGGGAACGCGTCGAACGCACGCAAGCCGTCCAGCGTCCAGCCGCGCGCGCTGAGCAGGCCGATGTCGCGGGCCAGCGTGGCCGGGTCGCAGGACACGTAGGCGAACCTGGCCGCCCCGTTTCCGGCCTGACCGAGATAATCGATGACCTCGCGGGCCAGCCCGGCGCGTGGCGGGTCGGCCACCACCAGGCGGGCCGCCGGCAGCGCACCGGGCTGGTCGCCGCGGCTCAGCACCTCGGCCACGTCGCCCTTGTGCACCCGCGCCCAGGGCCATTCGCGCAGATTGTGCCGGGCGTCCCGGACCGCGGCGCTGTCGGCCTCGACCCCGATCACCGTCCCGCCCGGCCCGACCGCCCGGGCCAGCGATCCGGCGAACAGCCCCGCGCCGCAGTACAGGTCGAGCGCCACGTCACCGGGCTCGGGGGCGAGCGCAGCCAGGATTGCGCCGGTCAGCACGTCGGCCGCGGCGGGATGCACCTGCCAGAACGCGCCCACGCTGACCCGCCAGTCCCGCCCGGCGGCCCGCTGGCTCAGGTAGGAGTGGCCGCGCAGGGGCGTCAGGCCGCGGTTTGAGGGTCCGGCCCGGCGCAGGACCGAATCCGCCCCAGTAAGGTCCGGGGGGCCAGGGGTGTCCAGGGGCCCAGAGGGATCTGGGGAGGTGGCACCTGGCCGTGATCGGGAGGCTTGCGGGCGCCGTCCCTTCGGCCGCGCCCGGCCCGGGGTGATGACGGCGGCCCGTTCGCCCGATCCCGCCGCGACCAGGCCCTCGACCGAGACGGTGCCGGGCCAGCGTCGGCCGGTGATACCGAGATCGGTGATGCCGGGATGGGCGATCAGGCACTGGCCGACATCGATCACGTCATGCGAGCGATGCGCGCGCAATCCGGCCACCCCGTCCGCCCGGACCGCGAACTGTACCCGCGTGCGCCAGCCCAGGCCTGCGCCCGTCCCGGTCACCGGGACCGGGCCGGCATCCTCGCCGCCGGCCCGCTCGCCGCCGGGCTCCTCATCACCTGGCAATGGCTCGACCGTGACCTCGCGGTCGACGCCGGCCAGCCGCTTGAGCTGCTGGCGGACGACGGCGGCCTTCAGCGATCGCTGCGCGGGCAGGGTCGCGTGCTGCCAGTCACAGCCGCCGCAGCCGCCGGGATGCGCGTGCGGGCAGGGTGGATCGACGCGATCTGGCGACGGCGTCAGGATGTCGACCGCATCGGCGCGGGCCAAATGCGACGTAACCTCGGTGATCCGGGCGAGAACGGTCTCGCCGGGCAGCGTATGCCGGACGAAAACGACCGGTCCGTCCTCAGCCCGTGCCACGCACCAGCCGCCGTGAGCCACGTCCCTCGTCGTCAGCTCGACGACCTGACCAGCCCGGTATTCCACCATGGATGCGGCGACGTGATCCCGGCGTCAGGCCGGACGGAACGCCGCTTCACCTCCCCCAGAATGTCGGTGGTGCTCACTAGTGCGTTCGAATGTCCCGGTACCGGCTGTTCCCCACGCCCGCCCACGAAATGGTACTGCCAGACCATTGCGCCCGTGCGCGCGGTACGGGTGGGATCTCGCGGACCTCAGCTCGCGCTCCTCCTTCCAGCGTGAGGTGGCATCCTCCACCCCAGGCGGGGGAGGATGCCAACTGAGGGCATACCTTGGGCGAGACGTCCCCGGATCGGGGACCCGCTCATTCGTGGAGGGGACGGCCGTGCACGTCGTGATCATGGGCTGCGGACGGGTTGGGGCGACGCTCGCCCACATCCTTGAGGACCGGGACAACGCCGTCTCGGTCATCGACATGGACCCCGAGGCATTCCGCAGGCTTGGCTCGGGGTTCAAGGGCGACCGGGTCACCGGGATGGGCTTCGACCGGGCCGTGCTCACCCAGGCGGGCATCGAGCGCGCGGACGCCTTCGCGGCGGTCAGCAGCGGCGACAACTCCAACATCATCGCCGCCCGGGTGGCCCGCGAGACGTTCGGCGTGCAGAGGGTGGCGGCACGCATCTACGACCCGCGCCGGGCCGAGGTCTACGAGCGGCTGGGCATTCCCACCGTGGCCACGGTGCGCTGGACCGCTGACCAGATGCTGCGCAAGCTGCTCCCCGAGGGCCGCGAGCCGCTCTGGCGGGATCCGACCGGGAGGATCGTGCTGGCCGAGATCGCCTTCTCCCCCCGCTGGATCGGCGAGCAGGTCAAGGCGCTTGAGTCCAGCACGATGACCAGGATTGCCTTCGTGGACCGGCTCGGCCAGGCGTTCGTGCCTGATCCGGGGACTGTCCTGCAGGAAGGGGACGTGCTGCACGTGGTGGCTAAAGAGGACGACCTGGACCGGATCGCCGCGGCCTTCGCGGCTCGGGGAGGCGAGCACTGATGCGGGTAGCGATAGCGGGAGCCGGGGCGGTCGGCCGCTCCATCGCGGGCGAGCTGCTTGAGAACGGGCACGAGGTGCTGCTGATCGATCATTCGCCCAGGGCGATCAAGGTGGACAGCGTGCCCCGGGCGGAATGGCTGCTCGCCGACGCCTGCGAGATCAGCTCGCTGGACGACGCGGCGCTGCAGAGGTGCCAGGTGGTGATCGCCGCCACTGGCGACGACAAGGCGAACCTGGTGGTCTCGCTGCTCGCCAAGACCGAGTACGGAGTGCCGCGCGTGGTCGCGAGGGTGAATCACCCGGACAACGAGTGGCTGTACAACGAATCCTGGGGGGTGGACGTCGCGGTCTCGACGCCGAGACTGCTGTCCGCGCTGGTAGAGGAGGCGGTCAGCGTCGGCGACCTGGTACGGCTGATGACCTTCGGGCAAAGCGAAGCGAGCTTGGTCGAGCTGACCATGCCGGACGACGCCCCGCTGGTCGGCCAGCGTGTCGGCGGGATTGAGTGGCCCGCGGACACCTCACTCGTCGCCATCCTGCGCGAGAGCCGGGTCCTGGTGCCGCAGGCCGACGATCCGCTCCAGGCCGGTGACGAACTGTTCTTCGTGACCAGCGAGGACGTCGAGGAGGAACTCGCCCGCCTGCTCAGTGCTAGCTAACCCGGGCTGCTAGCTAGCGTGTCTCGGTGAACTCGGGACCGCGGTCGAAGGGGTTCAGGTCGGTACGGAACCTGTTCTCCTCCTCCTCCGCGGCGGCCTGCTCTTCGAGCGCCTGACGTGCCTCAGGCGGCAACCGGAGCTCGAGTATCTCCCGCGGCGGTACCGGGTGCTCGCCTCGGACCACCACGGTGTCCCTGAAGACCTCTTCGAGCAAGCCGGCTTGCTCGTCGCCGGCCGCGGCCGGGCCGGTGAACAGGCCGCGCAGGAACCAGCGCGGGCCGTCGACGCCGATGAACCTGACCAGCCGCAGGCCCGACGCCGGCTGTCCGGGTTCCATAGGCACCTGAGCTATCAGCTCGACCCCGAACGATCCCTGCGATTCCTCGCTCTGCCCGCCCGCCGTCAGCACCTCGGCGGCGATCTCGGCCCGGACGTCATCCCACAGCGCGTCCCTGCGCGCCGCGGCGAACGCCTGGATCTGCAACTCGCTCTCCCGGTACCTGACCGTTACCCAGGCGCCGTGCTGTTCGGCCATGACGAGCTGGATCTCGTGCTCGGGACCAACCGGCACATGCAGGCTGCCGAGGTCAACTCGTTCCTGGGCGGGGTAAGGTTCCGCGGCGTCCCACGGGCCTCCCTCCGTACGCGGGGTTCCCGCGGACTGCGGACCGGACGACTCGTCGTCGAACGGCTCATCATCGAGCTCGTCGCTGAACTGTCCCGGGTCCATGTCCTGCGACTCCCGGGGGTTGTCCTGGCCCGCGTCTGCTGAACGACGCCGACGAAACACTCCGCACGCTCCTTCTCGACTTCTTACTCTGGTGACATCAGGCCCGTATCGCTAACTCTGGTCGTCCTGCGACGCCAGTTCTGTGCGCTCGGCTTCTGTGCGCTCGCCGCTGTGCCCGCCGGTCGAGCCATGGCCGCCATCGCCTCGGCTTGACCCGGGTAGCACCTCTGCTTCGTGGAACACCGCTCGCTCCACCCGCTGGATGACCAGCTGCGCGATCCTGTCGCCTCGGATGAAGCGGACCGCGCGGTCCCGGTCTGTGTTCAGCAGGATCACCATGATCTCGCCACGGTAGCCTGCGTCGACGGTTCCCGGCGCGTTCACGATCGTCACCCCGTGCTTGGCCGCCAGGCCGGAGCGGGGATGCACAAACGCCGCGTAGCCGGCCGGCAGGGCGATCGCCAGCCCGGTCCGCACCAGCGCCCGCTCTCCGGGCCCCAGCTCGACGTCTTCGGCGACGGCCAGGTCCGCGCCCGCATCCCCCGGATGAGAGTACGACGGCAGCGGCACGCTCGGGTCAAGGCGCTTGATCAGCACATCTGGTTCTGAGCACGACAACGAAGACTCCCTCCTGCTGGCACGCACGGTGAGGATAGCGCGACATCGGGACACTGTCGCATCTTATGGGTCGCCCGGATCGTCTGGACCTGGCTCGCGGCGCCGCAGCTCGGGCAGCGCGCGGGTGATCACGGCGACCACCGGGATCGCGACCACGGCGCCCGGGACGCCGGCCAGCACCCCGCCGATCGCGAGGGAGAGGATGACCGCGAGCGGATGGAGCCGTATCACCCGGCCGACCACCTGTGGCTGGAGCAGGTGAGCCTCCAGCTGGTCCTCGATGATCAGCACGCCGAGCAGGATGATCGCGTCGACCCAGCCCTTGGTGGCCAGTGTGACCACGATGGCCAGCATCCCCGCCACCAGCAGACCCACCAGCGGCACGAACGCGGCCAGGAAGACCAGGACGGCGAGCGGGAAGACCAGCGGGACCCCCATGATCCACAGGGCCAGGCCGACCACGATCGCGTGGATGGCGGCCACCGCCATCGTGCCGCGCATGTAGTACACCACCGCCAGCCAGGAGGCATGACCGGCGCGGTCGACGCGTCGCGCGGTGTCGGGCCGCATCGCGCCGAGCAGCCAGTTCCAGATCCGTTCCCCGTCTTTGATCAGGAAGAACGTCACGAAAAGCATCAGCACCAGGCCGCCGAAGAACTCGGCCGCGATCTTTCCGCCGGTGACCACGGTGCCCTCGACGAGGGACTTGTGCTTGCTGAGGTAGCTGGGGACGTTGTTCAGGAGGTTCTTGACGCTGGTGCTCTTCATGCGGAAGGGCGGCCCGGACAGCAACGACTCCACCTGCGTGGTCGTGTGCTTGGCCTCGGCCACCAGGGTCGGGTAATCCGCGGACACCCGGTTGGTGACCAGCAGGACCAGGCCGCCGAGCACGGCGGCGGCGATGAGCAAGGTGGCCCAGGTCGCGGCGAGTCCCGGCAGCCCGGCCCGGCGCAGCCGAGCCGTCAGCGGCTGCAGCAAGGCGGTGAGCAGCAGCGCCGCGATGCACGGCACGGCCACGATGTACAGGACGCCAAGTATGCGCGCGATCAGGTAGAGGGCGACGGCGAGCAGCAGCAGCCGCCACGACCACGCGGCTCCCGTCTGCAGCCAGCCGGGAACGAGGCTGTGCTCCGGCAAGCTCACACGCCGTTCCGGCATGCTCACCAGGGCTTGCTCGGGCGTGCCCACGCGGCCCGCCCCAGCCGTGTCGACGCCGCCAGGCCCCGGCGCGCTGACGCGATTCTGCTCCCGCACGCCCTCGCCACGGGCGATCTGCTCCTGCACCCCCGTGCCGCGGGCAATCCGTTCTTCTTCCACCGCGTCGTCGGTCATAGCCACTCCGCTACCGCTCTCAGCGCGAACTATGCCGCCGCCGCCGACCCGGTTGGCCTGGTCATGATCATCTTCGGCGTCGGTGAGGCCGCTGGGGCCAGCGCTCAGCTTCGGGACGATCCCAGGGACCGCGAGCCGTCCAGGTGTCACCCGGCCGACCCGCCGTCTCAGCCCCCGCCACGACTGCATCTGACCAACTACCCTCGACTGCATGCATGATTACCGCGAACAGCTCCACGTACCGCTCGCCTGGTGGCTGCTCGCCGTGCCAACTGTCCTCATCTTCGGCGCCACACTCTACGCCGGCCTGCCCGAGCCCTGGCCCATCATCATCATGGCCGGGCTCACCGCGGGCTGCGCCGCGATGCTGATCTCCTTGAGCATGGCCCGGCTGGAGATCGGCGATGGGGTCCTGCGGGCCGGACACGCGGTGCTGCCCCTGACGGCCATCACCGAGGTCGTCAGCCTCGACGAGAAGCAGTCCACGCGGCTGCGCGGCCCGCGAGCGGATCCGGCCGCCCGGCTGTACTCGCGACCCTACCTCAAGAGGTCCGTGTATCTGGCCGTCGATCCGGCGGCCGACCCCACCGTGCCCTACTGGCTGATCGGGACCAGGCATCCGGCGGAGCTGGCCGCCGTCATCGAAAGGTGCCAGGCGCAAGCCGGTCACGAACCAGTGGCATGATTACGCGGACGAGGCCAGTGGGTAAGGCCAGCGGACGGGGCGAGCTAGCAGGAGGAGCGGGATGGCGGACAAGAAGGCGGGCAGGAAAGTAGACCTCGGCACCAAGGTCATCAGCGCCGTGGCGGCCATGGCGGCCGCATTTGTCGCACGCAAGGTGATCACCTTTGCCTGGACCAAGGTGACAGGTAAAGAACCACCTACGCATCCTGAGGATCCGCAAGTGTCTCTGACCGAGGCACTCGGCTGGTCCATGCTGACCGGCATCACCGTCGAGGCAGCGAGACTGCTCGCTACCCGGGCTGCGGCACGTAGAACGTACAGCCGCCCGGACGGCGAGCCCGTCAACGCCGCGGACAGTTAAGCCGCGCACTCCCGGCAGACAAGCTGGCCATTGCGGTCTTCGGCAAGCTGACTCCGGTGGTGCACAAGGAAACACCGCGAACACGTGAACTCATCGGCCTGGCGGGGTATCACCCGGAACGAGAGTTCCTCGTTCGACAAGTCAGCCCCGGGCAACTCCAGAGACTCGGCAACGTCGTCAGGATCAAGATCGATGGTGCTTGATGACTTGTCCATCCGGCGCGCCTGAAGCTCCTGAAGGCTGTCCTCAGTCAGGTCGTCGTCCGTCTTCCGCGGGCTGTCGTAGTCGGTAGCCATCTGAGTACTCCATCCCCCTTCATCCGTAGTGCGCTATCGCTGCGCGGTAGTAACGCTTTCAAGGCCCTAGTTGTGCCCGATTCCGGCGGGGAATTCTGTCACGTTCGCGCCCGGCGCACACGCGGCACACCGATAACTCCTGATGCGTCTCGTTCCGCCCGCGCTGGCCGGGCTCTTCCCGGTACGCTAACGCATCTCGTTCTTTACTATGCTGCGCGTCCCGTTCCGGATTCAGCCTGGTCAGGAACGTATCAAGCTGCTGGTAGAGCTCGGGACCCGCGGCTACCGCCATGGAGGTACTCTCCGCCCGGCCGGCGAGCCCGCCGACCTTCGCGCCTGCCTCCCGGGCGATGAGGCCGCCGGCCGCATAGTCCCAGTAGTTCAGGCCGCGTTCGAAAAATGCATCCATTCGCCCGGCCGCCACCGAGCACAGTTCCACGGCGGCGGAACCACCGCGCCGGATATCCCGCACATAGGGCAGGATCGCGGCGATCACCTCACCTTGGACCTGGCGGCGTCCCGAAGCGTACCCGAAACCGGTCCCTATCAGGGCCTGCCCCAGCGCCACCCCCGACGTGCAGCGCAGCGCAGTGGCCGCGCCGTCACGGTGCAGCCAGGCGCCCTGGCCGGCCACAGCCGTGAAGGTCTCACCGAAGCGGGGCACCTCCACCACGCCCGCGACCACGGTGCCATCCACCTCAGCCGCGATGGACACGGCCCAGTCGGGCAGGCCGTACAGGTAGTTGACGGTGCCATCCAGCGGGTCCACCACCCAGCGAACCCGGCTAGATCCGGCGGGCCCGTCGTGGTCAGCGGCGCCGTTCCCGGCCGGGAGTACCTCCCCCGCCGTCTGGCCGCCTTCCTCACCGAGGACCGTGTCGCCCGGCCGCACCTCGCGGATCCGCCCGGTGATCAAGGCTTCGGACCGGCGGTCCATCTCCGTCACCACGTCCGTGGGGCTCGACTTGGTGTCGATAACCTCCGGGCGCGCCTCGCCCCGCCAGGAAGCCAGCAGCCTGCCCGCCTCGCTGGCCGCGTCCACGGCGATCCGCAGCAGCGCGGCGGCGTCTACGTCTGCCCCGGTCCCCGTCATGCCGGCCTGGCCGCGGGCGCATACCGGCAGCAGCTGGCCGGGCAGGTCTGGCTCGGCACCCCCATGGTCCCCAGCGCAGCAGGCGAGACCTCAGGAAGGGCCAGGCGCTCCCGCACCAGTTCGGTGATCATCGACGCGAACCTGGGCCGGGTGCCGGGCGTGGCCGCCCGGGCGAACGCGAGCCCCAGCGACTCCGCACTCTGGGCGGCCTCGACGTCCAGGTCATGCCGGACTTCCATGTGGTCGGACACGAACCCGGCCGGGATCACGACCACGGCCGCGGTCCCGGACTTCGCCAGCTCGCCGAGGTGGTCGCGCACATCGGGTTCCAGCCAGGGCTGGGACGGCGGTCCGCTCCGGCTCTGGTAGGCGAGCGTCCATGGGTGGCTGCCACCGTCGGTCCGTTCGGAAATAAGCCGGGCGGCCTCGGTCAGCTCGGCCACATACCTTCCCCCTCCCCCCGGGCCGCTGGAATCCGCCATCGCCACCGGGATGCTGTGAGCGGTGAACACGAGGTGGGCGCCGTCCCGCACCTCGGCGGGAAGCGTGGCGAGCGCCGCGACCGCATTCTCGGCGAACGGCTCGATGAAACCCGGATGGTTGAAAAAGCGCCTGATCTTGTCGATCTCCGGGGCACCGGGGCCAACCTCGGCGCGGGCGCGCTCGATGTCATCCAGGTACTGGCGGCAGCTCGAGTAGGAGCTGTACGCCGAGGTGACGAAGGCGACGGCCCGTTGCACCCCATCAGCGGCCATGGCCCGCAGCGTGTCGGCCAGGTAGGGTGACCAGTTCCGGTTCCCCCAGTACAGCGGCAGCGACAGCCCGCTGGCCGGGAAATCGGCCCGGACCGCGGTCAGCATGTCCCGGCACTGCTGGTTGACCGGGCTCACCCCGCCGACCGCGTCGTAGCGCTCCGCCACGCTGGCGAGCCGCTCCGGCGGGATACCGCGGCCGCGGGTGACGTTCTGCAGGAAAGGCAGCACGTCGTCGGGGCCTTCCGGGCCACCGAACGAGACAAGCAGGAACGCGTCGTAGGCCGGCATGCTTCCATCCAACCAGGACCCGCGAGGGCCAGGTCCCCCGGGTGGCGGAGCCGCGGATCCGTGGCAGAAAACTGATTGCACCCGACAGATATCGTGATGGTTATGGGGCAATGCGGCCGATGACCAGTGTCGACGACACGAAACGGACCGTCAGCCGCTTCCCCGCCCGCCTGTTCACGCGTTCGCTGCGGCCGTACGCGGAGATCTTCCGGATTCCCGGCGCCTGGCGTTTTTCCGCGGCCGCCGTGATCGGCCGGATGCCGATGTCGATGTTCGGGCTCGGCACGGTCCTGCTCATCGCGGCGGGCACCGGCCGGTACGGCGTGGCGGGCACCGTGTCCGCGGCCGGTTCCCTCGGCTACGCGGTCTCCGCGCCGCGACTCGCACGCCTGGTGGATGGTCGCGGCCAGCGCCGGGTGCTGCTGCCTTTGCTCGCGGTGTTCGCCTTGGCCACCGCGGTGCTGATCATCGCCGTGCAGCTGCGGCTGCCGACCTGGACGTTCTTCGTGCCGGGAGCGGTAGCAGGCTCGGCCATGCCGTCCCTGGGCACGATGGTCCGGGCCCGGTGGAGCGTCCTGCTCGCGGGCTCGCCCAGCCTGCATGCCGCCTTCAGCTTCGAGTCAGTCGCCGATGAGCTCTGCTTCGTGATCGGTCCCGCCGCCGTGACGTTGCTCGCCACCGAGGTCTTCCCGGCGTCTGGCGTCGGCGTCGCGGCGCTGCTGTGCGTCGCGGGAACCCTCTGGTTCGCCGCCCAGCGGGGCACCGAGCCGGTCATCGTCCGGCCGGAGGCCGCGCGGTCGCGGGGGGCGGCACGGATTCCCGGGGTTTCGCGAGGGCGCGGCGCGCCCGCGCCCGGGCTGGTCGTACTCGCCCCGGTGTACTTCTTGCTGGGCGCGATGTTCGTCTCCGTTGACCTGAGTACGATCGCGTTCGCCCAGCACTTCGGGCACAAACCGCTGGCCGGCCTCATCCTCGGCACGTACGCCCTCGGCAGCGCGACGGGCGGGCTCTGGTACGGATCCCGGCAGTGGCGGGCGCCGGTCGAGAAGAGATTCGGCCTCACCCTCACCCTGACCGTGATCGGCGTCGCGACCTTCTGGGCTCAGCCGAACCTGGTCACGCTGACCTGCGGGATCTACCTGTGCGGCCTCACCATCGCGCCTACGCTCATCGCAGGTTTCAGCCTGCTCGAGGCGCAGGCGCAGCACGGCAGGCGCACTGAGGCCATGTCCTGGCTCAGCAGCGGCATCTCCGTCGGCGTGGCCGCGGGCGCCTCGGTGGTCGGCTTCATCATCGACGCGCACGGTCCGAGGGTGGGGTACGCATTCGCCGCGCTGTGCGGCTTCGCGAGCGCCGCGACCTGCCTGATCGGCCTGCGCCGCCTTCGAGCCTAGGCGTAATTCTGGGCGTATTCGCTGGCCAGAGCGAGTACCTCGTCGACGTACCAGGTCGCGTGGTTGTAGTCGAAGATCGCTCCGGACAGCGACCTGGTGTTGCCCGCGCCGTCGGCGCACAGCATGCGCGCGGCCGAGGGCACGGCGTCCAGCGTGTTCATGATGCTGGGCGGCCCGGTCTGGCCGAACGCGTCGATGCCCCAGGCGGCCCAGGTGGCCGGCATGAACTGCATCGGGCCGAGCGCTCCCGCGCTGGACGGCCCCACGTTGGCGCCGTCACCGCTCTCGATCTCATTGATCGCGGCCAGCACGGTCCAGGACATGCCCGGGCAGTACTCCTCGGCGGACGCCTGGTACAGCTTCAGCAGGCTCGAAGGCACGCCGGCGGTCGGCACATTCGTGGTTACCGGCAGCTTGCTCACCGTCACCACGGGCACCAGGTTGATCACCTTCCCGCTCGCGCCGATGACCGACCTGACCTTGGACATCAACGTGACCAGGTTCACGCCTGGCGCGTTGATCAGGACGGCGAAATTCTTCGCCAGCCCGAGCTGTGCCGACCGGGCCTGGTCCACGATCGCGTCCACCCCGGGCACGCTCAGCGCCGTCTGCGCGCCGAACGGCAGCTGAACCTGGACCGCGGCCGACACCTGGTAGGAGTTCCCGGTCGCCAGGTGGAGCTGGCTGGCGGCCGCGTGGGTGCTGACCAGCTGGCCCCGGCTCAGGTCCGTCCAGACCCCGTTCGCGGCCGCGGTCGACGGCGGGGTCCAGGACCTGAACGCCTGCGGTGAGACGCCGAGCACGTCCGCGCTCACGCCGTTGACCGTGACCTTGCCACCGTTGATGGGCAGGACCGCCCGGACCCCGCTCAGCTTGCCGATCTTCGCGACCTGAGCGGAGGTGATCCCGGCCGGGATCGCCGCGATCAGGTCAGGCACGAGCAGCTGCCGCGGCGGAGCCCCCGCCGATCCGGGCGTCTTCAGCGACGCGGGAACCGGGTCAGCCGAGGCACTGCCCGCGGCCGCGACTCCGACGGGCGGCGAGATGGTGAAGGGAACCACGCTGCCCGGCTGGCCCGGCGTAACAGCGGCCACGCTGGCCGGAATCGCGAGTCCGGTCAGGGTCACGCAGGTCACGGCGGTGGCGGCGGCCATCACGACAGCACGACGCAGGGCTAGGGGCGGCACAATATAAAGACCATACAAGGCCTGCGGCGCAACACAAACCCCCGAATCGATTTCTTAAAGAGACCTAAACCTTCTATCAGGTAACCTCAGCCCTGCCCACACCATGGAGCGTGCATGCCGAACGGTTCGGAGCAGGTGCCGGTCATCGCGGTCGCCAGCGGCAAGGGCGGGGTCGGAAAGACCACCGTCGCGGTCAACCTCGCCCTGGCCCTGACCGCGCAGGGACAGCGGACAGGCCTGATCGACGCCGATCTCTACGGTCCTGACGTACCCCGCATGATGGGCCTGCGGCGGCGGGCCGAGGCGTCAAGCGTGACGCTGTTCGCCCGGCCGGGCGCGCCGGATTCCCGGCTGCAGACCGTCACCCAGTACGGGGTGCAGCTCGCGTCGGCCGCGTTCCTGCTCGGCGAGAACCAGGCCCTGGCCATCCAGGGTGACATGGCGCAGCTGCTGATCCGCCGGCTGCTTGTCGACACGGACTGGCACGATCTCGACTACCTGGTACTGGACCTCCCGCCGGGCACGGCGGACATCCAGCAGTACGTCTTCGCCCTGTCCGGCCGTCCGATGTGCGTGCTGGTGGTGGTCACACCGCAGGTGATCGCGCATCAGGACGCCCGCAGGCTGATCGCCCACCTGAATCAGCGCGGCGGCCGCCGCGGCGGGCAGGCCGTCGACGTCGCGGGGGTAGAGAACATGAGCGGGCAGGTGTGCCCGGCCTGCGGACAGACCACGCCGCTGTTTCCCTCGGCCCCGGCGGCCGAGAGCATCTGGGGCCTGATCCCGCGGCTAGCCAGCGTCCCGTTCAGCCATCAGGCCGCCCGAGATGCTGACGAAGGACGCCCGGTCATGGTCACCGGGGCCGTCCCCGAGCAGGTCGCCGCCTACCAGCTCATCGCCGGGCAGATCGGCGAGCGGTTCTCCGCCTCGTGACACGCTAGCTCACCGGGCCGAAACGGATCTCGTGTGACGTGCCGGGTGAGCAGAACGCCACCGAATGGCCGGCGACCACGGTACGGACGGCTACGCTCTTGCTATGAACCAGGAGGCAGGACCCGGCTCCGCCACCGCCGCGCCACGCGGGACCGGGCGGCCACCGAGGAAGCAGCTGGCTAGACCATCGCTCGCTAGACCATCGCTCGGCGGCGGCGCCCCCGCGCAGGACCGTGAGCTGCGCGCACAGGGTCGCGAAACCGTCCGCAGGCTGCTCGAGGCCGGCATGGTCGAGTTCGAGGATCGCGGCTTCCACGGCGTTCGCGTCGACGACGTGGCCCGCCGGGCCGGTATCTCGCACGGCACGTTCTACCTGTACTTCTCCAACAAGGAAGACCTGTTCAAGGCGCTGCTGAAGGACGCGCTGCGCGACATGGAGATCGTGGCAGGCGATTTCCCTATCGTCACCAGCGACGACACCGGGCTGAAGGTGCTGCGCCAGTGGGTGCGGATGTTCTTCAAGGCCTACGCCGCCCACGCCACGGTGATCCGCATCCTCAGCCAGGCTGATCTGGTCCCCGAGGAGGTCTTCGGCGACGGCCTTAAGCTGTTCTTCAGCATCGCCGAGGCAATGACGACCGGTATGACGGCGGCCGCCGAGGCGGCCGGCAAGCACCAGGAGCACGCGCAGCTCACCGCGGTCGCCTGCCTGATGATGCTCGAGCGGGTCAACTACCTGATCAGCGCCGAGGTCCCGCTGCCCGAGGACGAGATGGCCAGCCGGATCGCGGACATCATGTACGCGGCGTTCGGGCTTAACCTCCCATGAGCCGCAGCTGGGCGACGGCGGTGAGGGCCTGGCGGGAGGCGCGCACGTCGTGCACGCGGAACACGCGGGCGCCCAGCCAGGCGCAGACCGCGAGGGCGGCGATCGTCCCCTCCGCGCGCTGGCCCACCGGCAGGCCGAGGGTCTCGCCGATGAAGTCCTTGTCCGCGACGGCGACGAGGACCGGCCAGCCGGTGTCCGCGAGCTCGCCGAGCCGCCGCGTCACCTCCAGTGACTGCCAGGTGTTCTTGCCGAAATCGTGAGCCGGGTCCACCAGGATCGAGAATGGGCTTACCCCTTGAGCCACGGCCCGTTCGGCACAATCGGTGACGTAGCCGGTCACCTCGTCCATGACATCACCGTAGGCGGGCCGGTGCGGCCGGGTGCGCGGCGGCAGGCCGCCGGCGTGTGAGCAGACCAGCCCGGTCCGGTGGCGCGCCGCGACCGCGGCGAGCCGCGGATCCACGCCGCCCCAGGCGTCGTTGAGCAGGTCGGCGCCGGCCTGGGCGACCACCTCGCCCACCTCGGCGCGCCAGGTATCGACGCTGATCACCACGTCAGGATGCCGTTCGCGGACCGCCGCGACCAGGCCCGCGACCCGGTCGATCTCCGCCGCGGTGCTCACCTCGTCACCCGGCCCGGCCTTCACCCCGCCAATGTCGACAATGTCGGCTCCGTCGGCCACGGCCTGGCTGGCGGCATCGAGCGCGGCATCGAACTCAGCGGTGGCGCCACGGTCGTAGAACGAGTCGGGCGTCCGGTTGATCACCGCCATGATCCCGAACGAACCTTGGTTCCACTCCCGCGTGCCCAGCCGGAGCGGCCGGCGGGGTTGCGGCCCGGGGTCTGTCACCGGATGCAGGCTATAGCACCCGCGTCGTTCGGGAAGAATCTCTAACGTGCGATTCCTGAACGGGATAACCCCCGAGCAAGACCTGACCTACAGCGACGTCTTCATGGTGCCCGGCCGGTCGGCCGTGGGTTCGCGGCTGGACGTTGACCTGGCCACCGCCGACGGCAGCGGCGCCACCATCCCGATCGTGACGGCCAACATGACGGCCGTGTCCGGGCGGCGGATGGCGGAGACCGTGGCGCGGCGGGGCGGCATCGCGATCGTGCCGCAGGACATCCCGGTCGGCGTCGTCGCGGACGTGATCGCCTGGGTCAAGTCGCGGGACCTGGTGTTCGAGACCGCGTTGACCCTCGGCCCCGGGGACACCGCCGGGGACGCGCTGAGCCTGCTGCCCAAGCGGGCGCACGGCGCCGTGGTCGTGGTCGAAGACGGGCGCCCGGTGGGGGTCGCCACCGAGGCCGACTGCCTGGGCGTGGACCGGTTCACCCAGCTCAGCCAGGTCATGTCCGCCGACCCGTTCACGCTGCCCGCCGGGACGCCGCCCGAGCGGGCGTTCTCGCTGCTGCACGACGGGCGGCACCGGCTGGCACCGGTGCTCGACGCCCAGGGCCGCTGCGTCGGCATCATGACGCGGACCGGCGCGCTGCGCGCGACCCTGTACTCCCCCGCCGTCGACGCCCAGGGCCGGCTGCGGGCCGGCGTCGCTCTCGGCGTCAACGGCGACGTGGCCAGCCGGGCCAAGCTGCTGCTCGAGGCGGGTGCTGACGTGCTCGTGGTGGACACCGCGCACGGGCATCAGGAGAAGATGATCTGGGCGCTGCAGGCGGTGCGCGCCCTGGATCCGCCGGTTCCTGTCGTCGCGGGCAACGTCGTCACCGCGGCCGGTGTCGCTGACCTGGTGGCGGCGGGCGCCGACATCGTGAAGGTCGGCGTGGGCCCCGGCGCGATGTGCACGACCCGGATGATGACCGGGGTGGGGCGGCCGCAGTTCTCCGCCGTGCTCGAATGCGCCGCCGAGGCCAGCCGGCTGGGCGCGTCGGTCTGGGCCGACGGCGGGGTCAGGCACCCGCGCGACGTCGCCCTGGCGCTGGCCGCGGGGGCTTCGAACGTGATGATCGGATCATGGTTCGCCGGCACCTACGAGTCCCCCGGTGACACCTTCCGCTCCCCGGAGGGGCGGCTGTACAAGGAAAGCTTCGGCATGGCCTCGGCACGGGCGGTGCGGTTGCGCTCAGCCAGCGACTCGGCGTTCGAGCGGGCCCGCAAGGAGCTGTTCGAGGAGGGCATCTCCTCGGCCCGGATGTACCTGGATCCGGTGCGCCCCGGGGTGGAGGACCTGATCGACATGATCGTGGCCGGGCTGCGCTCCTCGTGCACCTATGCGGGCGCGCGGAACCTGGCCGAGTTCGCCGAACGCTCGGTGGTCGGGGTGCAGAGCGCCTCGGGCTATAGCGAGGGCATGCCCGTCCCGACCAGCTGGTGAGCGGTCACCCGGTCGCGTTCAGCCAGCGGACGGGGGCGCCGTCGGCGGCGCGGCGGAACGGCTCAAGCTCGTTATCCCAGGCGGTGCCGAGCAGCCTGCCGATTTCGTCCTCGAGGGACTCACCCAGCCGCAGGGCCACGCCCATGGCCGCCCTGAGCCGGTCCTCAGGCACCACGATGTCGCCGTTGGCTCCGGTCACCGCGGTGAAGATACCGAGGTCAGGCGTGTAGCAGTGACGCACGCCGTCACAGCCAGGCGAGCCGTCCTCGGTCACCTCGAACCTGAGCCTGTTCCATCCGGCTAGCGCGGACGCGATCGCTCCCGCCGTACCCGGGCGCGCCTGCCAGGTGAGCTCAGCGCGCAGCGCACCCGGCGCGGCTGGCTGGCCGACCCAGGGCATGACTACGTGCGCCCCCACAATTCCGGCGACGGCCCACTCAACGTGCGGGCACAGCGCCGGGGGCCCGGAATGAACGTACAAAACACCATGTGCGGACACCGTGCCTCCTCAAGACGAGGTTCGCCTTCCCCAGCGGCCTCGTCAGCTTGGCACGGACTGTCCAGCTACTCATTGTGCCTCATGCCCTCCCTTGATGCCAGCGCTCCGGCCAGGAAAACCGCAAGAATTCGCAAACATGATCAGCGCCGCGACCACCGTGATGCCGAGTGCCGACCACGGAACGTAGTCACCGAACTGGTCGTACGGGGTCCGGGCCGAGACCGCGGGCAGCCCCAGCCTGACGGTGACCACGCCGCGTTCCGACTGGCCCATCCAGGCCAGCGTCCGGCCCCTGGCGTCGAAGGCCGCCGTGACCCCGGTCAGCGCGGCCTGGACCACGGGCCGCCCGGTCTCGGCCGCGCGCACGGCGGCGAGCGAGGCGTGCTGGTCCGGCCCCCAGGTGCCCTGGAAGGTCGGCGTCGCCGACTGGTACACGATCAGCTGTGCGCCCCGGCCCGTGTCCACCCGGGACATGTCGGGGAACGCGGACTCGAAGCAGATCAGGACGCCGATCGGCAGCGGGCGACCCTGCCGGTCGGTGGCCTGCAGCAGGTGCGCGCCGGTGCCGGGGATCATGTTGGCCGCCGCGGCCTTGCTGATCTTGGTGAGCCAGCCGAGCTGCTGCCGGAACGGGATGTACTCGCCGAACGGCACCAGCCGCGTCTTGATGTACTGGCCCATGATCCCGGCCGGGCTGATCAGCACGCCCACCTTCTCCTGGCCCTGACCCGGGACGGTCGTATCCTGGTTGACCAGCAGGTCGGCGCCGTCTTCCCGCGATAGGTTTTCCAGCGCCTGGAGCTGGGGGCGGTTCCTGGCCAGCGTCAGGTCGACCGCGGTACTGCTCTCGCCCCACACGATGAGGTCGGGTTTGACCCCGCCGAGCCGCCCGGAACGGCTGAGCTCGGCGGTCAGCCGTTCGGAGGCGTCCACCCGCTGCACCGTGTTGTGGATGATGCCGGGCTGCACCAGGGCGACGGTGACTTGCCGGACGGCGGCGCTGGCCGGGGTGAGCGCGAAGGCCAGCGGCCCGGCGCCCAGGCTGGCCAGCCCGGCGACCGCGCCGAGGATCGCGAGACCCGGCCGCACGGCGTTACGCTGGCGGGGCAGTGAGCTGAGGACGAGCACGATCGCCACGTTGGTCAGCACGAGCGCGAAGCTGATCAGCCACACTCCGCCCACGGCGGCCAGCGCGAGCACGGCCGGGTGCTGCCACTGGCTGACGCCGTATACAGCCCACGGGCCGCCCAGTGCCTGCCAGGACCGCAGCCACTCGGTGAGCAGCCAGCAGCTCGGCACCACCACTAGGGCGGCCAGCGCCCGCGGCCCGCTGACCGGCGGCCGGAGCAGCGCGGCCGCGGCCATTCCGAACGGCACCCACAGCACCCCGGCCACCGCGGCCACGAGCAGGACCGCGGGCCCGATCTCCGGCGTCATCCAGTACAGCGCCGCGATAAGGTACCCGGCCCCGAGCCACCAGGCGCGGATCCCGCCCTCCCGGACCGAAGGCGACCTGACGATGAGCACCAGCCCAGGCACCAGCCCGAACCAGGCCAGGAACGCCAGGTTCGCCGCCGGAAACGACAGCACGGTCACTGCGCCCGTGAGCAGCATCAGCCGCCGCACCGACCAGATCCACCGGCCGGTCTTCGCTAGCGTGCTACGCACCCGCACGCTCCCATTATCGGCCCGCCGGGCCGCTCGGCGCGACCACGGGGGCACCTAACTCAGCATCGTGGATAGTTACCTTCAAATCACGGAGGTAACTATCCACGATCCTTCGTCAAAGCCGGGACGGGCCGGGCTAGGCGCGGGAGCTGGCCTCGGTCAGGGCGCGGGAGACCAGGACCCGGGCCAGGTGCTCGCGGTAGGCGCGGGTAGCGCGGATGTCGTCGGCGGCGCTGGTGCCCTCGGCGGCGTGCGCGGCCGCCTCGGCCGGGGACGCGCCGCCGGCCAGGGCGGACTCCACGGCGGTGGCGCGCAGCGGCGTTCCGCCCATGTTGACCAAGGCGACCTTGCCGTCCTGCGCGGCGCAGCCGACGATGGCCCAGTCGAGCCCGCGCTGGGCGAACTTCTGGAACGACCAGCCGGCCGAGGCGGGCTTGGGCACCCGGATCTCGGTGAGCAGCTCGTCGGGCTCCAGCGTGGTCTCGAACAGGCCCTGGAAGAAGTCCCCGATCCCGATCTCCCGCTCGCCGCCCGGGCCGCGCGCGACTAGGGTCGCGTCCAGCGCGAGCAGCACCGCGGGCAAGTCAGAGGCGGGGTCGGCGTGCGCGACCGAGCCGCCGATCGTGCCCCGGTGCCTGATCTGCGGGTCGCCGACCCGGCTCGCCGCGTGCGCGAGCAGCGGCACCTGGCGGCCAAGCAATTCGGAATGCTCGACATCGTGGTGCCTGGTCAGCGCGCCGATCGCGACGTGGGAGCCCTGATCGGTGATGTAGGACAGGTCAGTCAGCCCGCTCAGGTCGATGATCACCTCGGGGGCGGCCAGCCGCAGCTTCATCAGCGGCAGCAGCGAGTGTCCTCCGGCCAGGAACTTCGCGTCCTCACCGTGCTCGGCGATGAGATCCAGGGCGTCGGCGGCTGAGCCTGCCCGCTTGTAGGTGAACGGTGACGGGATCACGAAGATACCTCCGCGGCCGCCAGCGCGGCCCTGACGATGTTGTGGTAGCCGGTGCACCGGCACAGGTTGCCTTCCAGGCCCGTCCGGACCTGCTCCTCGGTGGGGTGCGGGTTCTCCTTCAGCAGCGACACGATGGCCATCACCATGCCCGGCGTGCAGAACCCGCACTGCAGCCCGTGCTCGGCATGGAAGGCGCGCTGCACCGGGTGCATCTCGCCGTTGCTGGCCAGCCCCTCGACCGTGGTGATGTCGTGCCCGCTGGCCTGGGCGGCGAGCACCGTGCAGGACTTGACCGATTCGCCGTCAAGCAGCACGGTGCAGGCGCCGCAGGAGGTGGTATCGCAGCCGATGTTGGTCGCGGTGAGGTCGGCTACGTCGCGCAGGAAGTGCACGAGCAGCATGCGGTCCTCGACGTCCGCGGTGATGTCCTTGCCGTTGACCGTCAGGTCGACCTTCACTGGTTACCCGCTTTCTGCGCCGCGTTGATGGCCGTCCACACCCGCTGGGGGGTGGCAGGCATGTCGATATGCCTGATGCCGAGATGCGCGAGGGCATCGGTGACCGCGTTCTGGACCGCCGGCGTGGCGCCGATCGTCCCCGCCTCGCCGATGCCCTTGACGCCGAGCGGGTTGACCGTAGTCGGCGTCTCGCTCGCCAGCAGCTCGAAGCTGGGCAGCTCGGTGGCGGTGATGGCCGCGTAGTCGGCCAGGGTGGAGGTCAGCGGGTTGCCGTCGGCGTCGTAGAGCACCTCTTCGAGCAGCGCCTGAGCCGCGCCCTGGGCGATGCCGCCGTGCCGCTGTCCCTCGGCAAGGACCGGATTGAGTACCGGGCCTGCGTCGTCGACGGTCACGTGCCGCAGCAGCGTCACCTGGCCGGTCTCGGTGTCCACCTCCACCACCGACACGTGTGCGCCGAACGGGAACGTGGGCAGGTCCGCGGTGAATCTGACGTCGGCGATGAGGCTGCCGCCGCTGGTGTGACCCGCCACCTGGCCCCAGGACAGCGAGGTGTCCGGGTCGCCGCGCACCTGCCAGAGCCCGGTCACGGTGTCAAGCACCACGTCGGCTTCGGCCGCCTCGAGCATGTCCGCGGCCTGGCGCCTGGCCTCGTCCTTGACCTCGACCGCGGCCTTGTGCACCGCGGAGCCGCCGAGCTGCAGCGAGCGGGAGGCGTAGGTGCCGATGCCGACCGGGATCAGGTCGGTGTCGCCGTGGATGACCGTGACCTGGTCCATCGGGATGCCGAGCTCGTCCTGCACGAGCATGGCCCAGGCCGTGTGATGCCCCTGGCCGTGCGGTGAGCTGCCGGTGTAGACGGTCGCGGTGCCGTCGTCGGCCACCTCGAGCTTGGCGGTCTCGCCGGCGGCCGCGTCGGCCGCGGTGATCTCCACGTAGGTGGAAAGGCCGATGCCGAGCTGCTTGACGTCACCGTTCGCGCGCCTGCGCTCCTGTTCCTGGCGAAGCTCCGCGTAGCCCGCGGCGGCCAGCACCTTGTCCAGCGCTGCTTCGTACTCGCCGCTGTCGTACAGCGCGCCGGTCTTGGTCTGGAAGGGGAACTTGCCGGGCGCGATGAAGTTGCGCCGCCGGACTTCGGCGGGGTCCATGCCGATCTCGGCGGCGAACAGGTCCACGGCGCGCTCGATGGCGGCCGCGGCCTCCGGCCGCCCGGCGCCGCGGTAGGCGTGTATGGGCGTGGCGTTGGTGACGGCCAGCCGGAAGCCCGCCTGCACCTCGGGGATGTCATACACGCCGGGTGCCATCAGGCAGGTCAGCCCGGGCAGGAAGCCGCCGGCCCGGGGATAGGCGCCGGTGTCCTGGATGATGTCGATCCGGTAGGCCTGGATCCGGCCGTCCCGGCTGCCGCCGATCTTGACGTGCTGCAGCTGGGCGCGGCCCTGCGTCATGCCGACCAGGTTCTCGCTGCGGGTCTCGGCCCAGCGCAGCGCCCGGCCGGTCTTCCTGGCCGCCCAGGCGACGATGATCGCGTCCCGGTCGATGCCGACCTTGGCGCCGAACCCGCCGCCCACATCGGGCACCACCACCCGGATCTGGGCCGGGGCCATGCCCAGGGCGCCGCACAGGATCAGGCGGCACAGCTGCGCGTTCTGCGAGCTGTGCCAGACGGTCAGCTTGCCGCCGGAGAAGGCGGCGGCGGTGGCGCGCCCCTCCATCGGCATGCAGGCGACGCGCTGGTTGACGATGTCGTGCTCCACGACCACATCACAGCCGCTGAACGGGCTGTCATCGGTGGAGGCCGGGTTCGCGATCGGCACGTTGGTCCCGGCCGCGGGGAACAGCAGGACCTCGTCGGTCACCGCGGCCGCGGGTCCCACCACCGCGGGCAGCGGGTCGTAGTCCACGCTGACCAGGTCGGCGGCGTCCTCGCCCTGGTAACGCCCGTCGGTGATCACCACCGCGACCGGCTCGCCGACGTACCGCACCGTATCCACCGCGAGCAGCGGTTCGGACCACGCTCCGCCCATTGGCACCGGGCCGGCCTCGCCGCCGCCCCCGCTGCCGTCGTCCGGCGGTGGCGGCGCCAGGTCGTCCATATCGGCGACGGTCAGCACGGCGATCACCCCAGGCTCCTGGCTGGCCTGCGTGGTGTCGATGCCGGTGATGCGCGCGTGCGCGACCGGGCTGCGCACGAACGTGACGCGGGCCGCCCCGCTCAGTTCTGGTGTCCGCAGGTCGTCCACGTAGACGCCGCCGGCGGTCAGCAGCCGCGGATCCTCCGTCCGGATCACCCGGGTGCCCAGGATGCTCATGTGTAAATCCTCCCGCAGCTGTCGACCCGACGGTCTTTTGCTAGCGAAACTACACCCATCCCGATGGATCGCTACCTCGTGTTACAGTCAAATCTGTGCCCCGCAGAGGCCATCTGTCGGACGTGCGGAAAGCCCATGACGATCTGCTGGAGCAGGGGTCAGCTCCGGTCGGAGTCCGGGAAATGGTCGCCGACTCATGGCTAAGATCCGTAGCCGCCGGCGTTGATGTCGACGCCAGCCGGCCTCCTATCACGCTCGAACGTGATCTGCTCACCGAGTACCGGGCCGAGCACCCGCTGGCCAAGGTTTTCCCGCTGATCTACGACGTCCTCGGCCGGGCCGCCGAAGACTGCGACAGCGTCATGGCCGTCACCGACGAGCGCGGCCAGCTGCTGTGGGTACGCGGCAAGTCCTGGGTGCTGCGTCAAGCCGAATCCATCCGGTTTGTCGAGGGCGCGCAGTGGGACGAGCGGCACGCGGGCACCAATGCTCCGGGCACGGCCTTGCGCCTGGACGCCCCGGTGACCATCAAGTCGGCCGAACATTTCGTCCGTCCGGTGCAGCGCTGGAGCTGCGCCGCGGCACCGGTGCACGCACCGGGCTCGGAGACGATCCTGGGCGTTATCGACATCACCGGCGGCGGGGTCGTCGACTCGCCGCAGACCATCGCGATGGTCAGGGCGGCGGCCCGGATGGCCGAAGCCGAGCTGGCCAGAGACGCGGCGGTGGCCGCGGCCCAGTACCCAGAACCACGCCGGACCGGTGCACCCGACCGCCAGCACCTGCTGCCTGAGATCAGCATCAACGGCCTGGGCCGTCCGGAGTGCGTGGTCTCGATCGGCATCCGGGCCTTCCGGCTGAGCCCGCGGCATAGCGAGATCATGGTCATCCTGGCCGCCTGCCCAGGCGGCCTGACCGGCGACGAGCTGGCGTACATGCTCTACCCCGCCGACGGGGCGTCGTGCACTCCGCGCGCGGAGCTCGTCCGGATGCGCGCGCTGCTCGGCGAACGGGTGCTCGCCTCCCGCCCCTACCGGCTGATCTGCGACGTCAAGTCCGACTGGGCCGCCGTGGGGGCCCAGCTCGCCGCGGGCAACCTGGCGGAGGCGCTGCGGCTGTACCGCGGCCCGCTGCTGCCGCGCAGCGAATCCCCCGGCGTGATGGAACTACGCGCGGATCTGGATCGTGCGCTGCGCGCGGCGATCCTGGCCGAGAACCGGCCCGAGTTCCTGGTCAGCTGGACCCGGACCCGCTGGGGCGCGGATGACCTGCCGATGTGGCAGCGGCTGTGCGCCGTACTCCCGGCGGATTCGCCGCTGCGGCCCATAGCGGCCGCGACGGCGGCCAAGCTGGACGCCGAGTTCGGCGGCTGAGCTTCGCGGACGGGCCGGGAACACCAGCCTGAAACATGCGTGCAACGTGGCTGCAACGTTGCGGCTCCTAGCGTGACGTCCGTTACGAGTCGTTCGGGTGGTCGGGGTTCGCCGGATCTGCCGCGACGGCCCAGCCAATCATTAAGGCCCGATCAGTAAGGGGTGTCTCTCCATGGCGCTTTACGCAGCACCCGGTCAGTCCGACAGTCTGGTGTCGGTCCAGGACCGGTACGGCAACTTCATCGGCGGCGAGTTCGTCCCGCCGAGCAAGGGCGGGTACTTCGAGAATCCCTCTCCCGTCAACGGCAAGACTTTCACCGAGATAGCCCGGTCCACCGGCGAGGACATCGAGCTCGCGCTCGACGCCGCGCACGGCGCCAAGCGCAGCTGGGGCCGGACAAGCGCGGCCGAGCGCTCGGTCATCCTGAACAAGATCGCCGACCGGATCGAGTCCAACCTGGAGATGCTCGCGGTCGCCGAGACCTGGGAGAACGGCAAGCCGATCCGGGAGAGCCTGGCGGCCGACCTGCCGCTGGCCGTCGACCATTTCCGCTACTTCGCGGGCGCGATCAGGGCCCAGGAAGGCAGCCTCTCGGAAATCGACGCCGACACCATCGCCTACCACTTCCACGAGCCGCTGGGCGTGGTCGCCCAGATCATCCCGTGGAACTTCCCCATCCTGATGGCGGTCTGGAAGCTGGCGCCCGCGCTGGCCGCGGGCAACTGCGTCGTCCTCAAGCCGGCCGAGCAGACGCCATGGTCGATCCTGAAGGTCATCGAGCTGATCGCCGACCTGCTCCCGCCGGGCGTGCTCAACGTGGTCAACGGCTTCGGCGTGGAAGCGGGCAAGCCGCTGGCCTCCTCCAGCCGGGTGGCCAAGGTCGCCTTCACCGGTGAGACCACCACCGGCCGGCTGATCATGCAGTACGCCAGCCAGAACCTCATCCCGGTGACCCTGGAACTCGGCGGCAAGAGCCCGAACATCTTCTTCTCCGATGTCGCCGCCGCCCGCGACGACTTCTACGACAAGGCGCTCGAGGGCTTCACGATGTTCGCCCTCAACCAGGGCGAGGTCTGCACCTGCCCGTCCCGGGCCCTGGTCCAGTCGGACATCTACGACCAGTTCGTGCCGGACGCCATCGAGCGGACCAAGGCGGTCAAGCAGGGCAACCCGCTGGACATCGAGACGATGATCGGGGCTCAGGCCTCCAACGACCAGCTGGAGAAGATCCTGTCCTACCTCGACATCGGCAAGGCCGAAGGCGCCAAGGTGCTCACCGGGGGCGAACGTGCTGACCTGGGTGGCGAGCTGGCGGATGGCTACTACGTCACGCCCACCATCTTCGAGGGCAACAACTCCATGCGCATCTTCCAGGAGGAGATCTTCGGGCCGGTGCTGGCCCTGACCAGGTTCTCCGACGAAGCCGACGCGCTCAAGATCGCCAACGACACCCTCTACGGGCTCGGCGCGGGCGTCTGGACCAGGGACGGCGCGCGTGCCTACCGGGCGGGCCGGGAGATCCAGGCGGGCCGGGTATGGACGAACTGCTACCACGCCTACCCGGCGCACGCCGCCTTCGGCGGTTACAAGCAGTCCGGGGTCGGCCGCGAGAACCACAAGATGATGCTCGACCATTACCAGCAGACCAAGAACCTGCTGGTCAGCTACTCCCCGAAGAAGCTCGGCTTCTTCTAGGCCGTATCGCCAGGCCAGCCGGGCGGGCCGGTTACCGAAGGGGTAGCCGGCCCGCCCGCCGGCTGAATCCGAACCGATGGAGGCAGAACCGATGGAGGCAGGGGTGGCCGCGGACGAACTCCGCCGGGTCGAGCTGACCGATGCGGCTGCGAACCTGCTCAGGCAGCTGACCGGTCAGCACGGACCGCTCATGTTCCACCAGTCAGGCGGCTGCTGCGACGGGTCCTCGCCCATGTGCTTCCCCGACGGCGAGTTCCTGACCGGCGACGCCGATATCCTCCTGGGCGAGCTGGCGGTGCCCGGGCTGGACCGGCCGATCCCGTTCTGGATGTCGGTCTCGCAGTACGAGTACTGGAAGCACACCCACCTGACCGTGGATGTCGTGCCCGGCCGGGGCAGCGGCTTCTCGGTCGAGGCCCCGGAGGGCGTACGCTTCCTGATCAGGTCACGGCTGCTCACCGAGGCCGAGCTTGACCACTTCCAGCTGTCCTGATCGCCAGGACCGGGGACGGCGAGGGTGACGCCTTCTGGTCGCTGGCTGCGCCGGGTGCCTGGGCTCACTAGGGTGAACTGGTGAAACCGTTCCTGCTGCTGGCCGTCCGGGCCGAGGACGCCGCGGCCGACAACGAGTACGAGACGTTCCTGACGCTGGCCGGGCTGGCAGAAGCCGGGCTGCACCGGATCCGGCTGGAGCAGCGCGCCCTCGGCGAGGTCGACCTGCGGGACTGGTCCGGGATCTTCCTCGGCGGCAGCCCGTTCAACGTCACCGACCCGCAGGAACGGAAATCGCCGGTGCAGCGGCGGGTCGAGGCGGATCTGGGCCGGCTGCTTGACGCCGTGGTCAGCGCGGACTTCCCGTTCCTAGGCGCCTGCTACGGCATCGGCGCGCTCGGCCGCCATCAGGGCGCGGTCGTCGGCCGGCGCTTCGCCGAACCGGTCGGAAGCGTCCGGGTCACCCTCACGGCCGAGGGCGAGCGCGACCCGCTGCTGCGCGGGCTGCCTGCCGCCTTCGACGCCTTCACCGGGCATAAAGAGGCGATCAGCCGCCTGCCCGGCCACGCTGTTCTGCTGGCCAGTTCGGCCGGCTGCCCGGTGCAGGCCTTCCGGGTCGGCTCGAACGTCTACGCCACCCAGTTCCACCCCGAACTGGACATGGCCGGCCTGTGCACCCGGGCCGAGGTCTACAAGCACGCCGGCTACTTCGACCCCGAGCAGGCCGAGGAGATCAAGGAGCGGGCCGCCCGCAGCGACGTCACCTGGCCGCCGGTCATCTTGCGCCAGTTCGTCCAGCGCTTTGCGCGCAGCCGCCCGTCCGGCTCGCAAGCCCAGGCAGGCTCCTGGACCGCCCGGCCCGCTTCGCCGGCCGCCGCCCAGCCGTAGGTGGTCTAGCCCGCTTGGGCCCGGCCGGCGATGCAGCGCCTCTGATTGGATGGTGCTTTCGGTGCTGACGTGCTGGGAGGGGACGCGCTGAACGCCGCGGCGGGCGAGACGCTAGCCCTGATCGCCCTGGTCGCCGTCCTGGCCTGGGCGGTGACCAGGCCAGGCGGGTGGCCGGAAGCGGTCGCCGCGGTACCGGCCGCGGTCATCTTGATGGCGGCCGGCGCGATTGGTGTCAGCGACGCGATCACCGAGGCCCGGCTGCTTGGCCCGGTGATCGGTTTCCTGGCCGCCATCTTGGTGCTCGCGCACCTGTGCGACGACGACGGCTTGTTCCAGGCCTGCGGCGCGTGGATGGCACGGACCGGGGCCGGGCCGGGCAAGCTAACAGGGGCGCGCCGGCTGCTGGCGCAGGTGTTCGTGCTCGCGTCGGTGACCACGGCCGTGCTCAGCCTGGACGCCACCGTGGTACTGCTCACCCCGGTCGTCTTCGCCACCGCGTCCCGGCTGGACGTACGGGCCAGGCCGCATGTGTACGCGTGTACGCACCTGGCCAACTCGGCGTCGCTGCTGCTACCGGTGTCCAACCTGACCAACCTGCTCGCGTTCGCCGCCAGCGGGCTGGCCTTCCCGCGGTTCGCCGCGCTGATGGCGCTGCCCTGGCTGGCCGTCATCGGGACCGAGTACGCGGTGTTCAACCGGTTCTTCGCCGCCGACCTGTCCGTGCGGCCGGGACGTGCTCACCAGGACCGCGCCAAGGACACCCCGTTGCCGGTGTTCACGCTCGCCATTGTCGCCCTCACGCTGGCCGGATTCGTGGGGGCATCGGCGGCGGGCGTGAACCCGGCCTGGGCCGCCTTCGCGGGGGCCGCGGTGCTGGCGGTGCGCGCGCTGGCCCGGCGCCGGGTCAGCCCGGTCAGCCTGGTCCGGGCCGTCGACGTGCCCTTCCTGCTGTTCGTGCTCGGCCTGGGCATCGTGGTCAAGGCGGTCGTGAGCAACGGGCTCGGTACCGCGCTCGCGCCGCTGCTGCCCGGCGGGACATCGCTGCCGGCGCTGCTGGCCACGGCGGCCCTGGCCGCGGCCCTGGCCAACGTGTGCAACAACCTGCCCGCCGTTCTGGTGCTACTGCCGCTGGCCGCGCCGTCAGGCGCCGGGGCCGTCCTGGCCGTGCTGCTCGGGGTTAACATCGGCCCGAACCTCACCTACACCGGTTCGCTGGCCACGCTGCTGTGGCGGCGCATCCTGCGGCAACACGAGTCAGCACCGGATCTCGGGGAATTCACCAGGCTAGGGCTGCTCACCGCCCCCGCGGGACTGGTCGTGGCGGTGCTGGCGCTGTGGGCCGCGCTACACCTGGTGGGAGGATGATCAACGTTGACCAGCAGTGATACCACCGGCCGTTCGGTATTGATATGGGTGGCCGAGGGAACGTGGCGGGCCAGTGTGGATGCGGGCCTCAGCCTGGCCCCGACCGGAGCCAGGTACACCCTGCTGCACGTCACGCCGGCCGAGGTGGCGGACGCCGCGCACGGCGCCTACCTGGGGTTGTTCGGGCGGGGCGGGCGCGATCCCGGGGCCAGGCTCGAGGAACTGGCCACCGCTTCGGCCAGCGACCTGCTCGAGGCGGCCGCGGGTAGGCTCGGGCGGGACTGCGAAAAACTGGAAATTCACGGTCATACCGAACGGGCCGTGGTGGCCGCATCTGCCCGAGCGGATTTGCTGGTGATGGCGCGAGACGGCGACCGGTCCCGGCTCGGACCCAAGAGCCTGGGCAAGGCCGCCCGGTTCGTCGTCGATCACGCGGCGTGCCCGGTGCTGCTTGTCTGGCCCGAGTCGGCACCTGACATCGGCACCATTCCTCCGCCGCCACCTCACCGTGGCCCGCGGGACCGCTGACCCGGCTGGGGCGAATCGTCAACCGCTGGTTGACCATTCACGGCTCGTCAACTTAAGGTTGACGACCAGGCCCGCAAGGGGGGCGCGTCCTGGACCGAGATCGGCCGCTCCATGGGCGCCACCAAGCAGGCGGCACAGAAGCGCTTCGTGACCAAGGACTCCGACTGGCAGACCCTGCTGCAGGAAGCCTTCCGCGCTCATCCCTTCGCCCGGTTTACCGACCGCGCGAGGCGTTCGGTCCAGGCCGCGCAGCACGAGGCCCGTGTACACCGGCACGACCACAGGTACTCGAGCTCGCCTTGCGCGAAGCCCTGCTGCTCGGGCACAACTACATCGGCACCGAGCACCTGCTCCTCGGCGTGCTCGACGAAGAGGACGGCCTCGGCGCCAGGACGCTGGCCGGGCTGGGCGTGACCAGGGAACGGGCCATGGAATGGCTTGTCCCCGCGCTGAAGCGCCTCGCGGAGGCCAAACATCAGGCCGGTTAGCGCCCGGACGGTTCTTTGTCTGCAGTTTCGGGTGTCATGACACCCGAAACTGCAGACAAATCAGCTCGCGCCGATCCCGCTGGCCCCCGGCCCCCGGC
>OCZT010000240.1_pt1 | contig 52894 bp, 41 predicted proteins | sample 1539031 | NCBI WGS metagenome assembly OCZT01 (sample SAMEA3539308, study PRJEB22396) | soil metagenome | biome: tundra; feature: field; material: soil | place: USA | collected 2010-05 | depth 0.15 m
GGAACGGCAGCAGGTCCGCGATGACTCCGGCGGCGAACAGGGCGGCGGCGGTCTTGGCCGAGGTGGCCTCGGCCAGGCCGGCCAGGGTGGCGGCTGGGATCGTGATGGCGGGCAGGGCGCAGCATTCGGCGGCCGTGGCGGCCAGGCCGGCATCGGGTCCGGCGGCCACGATCAGGTCCGCGTCCTGCGCGGCCTGCGTCATCGCCTGGGTGAACAGCACCGGCACGCTGGCCTGCCGGGCGAGCAGCTCAGCGATATCGTCATCCGCGGTGACCAGCTGGCCGGTGATGGTGGAGATCAGCCTGCGCTGCGGCGGAACCGTCCGGGTGCCCGCCATGATGCTTCGCAGCGGAGCGACGCATCTGGCCATGGCGGAGGAGTGCATGGCGGTGGTACTGCTGAGAACCTCGACCGGGACCTTACGCGGGCCGGCCCGCCGGGCCAGCTCGCGGATGCCCGTGGTGGACCCGGCCACTACGTGCACACGGGGTCCCTCGTAGGCGGCGATGTGCAGCCGGCCGGGGGCGCACAGCGCGCGGGTCAGGTCGATGTCGGCCGTGATGCGGGCCATCGCGACCGAGCCCCGCCGCCCGTCGCCGCAGGCGCGCAGGACCTGCCCGTACCGGGCGACCAGGCGCGCCGCCTCAGCCGCGGGCAGGCTGCCGGCCCAGACCAGCCCGGTAATCTCGCCCAGGCTGTAGCCCACTCCGGTGACCGGCTTCACGCCGAGCAGGTCCAAGGTGCCGAGGGCCTCGAGCGAGGTGGTGAGCAGCGCCTGATGAGCAGCCGCCGATTCGGCCCGTCCGGGGAAGAGCACCACGACCGCGCCGGCCGCTCCCGCTGTTACGTGCACGCCCGGCTCAGTCGTGCCCGAGGTCGCCCCGCCGGTCCTGAGCTGCCAGGCGGCGTACTGAGCCTGTGCGGCCAGCCGGGACGGCGTGGCCGCGGTCAGCGTCACTCGCAGCGGCGCCGCGTGATCGGCGGCGCGCCGCGCGCCGATCGCCAGCTGCCGGGCGAGTTCGGGCAGCTCGGAATCCGAGAGTGCGGTCGCGCTCGCGGCGATGTCGTCGAGCCGTCCCGCGAGCGCGCCGAGATCCCCGCCGCACAGCGCGAAAACCCTGGCCTGAGCCGCAACGTCCCCAGGTCGCCGGAAGGCGCCCGGTGGCGTGGCCGGTTGCCCGGCGGCGCGGCGCCGGCGGCCGGATCCGCGGTCGGTCTCTCCTTCGCGGCGCAGTACGAGATGGACGCCTTCGGCGTCCCGGGCGCCGGGAAAGCCGGACATGACGGCAGGGTCGGCCGTACCGAGGGAGTTCACCGCGGCCAGCCGTGTCCCGTCCGGCCACGGTTCTGGTCGCGCGGGCATCCGGAGCAGTGCCTGGCCCGACTCGAGCAGCGGATGCGGCCGCGCGCACCAGGTACCGGGCGGAATCGTTCCCGCGGCCATCGCGCTGGCGGTCTTGACCAGGCTGGCGATGCCAGCCGCCGCCTTGGTATACCCGATGCTGGCCGATACCGCGCCGAGCGCCGCGACCGCTTTCCCGCCGCGCCTGAGCTGTGTCAGCATGGCCAGCTCGGCCGAGTCTCCGGTCGAGGTGCCGGTTCCCTGGCCTTCGACGAACTGGATATCCGCGGGGTCGATCCCCGCCTGCTGGTAGGCCAGCAGCGATGCCGGCCCGGCCAGGGCGGGGGCCAGGGCCGGCCACGTGCTCCAGCCCGCTATCTCGGCGTACACCGGCACTCCCGCGGCCCGGGCGTCGGCCGCGTGGGCCAGCACCACGATGCCGCAACCCTCTCCGGGCAGCAGCCCGGCCGGGTCGGCGGCGTAGACGCGCATCTCGTCGGTGCCCAGCGTGCCCGCTCGTTCCTGCAGGGCGAGCCAGTCTGGGTCGATGCCGAGTTCCGCCCCGCCGGCGACCGCGAGATCGAGCTCGCCCGCCTGCAGGGCACGGGCGGCCGCGACGACCGCGTGCAGGGAGGACTGGTACGCCGCTCGCGGGTACGGCGCGCCGGCGGTGAAGCCGAACTCTGCGCGGACGAGCCCGCACACGCTCGGCGTTACGCTCGCGATGATCAGTCCGGTCCGGGCGGTTCCGGCCGCGTCGCGCAGGCCTGCGTCGGTGAGGGCCACAGCGGTCATCTCGGCCGCCAGCTTCTGGACCGGACCCAGATCATGCGGGCCGAGCTCCGGGTCACCGAACGAGACGGCCGGGACCGTCCAGTCATCGACAAGCGCCGCGTACATCGGGCGGCCCGGCAAGCCTGTCACCGGCTGGAACATGCGGCGCCCGGCGACGGCGACGTCGTGGAATTCGGCGGGATCGCTGGCACCAGGGAACCGGCACGCCATGCCGATGATCGCGACAGGCCCGCGCCGATCCCCCCGACCGTCCATTGGCCCCCCCGCCAGGAATGGTTAGCTCGACTACTCAGTAATGAGTAGGTGCTGCCGAGCCGCCCGTCAAGGGGAATGCCGAGACGCGCTGATATCCGTGCGCGGATGCATTTATGGCCGGTGACAAGGGATTTTCACCGCTATGCGCGGCCGGGGATGAGTTCCGGCCGGGTCCGCTCGTCACCGCGGGACCGGCCGCCCGGACGGCCGTGCGCCGACGGGCCGCAGGCGGCGGACGGACACGCGGGGGGTGCGCTATCCTGTGGGTATGCGTGCCGTCCGGCTGCTCCTTACTTAGCCGCGCCGACCTACCGTCGTTGGCGCGGCTGCCCCTCGTCTCGAGGGGCGTTTTCATTGCAGGTGATCATCACCCCAGGGGCTTACGGGGTTTTTTAGGGGTCCGGACCGATTCAATGGTGAGGAAACAATGACAGCGGCCGAGAGCGCCGAGCTGGCGCAGCGCTATGACCCCCGTGATGTCCAGGAGAAGTGGCAGGCGCGCTGGACGGAGCTCGATCCGTTCCGCGCCAGCGAGGATCCCGAGGATCCCCGGGAGCGCTTCTACCTAGTTGACATGTTCCCGTACCCGTCGGGCGACCTGCACATGGGTCACGCCGAGGCCTACGCCATCGGCGACGCCCTCGCCCGTTACCATTTCCTGCGGGGCCGCAACGTGCTGCACCCGATCGGCTGGGATGCCTTCGGCCTGCCCGCCGAGAACGCCGCGATCAGGAACAACACCCACCCGGCCGACTGGACGTACGCCAACATCGAAACCCAAGCCGCCTCGTTCCGGCGGTACGCGGCGTCCTTTGACTGGAGCCGCAGGCTGCAGACCTGCGATCCGACCTACTACCGCTGGAATCAGTGGCTGTTCCTGCGCTTCTACGAGCGGGCGCTGGCCTACCGCCGGGACGGGTACGTCAACTGGTGCCCGGTAGACCAGACGGTGCTGGCCAACGAGCAGGTCATCGCCGGGAAGTGCGAACGCTGCGGCGCCGACGTGGTGCGGCGGATGCTGAACCAGTGGTACTTCAAGATCACCGAGTACGCGGACCGGCTACTCGCGGACGCCGAGCAGCTGGAGGGCAGCTGGCCCGAGCGGGTCCTGCTGATGCAGCGGAACTGGATCGGCCGCTCGGAGGGCGCCGCGGTCCAGTTCGCGGTGGAGGGCCGGGACGAGCCGGTGACGGTCTTCACCACCAGGCCCGACACCTTGTACGGCGCGACCTTCTTCGTGGTGGCGGCGGACTCGCCGCTGGCCGAGCAGCTGTGCGCGCCTGATCGGCTGCCCGAGCTGCGTGCCTATGTCGAGCAGGTCAGGAAGCTGACCGACATCGAACGCCAGGCCACTGACCGGGAGAAGACCGGGGTCTTCCTGGGCCGGTCCGCCATCAACCCGGTGAACGGCGAACGGATCCCGGTGTGGGCCGCCGACTACGTGCTGCCCGACTACGGCACCGGCGCCATCATGGCCGTGCCCGCGCACGACCAGCGGGACCTGGATTTCGCCCGCGCCTACGGACTCGACGTCCGGATGGTGGTGGACACCGGGCAGCCGGATCCGGCTCAGACCGGGATCGCGACCGCGGGCGACGGCAAGCTGGTGAATTCGGGCCCGCTCAACGGGCTGGCGAAGGCGGAAGCCATCGCCACGATCACCGCGATCCTGGAGGAAAAGGGCCTGGGGCGGGCGGCGGTCAACTACCGCCTGCGGGACTGGCTGGTGTCACGGCAGCGCTTCTGGGGAACCCCGATCCCGATCGTGCACTGCCCGTCCTGCGGCGAGGTGCCGGTGCCCGACGACCAGCTGCCCGTGGTGCTGCCCGACCTGCGCGGCCAGGACCTAGTGCCCAGGGGCGTGTCCCCGCTGGCCGCCGCCGAGGACTGGGTGAACGTGCCCTGTCCCGCCTGCGGCGGCCCGGCTAAGCGCGACACCGACACCATGGACACGTTCATGGATTCCTCCTGGTACTTCCTGCGGTACTGCTCGGTCGACTACACCGACGGGCCATTCGACCCGGCCGAGGTCCGCTGCTGGGCGCCGGTAGACCTGTACGTGGGCGGCGTCGAGCACGCCATCTTGCACCTGCTGTACAGCAGGTTCTTCGTCAAGGTCCTGTACGACATGGGCATGCTGGACTTCACCGAGCCGTTCACCCGGCTGATCAACCAGGGCCAGGTGATCAACCACGGCAAGGCGATGTCCAAGTCGCTGGGCAACGGCGTGGACCTGGGCCAGCAGATCGAGCGTTTCGGGGTGGACGCGATCCGGCTGACCATGATTTTCGCCAGCCCGCCCGAGGACGACATCGACTGGGCGGACATGCACCCAGAAGCGATGGTGAAGTTCCTAGGCCGGGTCTGGCGGATTGCCGCTGACGTGGCCGATGCAGACCCCGTACCGCGCGAATTCGCCGCCGCCGCGGCGGATACCGAACTGCGCAGGATCACGCACCGGACCATCGACGAGGTGACCCGCCAGGTGGAGTCGTACCACCTCAACGTCGCCGTGGCCCGGCTGATGGAGCTGGTCAGCGCCGCGCGCAAGGCCATCGACTCCGGCCCGGGCGCGGCCGACCCGGCGGTTCGCGAGGCGGCGGAGGTGCTGGCGGTGCTGGTATCGCTGTTCGCCCCCTACACCGCCGAGGAGTCGTGGGACGTGCTGGGCCACAAGCCGTCAGTCGCCCGGGCAGCCTGGCCGGCCGCGGACCCGAATCTGCTGACTCAGGACAAGATCACCTGCGTGGTGCAGGTTAACGGCAAGGTTCGCGACAAGCTCGAGGTCTCGCCCGAGATCAGCGAAGACGACCTTCGCGAACTCGCGCTCGTCGCGCCGGGGGTCGTACGCACGCTGGGTGACCAGCAGGTCCGCCGGGTGATTGTCCGGGCGCCGAAGCTGGTCAGCATAGTCGCGGCGTAAACCCCCTCGATCCATGGCGCCCCCCTCGATCGGGCCAGCTCTCGATCGGGGCGGACGCGCCCGGCCCTGGGTGGGCCCGGACGCCTCCGCACCACCCCGACCACTGTGTGCTCAGACGCGCTGTGCTCAGACGCTGTGTGTCAGACGTGGCGCGCTCAGATGCGGCGGAGCACGGCCACGACACGGCCGAGGATGGTGGCCTCGTCGCCGAGGATTGGCGTGTATGCCGGGTTGTGCGGAATCAGCCAGACGTGCCCGTCACTCTGCTTGAACGTCTTCACCGTCGCCTCGCCGTCAAGCATCGCCGCCACGATCTCGCCGTTCTCCGCGACCTGCTGCTCCCGGACCACGACCCAGTCCCCGTCTGTGATGGCCGCGTTCATCATCGAATCGCCGGCCACCTTGAGCAGGAACAGCGTGCCCTCGCCGACCAGCTGCCTGGGCAGCGGGAAGACGTCTTCCACGGATTGCTCGGCCAGGATCGGGCCGCCCGCGGCGATCCGCCCGATCAGAGGTACGTAGATGGCCTCTTGCGAGGGAATGTCGATGCCGGGAATGTCGCCGGCCTCGTCCTCGTGGCCGGGCTCCGGCCGAACGGCGGGGTGACCCGGCAGGCGCACCTCGACGGTCCGCGGACGGCCCACGTCCCGGTGTAGGTAGCCCTTCTTCTGCAGGGTGCTGAGCTGGTAAGAGACGCTCGACGTGCTCGTCAGGCCGACGGCTTCGCCGATTTCCCGCATCGAGGGCGGGTAGCCGCGCTTCTGCACCGATTCCCTGATGACCTGGAGCACCTTTCGCTGCCGCCAGGTCAGGACGTGATCGGGATCGGGTTTGTCCGGCGTGTCGGGGATGACGACGGGCGCGCTGCCCTTCGGCTTGCGGCCCGGCCGCCCCTTAGGTCTGGGCGCCCCCGTTGCGTCGGGGCCGGAAGTACCTACTGCGGTGCCTCCCATGACGGTTTCCTCCATCTGATGACCTTCCGTGTCCGAGTTCTTGCATGCTGAGTAGAGAGTAACGGTTCTCGCTCAAGATCCCAAACATCTGTTCGACGTGTCGTCAAAATGTCGTACCCGAGCGATACAACGAATGTGTACCCGTTCGATCGAACGTTTAGGCGATCGAAAGGGAGTACGATCGAACACAGTGTAGCTCGAACGAAGATTTGACCATGGAGGTCGTCATGAACGCGACGCGAGCGGCGGCGTTGCCTAGGTACCGCACGGAGAACCCGGGTTTCCCCAGGGAGAACCGGCTGTACCGCACGGGCAAGCCTGCGCGGTTCCGCCCCGACCTGCGCGTGGTGTACCGCGCGGGAAGCCCCGTTGCGGTGGCTCCCGCCGCGTCCTCCGCCGCCGCCGCGCCCTTCGTCTCAGTTCATCCTGCGGCAGCGCCTCCCGCCGCGGCTCCCCTCGCCCCCGCGCCGCCTGCCACCGCCCGGCCTGCCCCTGCCCCTGCCCCTGCCCCTGCCCGGCCTGGGGTGTCTCCGTCCTCGGCGACCAGCCCGCTGCGGCTGACCAGGCGGGGACGCATCGTGGTCGCGGTCATGGCCGCGCTCCTGGTGGCCGGGCTGTCGCTGGCCGTCGCCGGGGCGGCGCAGGCGACCGGCCCCTCCGCATCGCAGCGCGCGACCGGCCCCAACCTCGCCCGGGTGGTCGTCCGTCCCGGCCAGACCCTATGGTCAGTGGCCGAGAACGCCGATCCCAACGCGGATCCCCGCCTGGTGATCCAGCAGATCGCTCAGCTGAACGCGTTGACCAGCGACAACCTGGTGGCAGGCCAGCGGTTGTGGGTACCGCGTAGCTGAGAACCGCAGGCGAGGCGGTCCCGCCTCGCCCGATCCAGGCGCGCCGGCGCGCCGGCACCGCAACACGCCGGCGGGTCCCCGGGGAGTAACTCAGCCGCCAGGCTTTTCCTCATTGACCGCGTGTCCGCGCTTGCCTCCAGCCGTCCTCGTGGTCTACGGTAACCACAACATCTAGTACTTACATCGTTGTGTTTTTTCCACAAGTTGTGTTCACAAGCTAGAATGGAAACACAGCAAGACAGCTGCCGGGAGGTGATCGCGTGCACTGCCCATTCTGTCGCCACCCAGACAGCAGGGTCATCGACAGCCGGACGGCTGACGACGGCGCGGCGATCCGACGCCGGAGGTCATGTCCGGAATGCGGGCGCCGGTTCACCACTCAGGAGACGGTCATCTTGATGGTGGCCAAGCGCAGTGGCGTCACCGAGCCGTTCACCCGGGACAAGATCGTCCGTGGTGTGCAGCGCGCCTGCCAGGGACGGCCGGTCAGCGAGGACAAGCTGGCGATCCTGGCTCAGCTGGTGGAAGAGACGATCAGGGCACGGGGCCTGGCCGAAGTCCCCTCGCATGAGGTGGGCCTGGCCATCTTGGGCCCGCTCAGGGACCTCGACGAGGTTGCCTACCTGAGGTTCGCCTCGGTGTACCGGGGTTTCGAGTCGCTCGCCGACTTCGAGGATGAAATCACCGCCTTGCGCCAGGAGCGCCGAAGTGTCACCCGCGCCCCGGCGCGGACGGAATCAGGATCTTTAGGCGGCACGAGTTGTCATTGTTGCAGCGTGGCCATGCAGGGCCTGGCGGGGATCCGGAAGGGTCCCGGAAGGGGGAGAAATGACAGAGACGGTGAGCGGAGCGACGGCCCGGAAGGGGAAGGGGGCCCACGACCAGGGGGCACAGAGCCCACGCGGCGGGAACGGCGGCGGGCTCAAGATCGGGCGTATCCACACCACACCGGGCGTGCATCCCTACGACCAGGTCACCTGGGAGCGCCGGGACGTCGTCATGACGAACTGGCGAGACGGCTCGGTCAACTTCGAGCAGCACGGGGTGGAGTTCCCTGACTTCTGGTCGGTGAACGCCGCCAACATCGTGACCACCAAGTACTTCCGCGGCGCGGTCGGCTCGCCGCAGCGCGAGTGGAGCCTCAAGCAGCTGGTGGACCGGGTCGTCAGCAAGTACGAGCAGACCGGCCGGGAGCAGGGTTACTTCGCCGCCGACGAAGATGCTGTGATCTTCGGCCACGAGCTCAGGTACGCCCTGGTCCACCAAATCTTTTCTTTCAACTCCCCGGTCTGGTTCAACGTCGGCACCACGTCAAAGCAGCAGGTATCAGCGTGCTTTATCCTCGCCGTGGACGACACGATGGACGCCATCCTGGACTGGTACCGGGAGGAGGGCCTGATCTTCAAGGGCGGGTCCGGCGCAGGCGTCAACCTCTCCAAGATCCGGTCGAGCAAGGAGCTTCTGTCCTCCGGCGGCACCGCGAGCGGCCCGGTCTCCTTCATGCGCGGGGCCGACGCCTCCGCAGGCACGATCAAGTCGGGCGGTGCCACCCGGCGTGCGGCCAAGATGGTGGTCCTCGACGTTGACCACCCGGACGTGATGGACTTCATCACGACCAAGGCGCGTGAGGAAGAGAAGGTCCGCGTGCTCCGCGACGCCGGGTTCGACATGGACCTCGGCGGCAAGGACATCGTCAGCGTCCAGTACCAGAACGCGAACAACTCGGTCCGCGTGTCGGACGAGTTCATGCGCGCGGTCGAGGAAGGCAAGGAGTTCGACCTGCTGGCCCGGCTGACCGGCGCGGTGGTCGAGCGGGTCGACGCGCGGAAGCTGATGCGCACGATGGCGCAGGCCGCGTGGGATTGCGCCGATCCCGGTATCCAGTACGACGGCACGATCAACGACTGGCACACCTGCCCGGAGTCCGGCCGCATCACCGCGAGTAACCCATGCTTCCCTGCCGACCAGCGCGTGCTCACGGACAAGGGACTCATACGGATCGGCGACCTTGTGCGCCGCGCCGCGAACGAGGAGCAGTTCGCCGTATACACCAACGACATGACGGCCGAAGCCGATCCGCAGGATCGGGTGGTGGCGACGAGCCCGTCCCGGTACATGGTCACCGGGAGGAACGAGATCCTCGAGCTGCGCTTCTCGGACGGCGCAAGGCTACGGTGCACCCCCGGCCACCGGATCTGGACCGCCAACCGAGGCTGGGTCCACGCCGAAGAGCTGACCGGTGACGACAAGATCGTTCGCTCGTTTCAGCACGCGCCGCGTCATATGGCTGACAACCGGATCCCGATGCACGCCATCCTCACAGTCGAGTACGAGAAGACCCGCAAGCCATTGCAAGTTCCAAGCAAGTGGGACAGGGAGTTCGCGCACTACCTGGGCTGGCTAGTCGGTGACGGCTGCGTCGATAGCCGCGACGCTAGCGCGGTGACTGTGTACGGCTCAGACGAGGACAAGCATGTCGTGCTGCCCAGGCACCACGCCCTGCTCACCCAGATCACGGGCTTTGAGAGCAAGCCGAGCGTGCAGGCGAACGGTACGCTGCAGCTGCGGGTAACCCGGCAGGCCTTCGGCCAGTTCCTGCATCAACTGGGCGTCGCCGAGGGGCGGGCGGCGGAAAAGGTCGTTCCCTCCTCGGTTTACGAGGCTCCCGAAGACGCTGTGGCTGCCTTCCTGCGCGGCCTGTTCGACGCGGACGGCTGCGTGGTACACCAAGCGAGCAACCAAACGAGGTATGTGAGCCTGGGGAGCCGTTCAGAGGAACTCCTTATCGGCGCCCAGGAGCTTCTCACCTCGCTCGGGATCCCATCGCGGATCTACACGACCAGCGCCAAGAAGACCGCGTCGTTCCATTACACGCGCAAGGATGGCACCGAAGTGAGCTACGGTTCCGACGGGCCTTCCTATGACCTGCGCATTACAGCCGGGGCCGTCCGCGACTTTTACCGGCTCATTGGCTTCAGCCTCCCCGGCAAGCAGGAAAAGCTGGCCGAGATTGTCGAGGACACGGGCTTTTATGACGTCGACCGCTCCGTTCGCATGATCAGCCGCGAGTCGAAGGGGTTCGAGACCACCTACAACCTCACCGAGCCGAGGAACCACTCCTACATCGTCGGCGGGACCGTGGTTGCTAATTGCAGCGAATACGTTCACCTGGATAACTCCAGCTGCAACCTGGCCAGCATCAACCTGCTCAAGTTCCTCCGCGAGGACGACACCTTCGATGCAGTCCGGTTCAAGAAGATCTCCGAGCTCATCATCACCGCGATGGACATCTCGATCTGCTTCGCCGACTTCCCCACCGAGAAGATCACCGAGACCACCCGCGCCTACCGCCAGCTGGGCATCGGCTACGCCAACCTCGGCGCTCTGCTGATGGCGACCGGGCACGCCTACGACTCTGAGGCCGGCCGGGCTATCGCCGCCGCGATCACCTCGCTGATGACCGGGGCCGCCTACAAGACATCCGCCGAACTAGCCGGCGCCGTCGGGCCGTACGACGGTTATGCCCGTAACGCCAGACCGCACAAGCGGGTCATCCGCAAGCACGCGGACGCCAGCGAGTCCGTCCGCCCGGTCGCCACCATGGACCGGGAGATCATCGATCTGGCCCAGCAGACCTGGCGGGAGTGCGCGGAGCTCGGCGAGACAAATGGGTACAGAAACGCACAAGCCAGCCTATTGGCCCCTACAGGCACCATAGGCCTCATGATGGACTGTGACACCACTGGTATCGAGCCGGACCTGGCCCTGGTCAAGTTCAAGAAGCTGGTCGGCGGCGGCTCCATGCAGATCGTCAACCAGACCGTGCCGCGCGCGCTGAAGAACCTCGGCTACCCGCACGAGCAGGTCGAGGCGATCACCGAGTACATCGCCGAGCACGGTCACGTGGTGAACGCCCCCGGCCTGCGGCCCGAGCACTACGAGGTGTTCGACTGCGCGATGGGCGAGCGCGCGATCGGCCCGATGGGTCACGTCCGGATGATGGCCGCCGTCCAGCCGCACCTGTCCGGCGCGATCAGCAAGACGGTCAACATGCCAGAAACCGCCACCGTGGAGGAGATCGAGCGGATCTACTTCGAGGGCTGGAAGCTTGGCCTGAAGGCGCTGGCCATCTACCGCGACAACTGCAAGGTCGGCCAGCCGCTGTCGGACGCGCGGAAGAAGCCCGCCGAGGCCGCGGTCCCGGCGGCCCCCGCTCCGGCCGCGCCGCACGAGCACCGCCCGGTCCGCAGGCGGCTGCCCCGGCAGCGGCCCGCCACTGTGACCAGGTTCTCCGTCGCGGGCGCCGAGGGCTACATGACCGCCTCCAGCTACCCCGACGACGGGGTCGGCGAGGTGTTCCTCAAGCTCGGCAAGCAGGGCTCGACACTGGCCGGCGTGATGGACGCCTTCTCCGTGGCCATCTCGGTCGGCCTGCAGTACGGCATCCCGCTGGATTCCTACGTGGCCAAGTTCACCAACATGCGGTTCGAGCCGGCCGGCCTCACTGACGACCCGGACATCAGGATCGCCAGCTCGGTGATGGACTACATCTTCCGCCGCCTCGCGCTGGACCACCTGTCCTACGACGAGCGCGCCGAGCTCGGCATCCTGTCCGCCGCCGAGCGCGCCGCCGAGGTAGCCGGGCACGGGTCCGGCGATCTCGGTGACGACCCCGCCGGGCTGGCCGAAGATGTGGATCCCATCGAACTCGCCCAGTCGGCCGCAGTCGAACAGCCTCATCATGCCGAACGGCCGGTGGTTCACGCCGCCAAGCCAGCTCAGCCGGCAGCCGCGCCCTTTCCCGCCCCGCATAGCTCCACCGAGCTGATCGAGGCCCACCAGGGCCGGACCGCGGACGCCCCGCTCTGCCTCACCTGCGGCACCAAGATGCGCCCGGCCGGCAGCTGCTACGTCTGCGAAGGCTGCGGCTCCACCAGCGGCTGCAGCTGAAAGTGAGCGGTATTGCATCAGATGCAACAAGAGACGTGGCTGGTCCGGTGATCCGCCTGACCAGCTAGGGCAAGCCGTGTTGGCGGTTGTAGGCCGTCAGCACGACGGGCGCCCACGCTTGCAGGAGCGGGCGCCCGTCGCGGCAAGGACAGTGATTGCCTTGCGGTGTTGAGAACAGCAATGACATCACGGTCCTCGTCGTAGATCAAGACGAAGGGAGGGGTAAATATGGCTACCAGCAACGATGGCAAGGGGACCGGCCCGAAGCCGGCTAGCGACGCAGGCAAGCTGCTGCGCGATCCGAAGACGCCGAAGAAGGCGAAGGAAGTCGCAGCGAGCGACCTTGCGCAGGCGCCGCGCAAGCCGAAGAAGAACGGTAAGTGATCGCCGCCGCCCTGGGCCTGCAACCAGGGCGGCTGATCGCTACAGCTACAAGGGCTGCGGCGAGCGTCGTCTTGTGGACGCATCACAGTCTAGGAGTGAGTGCAGTGGCGATGAACTTTACTGAGCTCGACGGAACCACACGTGAATGGATGCTCCGGCGTTTTGAGGCCGAGGAGTCCGGTGGGAACCCGTACCGTTCCGAGGCGCTGAGTCAGCTAGGGCTAGCGGATTGGCCAGACCTCATGCGCCAGGCGATCACCGATCCAGACGGGAATGAGGTCACCTTGGCTGCCAGGTTGAACCGGCCGGGTTACTGGCAGGCAACCGAAACGTACGTTCGCAATGGCGTGTCTCATCAGCGGCGCGTGAACGCCGCTCAGGCGTCGGAGCGTCTGGCTGTCACCGAGTTCAATACCTGGTACGTGGCTGGGTTGGCGGCTCGCTTCCAAGAGGAGGAAGTGGCGCGCTGTCGCGTCTACCGAGGGGGAATCCCGAAGTGGCAGGCAGCGGCGTGCTCGGTCCACGAGGGCCAAACCTATGCCGTGGCTGAGATCGTTGAGGGTCACCGGATCGGGTACTGGCCTCCGCCGGGCGTGCATGGCCAGCTTTCTATTCCGGTCGGGCCGGGCTGCCATCACACGATCGAACGTGCCTAAGCGGTAGCGAGCGCACACCCGAGGCGGTCTGTGGGGCAGGGGACCTGTCGCGATTTGACGAGAAGCATCAATGTTGTGTTAGATGCAACACGTGAGTGATCTCCGGATGGCGGGTCTTCCCGGCGCTGCCCGCCTGGCGCTGGCGGACGGGGTGGTGCATCTTGATCCGGCGTCGGCGGTGTTCGAGGCGATGCTGGAGGGGTGGGCCACGCAGCAGCGTGCCCGGTTCTTGAAGGTCAACACGATCGGGCCGAGGCTGGAGCTGGTGCGTCGGTTCGCGGCGTTCACGAATCAGTACCCGTGGCAGTGGGAGCCGGCGGAGGCCGAGGCGTTCATAACTCATTCGCCGGTCGCGGTGTCCACGGCCAGGAACTACCAGAACACGCTGCGACTGTTCTGCGGCTACGCGTCTGATGCCCGTTACGGGTGGGCGGCGAAGTGCCTGGAGCAGTTCGGCTCGGCACCACGGCAGATCCTTGATGAGTGGAACACGGTCGCCCACGTAACCGAGTACGAGGGGCAGCCGCACCGGCGCCCACTGACCTATGACGAGGTGCAAGCCCTGTTCGACGCGGCTGACGGCCGGGTCGAGGAGATCCGGTCCCGCGGCCGGAAGGGCGCGCTGGCGGCACAGCGTGACGCCGCTCTGCTGAAGACTGTCTACGCGTTCGGGCTTCGGCGTCGCGAGGCATGGGGACTGGATCTCGCTGATCTGCGGCACAACCCGCAGGCGCGCCAGTTCGCGGGCTACGGGGCGGTGTTCGTGCGGTGGGGCAAGTCGTCCAACGGCAGCCCGCCGAAGCGCCGGACGGTGCTCACGGTGCCGGAGATGGACTGGGTGGTCCCGGCGCTGCGGCAGTGGATCGAGGAGATCCGCCCGCTGTTCACCCCCGGCGCCCATCCGGCGTTGTGGGTGACTGAGCGGCGTGGTCGCCTGTCGCGGCGGGCGATCAACGAGGCATTCGATGAGGCCCGTGACGCGGCCGGGCTGGATCCGGTGCTGGACTTGCACTGCCTGCGGCATTCCTATATCACGCACTTGATTGAGTTCGGCTACCCAGAGCGGTTCGCGCAGGACCAGGCTGGTCACTCGTATGCGAGCACGACCGCGATCTATACGGGTGTGTCGGATGAGTTCCGGAACCGGCTTCTTGTGGCGGCGTTGCGGGAGCGGCATGGCCGAGCGTTGGAGGACGAGCCGTGACGAAGAAGATGGGCATCCGGTGGCACCTGCGGATCCGGATGGCGGAGAAGGACCTGTTCCAGACCTCGGATCTGGTGCCGCTGCTGGCCGACCGCGGCATCCACCTGTCCCGTGAGCAGGTCTACCGGCTGGTGACTCAGGTCCCGCAGCGCCTTTCAACCGACACGCTGGCGGCTTTGTGCGACATCCTGGACTGCCAGCCCAACGACCTGATCGAGATCGAGGTCGTCAGCAAGCAGGTCCGTAAGGCGGCCGGTGAATCCGGCCGGGCAGCACCGCCAGTGCGGCGCAGCACGATCCGCCGCCCGGACCTGTCGTGACGGCGGCTGGCTCGGATGGCGAGTCACTGGCTCGCGTCATGTCCTGCCTGATCGTCTCCGTGCCAGAGCTGGACACCGGCGCAGCCCGAGCTGCCCTCGCCACGGCCAAGGCGGAGCACGGGCGCGCGATGCACGAGATTGACGCGCTACTGAAAGAGCATCCCGGCGCCCTGGTGACGACCCCGGCCACATATCCGCTGGCGCTGGTCCGGCTGGCGCACGCGCTGCTGGGTGCCGGGTATCAGGCGGTCGTGGCCCCGGCCTGCGCCGGGTGCGGCAGGATCACGATCGACCTGCGGCGAAAGACCGCGTCCGGCCGGGTCTGCGGAACCTGCGCGGCCCGCGACGGCAAGGGAACATGCGCTCGTTGCGGCCAGCCCAAGCGGATCTACGCCCGGCGTCCCGAGGGCGGGATCTGCTCGGCCTGCTATGACAAGGACGAGCAGGTCGTGACGGAATGCAGCGGGTGCGGCCGCAAGCGCCGGGCGGCCACCCGGATGCCTGATGGCAGCGCTCGCTGCCAGTTCTGCACCACCCGCCCGGCTCGCACGTGCTCGGCCTGCGGCCATCAGCGCACCGTCGCCGGGACCACAGACGCCGGCCCGGTCTGCGCCTCGTGCTACCAGGCTCCGCAGCGGCCATGTGGGCACTGCGGCCGGACCCGCAAGATCGCCAGGCGGGCGACAGCGTCAGCCCCTGACCTGTGCTACAGCTGCTACCAAGGCACGTCGGCGGTCTGCTCGGTCTGCGGGGAGACCAGGCCCTGCCAGCGGATCTCTTCCGGCAGCCCGATCTGCCGGGGCTGCCGGGCCCGTCCTCCCCGGACCTGCTTCCGGTGCGGGCGCGATCGTCCAGTCCAGGCGGAATGGCCCGCCGGACCGGTCTGCACCGGCTGCTACGAGCATGTCCGCCGCCACCCAGCCGAGTGCGCAGGATGCGGAGCGGTACGGCCGCTGGTCGGTAGCGACGAGCTGGGAAGGCCGGTCTGCGGCCCGTGCGCCGGAACTCCAGGGCTGGACTACACCTGCCGCGAATGCGGACGGGGAGGAGAGATCCACAGCGGCGGGCGCTGTTTCAGCTGTGTCCTGGCTGAGCGTGCTCACGCCTTGCTCGCCGGTCCCGGCGGGGAGGTCTCTGCGCAGTTGCATCCGCTGTTCGCGGCACTCACCACGGTCACCAACCCCGCCACCGTGGTGACCTGGCTGGGCAAGAGCCGGTCGGCCCAACTGCTCGGCAGCCTGGCCCGGACAGGCAGCCCCGTCACTCACGACCTGCTCGACGACCTGCCGCAAACCCAGGCGCTGCGCTACGTCAGGGACATGCTGGTCAGCTCCGGCGTCCTGCCCGCACGCAACGAGCACCTGGAGCGACTGGCACCCTGGATGGAGCACCTGCTGGACGACAAGCCAGCCCACCACGCCCGGCTCATCAGGCCCTTCGCGCACTGGTTCGTGCTCCGCCGCGCCCGCCGGACCGCCGCCCGCCGGACCTTCACCCGGGGATCGGCCGACTTCGCGCGGGCCCGCATCCTGGCCGCCCTCGACCTGCTGTCCTGGCTGGATGAGCGCGCCCAGGACCTGCACGGCCTTACCCAGGCCGATTTGGACCGGTGGCTGACCGACGGCACTACCACCCGCCGGGCCGTGCGCTACTTCCTCCACGGGGCACATGGCCGCGGCCTGGTCAGTGACCTGAACGTGCCGCTTCCCCCGCGTCAGGAACCAGAGCGCCTGCTCGCTGAGGACGACCATATCCATCAGCTCGACCGCTGCCTCACCGACGAGGCCATGCCCTTGGACCTCCGCGTCGGGGGAGCGCTCGTCTTGCTTTTCGGGATGCTGGTCAGCAGGATCACCCAGCTGACCAAGGACGACGTGATCGAAGACAGCCAGGCCACCTGGCTGGCTATCGACGGGCATCGCCTCATGCTGCCGGCAAGGCTGGCGCACCTCGTCCGCCAGTTGCGCGACCAGGACGAGCCACGATGGACACTCGGTCGCCTGGGAACCCCGGTGCCGTGGCTCTTCCCCGGCCAGAGTCCAGCCCGCCCGGCCGTGGACATCCTCTTCGGCGTCCGTCTGCACCGCTATGGCATCGACGCCCATGCCGGGCGCAACACCGCCCGCCTTGCACTGGCTGCAGAACTTCCTGCCTCGGTGCTGGCTGACCTGACGGGAATCAGCGTCGGCACCGCCGAGCGCTGGTCCCAGTGGGCAAAGCGAGACTGGGCTGCCTATGTCGGCCAGCGCACGGCCGATGACCGAAGAGGCATCGGCAGCCAGAAACTTACTAATCCAACCCGCTAAACATGCTAATCGCCGCTAAGATTAGGTCGTTTGTTAAGTTGGTTGGGAGGTTCCTTGCGCAGCTTCACTGACCTTGACGCCCTCATCGGGATGGTGCCCTCGCAGGTCGTCACCCGGCTCAGCGCCATTGACTTCGGCCGGGGCTCGGAGGCGCTCTACCGTGACCAGATGCCGGGTCTGCTTACCGAGCTCGCCGACCGGGCCCGGGTCCTGAGCATAACCGCCTCATCAGCCATCGAGGGCATCATCGTCGCCGACGCCGACCGCGCCCAGCGGATTATCGACCGGCGGACGACAACGCTGCGCAACCGCAGCGAGCAGGAACTCGCCGGCTACCGCGACGCCCAGGACTACCTGTTCCGGGAGGACTGGCGACCACTGAACGTCGGCCTGATCCTGCACCTGCACCGGCTGCTGTTCGCTCATACGGCCATGCCCGGCGGGGGCTTCAAGACAGAAGACAACCTTGTCGTGGACCGCTCGCCCGACGGCTCGACAACCGTCCGCTTCAAGCCGGTGCCCGCCGCGAGCACCCCGTTCGCCGTCGATGACCTGATCAAGCGCTACCAGGAAGCGGTCGCGGCAGGCGAGCACCACCCGGTGCTCCTATCCGGCCTGTTCATCCTCGACCTTCTCGTCATCCACCCTTTCGAGGACGGCAACGGACGGGTCGCCCGCCTGCTCACTGGCGCCCTGCTTGGCGAGCACGGCTACACGGTGGGCCGCTACGTGAGCCTTGAGCAGGAGATCGCCGAATCGGCCGACGCCTACTACCAGGCGCTCCTGGACTCCACCCACGGCTGGCACGAAGGGACAGCCGACCCGTGGGCCTGGCTCGGCTACTTCACCAACATGATCGCCAGCGCCTACGCCGTCTTCGCCGACCGCGCCGCGGCCGCCCGAACCCCTGGGACCAAGCAGGAGCGCGTCCGCGAGCACATACTGCGTCACGCGCCCGCCACGTTCCGCCTCGCTGACATCAGGACGGCAGTGCCAGGCGTCAGCGACCAGACGATCCGGCTCGCCCTGGAGCAGTTGCGGGGCGAAGGTAAGGTCCGGGCCGATGGAACAGGCCGCTCCGCCACCTGGACACGGACCCCGATTACCATTCCTGCCGAATAATTGCGCGGCCCCAGCATTTTGGCAGATATCAGCAGGTAAATAGGCGAGGACATCTCGACTCGCCATCACCCGTTCCCGCAATCCCGGCAATGCGGAACGCACGGAATAGCGAGGCCGTCAATCATGTGCGCTTATCGCCATCCAGCGTGACTAACCTGACGCGCCCTTCCCGCCGCGCTGAGCTGATGCAGCGTCCAGCCTCGGCCGTCCGCATCCAGCGGGCGGGTTAGCGTAGTGAAGATCTCCGCCGCACGCCGGTAGGACATCCGGGCCTGGCCGGTCACCCGGACCACGTTGGCTGTGGTGGCCCGCACCGGGGCTCGCCGGTCGGTGACGAACACAGGTCCCCACGTTCGCCCTGCGAGCAGCCAGCGCAGCAACTGACTCGTCCCCTCGCGCCATCCAACATCAGTTCCGGCAAGCGGGTCACTGGACCGGGGACGCGCCTGATGCCGTGACAAGTCCAGTTGGTCAGCATCAAGCGACAGCACCTCTGTTACAGACCCGCCCGAATCGTAGACTACCCGCCATAGCGCATGCTCCCGCAGGCTTACAGGCAGCAGGAAAAGGGCACTGACCTGCTCTTCGCTCAATCGAACCCCGGGGGCATCAGGGTGCCGGTGGCGCAGTCCTGCGGTCGGATCCGAGCAAATCCAGTCCTGCTCCCGCCACCAGCCAACAGCGCTGCGCAACGCAGATAGCTCACGATTGGCGGTGCGGGCGTCGGCCATCGCTGTCCTGGCCGCGAACTGTGCGTCCAGCCTCTCCCCGGTAGCCGGCTCATCAAGCAGCGCGAGGGGTACGACAGGCGGCACCGCTCCCCGGCGCTCCGTGCCACGCGGGACCGCCTTGCCGACAAGTGGCCACGCCCAGCTGGCGAGCGAGATCCGGTACACGCGGCGGGACGCGCTGCTGAGCGCCGCCCACTCGAGGTACTGGTCGACCGCGACTGCGTACTCCACTGGAACTGGCAACCCCATTCCTCCAGCATAGCCGTCCCGTAATGCGCATTTACTGCGGCAATAATCCGAGCGTCTGCTGCTTATTTGCTTTATCCGTGGAGCGTTTGGCATGTTAGAAGGTATGGCATCGCCGAGGATTCATTCATTGGATTTCCGCAGTAAATTCCGCGCTGGAAAGCTTGGCGTTCTGGCTGGCCGCGACTTTCGCCGCTTTTACGTCGGCTATTCGGCGTCGCTGCTCGGCACCGCGATGTCGTCGGTGGCGATCGCCTTCGCCGTGCTCGGCAACGGCGGGACGGCCACCGATCTGGGCGTCGTGTTCGCCGCGAACATCGTCCCGATGGTCGGGTTCATGCTGGGCGGCGGCGCGATCGCTGACCGGCTCGGCCGCCGGCCGGTGATGCTGGCCGCTGACGTGGCCCGGTGCGCGGCGCAGGGCGTCCTGGCCGTCGCGTTGCAGGTGGGGCATCCACGGTTGTGGCTGTTCGTGGCCGCCGCACTTTGTCGTCGGCACCGGCAACGCGTTCTTCCAGCCCGCCCTCGCTGGCCTTCCCGTGCAACTCGCGCCTCGCGGTCGGCTTGGCGACGCTAACGCGCTGCTAGCAGTAGCCGAGCCCGCTGCCCAGATTGCCGGGCCAGCTCTGGCCGGGATCCTGATCGCGGCGACTAACCCGGCCATCGTCGTCGCGTGGACGCGGCAAGCTATGCAGTCAGTGCCGTCGCACTGGCCATGCTGCGGTTTCCCAGCGTGGATAGGTCTCGGCCCCGGTCCCTGCTGAGTGACCTGAGTGCAGGCTGGGCGGAATTCAGCGCGCATTCCTGGCTGCTGGCCGGGACCGTCCAGTTCGCGCTTTTCAACCAGCTGACCTGGGGGCCATACCTGGTACTTGGGCCGGTACTGGCCCGCGACCACCTTGGCGGCGCGTCAGCGTGGGGCGCGATCCTGGCCTCTTACGGCGGCGGTGCGATCCTCGGCGGCCTGCTCGCGCTGGGCCGCCGTCCGCGGCGCCCCCTGGCGGTTGCGAACCTGGCCACGCTCGGCTTCCCCCTCCCGCCGCTCGCGCTGGCCCTGCACCTTCCCGTCGTCGCCGTGGCGGGAGGGGCACTGCTGGCCGGGCTGGGATCGGCGCTGGGCAGTGCGCTCGAAGCGACCGTGACGCAGCAGCGGATACCCGCACAGGCTCTGTCCCGGGTGAGCGCGTTCAACATGGTCGGCGCGTTCGCGTTCGGCCCCGTCGCGTTTGCCGCCGCCGGGGCAGTCGCAGCCGTAGTCGGCACCCGCGCCGTCCTCGGGTTCGGTGCGGCCTGGGCCGCCTTGGGCACGCTCGCCGTCTTCACAGTGCCTTCCGTCCGCCACATGACCTGGCTTGACGCCTCACCAGATGACCAGCAGGCCAGCCATGAGGCAGACCCGGCCGGCCTGGCCGGCGAAGGGGAATAGTGCACCTTCCGAATAAGTGCACTGCGCCAGCAAAGTGAGCGGTGGCCCGAGCCGATAGTTCGGGCCACCGCTGCGGCGGCTGCTCGCTGAGGACGACCATGTCCAGCAGCTTGACCGGTGCCTACCAGGACGAGCCACGATGGACTCTCGGCAGTCTGGGGACCCGCGCCGTGGCTCTTCCCGGGCCAGAGCCCGGCCCGCCCGGCCGTGGACATCCTCTTCGGCGTCCGTCTCCACCGCTACGGCATCGACGCTCATGCCGGCCGCAATACCGCCCGCCTTGCTCTGGCCGCCGATCTGCCCGCCTCGGTGCTTGCGCGGCAGTGCCCGGTGTCAGCGACCAGACCATCCGGCTCGTCCTGGAGCAGCTGAGGAAGGAAGGCAGGGTCCGGGCCGACGGAACCGGCCGCTCCGCGACCTGGACCCGGATGAATACCGCACGCTCCGAATAAGTGCCCTGCGCCAGCAAACTGAGTGGGTGGCGCGAGTCAGGGCTAGGCAGCTCTTGCCGCACGGTGAAGGATGAACCTGGCGCCAACCATGGTGGTGGCGACCAGGAAGGACCCTCATGTCCACCGCGACTGAATGGCCGGCCGACCGGCGCATCACCGTCTATGACCTGCAGGCGGCCACTGACCGGGGTGAGCGGTGGTCCATGCTCACCAGTTACGACACGCTCACCGCAGGCGTATTCGAGCAGGCTGGGGTTCGTGCGCTGCTAGTCGGCGACACCGCTGCCGAGATGGTCCTGGGCTACCCAGACACGCTTCCGGCGACGATGGACCAGTTGATCCCGATGGTTCAGGCGGTGGTGCGAGGGACTAGGTTGTCGCAGACCAGGTGCACCTCGAGCCCGGCGGGCACGTTCTTGCCGATCGTGGCCAGGAACTTCTTGAGCTCCGCGGCCCGGTGGTGACGGTACAGGGAGCTGATGACGGTGCCGTCGGCGATGCTGAACGCGGCGAGCAAGCCGGTCGTCCCGTGCCGGACATAGTCGTGGCTGCGCCGCTCGGGCACGCCCGGCATCATCGGCGGCACCGGCTGGGACCGGTCCAGCGCCTGGATGCCCGGTTTCTCGTCCACGCACAGCACTACCGCCTTGTCCGGCGGGTGGTGGTACAGGCCGGCGACATCGACGACCTTGTCCACGAACAGCGGGTCCGACGACAGCTTGAATGTGCTGGTTAAGTGCGGCTTGAGGCCGGACTTGCGCCAGATCCGCCCGATCGTGGACCTGGACAGGCCGGTCCGGTCCGCCATCGAGGCCCGGGACCAGTGCGTGGCGTCCTGCGGCATCTCCTCCAGCGTGGCGGTGATGACCTCTTCCACCTTGTCCAGCAGGATCGACGGCGGCCGGCCCGGCCGCGGCTCGTCGCACAGCCCGTCCAGGCGCCGCGTGAGGAACCGGCTGCGCCACTTGCCCGCCGTCGCCGGATCGACCCGCAGGTCCGCGGCGACCTGCTTGCTCGAGAGCCCCTCCGCGCACGCCAGCACGATCTTGGCCCGCAGCGCCAGCGCCTGGCTGCTCCTGGCCCGCCGCGCCCACCGGGCCAGCTGATCCCGCTCCGCGCCGGTCAGCACCAGCCCGGCCACCGGCCGCCCCGGCCGGTCATGATCCGCCAGGCCGCCCAGCCCGGCCTCCGCGAACCGCCTGCGCCACTTCCGCACCGTCATCCGGGACAGCCCCAGCTCCGCGGCCACCCTCGCAACACCCGATCCCGGCTCCGCGCACGCCAGGACAATCCGCGCCCGCTCGGCCAGCATCGGTGAACTGCCCCGCGACCAGCGGGCAAGCTCAGCACGGTCATCCTCGGCCAGCACCAGCGGTTCGGCAGTCTCCGACATGTCACCAGGCTACCGAATTAGCCAATCAATTTCAGGCGCGGGATACCAGGACGGCGCTGGTGGTCGCCGATCTCCCGTTCGGCAGCTACCAGGCCGGCCCTGAGGCCGCGCTCGCGAACGCGGTGCGGCATCTGAAGGAAGGCGGGGCGCAGGCGGTGAAGCTGGAGGGTGGCCGCCGTGTGCTGCCCCAGGTGAGGTGCTCAACAGGGCAGGAATCCCGGTGATGGGACACCTCGGGCTGACGCCGCAGAGCGTCAACGTCCTCGGCGGGGTTCGCCGGGTCCAGGGCCGCGGTGACGCGGGTGAGGAACTACTGGCTGACGCGCGGGCGCTGGAGCGGGCGGGCGCGTTCGCGGTCATCCTGGAATCGGTACCAGCCGAGCTCGGACGGCGCATTTCGAGGGCGCTGCGCATCCCCACGGTGGGCATCGGCGCCGGCCCGGACTGCGACGCCCAGATCATGGTCTGGCCGGACATGGCCGGGCTGACCGCGGGCCGGGTCCCGCAGTTCGTCAAGCGCTATGCCGACACCCGCGGCGCCCTACTCGACGCCGCCCGATGCTATGTCACTGAGGTTGCCACCCAGCGCTACCCGGACCAGGCGCACAGCTATACATGATCGGCGCGGAGCGGCCGAGCGATGATCGGCTTGCGCCGGGTCGCAACATGGCATACCGCACTCTCCGAGCGGTACCTGGTGGCGTTCATCTCCAGCACGTACGTGCCGCCAGCCTCAATGTTCACGTAAGTGACGATTTACCCCTAGGGAAAGGCCTAACGGCCGGTGCCGCCTTCCTGCGGCGGTCTTACCGTTGGGTCGTGGCCCGGCAGTGGCCGGGCACTAGTCGAACGGAATTGGGGGCCAAGGTACATGGCTACATACGACGTAGAGGGACGTTCCGCGATCGTCACCGGGGCTGGTTCGGGGATCGGGCGCGCGATCGCGCGCCTGCTAGCCGCCAACGGTGCCGCGGTTCTCGTCACCGACATTAACGAAGTCGGCGCGAAGACCGTGGTGGACGAGATCCAAGCTGCGGGAGGCGTGGCCGCGAGCCTGGTGGGCGACGTCACAGACCAGGAGTTCGCGGAGCGCTCCGTCGCCGCGGCCGGCAAGCTCGGGCCGCTGCGCATCGCCGTCAACAACGCGGGTATCGGCGGTGCGTCCGCGCCGGTGGGAGAGTACCCGCTTGACTCGTGGCGGCAGGTCATCGAGATCAACCAGAACGCCGTCTTCTACGGCCTGCGCGCACAGTTGCCGGCCCTCGCCGCCGCGGAAGGTGGAGGCGCGATCGTCAACGTCGCCTCGATCCTCGGCTCGGTCGGCTTCGCCAATTCCTCCGCCTACGTGACCGCCAAGCACGCGATCGTCGGCCTGACCAAGAACGCCGCTCTCGAGTACGCCGCACAGGGCGTGCGGGTCAACGCGGTCGGCCCCGGCTTCATCGTCACGCCGCTCATCGACGCGAACCTCGACGAGGAGACCCAGATGTATATCGCGAGCAAGCACGCTCTCGGACGGCTCGGGACACCGGACGAGGCCGCCGCGCTCGTGGTCTTCCTGGCCTCCGACGCCGCCTCGTTCATCACCGGCAGCTACCACCTGGTTGACGGAGGCTACACCGCTCAGTGACGATCCTGTGCCCGGGCCGGCCGGATCCCCGGCCCACGTGAGGAGAGCCTGCCTGCTGTGTCCTCGATCCGGAGACTAGGGAATTCGCTTTAAACCTTTGTTTAAGTTGGAGGCTGCGGGCATGACGACGCAAACGATCTTTGTCACCGGAGCCACAGGAAACGTCGGCCGTCACGTCGCGACGCAACTGACAGAGGCGGGCATAACTGTCCGCGCCCTGTCCCGCGATCCGTCCTCGCCCCGGCTGCCGGCTGGCGTCACCGCCGTGCGCGGCGACCTGACCGACCCGGACTCGGTGCGGAACGCGGCCGCAGGCGCCGATGCGGCCTTCTTGGTCTGGCCCTTCCTCACGGCCCAGGGCGCGGAAGCAGCGGTGAGAGCCATCGCGGGGCGGGTACGCCGCATGGTCTACCTGTCGGCGATCTCCGTTCACGATGGCGCCCCGCCGGAAGAAAACGGCGTGTGGGGCCACGTCGAGCAGGCCATCAGGCAGCACGCGGCGGAATGGACCTTCCTGCGGGCTGGCGGCTTCGCCGCTAACACGCTGGCGTGGGCGGACCAGATCCGCTCCACGGGCGTGGTCCGCTGGGCCTACGGCCAGGCGGCCAGGTCACTCATCCACGAGCGCGACATCGCCGATGTCGCGGCGCGGGTCCTGGCCGACGGCAAGCACGCAGGCGCGAGCTACGTCCTGACCGGCCCGCAAGCCGTGACCCAGGCCGATCAGGTCCGCATCATCGGCGAGGTCACCGGCCTGCCCGCGCGCTGGGACGAAGCCTCCCCGGCGGCGGTCCGGGAGCAACTGGCCGCCATCACGGGCGATCGCGCGTTCGCCGACCATGCCATGGCCTACTGGGCTCAGCTGATCGACCAGCCGGAGCCGGTCACGCACACTGTCGAGGAGATCACCGGCACCCGGGCCCGTACCTTCCGGGAGTGGGCGCGGGAGCACGCCCGCGACTTTTTTTCGCCCGGGAGGACGAACGGCGCTAAGTAACGGGACGTTAGCCGGCTGTAGCCGGGCGCTTCGGCAGGACATGCTGACACCAGACGCGGAGACGATCGAGGTGTCCCATGTACAAGCCCTTTGCCAACGCGGACAGCACCTTCCGGCTGCTCGAGCCGGTGCAGCTGGCGCCGTCCATCTTCAACACCCAGCCCTGGTGGTTCCGGATTCTCGCGGACGACAGCCTTGACGTCTGCGCTCGCGTCGGCGAAGGCAGCGCGTATCAGCATCTCCAGGAACACGGCCTGGACCTCAGGGACGCTGATCGCCGGCTGTCCAGCGTCGACCCTGAGTCTCGCGAGCTGATCATGAGCTGTGGCGCCGCGTTGTGTAACCTGCGCCTGGCTGTCCGGGTGGCGGGACACGACCTGGCGATCCATCCGCTGCCTTATCCGGAGGACAGGTCGGTGCTGGCGGCCGTGGAGATCGTGACCGGCCGCGTCCACCCGCCCACCTACACCCAGCAGGAGCTTTACGAATCCATCCCGCGGCGGCACAGTGATCGCTGGCCGTACGGCGGTGCTGGCCGCGGGCCGGTCAAAGGCCATCCTGTACCGCTCAGCATCCTCGCGGCCATGGAACTCGCCGCCGCCAGATACGAGATTCGGCTCCGGGTACTCAACCGGCCTGAGGTCAGGAGATGGCTGCGCGAAGCGGAAAGCGCGGACAGCAAGCTGCGCGGAGACGGAGAATACGTCGCCGAGCTCAGCCGGTGGACCCACGGAGGCGACAGCGGTCTGCCCGCGGAAGCTTTCGGGCCGGGCTGCGCACCTCACCATGGCTGGCGTAAGACCTATCCGCCGGTCAGGAACTTCCGGCCCAGCACTCCCACGGTCGGACCAGATGATCCAGGGCAGATTGAGGAATCGGCGGCCGACCCGGAGCCAGACGGGCATGACGGGGAGCGGTTCGAGCGGCTTCCGCAGCTGATGCTTCTGTCGACCAGGCATAACCAGCCGCTCGACTGGCTGCGCGCCGGTCAGGCACTGCAGCATGTTCTGCTGACGGCGACCCGCTACGGGGTATCGGCGTCGTTCCTCACCCAGCCGTTCGAGCTGCGGGATCACGACGCTCACCCGCACTCCGGAGTAGATGCCAGGGCGGATGAGGTTCCGGTGCCGATGGAGCTCGCCGCGGTCTCATCGAGCGTGTCCGCGGCTCACTCCGACGCTTCGCGCCTGTTGCCGTCGCCCCAGCGCGAGCCGGGCCTACGCCGTCGGCCAGCGGCATTTTCCCACTACTCGCAGATGATCATCCGGGTGGGATACGCCACGCACGATGCCGTGATTACGCCCCGGGAGGACCCGGATGTGCTCGACTGCCGCTGTGATCCGCCGCGCTGGCTCGTGCGGGGGACCGGTGCCGCCCTGGGATGACGGTGCCGGCGTCGACTGAGCGGGCCTGCCTGTCGGCGCGGCCGGTCGTCGACGGCCTGATGGCAGCGACTGCCCTGGTGCATGGCTGGACCCTGGTCACGCGTAACGTCAGCGATGTCGCATCAACGGGGGTGCGCCTCCTGGATCCCTTCACCAGGATCCCTACGCGCCTTGCACCGTCCCAGACCTAGGCCTGGGACGGCGATGACCGCCCACCCGGCGTCCGGTTTACGCTGGCGTGATGGAATTCAACGAGGTGATCAAGCGCCGCCGCATGGTTCGTGCGTTCACCGCAGAACCGCTGGCTCCTGGCCCCGCGGACCGGCTGCTGCGAGCCGCCAACCGGGCGCCGTCGGCCGGCTTCAGCCAGGGCTACTCCTTCCTGCTGCTGGAAGGCCAGGAGCAGTCCGCCCCGATGTGGCAGCTGCTCTACGAGCAGACCGCTTCCGAGGGCACGACGGAGGACGACGGTCCGGACCAGGTCGACGCGCTGAGCCCCGCGCCGCTTGTGATCGTGCCGATGGCCAGCAAGGACGTCTACCTGGACCGGTACGCCCGGCCCGGCAAGGGCTGGACCGACCGCGACGAGGCCCGCTGGCCGATCCCGTACTGGTACGTCGACACCGGGTTCACGGTCGGCCACCCCGACCCGGCGGCCGACCCGGTGGCGCCCGCCCGCGCCAGCGACCGCAAGCCCCTCGATGAGCTGGTCCACCGCGGCCGCTGGTAGCGGCGCCTGAATCCGCGACGCCGCGGAAGCGGGCCATTCCCTTGAGCTTCCAGCGGCTGGAAGGTGCACAGTCGTCTGTCATGAGCACCACCGCCGAGCTGTTCACCATCGGGCAGCTGGCCCGGCGCGCCGGCGTGCCGGCCCGGACGATCAGGTTCTGGTCCGATGCCGGGCTGGTGCCGCCGGTGAGCAGGTCGGTGAGCGGATACCGGCTTTATGACGCTGAGGCGGCCGCCCGGCTGGACCTGGTCCGGTCCCTTCGCGAACTCGGGCTGAGCCTGGACGTGGTGCGGGCGGTGCTGTCCCGTGCCACCACGATGGCGGACGTCGCGGCCGCCCACGTCCGAGTGCTCGACGGGCAGATCCGTGCCTTGCGGCTGCAGCGCGCGGTGCTCGGCACGGTCGCCAGGGGTGGCCACACGATCGAGGAGACACTACTGATGCACAAGCTGGCCAGGCTGTCCGCCCGCGAGCGGCAGCAGATCATCGATGACTTCGTCGACAGCACCTTCGCCAACGTGGACCCGCAGGCCCCGGCGATGGGCATCGCCCGCAACATGCGCCAGCTGCCCGCCGAACTGCCCGATGACCCGGCACCCGAGCAGGTGGACGCCTGGGTCGAACTCGCCGAACTCGCCGCCGACACCGATTTCCGGCAACGCGTCCGGTCCATGGCCGTGGCCGGACCAGGAGAGGACCATCTAGAGCCTGCTCCGGATTACCAGACGGTCATGGAACATGCCGGACCGGCCTTGGCCCAGGGCATCGCGCCCGGGTCGCCGGAGGGCCAGGCAGTCCTGGACCGCGTGGTCGGACCGGATACCCCAGCCGCGCGCCGGGCGCGGATCCTCCGGCAGCTCGAGACGTTTACCGACGCGCGGGTGGAGCGGTACTGGCAGCTGCTCGCGATCGTCAACGGCCAGCCGCCGCCGCCATCGGTGGTGCCCACCTTCGAATGGCTGATCGCCGCACTCCGCGCGGACGCCGGCTCTTCGGGCCGGCCAGGTGATTCGCCGGAAACAGTCGGCTGATTACCTGGTGACCAGGTTGCCGACCGTGGCTGCCTTCGCCCCCGCCTTGGCCGCCTTGGCGCTGGCCTTGGCGGCCGCCTTACTTGCCCGGCCCGACGTCATTCCGGCCTTGGCGCCGGCCTTGCCCGACGTCTTGGCCGTCTTAGCCACCATGGTTGCCTCCCGGCGCGCCGTCTTGGCCGCGTGCCGGGTGCGCCAGGCGATCGAGGGGCTGCCCGCGGTGTCCGCGGCGGCGATCACCAGGCCGCCGAACATCGACAGGTTCTTGAGGAAGTGGATCCGCTGCTGCGCCTGGTCCTCTTCCTTGTCCGCCTCCCAGAACCGGTGTCCGGCCAGCGTGGTGGGGACCAGGGTCGCGGCGATCGCGAGCGCGGACAGCCGCGGCCACTTGCCCAGCGCCAGCAGCGAGCCTGCCACCAGCTGAACGGCACCGTTGAGACGGACCGCCTGCTCGGTCTGGGCGGGCACCGCCGGCACCCGTTCGGCCAGCGACCGGACCACCGGCTCGGCCAGCGGCGCGACCCGCTCGGGGCGGCGAAGGGTGTCATAACCCTGCAGGACAAAAATGGACGCCACCATGGGGTCTCAGTACAGGCATGGGTGCCCACTGCCCACGAAACCGGTGTTGTAACGCCGGGCTGCATAATGGCGGGGTGAACGAGCCGGGGATCAAGATCAGACCGGTCAACGAGGGCGACCGGCCGATGCTCTCCTGGCTCGTCGCCGAACTGTGGGGCTCCGAGCTCGTCGCCGTCCACGGCAACCTCCTGCGCCCGGCCGAGCTTCCTGGATTCATCGCCGAACGGGCCCGCCGTGTCGTCGGCCTGCTCACCTACCAGCTGGTGGGGGACACGCTGGAGATCGTCACGCTCAACGCCATCGACCGCCGGGCCGGGATCGGGACGATGCTCATCGACGCCGCCGTGGGGACGGCGCGGCACTTCCGCTGCCACGAGATCCACCTCACCACCACCAACGACAACGTCGACGCGCTCCGCTTCTACCAGCGCCGCGGGTTCCGGCTGGCGGAGCTGCGGCCCGGCGCGGTGGACCGGTCCCGGCTGGAAAAGCCCCAGATCCCGAGGACGGGGGACTACGGCATCCCGCTCCACGACGAGATAGACCTCACGCTGCGCCCTTGACCTGACGGCCGCCGGTCCAGACCGCGGTGACGTGGCCGGGGTCGGCGAGCACGCCGATGTCCGCCAGCGGATCGGCGTCCAGGGTGATCACGTCGGCGTCGTAGCCCTCGGCGAGCCGGCCGCTGTGCGGCGCCTGCGGCCCGAGGGTGAGCGGGCCAGTCGCGGTGGCCGCCTCGATGGCCTCGAGCGGGGTCATGCCCAGCTTCACCAGGTAGCCGGGTTCTGACCCGTTCTGGCCCCACGCGTTCGGCAGGTCGATGCCGGTCAGGGCGATGTCGGTGCCCATGGCGATGGTGACGCCATGCTCGTAGGCTCGCGTCACCGCCTGCGCGTGCACGTCGGCGATCACCTCGAGCTTGGCCATCGCGTAGTCGGGCACGGCGGCCTTGTTCGCCAGCATGTCCTCGATGATCGTCCTGGTCGGCACCAGGATCGCGCCGCACTCGCGGATCGCGTCACAGCACTCGTCGTCGAGGTAGGTGCCGTGCTCGATGGTGCGCACGCCGGCCCGCAGGGCCGCCATGATGCCGGGCTTGCCGTGGCAATGCGCCGCGACCACCCGGTCGGCGAGCCCCGCCACCTCGACGATGGCCCGCAGCTCGGCCATCGTGAACTGCTGGTGGATCGGGTCGTCGACCTCGGAAAGCACGCCCCCGGACGCGCACACCTTGATGAGCCTGGCGTTGCGCCTGAGCTGCTCGCGAACGGCCTTGGCGCACTCGTCGGGGCCGTCGGCCAGCCGCAGCATGCCGGCCCGCCTGGCGTAGTCCTCGATCCAGTCGAGCGGGAACGCGTGCAGGTCGCCGTGGCCCCCGGTGGTGCTCAGGATCGCCCCCGCGCCGTATATCGCCGGGCCGGGCACGGTGCCCTCGGCCACCGCGCGGGCCAGGTAGACGCCCAGGCCGCCGACGTCGCGCACCGAGGTGATCCCGGCGTCAAGCGCGGCCCGCAGGTCCCGGGTGCAGCGGGCCGCGCGCAGCGCTTCGGGCTCGAGCGGGAGCCGGCCCAGATCGAAGGTCCTGATCCCCATGAGATGCCCGTGGCATTCCCACATTCCGGGCATGACCGCCATCGCCCGGGTCACAGCGGCCCCGGGCTCCTGCGGCGCCACAGCCGCCGGTCCGGCGTAGCTGATCTGGGACCCGTCGAGAAGAACCACGCCGTCACGTATGGGATCGCCGTGCCCGGGAATAAGCAGCTCAGCCTCGATCCTGTGCATATATGCTCCTTGTCTGACCTTTTGCGGGATATTGCTAGTTTTGGGGTCTTTGGGAAGATGTGACGCCGGGGATGTCGTGTTTGTGATGGTGATTATCTTGACGTGCCGACGAGGGCCCGGTCCATCATGGTTATCCAGCCACGTTCCTGTAGGAGGCTCCCGGTTCAGGGCGACCACGGCGCAATTTTCACCGACAGTATCGACGTGTGTGCTGTCGCGATCATCGGTGATGCGCTATACAAGGACATACGACTGTCCGGCAACCAGGTGCGGGAACGTGGGCCAGGCGACCTTATCGCTGGGCTCGCGGCGGGCGGCGTGGCAGGCACTAGGGGCGAGGAAGCGAGATGCTGCCAAACGACAGGGCCCAGCCCGCCGCGCGAGACAAGCCGAGCTGGGGTGCCCGCATCCTGCGCGCTCACCGGCGGGCCCCGACGTGGCTGAAGATCGCCGTCATCGCCGCCGCTGTCCTGTTCTTCCCGGTCACGCTGGGCCTGATCGTCATCTCCGCCCTGATCTACGCGGTCGTCGCGGTGATCCAGGGGCGACGGACGGCCGGCGCCTCGGCCTCGGTCGCGGTCTGGGGCCTGGCCGTGTTCTCGGCCCTGTCCAACAGCAACAGGGCCGGGCTCTACTCGCTCCTGCTGCTGCCCTTCGTCGTCGCCCTGGCCGCGCACGCCAAGCCGCTCGCCCGCTGGTTCGTGCCGTGCCGCACGGTCGCCTGGGTCTTGCTGTGGTCGGTGCCGATCGGTGCCGCCGCCCTGAAACTGTGGCCGCGCCAGCCGTTCATCGGCACGATCGCCGCCTGGCTGCTCGCCGTGGCGGTGCTCGGCTGGCGGGTGGCCAAGGGCATCCAGGACGCCCGCATGTACGGCCACGGGCGGGCCGGCCCCGCGGATCAGTCAGGGAACGGGACTCCGGGCAGTGTCCCAGCCGCGAACCAGGGGCGCCCCGGCGCCCACCCGGGCGCTCCTGGTTACGGCGTCCGGGCCCAGGCCGCCGCGTTGCCCTACGCCGAGCAGGCCGCGCGCGACTACCAGGGCAACGGGTACGGTCCGCCGAAGCCCCGGCCGCAGATCTCGGTCGAGGACGCCATGGCCGAGCTCGACGCGATGATCGGGCTGATGCCGGTCAAGGAACAGGTGCGGTCGATCGCCGCGTCCGTCGAGGCCGCGCGGCGCCGGGCGGTGGCCGGCGTCACCACCGACAAGCCCATGCGGCACTTCGTCTTCCTCGGGCCGCCCGGGACAGGCAAGACGACGGTCGCCCGGGTGCTGGCCAAGATCTTCTACGCCTTCGGCCTGCTCGAGATGCCCAACGTGATCGAGGCGCACCGTGCCGACCTGGTCGGGGAGTACCTCGGCGCGACCGCGATCAAGACCAACGAGCTTGTCGATTCCGCACTGGGCGGGGTGCTCTTCATCGACGAGGCGTACAGCCTGGTCAACGAGGGCGACGGGCAGAGCGACCGGTTCGGCGTCGAGGCGGTGCAGACGCTGCTCAAGCGGGCCGAGGACAACCGCGAGGATCTCATCATCATCCTGGCCGGATACGAGAAGCAGATGGAGACGTTCCTGGGCTCCAACCCCGGCCTGGCCTCACGGTTCGCGACCCGGCTGAAGTTCACCAGCTACTCCCCGCCGGAGATGCTGGCGCTGGCCGAATCGGCCCTGGACCGGCGCGGTGAGCACCTGGACCCGGACGCGCGGCCGGTGCTGTGGCGCACGCTGGAAGAGGTCGGCCGCCGCCGGATCGCCGACGAGCTCGGCAACGGGCGGTTCGTCCGCAGCCTGCTCGAGAAGGCCGGCCAGGCCCGTGACGTGCGGGTGATGACAGGGACGGCCGAGCCCGCGGCCAAAGACCTGGTCACGATCCAGGGCAGTGACCTGCAGCAGGCGTTCGCCGAGCTGACCTCCCGGCTGCGCGGCTACGAGGACACCCCCACGGTGGAGGGCGCGATCGCCGAGCTCGACGAGCTGGTCGGCCTGGAGCCGGTGAAGCAGCAGGTGCGCGCGATCGCCGCGCAGCTGCGGGTGGCCAAGATGCGCGACACCCACGGGCTGGCCAGCCAGCCGCCCGCCCGGCACTTCGTGTTCAGCGGGCCGCCGGGCACAGGCAAGACCACGGTCGCCCGTATCCTCGGCCGGATCTTCGCCGCGCTCGGGCTGCTGGCCCGGCCCGCGGTGGTCGAAGCGCACCGGGCCGACCTGGTCGGCGAGCATCTCGGCTCGACGGCGATCAAGACCGGCAAGCTCATCGACTCGGCCCTGGGCGGCGTCCTGTTCATCGACGAGGCGTACTCCCTGCACAACGAGGGGTACTCCGGCGGGGACGCGTTCGGCTCCGAGGCGGTGCAGACGCTGCTCAAACGCGCCGAGGACGACCGGGACCGGCTGGTGATCGTGCTGGCCGGCTACCCGGACGACATGGGCAGGTTCCTGCGCAGCAACCCCGGCCTGGCCTCGAGGTTCAGCACCCGGGTGACCTTCCCCAGCTACCAGCCGGAAGACCTGGTCCGGATCGCCGTCCTGCTGGCGGAGCAGGCCGGGGACGTGTTCCACCCGGCGGCGGTCGAGGTCCTCGGCGCGATCTTCAGCCATGCCTGCGGCAGCGGCCGGATTGACGAGCTCGGCAACGGCCGGTTCGCCCGGTCGCTGTTCGAGCGGGCCTGCGCCTGCCGCGATGTCCGGGTGGTGTGGCTGGGCGAGCAGGCGACCACGGAAGACCTGACCACGCTGACCGCCGCGGACGTGGAGACGGCCTACCGCGACCTGGCGCCGCAGGACCCGCTGACCGTCCCCGGCCAGGCCTAGACCCGGGAGCCGGCCCTCGGTGGATCGACGGTGGGAATTCTGGATCGACCGCGGCGGCACGTTCACCGATATCGTCGCCCGGCGCCCGGACGGACACCTGGTCGCGCACAAGCTGCTGTCCGATAACCCGCGGGCCTACGCCGACGCCGCGGTGGCGGGCATCCGCGAGCTGCTCGGCCTCGGGCCGGACGAGGAGTTCCCGGCCGACCGGGTCGGCGCGGTCCGGCTGGGCACCACGGTGGCCACCAACGCGCTGCTCGAGCGCAAGGGCGAGCCGACCCTCCTGGTCATCACCGCCGGCTTCGCCGACGCGCTGCGGATCGCCTACCAGAACCGGCCGCGGATCTTCGATCGCCGGATCGTCCTGCCCGAGGCGCTCTATGACCGGGTGATCGAGGTCGGCGAGCGGATCGGCGCCCGCGGCGAGGTCATCACGCCGCTGGCCGAGGACGCGCTCGCAGCCGACCTGAAAGCCGCCTACGACGACGGCTTCCGCAGCGCCGCCGTGGTCTGCCTGCACGGCTACCGTCATACCAGGCACGAGGCCAGGATCGGCGACCTGGCCCGTGCGGCCGGTTTCACCCAGGTGTCGGAGTCTCACCAGACGAGTCCGCTGATGAAGCTGATCTCACGTGGTGATACCACCGTGGTGGACGCCTACCTGTCGCCCATCTTGCGCCGGTACGTGCGCGAGATGGCCAGCGAGCTGGAAGGCGTCCGGCTGCTGTTCATGCAGTCCAACGGGGGCCTGACCGACGCGGCCAGCTTCCGCGGCAAGGACTCCATCTTGTCCGGCCCGGCGGGCGGCATCGTCGGCATGGCCTCCACCGCCCGCGACGCCGGCTTCGGCCAGGTCATCGGGTTCGACATGGGCGGGACGTCCACCGACGTGTCGCATTTCGCCGGCGAGTTCGAGCGCGAGTACGAGACCCAGGTCGCCGGGGTCCGGATGCGGGCGCCGATGCTGTCCATCCACACCGTCGCGGCCGGCGGCGGCTCGGTGCTGCACTTCGACGGCCGCCGGTACCGGGTCGGGCCCGACTCGGCCGGGGCTGATCCCGGGCCGGCCTGCTACCGGCGCGGCGGCCCGCTCACCGTCACCGACGCCAACGTGCTGCTCGGCCGCATCCAGCCCGGCCATTTCCCGAACGTCTTTGGCGAACACGGCGACGCCCCGCTCGACGCCGAGGTCGCTAAAGCCATGTTCACCCAGCTCAGCGCCCAGATCACCGAAGCCGCCCGCGATACCCGCGGCCCGGAGCAGGTAGCGGCCGGCTTCCTCGAGGTCGCGGTGGCCAACATGGCCAACGCGATCAAGAAGATCTCGGTGCAGCGCGGCTACGACGTGACGCAGTACGTCCTCAACGTGTTCGGCGGTGCGGGCGGGCAGCATGCCTGCGCCGTCGCCGACGCGCTCGGCATGACCAAAGTGCTCATTCACCCGCTGGCCGGGGTGCTGTCCGCGTTCGGGATCGGGCTCGCCGACATCATCGCGATGCGCGAGCAGGCCGTCGAGGCGCCGCTGACGGCCGGCCTGATGGCCGGCCTGCCCGCTCTGATCGAGCCGCTGGAAGCCGAGGCGCGGGACCAGGTCGCGGCGCAGGGCGTGCCCGCCGACCGGATCACCGCCGCGCACCGGGCCCATCTGCGCTACCAGGGCACCGACACGGCCGTCATCGTCCCGGTCGCCTCGCTGGAGGAGATGACCGCCGCGTTCGAGGCGGAGTACTCCCGGCGCTTCTCCTTCCTCATGCGCGCCAAGCCGATCATCGCCGAAGCCGTCTCCGTCGAGGTCACCGGCGCCCAGGATGAGCTGGACGGCGGCGCCGAGGCCACGGTCCGTTCGGCGTCAGAAAAAGACCGGCCCGAATGGCCGGTCAGCTCCGCGCGGGTCCCGATGTTCGCCGCCGGGGCCTGGGCGCAGGTGGAGCTGTACCCGCGGTCCGGGCTGCGGCCCGGGCACGCCATCGACGGCCCGGCCATCATCGCCGAGGAACTCGCCACCACCGTGGTCGAGCCGGGCTGGCAGGCCGTCGTCAGCGACCGCGGCGACCTGCTGCTCTCGCGGGTGGCCGCCCGCCCGGCCGGCCCGGACGTCGGCACCCAGGCTGATCCGGTGATGCTGGAAATCTTCAACAACCTGTTCATGTCGGTCGCCGAGCAGATGGGGGTCCGGCTGCAGGCCACCTCGCACTCGGTCAACATCAAGGAACGCCTCGATTTCTCGTGCGCGCTCTTCGACGCCGACGGCGGCCTGATCGCCAACGCCCCGCACATGCCGGTGCACCTGGGCTCCATGGGCGAATCGATCAAGATGGTGATCAAGCGCAACCAGCGCATCCGCCGCGGCGACGTTTACGTCCTCAATGACCCGTACCACGGTGGCACTCACCTCCCCGACATCACAGTCGTCACACCCGTCTTCGCTCCGAAACCCCCGCCAGCCGCACCGATGGAACATAGGGCCGCATACAACCGGCCCGATGTTCCATCGGTCCGCCCGGAAGCAGGCGAGGCCGCGGACGAGATCTGGTTCTACGTGGCCTCGCGGGGACATCACGCCGAGATCGGGGGCGTGTCACCGGGGTCGATGCCGGCCTCGAGCACCCGGGTCGAACAGGAGGGGGTGCTGATCGACAACTGGCTGCTGGTGCAGGACGGACGGCTAAAAGAAGCCGAGACGATCAAGCTGCTGGAATCCGCCGAGTACCCGTCCCGCGACCCGGCCACGAACCTCGCCGATCTGGGCGCCCAGATCGCCGCGAACGCCAAGGGCACTGCCGAGCTGCACCGCATGGTCGAGCACTTCGGGCTGCCCACCGTCCAGGCGTACATGGGCCACGTGCAGGAAAACGCGGCCGAGTCGGTCCGGCGGGTGATCACCGCGCTGCACGACGGGCACTTCGACTACGAGCTGGACAACGGCGCGGTCATCAGGGTCGCGGTCCGCGTCGACCACAAAAACAGGACCGCCGAGATCGACTTCACCGGCACCTCGCCGCAGCTGGCCGACAACTTCAACGCGCCCTCGAGCGTGGCCATGGCCGCCGTGCTCTACGTCTTCCGGACTCTGGTGGATGACGACATCCCGCTCAACTCCGGCTGCCTGGAGCCGCTGAGCGTGATCATCCCGCCCGATTCGATGCTTTCGCCCGAATATCCGGCCGCGGTCGCGGCAGGCAACGTGGAGACCTCTCAGGCCGTGACAGGGGCCCTCTACGCGGCGCTCGGGGTGATGGCGGAGGGGTCGGGGACGATGAACAACGTGACGTTCGGCAACGCGGAGTACCAGTACTACGAGACGGTGGCCAGCGGGTCGGGCGCGGGGGAGGGCTTCGACGGCACCGACGTGGTGCAGACCAAGATGACCAATTCCCGGCTGACCGATCCCGAAGTGCTCGAATGGCGCTACCCGGTGCGGGTCGAGTCTTACCGGATCCGGCGCGGCAGCGGCGGGGCAGGCCGCTGGCACGGAGGTGACGGCGGCGTGCGCAGGCTGCGCTTCGCCGAGCCGATGACGGTCAGCACGCTGACCGGCCACCGGCGTGTCCCCGCGTTCGGGCTGGCCGGCGGCCAGCCGGGCGCGCTCGGCCGGCACTGGATCGAGCACCCGGACGGCAGCGTCACGGCCATGTCCGGCTGCGATTCCGTGCACGTCCAGCCCGGCGACGTGTTCGTCATCGAAACCCCGGGCGGGGGAGGCTACGGCGCGCCCGGGCCATCCCCGGGTCGTCCCTAGCTCTCGCCCGGGTCGTCCCTAGCTCTCGTCCGCCTCGAGCTCACCGAGCACGGCGATCAGCGCGGCCTCGTCTCCGCCGGTGTGATCGAGCACGGCCATCAGCGCGTGCAGCACCAGGTGCCGGTCCTGGCCGGCGTCCAGCAGGCGCTGCGCGGCCTCCCACAGCTCGGGCGGGTCGCCGCGCCAGAGCCGGTCGGCCAGCACCACGTGCCGCTCGATGTGGCGGCCGACGCCGCCGGGCGCCGGGGTGGCGTGGTCGGCGGCGAGCAGCGCGCGCCGGTCCCGCGGGTCGGCCGGGTCCAGGATGGACAGGTCGGTGCCGGAATGCCAGCCCTCCAGGACCGGGAACGCGAACGCGCGCCGCGGCAGCGCCTCCAGGTCCGAGTCCGGCAGCAGCCGCCGGACCAGCGCGTAGTCCAGGCCGAACTCGGCCGGATCCCGGTAGGCCTGGGCGAACGTGCCCATCGAGTTGAACACGGCCTCGAGCGTCTCGGTCACCGCGGCCTCGGCCAGCCCGCGGCGGCGCCCCGCCCACCGCACCCAGGCGCCCAGCACGTGCGGCATCGCGTCCTGCTCCGCGAACGACAGCATCACCTTGCGCGGCAGCCACTTGAGCAGGAACGTCTCGACCTTGGTCGGGCTCATCCGCAGCGGCCGGCCGAAATCCTTGTCGCACCCGTAGTCGATGATGCGGTCGGCGCAGTGGCTGGCCGACCCGCGGTCGGACAGGTCCTCCGCCTCGTCGGAGGCGAGGAACTCGGCGGCCAGCATGGCCCGCCGGTCCTTGCTCCAGGCCTGCCGCCGGGCACCGGTGCCTGACGTGGACAGCGAGCGGCCGCGGTGCGGCGGCAGGGCCCTGATCCTGGCCCGGATGAACGCGTGGTAGGCGGGGAAGGACTCGCTGACCGCGGGTTCCGCGGTCGCGTCGGTCTCGTTCAGCGCGCTCTCCAGCATGTGCCGGGCCTGCCCCGCGTTGACCTGGCGGAACGCGAGCTTACCCGCGGCGCCACGCTGGCTGCTCGCCTCCCGGCAGTGGTCCAGCAGCTTGGCCACCCGCGAGGTCACCCAGCCGTCGCGGATCATCCCGTCCGAGTTGTAGTCCACCACGGTGACCAGGGCGTGCGGTTCCTCCCCGGCGTAGCTGAACACGCAGATGACCTCGTCCTGATCGCCCAGGTCATCGGGGTTGACGTAACACTCGGCCGAGGTTACCGCGCCCAGGTGCTCGGCCCAGCCTGGGCACGGCACGCCACCCTCGATCAGGTCCAGGGCCGCGCGCTCGGCCTTGGCCGCCTGCCGCGGCGTGCCGAGGCAGGCGATGCCGGACAGCAGGGCCAGCGCCGCCGGGCTGCGCTGGCGGCCGGCGTAGTCGACCAGCCCCTCGCCGACGAGTTGCTCGACCGTGGCGGCGCGCCTGCCGCCGCTACGCTGCCCCCACCAGGTGCCGAGCAATTCGCTCACCATGAGCTCCGCGTCGAGTGGACTGCGCACAGCGAGTAGTTCGCGCGCTGCGCGCAGTAGTTCGGCGAAGAGCGCATTCGGCGGCGGGCCAGCGGCGCCTCGCCGCTGACCTGCTGATCCTCCTGGGGACTCGCTGCGACGGCTCTGCGGGCTCACCCTGATAGCCTCTCAGATCTGGACATGCGGACGCTATGCTACGTTGTCATGCCCGCTGTAATTTCGCCTCCTCATCCGCCCACCTGGCCGCACCAATTGCCGGACTGTGGCACGCTTAATTGAATTGATTGGCTGCGGGAACGAAAGCCCGGGAAGCGGGAACGATGATTCCGGGGAAGGAGCCGGCCATGGCAGCCCCCGGCGCGGTACAGGGGAGTTCGTCGTGAGCATGGAGACGTCCGTGCCCAGGCAACGGGATGCTTCCGATTCCGCTCTGGTGAACATGCTGATGGGCCAGACGCCCGTTGGCTTGGCCCTGTTCGGGTCTGACCTGCGCTTCCGCTGGGTGAATACGGCCCTGGCCCGGCTCGGCGCCCAACCCGCCGACCCGTCAGGCCCCGGAGCGGACCCGTCAGGCCACGCAGCCGACCCGTCCGACCCGTCGAGCTACGTCGGCCTGCGCCCGGCCGAGGTCTGGCCCGCGGAGATCGCGACCCGGGTCGAAGCCGCGCTGCGCAAGGTCCTGGCCAGCGGCCAGCCGCTCATCGAGTCCGGCTACCCCCCGGTCACCGGCGCCCCGGCGAGCGAGGCCGCCCCAGCAGACCCGCAAGGACCAGCCGAAACGTCCCAGGCCTCGGCCTGCGCCTCCTGGTTCCCTGTGCACGACGCCACCGGGGAGATCTTCGGCATCGGCCTTACCCTGCTCAACGCGGCCGTCCAGGACACCTCGATGGCGCAGGCGCTGGCGGCGGCGCAGGCGGCTACGGCCGACATCAAGCGGAGCGAGGAACGTTACCGCTCGCTGGTCCAGGGTGGCGCCCAGGTGGTCTGGGTGGCGGCGCCGGACGGCGCGATGAAGGAAGATTCGCCGGAATGGCGGTGGATCACCGGGCAGTCGGTCGAGGAGTACCAGGGAACCGGCTGGCTGGAGGCCATCCACCCCGAGGACAGAGAGCGGGTGGAACGCGACTGGCGGGAGTGCGTCCGGACTGGCAAGGTGTTTGACGATCGTTACCGGGTCAGGACCAAGGCCGGCTCCTACCGGCACTACGACGTGCGCGCGGTGCCGATCGAGCGGGACGGCAAGATCGCCGAGTGGGTCGGGGCCAGCACCGACGTCACCAGCCAGCGTGAAGCCGAGGAGATGCGCGGCCGGCTGACCGAGCAGCTGTCCGCTGCGGCGCTGCGCACCGCGCGGCTGCAGCAGGCCACCTCGATGCTGGCCGAGGCGCTCACGGTCGAGCAGGTGGTTGAGGTCATCACCGAGGTCGGCCGGACCGCGATCGGCGCGCTGCGTTCGGCCGTCGTGCTGATCGATCCGGACAGCGCCCGGCTGCGGGTGGTCAACGACGACCTGCGGAACGCGCCCGACTCCGCGGGCGGCGAGCTGACCCTGTCGTCCCCGAGCGTGATCACCAAGGCCATCGCGACCCGGCGCCCTGTGCTCGTCGAAGACCCCGAGGACCTGCGCAGGCAGTTCGAGGACGAGCTCGAGATCGATCTGGAGCGGGTGGCTGCCTCTGACGAGCGCTCGTGGGTCGGCCTGCCGCTGCTGGCGGCCGGCGCGCCGCTGGGCGCGCTGCGGTTCTCGTTCGGCCGGCCGAGGAAGATCACCGAGGAGGAGCGGGTCTTCCTCGAGGCGCTGGCCGGCCAGTGCCAGCTGGCGGTCGAGCGGGCCGGGCTGTACGAGCGGGAGCACAAGACGGCGGAGACGCTGCAGCGCAGCCTGCTCCCGGACAAGCTGCCCAGCGTGCCCGGCCTGGTCCTGGAGGCCAAGTACCGTCCGGCCAAGAACATGGAGATCGGCGGCGACTGGTACGACGCGTTCCGGCTGGCCGATCACCGGCTGGCGGTGGCGCTCGGCGACGTGATGGGCAAGGGCCTGACCGCGGCGGCCGGGATGGGCCGGGTCCGCAACGCGCTGCGCGCGCTCGCGCTCAGCGATCCGCGCCCGGCGGCGGTGCTCGGCGGCCTCGACCGCCTGTTCAGCGCCACCGAGCAGGAAGAACAGGTGACCACCGTCGCCTACCTGGTCATCGACCCGGAAACCGGGGAGGGCGTGCTCGGGAATGCCGGGCATCTGCCTGCCCTTGTTCTTGAGGCGGGCTGCGCCCCGCGGTTCGATCAGGTGGAAGCCGGCACGCCGCTGGGCTGGGCCAGCCCGCGGCGGCAGCACTCGTTTAACCTGCGGCCGGGCAGCACGGCGGTTTTTTATTCTGATGGTCTGGTGGAGAACAGGAATCGTGGCCTCGACGCGGGACTCGAGGAACTGGCGGCGGTGGCCGGGCGTGCCGATGCGGACGTGCTGGCCCGGCCCGAACGGCTTCTCGAGTACCTCGTTGACCGTATGCTCGCAGGTCACGAGCAAAACGACGATGTGACGGTGCTCGTTGTGCATGTACCGGTGGGCGGTCCACGGTGAGGGGGACCCCGGGCGAGGCGTACAAGTCACTCCCGGCCGGAGCCTATGGTGATGAGTGGGAGGCAGGCGGGTTGAATCTGTCCCGAGTGGCATCTATCCAGCGAAGGAAGGGGTGACCGTGGTCGTGAGCGCTGCCAATTCCGCAGCGCGGAAGCGCCCCAGGACTCCGGACGCCAAGCCCCGGGCCGTTGAGGATCAGCCGGTGCACGCGGCCCCGCGGGCAGCCGGTTCTGGACCCAGGGCCCCGGAGCAGCGTTCCGAGGTGCGCGCCGACGCGGATGCCAGCCTGACCGCGGTTAATCTCGACGATACAGATTCCCGCCACGACGGGGATCTGGAAACCGCGGATCTCGAGGAGTTTGGCGGCCTCGACGACGCCGATGACGTGGATCTGCAGGCCGTGCTGGCTGACGCCGACCTAGAGGAGCCCGAGATCGCCAATGTGGCCGTAACCAATGACCTAGCCGGCGACGAGGTTGACGGGCCGGACGGCGCCGACGGCGGGTCTGAGCCGGCCCGACCTGCCGCCGACGGCGACGGCGACGGCGAGGCTGACGGCCCAGAAGCCGCGGCCGGCGCGCGCGTGGTCAAGATCGCCCCGGACGGCGGCGGCGACGACGAGGAGATCTTCGTCTTCGGCGACGACGACGACGACCTTCCGGCCGCGCAGGTGGCGGTGGCGGGCGCGACCGCGGACCCGGTCAAGGACTACCTGAAGCAGATCGGCAAGGTCCCGCTGCTCAACGCCGAGCAAGAGGTCGAGCTGGCCAAGCGGATCGAGGCGGGGTTGTTCGCCGAGGAGAAGATGGCCGAGGGCGGCCGGGCGCTGAACAGCGACGCGCGGATCGACATGGAGTGGATCGCCGAGGACGGCACCCGGGCCAAGAACCACCTGCTCGAGGCCAACCTGCGGCTGGTGGTGTCGCTGGCCAAGCGTTACACCGGCCGCGGCATGCTGTTCCTTGACCTGATCCAGGAAGGCAACCTGGGCCTGATCCGGGCGGTGGAGAAGTTCGACTACACCAAGGGCTACAAGTTCTCCACGTACGCCACCTGGTGGATCCGGCAGGCGATCACCCGGGCCATGGCCGACCAGGCGCGCACCATCCGTATCCCGGTGCACATGGTCGAGGTCATCAACAAGCTCGCCCGGGTGCAGCGCCAGATGCTCCAGGACCTGGGCCGCGAGCCCACCCCGGATGAGCTGGCGGTGGAGCTCGACATGACCCCGGAAAAGGTCGTCGAGGTGCAGAAGTACGGCCGCGAGCCGATCTCGCTGCACACCCCGCTCGGCGAGGACGGCGACAGCGAGTTCGGTGACCTGATCGAGGACTCCGAGGCGATCCAGCCGGGCGAGGCGGTCAGCTTCACGCTGCTGCAGGAGCAGCTGCATTCGGTGCTCGACACGCTGTCCGAGCGCGAGGCCGGAGTCGTCTCGATGCGCTTCGGGCTGACCGACGGCCAGCCCAAGACCCTGGACGAGATCGGCAAGGTCTACGGCGTCACCCGCGAGCGGATCCGCCAGATCGAGTCGAAGACGATGTCCAAGCTCCGGCACCCGTCCAGGTCCCAGGTCCTTCGCGACTACCTGGACTAAAAACCCTTTATTCCGAACGATCCGTGGTGAGTGCCCCGGGCAGCCTTCGAGCCGCCCGGGGCCTCCGCGTTTTAGGCACAAAGAAAACCGACGTCATGAACAGAACTGACGTCGGCGTCCTTGCCGGCCTGGCTGGGACCGCGGTGCTATTGTGGCTGCGGCGCTGACAGCCGGTTGCTCTCGTCCTGGATATCCACGGCGACCTTGGCCAGCGCCTGGGCATGCTCGCGACCATGGTGCGCACAGAAAAGCAACTCTCCCGCGTTAGCGAGTAGCACGCGAACGTACGCCTGAGCTCCGCATCGATCGCAGACGTCCAGCGCGGTCAGCGGCTTGGTGGGGGCCATAGCTCCGGTCAACGTCGCCTCCCTCTCGCGTCGTGCCTCCGGCATCTATATCCGTCTGGCTCGGTTTTCTGTCCTACAGCTCAGCACAACACATACCCCGCCGTCGGCGTTCCCCATTCCCAGTGGTGTACGCCACAAGCGAAACCGCGCCTGGACTCAGCGTGGTCACATCGGCCACAAAACCACTCGGCCACAAAACCACACGGTGCCCACGTCCCACCGGTACTCGGGGGCAGTACCGGTGGCACACAGGCACCGTGCAGGTCTTGAGGAGTTTCATACCCCGTTGCGGGCCGTTGATGCATTCGTCATGGTCAGTCCGGGATTTCCGGCCGCCGCCGCGTGGCATGCGGCAGGCAGCCGGCCCGGCGGCTACTCTGCAACTAGACAGCTCCCCCGGAAGGAGATCGGCCGCTCGTGCCCACCCTCGCCGCTGCCTCCCGTACTCCCGCCGCCGCCCCAGCCGGCGACGCCTACACCGCCCGGCACCTGTCGGTCCTCGAGGGCCTGGACGCGGTGCGCAAGCGTCCCGGCATGTACGTCGGGTCGACCGACGGCCGCGGGCTGCAGCACTGCCTGTGGGAGATCATCGACAACGCCGTGGACGAGGCGCTGGGCGGGTACTGCTCGCGGATCGACGTGCTGCTGTACGCCGACAGTTCCGCCGAGGTCAGGGACAACGGCCGCGGCATCCCGGTCGACGTCGAGCGCAAGACCAAGCTCACCGGCGTGGAGCTGGTGATGACCAGGCTGCACGCGGGCGGCAAGTTCGGCGGCGGCTCGTACACGGCCTCCGGCGGGCTGCACGGCGTCGGCGCCTCGGTCGTCAACGCGCTGGCGGCGCGGCTGGACGTCGAGGTGGACCGGGGCGGGCAGACCTGGGCGGCCAGCTTCCGCCGCGGCGTGACCGGTGAGTTCGGCGCCCCAGGCCCGGACGCGGACTTCACCAAGCGGGCCGGGCTGCGTCCGCTGGGCCGCCCCAGAACCGGCGAGGCGAAGAAGGCCACCGGGACCAGGATCAGGTTCTGGCCGGACCGGCAGGTCTTCCTCAAGGACGCCAGGTTCAGCTTCGACGCGCTGACCGAGCGGGCCAGGCAGACCGCCTACCTGGTGCCCGGCCTGACCATCAGCATCCGAGAGGAGGCCGTCGGCGACGCCGAGCCCGGCAGCCCGCGGCACACCGAGTTCTGCTTCGACGGCGGCATCAGCGAGTTCTGCGCCCACCTGGGGTCCAGCGAGCCGGTCACCGAGGTGCTGCGGCTGACCGGATCCGGCCAGTTCAGCGAGACGATCCCGGTCCTGGACGACCGGGGGCACATGACCCCCACCGAGGTCGAGCGCCAGCTGGACGTCGACGTGGCCCTGCAGTGGGGGGCGGGCTACGATTCCGTGGTCCGCTCGTTCGTGAACGTGATCGCCACCCCGCACGGCGGCACCCACGTCACCGGCTTCGAGCGGGCCCTGGTCCGGACGCTGAACGACCAGCTCCGGGCGGCCCGGCTGCTGAAGAACGGCGACGAGCCTGTGACCAAGGAGGACACCCAAGAGGGCCTGGTCGCGGTGATCTCGGTCCGGGTGCCCGAGCCGCAGTTCGAGGGGCAGACCAAGGAGGTGCTCGGCACCCCGGCCGCCTCCCGGATCGTGGCGCAGGTGGTGAGCGCGCAGCTCAAGGCCTATCTGGAGAACCCGCCGCGTGGGGCCAAGCAGCAGGCCCGGTCGGTCCTGGACAAGGTGGTGTCGGCGGCCAGGGCGCGCATCGCCGCCCGCGAGCACCGCGACAACCAGCGGCGTAAGTCCGCCCTGGCCAGCTCGTCGCTGCCGGCCAAGCTGGTCGACTGCCGGTCGGCCGATGACCGCAGCGAGCTGTTCATCGTCGAGGGAGACTCCGCGCTCGGCACCGCGAAGGTGGCCAGGGACTCCGAATTCCAGGCGCTGCTGCCGATCCGGGGCAAGATCCTCAACGTGCAGAAGGCGTCGCTGGCGGACATGCTCAAGAACGCCGAGTGCGCCGCGATCATCCAGGTGATAGGGGCCGGCTCGGGCAGTTCGTTCGACCTGGACTCGGCCAGGTACCAGCGGATCATCTTCATGGCGGACGCCGACGTGGACGGCGCGCACATCCGCACCCTGCTGCTCACGCTGTTCCACAAGTACCTGCGGCCGATGCTGGACGCGGGCCGGGTCTTCGCCGCGGTGCCGCCGCTGCACCGGGTCGCGCTGAAGAACGTCCGTAAGGGCCAGTCTAAGTACCGGTACTGCTATTCGGACGCCGAGCTGCACCGCACTCTGCTCGAGCTCGAGCGTCGCGGTCAGCGCTGGGAAGAGCCGGTACAGCGGTACAAGGGCCTGGGGGAGATGGACGCCTCCCAGCTGGCCGAGACGACCATGGATCCCAGGCACCGCACCCTGCGCCGGATCAGGATCGAGGACGCCAGCGCGGCCGCGGACATGTTCGCCCTGCTGATGGGGTCCGAGGTCGGCCCCCGCCGGGACTTCATCGTCGGCGGGGCCGCCGAGCTCGACCCCTCCCGCATCGACATCTGACCGAGCGGAACGCGCTAGCCAAGCAGCGACATGACCTGGACCGGATAGCGAGCCGCGATCCGGTCGAAGTCGACGTCCGCGTGCACCAGCGTGGCGTCGCGCCGCCACGCGATCGCCGCGATGAGGCAGTCGGTCACCGAGCGGATGGTCAGGCCCTCGGTGCGCAGCAGCTTGTACAGCGCGGCCCCCTCGGTGTAGTCGCACACCGGGTCGATCGCGCACAGCGGCATCGCGCTGGTGAGCCGCCTCAGCCTGCGGAAGTCCGCGAGGTTACGGGCGCCTGCCAGCAGCTCCATGATCACCGGCTCGGTCACCCCGGCCGCCGGGGAGGGCTGCTCAACTAGCTCCGTGACCTGCAGATCGGCGCGGCTTCCGGTCCGGCGCAGGTACTCAATCCAGGCCGAGCTGTCGACGAGGTACACGCGTCACCACTCGAAGTTCCGGGACTTGCGTATCTCCGCCAGGTCCCCGTCCCAGCCCATGCCGTGCACGCTGTCCAGGAATTCCTGGGTGAGCGGCGTCCCGGCCACCTGGCGCAGAGCGAGATCTACCGCGTCCTTCTTGGTTTTGAGCTCGTACCGCTTCATTACGATGGCGACGAGCTCGTCGTCGATCTCGATGTTGGTCCGTGTCATCGTGCCCATACACCAACCGTACACCAAACAGCCGATCACGCCGCGCTACGCCACCCGCACCGAACCTCCGATGACCGCCAGCGGCCCGGACAGCCCGACCCCGGACCCGTCACGCCGGCCGACCGGATCGGGCAGTGCGACCGGGGCCCCCGACTCGCTGGCGCCCACCGCCGGAGCCGGCCCGGCCCAGGCCATGACCAGCGTGTCCTCACCTCTGAGGAACCGGTGGCAGCGCATGCCGCCGGTGGCCCGGCCCTTGCCCGGGTACTCGTGCATCGGGGTAACCTTCACGCTGCCGGCCGCCGCTCCCGGCAGGGCCCCGGCGCTGCCCGCCACGGTGACGACCACCGCGGGGGAGTACGTACCGGGCGTCCCGGACGGCGTCCCGGCGGCCGCGCCGGCGTCCACGGCGCCGAACCACACCACCGAGGCCCGGGGCGACAGCCGGACCCCGGCCATGCCGCCCGCCGCCCGGCCCTGCGGCCGCACCGAGGACGCGGTGAAATGCAGCAGCTGCGCGTCCGAGGTGATGAAGACCAGCTCGGCTGATTCGCTGTCCAGCTGGACCGCGCCTACCACCCGGTCGCCTTCCTTCAGCGTGATCAGCTCGAACTCGTCCCGGGCCTGCGGGTAGTCCGGCAGCACCCGCTTGACCACGCCCTCCGCGGTCCCCAGCGCCACGCCCGCGCCGGGATTATCGACCGCGCACAGCCCGGCCACGGTTTCCCCGGCCGTCAGCTCGGTGAACTCGGTGGCCGGCATGCCGCCGGCCAGGGAGACCGCCCCGGCGCCGGGCGGCAGCGCCGGCAGCTCGAGCACGTTCAGCTTGACCAGCCGTCCCGCCGACGTCACCACCCCGATGGTGCCCCGCACGGTGGCCCGGACCGCCGCCACCACCGTGTCCTGCGCGGAGCGAGTCAGCTCACCGGGCGGGGGAACCACGGCTCGCTCGGGAAAATGACCAGTCCCGTTCGGCCCTGTCCCGTTCGGCGAGCCCGGGCTGACCGCGGCCCGGGCCATCAGCCCCGTCGCCGACATCAGCACCACGCACGGATCGTCGGCGACCTCGAGCGGGACCGCCGCGGCCCGCGCCTCGCCGCCGCCCTCGAGCAGCACCGTCCGCCGCGGCGTGCCGAACTTCTTCGCCACCTCCGCCAGTTCGTCGCTGACCAGCGCGCGCAGCAGCGCGTCGGACTCCAGGATCTCGGTCAGCGCGGCGATCTCGGCTCGCAGCGTGTCCTGCTCCCGCTCAAGCTCGAGCCGGTCAAAGCGGGTCAGCCGGCGCAGCGGCGTGTCCAGGATGTACTGCGCCTGGATCTCGGACAGCTCGAAGGCCTCGATCAGCCGCTGCTTGGCCGCGGCGGCGTCGTCGCTGGTCCGGATGACACCGATCACTTCGTCGATGTTGAGCAGCGCGATGAGCAGGCCGTCGACCAGGTGCAGGCGCTCGGTCCGCTTGCGCCGCCGGTAGTCGGTCCGCCGCCTGGTCACCTCCAGCCGGTGCGCGACGTAGATCTCGAGCAGTTCCTTCAGGCCGAGCACCCGGGGCTGGCCGTCGACGAGCGCGACGTTGTTGATGCCGAACGTCTCTTCCATCGGCGTCAGCCGGTACAGCTCGGCCAGCACGGCGTCCGGGTTGAAGCCGCTGCGGATCTCGATCACCAGGTGCAGGCCGCGGTGCCGGTCGGTGAGGTCCTTCAGGTCGGCGATGCCGTTCAGCTTCTTGGCCTGGACCAGGTCCTTGATCCGGGCCATCACCTTTTCCGGGCCGATGCTGTACGGGAGCTCGGTGACCACGATGCCGGTGCGCCGGGGGGTGATCTGCTCGATGGTGGTGGTCGCCCGGGTGCGGAAGATGCCGCGGCCGCTCTCGTACGCCTCCCTGATGCCCTCCAAACCGACGATCTTGCCGCCGGTGGGCAGGTCGGGCCCAGGGACGAAGCGCATCAGGGCGTTCAGCGAGGCGTCCGGGTTCTTGATCAGGTGCCGGGCGGCGGCGATCACCTCGCCCAGGTTGTGCGGGGCCATGTTGGTGGCCATCCCGACCGCGATGCCGGCCGCCCCGTTCACCAGCAGGTTGGGGAGCCCCGCGGGCAGCACCTCGGGCTGGGTCTCGCTGCCGTCGTAGTTCGGGATGAACTCGACGGTGTCCTCGTCGATCGAGGCGACCATCTCCATCGCGGCCGCGGTCAGCCGGGCCTCGGTGTACCGCATGGCCGCGGGCGCGTCGTCGCCGCCCATGCTGCCGAAGTTGCCGTGCCCGTCGACCAGCGGCAGCCGCATCGCCCACGGCTGGGCCATCCGGGCCAGCGCGTCGTAGATGGCCGAGTCCCCGTGCGGGTGCAGCCGGCCCATCACCTCGCCGACGACCCGGGCGCACTTGACGTGGGCGCGGTCCGGGCGCAGGCCCATCTCGTTCATCTGGTACAGGATCCGGCGCTGCACCGGCTTCAGGCCGTCCCGCGCGTCCGGGAGTGCGCGCTGGTAGATGACGCTGTAGGCGTACTCGAGGAAGCTGCCGCGCATTTCCTCCGCGACGTCGATGTCCACGATGTTTTCTTCGAAGTCTTCGGGGGGCGCGGTGGTACCGCCTCGTCGTGCTGCCATACCGAACATTCTGCCGTGTCCGCCGGGGCTGCCGGGCCAGGCACGCCCGACTTCAGGTCGCCGAAAAGCCGCCGTCTACGTACAGCGTCTGACCGGTCACGTAGTCGCTGGCCCGCGAGGCCAGGAACACCGCCACCCCGGCGAAGTCGGCGGGCTGCCCGTTGCGCCCCACCATGGTCCGTGCTTCCATCGCGGCCATCCGCTCCGGGTCGGCGGCCACGGCCGCGTTGAGCCGGGTCGGGACGAACCCCGGGCACACCGAGTTGCAGCACACCCCGGACCGCGCCCAGGCCTCGGACTGCGACCGGGTCAGCGCGGCCAGGCCGCCCTTGGACGCCCCGTACCCGCCGCTTTGCCCGAACGCCCGCTGGGCCTGCTGCGAGGTCACGTTGACGATCCGGCCCCAGCCCCGCGCGGCCATCTGCGGCCCGAACCGCTGCCCGAGCAGGAACGGCGCGGTCAGGTTGACCGCCATGGTCAGGTCCCAGTCCGCCACGGCGAGCGCGCCCAGCGGCGGCCGCAGGTTGATCCCGGCGCAGTTGACCAGGATGTCCGGCGGTCCGAACGCCCCGGCCGCTTCGTCCGCGGCCCGCTCCACCTGCGCACGATCCGCCAGTTCCGCGCTGATCCAGGCGGCCTGCCCGCCCGCGTCCCGCAGTCCCGCCGCCGCTTCCTCCAGCCGCTGCTCATCCCGCGCGACCAGCACCACCTGCGCCCCGGCCCCGGCCAGCGCCGTAGCTATCCCCGCTCCGATGCCCGAACTCCCGCCGGTGACCACGGCCACCCGGCCGGCGAGCGAGAAAAGACCCTCCAGGAAGCTCACCCAGCGCCCCTTACAACACCGGCCGGGCGCCGATGAGGTTGAGCGCGTGCGCGGCCAGCCGGCAGCCGCCGGCCAGCGCCTCGCCCGGCGGCTTCTTGTCCAGCCAGGCGGGCAGGAAGCCGGCGATGAACGCGTCGCCGGCCCCGGTGCCGTCGATGACCCGGTCGACCGGCGGCGCGGGCACCCGTACCGGCGGCCGGCCGTTGGCGTAGAACAGCGCGCCCTCGGCGCCGAGCTTGACGGCGACGTGCGGGTACCAGGCGGTCAGCACCCGGGCCGCCTGCTCCGGGTCATCCCGCCCGGTGAGCACGGTGGCCTGGGCGGCGTTGACGAATAGCAGCACGGCCCCGGCGGAAAGCTCGAGGAAGGGCTCGGCCCCGGCGCGCTCGAGCGGCGCCGCGGACGCCCCGTCCACCGACGCCGTCATGTTGGTCCGCCGGGCGTAGTCGATCGCGGCCAGGCCCGCCGCCCGGGCGCCCTCCGACAGCAGCGTGTACCCGGAAACGTGCAGGTGGGCGCCGGGCACGAACAGGTCGTGCGGCAGGTCGTCGGGGGACAGGGCGGCGTTCGCGCCGGGGTCGGAGAGCATCGTCCGCTCGCCCTTGTGGGTGACCATCACCACGCAGGTGCCGGTGGGCCGCTCCGGGTCCATCACCAGCCGGGCGTCGACGCCGTAACCCATGAGCTCCATGTCGCGGTTGCGCCCGGCGATGTCCGCGCCGCGCCGTCCCACGAACGCCACGTCGCCCCCGTCGGCGGCCATCCAGGCCGCGATGTTGGCTCCGGAGCCGCCGCCGTGCATGGTCACGTTCGCAGGGGTGTCGCTGCCCCGGGCAAGCGGCAACGTCGCGTGGGCGACCGCGTCCGTCATCAGGTCGCCTATGACTACCACGCGCGCCATAGTCGTCATCACCTCATCGCTGTCTGGCCCGAGGGGCGCGACCCCCGGAACCCCCCGCAGGATAAGTTGCCGGCGGCGGACCCACAGGCTTCCTACGGTAGCGGCCGGCAGGCTTGGCTGGCCAGCCGGGAAAGCAGACATCGCTGCGGGATGGCCGCGTAACACGCGATAACAGCAGGATTGTCATCGTACTGTTACCTTATGACTACCCTGATGACCGCCGTCACCAGGTGCCAAGCGGCACCACGCGCCCGGCGATGACCAGCTCAGTCTCCTCCGATTCCGCGGCCAGGGCCTGGTTCAGCCGTCCCAGTTCGTCCCGGAACAGCCGCCCGGCGGAGGTGGCCGGCACCACCCCCATCCCCGTCTCGTCGCTGACCGCGACCACGTAGGCCTCGGTCTGCCGCCACGCCGCGATGACCTCCGCGAGCCTATCGGCCACCTTCCCGCCCGCCCCGCCAGCCCCGCCCCACGCGTCGCACTCGTCAAGCACCGCCGCCAGCCAGGTGCCGATCCCGTCGATGAGGACCGCCCCGCGCGCGGACCCGAGCACCCCGGCCAGGTCGGTGGTCTCCGCCGTCCGCCACCACCCGGGCCGCCGCGCCCGGTGCGCCGCCACCCGCGCCGCCCAGTCCGGGTCGCCCGTCGCGTCGGGCCTGGACCCGGTGGCCACGTAGGTCACATCCGGCTCCCCGGCCAGCCGCAGCTCTGCTCGTTCCGATTTCCCCGAACGTGCCCCGCCTATCACCAGCACCCGCCACGGTGCCCGCCGGACGCCTGCGTCCCAGTCTTTCAACCCATGGGCCGAACGGTCCGTGGTGATCGCGTCCCCGTCACCCGGCACGCCCACCCGCCAGAACCGGCCGCGCCGCTCGAGTTCCCCCGCGGTCGGCACCCGGTGATCGGCGAACGCCACCACCGTGATCGTGTCCGCCCTGACCAGCCCCCGTGCCCGCAGCCGCCCCAGCTGAGCCGGGTCGCCCAGCATGTCGAGGAACGCGACGTCATAAGGAGCCGCCCACTCCGGCGGATCCGCCCCCGCCCCCGCGGGATAAAACAGCCGTTCCCCGCCGGCCGACGTAGCGTCCCATCCTCCCCCGATGGCCTCCACCCGATAGCCGCCCCCAAGTCCCTCCGCCCCATCGCCCCCCAGCCGCAACACCTCATCCACGACTATGCTCGACCGCTTTCGTATATTCCCGTCAGCCAGGCAACGCAAGCAAGAGGCGCACCGGCAGCCCGGCTGCGGCCAGCCGGATCTCCCGCCCGAACCCTCGACCAGGACGTGCATCAGCCGAGAAAGGAGAGCCGGACCTGGCGGTCCGGATTGTCCACGTTGAGGTCGACCAGGGCAATGGACTGCCACGTGCCGAGGGCGAGGCGGCCGCCGATCACCGGGATGGTCGCGTACGGCGGCACGAAGGCCGGCATGACGTGCGACCGGCCGTGCCCGCGGGCTCCGTGTGCGTGCCGCCATCGGTCGTCGGCGGGCAGCAGTTCCGCGAGGGCGGCCAGGAGGTCATCGTCGCTGCGCGCGCCGAGTTCGATCACCGCTATTCCCGCCGTGGCGTGCGGCACGAAGACGTGCAGCAGCCCGTCGTCCCCGTCCGCCGCCGTGCTCACGAATTCCGCGCAGTCGCGGGTGATATCCCTGATCGTCTCCCGGTTTCCTGTGCGGACTCCGATGATCTGCGTCTTCATGTCCCGGATCATAGAGTGCACTCAGGTAATGCGGGGACCAGGCGATACGGCGGGAGGCCGGGGCATGGCGGAGGCTGGCGGCGAGATAGGCCGGGGCGTGACAGACGGGGCCCAGGCGAACGGGGCCCAGGCGAACGGGGCCCAGGCGAACGGGGCCCAGCTGCGGCTGGCCAGGCAGGCCCGCGGCCTGTCCCAGCAGCAGCTCGCGGGGGTAGCCGGCGTCACGAGGCAGGCGGTGTCCGCCGTCGAGTCCGGGCATTCTGATCCTTCGCTGCGAGTCGCCCTGGCCGTGGCCCGTGCGCTCGGCATGACGGTGGAGGAGCTGTTCGGCCCGGGTGATCCCGCCGATCCGGTGCTGGCCAGGCCGGTGGCGCCCGCTAGCGGCGAGGGTTCCCGGGTCGTGCTCGCGACCGTCGGCGACACCTTTGTCGCGCTGCCACTGCACACGGACACCGCCGCCCGGGTTGGTTTCGGCGCGGCGGGCGGCCTGGTCGTCGGCGCGGCCTTGGACGGCAAGCCCACGATCGAGGTGCGGCCTATCGGCCCGCCGCGGCCCACCCTGGTGGTGGCGGGCTGCGATCCGGCGCTGCCGCTGCTGGAGACGCCGCTGGCCCTGCTCGACCCGCCGGTGGCGTTCGCGTGGTGGCCGTGCGGAAGCGGCGAAGCGTTGCGGCTGGCGGCCGCCGGGCTGGGGCACGCCGCGGG
>OCZT010000241.1_pt1 | contig 52771 bp, 54 predicted proteins | sample 1539031 | NCBI WGS metagenome assembly OCZT01 (sample SAMEA3539308, study PRJEB22396) | soil metagenome | biome: tundra; feature: field; material: soil | place: USA | collected 2010-05 | depth 0.15 m
CTAACCTGGCCCTCACCTATTCAACAATCCTCTTCCTTATATATGTCGCGGCCAACATTCAAGCCTTTCTCTCACACACAAGTAAACACATTAACGGTAAAGATCTCGGCCTCGCAATACTTGCGCCAATATTCTTTTACTTAAACAACAGCAATATCGTTACCACACATTTTGAAAGTGGCACGAAACTTTTCGTTTTTTTCCTCGCTTGTTTTTATATTCTCCTTTCGCTTCTTGTCCGCACCTTGTGGAGTCAGCTTCCAATGGCAAAACGAACATCGAATATCCTCTTTGTTATTGCAATACCGTTTCTCGCAATAGCTACCGCGCTTCATTTTGACGGACAATGGATATCGGTCATGTGGCTTGTCGAAGCAGCTGTTGTCATCGGTCTCGGCACCCAGACAAAAACGTCAGTCATGAGATACTTCGGTCTTGCATTGTATGGACTTTCAATCATGCGCTCGTTTATCTTCGATTTTGGACTGCCTCTCCACGCCGACTTTATCTTCAACACTAGAATGCTTTTGGTTGTTGTTATTATCCTCGTATCTGCAGGTCTTTGGTACGTGTACAAAATGGTTCTTCCTTCGAAAATAACGCCGGAAGAAAACGAAAAAGATGAGATCGTGCAAAGCAACATGAGCATTGCTGACGAAGTCTCTTTTGGAAAAGGTATTGGCCTTTCTGTAGCGTATGGCTCGTTTATCATTTGGCTAGTGTGCGAATTTGTCCAATTTAACCACACCGCATACATAACAGTTGTCTTTGCCTTGATCGCACTTGTTGGAGTTGCCCTCTCCTCTGCGATAAAAGAAAACATTCCACGCTATATGGCATATGCAGTACTTGCTATTACGTATGGTGATATGTTTTTCCGATACATCTTGAATATTCTCGGTGATGAAATACCTTCGCCGATTACAAATATGCGCGTCGTAAGCACTATCACTATTCTCATCGTCTCAGCACTCGTGGTCCATCTTGCTGGAAAAGAAAGTCCCGAGGAAAAAAAGACCTTAAGCCCACTTTTGTTCAGCTTCTCAAATGCACTGTTCTTTGTCGTCCTCTCCCAAGAAGTTCTCTTTTACTTCAATGTCAACACGCAGTCGCTTGGCCTTACACGAACATCCCTCTCCCTCGCATGGCTCGTATACGCGGTCGTCATGCTTGGTGTCGGTATCCTCAAACAATATGCGCCAGCGCGAATCGTGGCTATTATCCTCTTCGCAATTACTATTTTGAAGGTATTCCTTTACGACACGGCAAACCTAAGCGATATATACCGTTTCATTTCATTCATCAGTCTTGGTATTATTTTGCTCCTTGTGGGCTTCGTCTACTACCGATTCAAGGACCGCATTATTGAGTTCATGCAAGCGAAATAAACCGCTGGTTAATTTAATATAGATTTGCTATAGTGAATTTCGTGCCGAACTTCTGGTCGAAAATTTCTTCAGGCTTCGCCTAAAGAAATCTTTCGATCCGAATTTCGCAAAACCGAAATTCGCGCGGTTAGCTCAGTTGGTAGAGCATCCCCTTGACGTGGGGAGGGTCACAGGTTCGAATCCTGTATCGCGCACATGATCACTCTCGCTATTGAAACGAGCTGCGACGAGACGGCTGTTTGCCTTCTTGAAACACGACAGCATGCCACCGGCACCGAATACAAAATACTTGGAAACCTGATTCTTTCGCAGGTGGCTTTGCATGCACAATACGGCGGCGTCTTCCCCATCATGGCAAAACGCGAACATGCCGCACATCTCGTCCAGCTTATCGAAAAACTTTTAAAAGACGCTGGGGTTACCTTTACTGAAATCAACAAGAAAACAGAAAAAGTGACCGCACTTTTACAAGAAAAAGAAGCTGACCTTCTTGGGCACCTTTTACATTCTTCTCTTGTAAACGAAAAGCCTAGTATAGACCGTATCGCCGTCACAAAAGGTCCCGGACTTGAGCCTGCCCTCTGGGTTGGCATCAACTGTGCACATGCCTTGCATATTCTTTGGGATATACCGATTGTCGCGGTAAACCATATGGAAGGTCACATACTTGGCTCGCTACTACCTTCAAGCGAAAAACGTGACGCTTTTCATATCCTTCGCCCGGCGACATTTCCCGCTCTTGCCTTGCTTATTTCCGGGGGGCATACCGAACTCGCGCTTGTGAAAACGATTGGAGATTACAATATCATCGGCAAAACAAAAGACGACGCTGTTGGTGAAGCCTTCGATAAAGTTGCGCGTATGCTTGGACTGCCATACCCGGGTGGACCACAGATAAGCGTGCTTGCTGAAAAAGCAGAAAAAAAATCAGACGAAAAATCGGGCGAGACGCCAAAAATATCTTTGCCTCGCCCAATGCTCCATTCAAAAGACCTCGACTTTTCATTTTCAGGACTCAAAACATCAGTACTCTATCTCATACGAGAGCTTGGCGGTATTGAAAAAATAGACGATGCTACAAAAAGCGCTATTGCAAAAGAGTTTCAAAATGCTGTCACCGACGTCCTTATCACAAAAACAAAAAAAGCTTTCGATACTCAGGATGTAAATACACTTATATTAGGCGGTGGGGTTGTCGCCAACACTCAGATCAAAAAAGCTTTCGAGGCTCTCGCGGAAGAATATGACATCCCCCTCTACATGCCACCAGAAGGGGTCTCTGGTGACAATGCCCTTATGATAGCGCTTGCAGGGTCACTATCAGGCACTCCGATAACCGATCTCGGAAACCTCACCGCAAAAGGCAACCTCTCGCTATGATATACTATTGACATGCCTATTGACGCGCTTTCGTCGTTCACCACAAACCAAATTATTTACGGCCTTCTCGCCGGAATGCTTCCTCCCCTTCTCTGGCTTTGGTTTTGGATGAAAGAAAACAATCTCCACCCCGAGCCTCGAAAAATCCTCCTCGGTTGTTTTTTGGTCGGTATGTGCGGAGTGATCCTTGCGGCTCCACTCCAGTATATGGTTGCGCATTTTTTTCATCTCAACAATACCTATCAATACATCATCTGGGCTGCAATAGAAGAAATTATTAAATTCGGGGCCGCTTTTTTGGTTGCGTTCCGACTCAAGGTGTTTACTGAGCCGATTGACGGTATGATATTTATGATAACCTCTGCCCTTGGCTTTGCTGCCCTTGAAAACACGCTTTTCATGCTCGGCATCATAAATACAAGCGATATTACCTCTTCCATTATAAATGGGAATTGGCGCTTCCTTGGAGCGGTACTTCTCCATAGCGTCGTTTCTGCCGTTGTGGGCTTTATGATTGCACTTTCCTTTTATCGCGGAAAATTCGTCAAATTCATATCAGTAATCATTGGCCTGTGCATAGCTACCGCATTGCATGCATCCTTTAATTTAACTATAATTAGTGCTGTCACAAAGATCGACAAGCTTCGAGCACTTGGACTGGTCTGGGTAAGCGTCATTTTTCTCATCATTCTCTTTCAGGAAATAAAAGCATTCGAGATTCGGGGGGATGCGGAGCATAAGCATATACGTTCATAATAAAAAAATAAAATCATGGCAAAAGAAAAAAGATCATTTTTTGAGAGACTCACTGGTTCGGTAAAAATCGACGATGAAGCACGCGAACTTCCTATCTCAAAGGAAGACGATTCTGACGATGAAGAAGCTTGGGTAGACGAGGAGAGCAAAGATGCCGAGCTGACTGTCGATGTGCACCAGACCGCAGATATGATTCTCGTCAAGGCAATGATCGCCGGCGTTCGACCCGAAGATCTCGATATTTCAATAACCCGCGATACTATCACCATAAAAGGAAGCCGTGAAGAAGAACGCTCGATTCGCGAAGAGGATTATTTTGTCCGCGAACTATATTGGGGTTCATTTTCTCGAACCATCACCCTTCCCGAAGAAATCGACGTTGACGAAGCAGAAGCTGTTGAACAACATGGTCTTCTTATTCTCAAATTACCTAAATTTGATAAGGGTCGCCAAGCAAAGTTGAAGGTAAAGACTATATAATTAGACCCGATAAATCCGAGGGAAAGTCCCCCCCCAAAAAAAAGGGAGGGGTAAGGTTACCTCAAAAGGGGCGTATATCAGAAAATCGTACAGTTGACGTAGCTTATCTTGTCAGCCAACTGTACGATTTTCTGATACCCTGTCTTTTCTTAATATGCGCTCATACCCCTTCTGCTGTCTTTGACAACAAAAAAGTCCGGTAAAAACCTGCTTCGTCTTGTAGGTGCCAAGAACCAGATTCGAACTGGTGACCCTTCCCTCTTCAGGGGAATGCTCTACCAACTGAGCTATCTTGGCAAACGACTATCTTGGTATATTTTATTTATTGAACATGGTGCCGATATTTTTAATCGCGCTCACATCACTTGATGTGGCCGTTAAAAGAGGCAACATTTGATTTACATACGGCTGAATGAAGTAATATGCTCCGAACGAGAGGAATAGGATGAGTGCCCAATATACGATACGGAACACAAGCGAGAGCACCGACGAGCGGTGCAGCTTTTTCAAAAGCCTATTATTCTCTTCGCCGAGCTCTACCGCTCGTTGCAAAAGGTCCTTTTCTTCCGGAGTCATACGGGGACAGTGTAGCAGAATAGCGTTAAAAAATAAAGGGTTCTGTAGAAATTAGCACGCTAAATATGATATACTTATCAGGTCACATTAAAAAAATTAAATGAAAAAACAATCAATTATTTCGAGTGTCGTTCTCACAGTTGTCGTGATCGCAGCCTCATTTTTTCTCTGGAATAAGATTACTACGAGCACTATTGCTCTTAATGGAGGAGAAAATGTGGCAGCAGTGGCAACACAGATAACAAATGCTGGTTCGGGTACAGCTACCGCTGATCCAACAGCGGGTGGTATGTTTTCACCTACATTAGGTATGATATGCGGAGATACGGGTATAATTAATTTGCCTGATAATGCTACCTGTAAAAAGAATAGGCAAGAAGTTTTAGCTGCGTGGAATTCACTTTGGTCACCAAATTTAACTACTGAAGAAGCAAATGGCAGTATTCGTTTTGGTAGTATACCTAGAACAGAAGGTCCTTCTAGAAACAGTAGTAGTAATTTCTTTGGTACGCGTTCCTATGCATTTCTAGTTCCCGGTGTTATGCCACCAGCTAAAGTACTTAACGCTAGTACTACTGCTCCTCATTCAGGTAAAGTTTATACTACAAGTGCCTATAGGTATCCACGGTCTAGTATGAATGCTTACTCTGTACCATCAAAACTTTGTAAAAATTTTGTACTACCTGTCTATCCTCAAGCTGAAACAGTGGCATCGAGTACTCAATTTACATATATATCAACATCAACTCAATTTGTAATGGGTGATGGATCTGATCTATCTTACCCATATGGGTTCAATCTTGCACTTGGATATGATGGAGATGGTAATATAATGGCCAATACGTACTCTGCCAGTGGTATAAGTTATAAAGGATGGACTAATGGAATGACTCCCCCTATCTACGGTTATTGTCTTGATGCTGGATATGTATCAAATTATCCAAATTATGTTACGAAAATTAAAACACTTGCGGATAAATATATTCTTGTAGTCTCATCTATGTCCGTGCCTCATTATTCTAATGCTAATACTGATTTACTCGATTCCTTTTTTCCATTCGGAGGAAAACCTAAACTTGTATTTTCTAATCTTACGGGTAAATCTAGTTTTGGTAATGTATCAACTCCAATAACGGCAAAACCTACTCTTATAAGAATTAATGCATACGGACAACCTTTATAAGGCGATCACTAGCAAGTTCTTCTGTAAAAGAAAATTAATAAAAATAAAATGAAAAAAGAATCAATCATCGCAAGCATCGTTCTCACCGTCGTCGTGATCGCAGTCTCAATATTTCTTTGGAGTAAGATTACTACAACCTCGGTTGCAATGATTTCTGGTGAGGAGAATGTGGCTGCGGTAGCAAGAACACAAATAACAAGTGTCGGATCAGGAGTAGCTCCTGACGCTACACAGGGTGGTATGTATTCAAATGTAACCGGTGGTTCATGTGGCAATCAGAGTACTGCAGTAACGGGCGCAATGACTCCAGCTTGTATACAACATCAGCAAGAAGCTGTGGCCGCATGGAATTCATTTTATTCAGCAAATCTATCCCCAGCTGAAGCAAATGGGACGGTTGTGATAGATGCCAGACTGGTGGCTGAAGGTACTACTGTTCGTTCAAAGCCAACTCTACCTGCCTATCATTATCCATTACTTAACAGTCATAACCCCCCAGCATTTATATGTAAGAAGCCTATGATCTATACCGCTTCAGAAGATATTGCTAATGGTGGCATTGCTCCGACATATGTATCAACATCGACTCAATACATATATGGTGCAAGTAGTGATATTGGTTATGGTATTTCGAATGCACTTGGATATGATGCAGCTGGTAATGTGCTTGCTAACATGACATCTGCTGCTGGATTTAATTATAAAGGCTGGCAAAATAGTTTTTATCCATCATCATATGGATATTGTCTTGATGCAGGATATGTTTCAAATTATCCAAATTATGTTACAAAAATGACGGCATTTATTAAGGCGCATAACTTAGCGATAAATCTTGATTCTACATTTTTTCCATTCGGTGGAGTTCCTCTTATTGTGCCTCATCTAGGTTCCGGTGTAATACAACTTTCAGGTTCATCTACACCAATAACTGCAAAGCCTACTGCTATTCCATACGGTAAGGTGAATTCTGGAACAAGTAATACTACGTCTACAACAAGATCAGCAGGAACGAATACCTCAACAGCTGGGCATTAATTATTATTAAATTATATAAATTAAATGAAAAAAGAATCAATTATCGCAAGCATCGTTCTCACCATCGTTGTGATCGCAGCTTCAGTCTTTCTTTGGAGTAAGATTACTACAAGTACTGTTGCTTTGACTTCTGGTGATGAAAATGTGGCTGCGGTGGCAGCGGCAAATACTACGACTAGAACATATACAACAGGAACAAATGATAGCCTAATTCCTGGATGTGTTGGCTCAGTATACCAGTGTCATGATCCTAAGATGAACTCAATTGGAAAACAAATAACAGCAATATCTAACAGTTTCTTTTCACCCAATTTAAAACCTTATGAAGCTGACGGCACTACTTTTGTTGGTTTAACAGCATCGACGCTGATATCATTTTTTTCTGATGTACCTAGTACTGCTTTAAGTGGTGTATCGGAAATATGTAAAAAGCCAGTTACTTTAAGGGATGCACAATGGATGATTACAACTTTTGCTGCTTTAGGAAAGGATGTATCTTCAATCATATCGACATCAACACAATATGTATTTACTATGGGAGGCATGAACACGGGTATACATGATACCTTTTATCCTTTAACTGGATACTATAATGGCTATCTACCTGAGCCTATGTTCAATCTTAGTTTTTATGGATATTGTCTTGATGCAGGATATGTCTCAAATTATCCAAATTATGTTCAAAAAGTAAGTGATTTCTTATTTACGCATAAGGATGCTGTTGCCGTACAGACAATTATTGCTGAGCATAATAGAGGTTTGTCTGTTAACTTCGCTAAGGATGGAACTCTCTATCCTTTTGGTGGAACACCAGCGTTTCCACTTACCACAGCAGCTTCAAGTCCTTTATGTCCCATCAAAGTACTTCCTTATTCATGTTCGGCGAATTCAGGTACTGGTACTGGTGGTGTGATAACTCCAATAAATACCGCTTCAACCTCTATTTCTTCATACTCTGTCAGTGTCAACTACGACAAATTCACCGCAGAAGCAGCTCAATACGGCTACACATCAGTATTCAGTAGCACAGGTACGAAGACAGTCTCTATTGCAGTCATCAAATTCCCAAATGGTTCATCTCTAACGGGCGCCCAAGCAATTTCTCAACTTTCAGCTATGGGATATCGCCCAGCAACAATTAGTGAACTTGCTGGACTCAAGGCTGCACAATCATCTGTAGCTAATACAAATATGGTTGCCCTCGGCACAAATCTTGGTGGTACAAATGGGTATTCTACAGGTCAAGGTTCAGGGACTTCTGGTATGGGTCACTCTGCTGGTCCATTCAATACAAGTCTATTCAAGTTTGCGGCAGTGAGTAATCAGTAAATAATTATTATTAAAATTTATGAATAGTATAAAAAAGAATCAATTATCGCAAGTGTTGTCCTTACCATCGTCGTGATCGCAGTTTCAGTTTTTCTGTGGAGTAAAATTACCACAAGTGATATCGCCATCATTTCAGGTGATGAAAATCTGGCTGCGGCAGCTACAGCTACAAGAGCACCAGTACCTACAACACGAGCTGGTGGATCGTCTACAACTGTTCAACCTGTCATATCGGATACTGGTCCGGGTGATACATGGGAGCATTATCACAATTTAACAACACACATATCTGCTCAACAAGCCGCTTATTTTCACACCACTTCAGACGCATACCCTCAGGACAAAGCAATAAACTTGGCACAAGGAGGCGAAATATATTCTGTGGCGGAGAGAGTCGGTATGGTGCCAGGTCCAAATGGCTGTAGTGATTTGTTAACACATGTAACTAACTATGTTACCGTTGTTCTACATGTCGGTGTTGTGTCGTATTCAGCTCCAGCAAGTGAAAGGGTAAAATCTATTTCCTCAGCGATCAGTTGTATAGAATCGAGAGTAAAGGCTAGTTCAAATAGTACTGGACCAAGCCGTTATTCTACTATGTTGATACAAGCAAAGGCCCTCGGTCTTTGGGAAAATAACACTATATTGTTTGGAGATTATTTTGCAAAAGGCCCTGGCGGGGTAACTAATGCTACTGATTGGGCGCAAGCATTTACTTCATTAAATACATTTATTAATACCAATCAATTTTTGAACGATCCAAGATCTTCAGTGTTGATGAATGTTAATAAGGAAGTACTCGCACGAGTCTATCAACTTATGAATGATTCGAGTGTTTCTAATAGATATGCACAATTTGGTTCTTGTACAAATCTAGTTTCATTGCCTGCAGCATATGCTATAGCGAACACACTACAGTTAAGTGCTGATCAGAAAGCAAAATTCATAAGTCCAAATAATCTATATATGCAGAAGTATTTAGGTCTTGGGGGTAAGACTGATCCACGAGTTGACCTCTGTCTTGATCCTGGATTCGTATCAAATGTACCAACAACTGGATTGAATATCGGTATAGGAACCGCAATGATGACTCCTAGTCAGATTGTAAATGTATCTACATCTACAATTCCAACATATTCAACATATAACATACGATAAAAGTTATAAATAGAAGTATAAATTAAAAAAACCCGCAACTCCGAAGAGATGCAGGCTTGGTGATTTGATCAGAAGAGAAACTCTAGCTCCACGATGTTTCCCTCTTTTCGCAGACAGACGGTATTGCCGTCTTTCTGTTTTTCAAGCAGGATTCGCAGAATTTTGAGCGACTTCCGGACCGCTTCCGTGTTTGCGCGGATATCGGATAATTCCTTGATCCGATCGAGATCGGCCAAGTTCTGTTCCGACAAATGAACTACACCGAGAGAGAACGCAAAGCCTCGCTGAACGATCAGTTCGGCAGGGATCTGACACCCGAGTGCCTTTGACAGTCTTTCGACCATCCGACTTCCGAGACGATATGTGCCACGTTCGATACCTGATATTACGACAATCGATATTTTAGCCTTCTGAGCGAATTGCCTCTGATTGAGTTTCAATTCCTGCCGCTTTTCGGTTAGAAACTTCCCCAATCCGGTTTCTCGTTCAATGTGACTGTTTTCCCGAGCACATGGCGCCGGAATCATCTCCGCCGGTATCTCGCAACTAAAGATCTGCGAAAACTTTTTGAGCAGATTCGTGCTTGGCCTAAAACTTCCCGTTTCAATGCCGGAAACAAGACTGGCAGCGACTTCGGTACGCTCGCCGACTTCTCGTTGGGTCAGATGAAGTTCCAAGCGCTTTGCGGCCAGAAATCCGCCTAAACCATCGGAATTGTTCGGATGTTTCAGTCTCCTTTTAGGTCTGACGGCTTCTAATTCGGCGACATCGAGCTTTAGAATATCCGAGAGCTTAACGATTATGTCGTCATTGGTGCTCAAACGGCACTGCCCGAATTCAATCTGGCTGACGAATTGTCGACTGACGTCGAGTTTTCCGGCCAGACCTTTGAGGCTTAGTCCGAGTTCCTTTCGGCGAGAACGAATGAGTTGTCCCATCTCGCTCTTGGTCTGTTTGTGCGTGATTCCTACGAATCGTGAAATCACCGAAGGATCCAGTTCCAACGCGGTTGCCAATGGCTTCAGGGTGTCGTAGCGAACCGACGGACTTTTGCGTATTTCCAGCAACCTTGCTCGCTTCGGGTCAATCTTCAACCTTTTTGCAAAAGCTTCGATTGTAAGACCCAGCTCTTCACGTCTGGCGCGGATAAACTTGCCCATTTCCGTTGTCGGTTGAGCAACGCGCTTGATCGGCATCCGCTTGCGGAGTTCCTCTACGTCACACTGGAGGGCTTTTGCAAGCCGTACCAATTGCTCATCATTGAGAAACTTACATGTGCCGACCTCAAGTCGGCTGACAAACTCTTGTGCAAATCCGCACTTATCTGCCAGCGGAACCTGTCTGAGATCGAGTTCTATTCTGCGAGTTCTGATGTAATTCCCGAGTTCGGTTTTGCTCGGCGTCATGCCGACGCCGGCAGGTTGTTTCTTTTTCATACCCTGCCCCCTGTTCTCGTGATGTCGTTTTTGGACCATATGACCTGCTCCTTGCCAGAGCTAACTGGCTGTTTCAATGACCTTGCGGCAACGCGCCACTACTCCGGGAGTCAGTCTTTCAGACTTACGGAATCTAGTGCGAAAATATCATAAAATTAGTGTGCTGTCAATATCTTTTTGGTCGTGTGCCCCCACCAGGAATCGAACCTGGATTTTCTCCTTAGGACGGAATTGTTCTATCCATTGAACTACAGGGGCTTAGCGATTATATCTCGGCGGATTTAACTCTATCACAGAAAATGCCCATAAACCAAAAATCCCCCTTATTCTAGAGGATTTTTGCACGAAACCATCTTGAGAGCTTCTGACTATTTAATACCCAACGCGGTAGCGAGTGTGTCTTTATCAAAACCAACCATAGCCTGGCCGTCGACAACGATGACCGGTACGCCCATCTGCCCCGTCTTATCTATCATTTCCTTGCGCTTAGCAAGATCAGTAGCGACGTTGTACTCAGTGTACGTCACGTTATTTTTCTTCATAAAATCCTTTGCCATATTACAATATGTGCAGGTTGGTGTTGAGTAGATTGAAACGTTTTTCATGTGTGCGATTGTTTAATTTTTTAATGCTAATTTCCTCTTACGTATACCGAAATTGTATCATATCATTGTAACCTACTTCTGCGAAATAAACTTCTTATTCACATAGAAGGTCCCGTACCCGATAGCAATGACGAGAAAGCCGGTAATAATAAGGGCAACTGGCCACCCGATTGAATCGACGAAATATTTTGACGTCAACTTTATGATATGCGCCATAAGGAAAAATCCTGCGAGGAAAAGCATCGACCCGCTCCGTACATAGACGCTTCCATAGAACGCCGCAAATATAAGCGCGATATAAAAAAGATCGAAGGATCCCCCGACAAATATGCCAGCGGCAAGAATTGCAAATGCTCCAAGACCATATAATACATTTTGAATAGACTTCTGCTGGAATGAATCATATTGGTCAGCCACAGAAACAATTGAGCGATACCCATACGCAATGCAAAGGTATGAGACACCAAGAAGCATAGTTGCCCATTTTATGAAATCAGCATCGTAGTAATTTGAACCGAATATTTTGAAGATAAAAGCGTAGTACGCCCACGTGGCAAAAGCCGTGACAATAAGTATGAGAATTTGCTTTTTGCTTATAGCAAAGGCGATCCCATAGATAAAGGCGATTGATAGTGCCGAGACACATTGAACAGATGAGGAGAAATCAACACCCCCCTCATGAAGGAGGACGTATGTACCCATCGGAGCAAGGACTGCTGAAATAATATACATGATTTGAGAAACAACTCTTTGTGATGGTGCCCGAAAAACAAGCCCTGAAACATATGTCGCCACAGAAAGACCGAGAGTAGCCAAAAGTCGCCCACCAAAACCAATATCATTCCAGTGTTGAATAACAAGCACACTCACACCAAGAATGGAGATAATTGCTCCAATCCAATAAAACACGTTTATGAGGTTTTTTGGAGCTGAACTAGGACTAGGGGGAATATTGTTTGCGATCTGAATCAGATCTGCATTTGAAATAACCCCTTTTGTAAGCTGATCCTGTATTAACGAAAGTATCTGTTGTTTTTCCATATAATTATTTTACCCAGCCAATAATACCCATCGAGCCTGATGAATAGTAGTATCCATTTCCCGCATTACTCAAGCCGTTTATCTTCTTTTTGCCGCCGTCTTTTTCAAAGAAATATCCGGCATTATTTCCACTTGAACCAAATATTCCAAAAATACCCTCACTGTTGTACTCATATTTGACGGTATAGCCATCCGGAGAAGATGGCCCTGGGTCAAGATTGTATTTTTGCGCTTCACTAAAGCTTATCTGGTGTGATGAGTCTGTCTTTACGTCATAGAGGTAGAGCGGCGGCATATCGGCTTTGTATTCGACTTTTACACCATTCCTTTGGTCAGGAAAGGCATTGAGTGAGAGCTGTCCGTCATTGACGACAAACGAACTTCTATACCCTTGATAGTAAGAATAGGAGTTTTGGTCGGCGGAAGAATACAGGAAATTAAACTGTGGCTTTATGAAAAACGAAGGTGTAAATACAACAATTGAAATAATCAATATGAATAAAATGGGTAATGCAATCCCCACAAGAAGCGGCAAATTTTTGATTTTCATGGTGATTCTATTTTAGCACAAAAAGGGCTAGTTCATTTTTGTGTCTTATCCAGGTCTTGGCATTAAAAGGCAGAAAGACTTTATTTAGCTATTTTGTTTTCACAACAAAATCTGCAGTTTTTAGATTAGTCGGGGAAAAATTTACTGCATCAACGCGTATATAGTAAGTTCCGTCTTTAACAGCAGCAATCGACCAAGAAGTTGAATCTCCATTATTATTAGAAAAACGTACAGGTAAGGACACATCGAATCTATCAATCAGATTGCCCGTCGCTGAATCATGTAATGATAGGCTTATACTTTTAACCGCGGGTACCCAATGAATTGTAACTGCTTCAGGAACTACTTTTTGCATTTGTCCTGAACTTACTATAGTCCTCGTTATTACGGTCCCGGTCGTAGGAAATGTAAAAGCGATATCAGGTTTGCTTGAGGGTGCCAAGGATAGATCAATATTGATCGAGGTACTATGTGAGCCAACCGTGCAAGCAAACTGTAGATTCTTGGGATAGTCAGGTCCTTCGTATGCAACAATAAATTTCTGCATACCTTTATTTGAGAGAAAACCCTGTTGACCAGCATTTCCATTTAGAACGCAGCTTGTCGCCCATGGAGCATTCCATTCCAATAAATTAGTTGCCCCGTCCACAAGAGTTGGCGCAGCTTTTGTAATATTAACCTTGATATTGTTCAGAGTTAGGCTGATGGGGTACTGAGTATAATCAGCACTTAACGAAACCTTGCTTAATGACAAGTCTTTGAATGGACTCGGTGATGAAGATGGTCTTGTATCCACGAAAATAGTGGGTGTTCCCGATGTTTCATTTGAAATACTTTGGGAAGAATCACTAACGAGTATCTTATTATGGTAGTAGTAAAAACCTCCACCAACCAATAACAACGCAATGATTCCGAGGAGAACTGGGACAATAAAACCTTGGTCTTTATTTTTCATGTTAGCAATATTTTACCATGCAAAACATGACTTGCGAAGAGTAGCAATTATACGCCAGCATCGATCTTGGTGGTGCGGGTTGTGGTACGAAGGTGGAACCGTATTAGCATCATAAGTGGCATTAATCTAGGGTGCTTGACTTTTCGGATACAATCGTATACAATCGGATATACAGCATATATATGAATATATTATGAAAGAAAGATACGAAAAAAGAATACCACTTACTTCCGAAATCCTTGGGAAGATCACCAAAATCGACGAACTCAAGGGACTTTGGCGTGGTGGTTTGAACATCAATCCACAGATACTCAGTCGACTAAAGAAATCCGTCATTATTACCAGTACTGGTGCTTCTACACGTATTGAAGGTGCAAACATGACCGACGAGGATGTCGAGAGATTTCTGAATGCGCTTAAATCCAACCCACCAGAAAATCGTGACGAAGAAGAAGTTGCTGGATATGCCAATCTATTGGGCCGAGTGTTTGATAATTGGAAAAAGTTCAAAATTTCCGAATCCACTATTCTGTCCTTCCATGAAATCCTTCTTCACTATTCAAAAAAGGATGATCTCCATAAAGGCAAGTATAAAACAAAAGAAAATATCGTCGTAGCAGTGAATAGACAAGGTGAGCAAGCGGTGATATTCAAACCAACCGAAGCATGGCTGACGAAGAAAGAAATGGATGACGTTATCTATTGGACGAATGAGGCAATTGCTGAAAAAAAGGTGCACCCCTTGCTTATTGTTGCTAATTTCATATTTGAATTTCTAGCTATTCATCCGTTTTCAGATGGAAACGGACGACTCTCTCGTGCGCTCACCAATCTATTACTTCTCCAAGCTGGCTACGAATATGCCCCCTATGTTTCGTTGGAAGAAATTATCGAAGAAATGAAAGATGACTACTATTTATCTTTGAGACGAACACAAAAAATGCATAAGACAGAACATGAAGACATTACCGAATGGGTCAATTTTCTCTTGGAGATTCTATTGGCACAAGCAAACAAGGCAAAGGAACTCATGGAAAATGATGATCCGACGAAGTTACTTTCTCCGAGACAGACTGAAGTCTATGCCCTTTTTGATGGCAAAGGATCACTTTCCGTAATGGAAATAGGTGCTAGATTGTTACATATTCCGCAAGTAACCATCAAGCAGGCACTTTCTCGTCTCGTTTCGCTGAAATTGATTGAACGAATTGGCCTCGGAAGAAGCACTAGGTATGTGAAACCGCACAGCTCTATTTAGCCATGCCTCAGCATAGGCCTTGGTTGTGCGGGTACCGAGAATCGCCCGTGCCTCTCGCCTCGTCGTCACTCGGCTCGGGCTGGGCACCGCCTCGCGGTTCGCCCTGCTGGGCTCACATCGCTCCGGCGTTCGATTCTCGGTACCTCGATGATGCTCCGCTCGGACTGCATATAGCAGTCCTTGCGGATCATTGTGCGGGTACCGAGAATCGAACTCGGGTCTCAACCTTGGGAAGGTCGCATTCTACCACTAAACCATACCCGCATTTAAATACTCTTTATGTGTATTTTTTAGAAAAATTAAAATCCGAAGAACGAATTGATTCTATTCCAAAAACCGCCTCCCGTCGAGGTTGTAGTGCTAGCAGAAGATTCATCACTTGAGCTCGAATCATCAACAATAACAGCAATTTGTTCACCGTTCTTTACCACCTGGAATTTCCTGCGTATTTCTGCCTCAACACCTTGATTTGTACCGAGAGCAGCAACGGACGCTGAAAGATTCTCCTTCTGAGCAGAAAGCTTATCGAGTTGCGCTTGCGCCTGCGACACATATCCCCTACTCATTTTCTCTTTTTCGTACACATTCCATGTTGCTCTCAAAAAAACGACCGCGAGAAGACATAGTAGAATAAGAGCACTTCTCGAATAGAGAATTTTTCGAATTTTCCGCTTCTGCTGGAATTCGTGCATACAATATAGTATACTACACGCACTAAAATATATACCATGTTCAACCCCAAACATAAAAAATGGATCAACGGAACTATGATCGTCATTGGCATTCTTATTGCCGTATCGATGATTATTCTCTATTTTCCAGCTATTAGCTACAGATAAAATCTTTATGAAGTTTTTGTGATTTTTGCTATTGCAAAATGGTGGGGTTTTTATTTATAATAATTAAATTATTAGATAAATGTTAAAAACACCATGCCAGAAAAAGAACCTCTCTACTTCAAAAAATTCAGAATCCACTTCGACAAAAAACTCGACGCTTCATTTGAAAACTTCGCTGGAATGATGAAACGACAGTTTGATTTTATCGATGAAAAATTTAAAAAGGTCAATACGAGATTTACCTACATTGAAGGCGAAATTAATATGATCAAAGAAACCATGGACACAAAAATGGCTACGAAAGACGATTTGGAAAGAATTCACTCCCATATTGGTAAATTCGAACAACGCCTCCACCCAATTGAAGAAAATATTTATGCTTGAATTGCTGGTGCGGTATACACAGATTTACCGAAAGCGAGGATTGGGTAGAAAATGAAAGGAAGGAAAACAAGGCCGATCGTAAAACCGATTCCCTTTCCAAACACCTTTGCAATGTCTATAAGAACAATAATTCCAACAATAAAGTTTGCAAATGGAATAAACATGAAGATCACCCACCATGTAGGTTTTTTAATCATTTGCAGCATAGCTATCATGTTATAAAAAGGAATTATTGATGCCCAGCCTGGTTGATTTGCTTTTGTATATATTTTCCACATTGAAACAATCATAACCACAACTAAGGCGAAAAAGACAAAAGGAACTATGGCGAGAAAAACCCCAAAAAATCCGAAAAAGTCAGGGCACGCTACCACTTGCCCGTTAATCCTACATGTAGCAGCCAACGTATTCACAGCTGGCGAAAAACTCGAGTATGCATTCCCCAAAAGATACGTGGTTACATCGTTCATAAAAAATAATTAATATGTTAATAAGACATAACAATTGTAACACGGGCATCGGATGTAAATATGATATAATTTTACACAGAAAGGATTCTTTGTTTTATGAAAAAAGTAGAATATTACGTAGGTGTTCTCATGAACTGGTTCTTAATCTTGCTGGTATCAGTTTTTTTAATCGGCCTGTTAGAAACAGCGACCAAAATGTCCGGCGATTTTGAAAAAAATGGCTCAGCGACTATGGCATTCTTGTCTTGTTTGGGAATGTCAATAGATTGCATCATTGCAATTGGCTGTCTACTATGGATCGCTTACAAGCGACCACCGTGCGGTGAGTGGTTAAAAAATATCAACTAACCAGTATCGCGAGATAAACAATCAAAACTTCCCTCCCGGGAAGTTTTTTAATTATCCCAAAAAACAAAGCGAGTAAAAGAAGGAATTGCATGTGCTTTTGAGAAACATCTGCAGTCCGAAGAGGACGAAGCCGAAGAAAATTTCAGTAGAAATTTTCTGTTTTTGAAAAAGCACATGCAATTCCTTTTTTACTCTGACCGCATCATTTTGACGAACACCTCCTGAGGAATATTTACATTTCCACGGCCAAGCTCTTTCATTTTTTTCTTTCCTTCTTTTTGCTTTTCCCAAAGCTTCATTTTTCGAGTTCGATCACCACCATACATGTGTTGGGTAACATTTTTTTGCATGCCGGAAAGAGTTTCGGAAGAAATAATACGGCCAAGAGCCTTGCCTTGAATCTTCAACGTAAACATCTGGCGCGGAAGGATTTTTGCAAGCTTTTCCACAGTAGCCTTTGCTTCTTCTTCGAGACGGCGACGAGAAACAACGCGGGTAAATGCCACCACAGGCTCGTCAGCGACAAGAATGTCCAAGCGAGCAACGTCCGCCTCTCGCATTTCACCAATCTCATATGAAATCGAAGCGAACCCAGAAGAAATACTTTTCATCTCATCAAAAAAATTCCGCATAAGCTCACGTAGAGGCATGATAAGAGAGAGAGATGTACGATTGTCTCCAAAGTTGTCAGTAGAGGTCACTTCCCCTTCATGGTCGAAAACGGCTTGCATGATAATACCGAGGTATTGTGGTGGAGTGATGATTTTCATACTTACGAGTGGTTCAAAAACCCGCTTTACTTCGTGATCATCAGGAAAAAGTGCGGGAGAATATATTGTCACACGCTTACCGTTTACAAGTTCAACTTCATAGGTGATGGACGGAATAGTAACGACGAGATTTAAGCTAAATTCACGGCGAAGACGCTCGGTAATAATCTCAAGGTGGAGCATACCAAGAAATCCGCAACGAAAACCGCGACCAAGCGTACCCGATGATTCTTCTTCGTGAGTAAATGAGGAATCAGACAGACGGAGACGGCCGAGGGCCATGCGGAGAGCATTGAAATCATCCTGACTTTCAGGATATACCGAAGCCCAGACGACAGGACGTGGCGACATGTACCCAGCAAGCGGCGCAAGCGTATCCCGTACCGAAGCTACGGTGTCTCCAACAGAAGCAATACCTGGCTGTTTGATACCCGTCACGATATAGCCGATCTCTCCCGCCGAAAGTGTTTCCGTCGGAGTATCGTCCGGAGCAAAAATACCCACTTCAAGCGACTGAAACTTTTCGTCGGATATTTTAAAGATGAGCTGGTCGTGACGCTTCACACTTCCACTCATGACACGGACGTACACAATGACGCCTTTGTGGTTTGAATATTGAAAATCAAAAACGAGCGAGCGAAATTCATTTGTAACAATTTCCTTGCCATCTTTTGCAAACGTATGTGACGCGGTTGGTGCTGGTACATGCTCGATAACATAGTCGAGAAGAGCTCCGACGCCTTCTCCTGTTTTCCCCGACACCTTTAGCACTTCACTTTCATCACAATCAAGAAGCTCGCAAACTTCGTGGACAACTTCGGAAACGCGTGCGAGGGGCGAGTCGATTTTTGAGACAACGGGGATTATCTTGAGGCCAGATTCTCGGGCCATATTGAGCGTCGTAAGCGTCTGTGCCTGCACGCCCTGTGTAGAATCTACAAGTAGGATGGAGCCTTCAACAGCTTTGAGCGCCCGGGACACCTCATATGAAAAGTCGATGTGTCCCGGGGTATCAATGAGGTTTAAAATAAATTCCTCACCAGCATTTTCACCGGTTATTTTTTTAAACCTCATACGAACAGGCTGCATCTTTATAGTAATACCCCGCTCACGCTCGAGCTCCATACTGTCGAGCACCTGCTCCTGCATTTTTCGTTTTTCAATCGTACCGGTAATTTCAAGCATGCGGTCGGCAAGAGTCGACTTTCCATGGTCAATATGGGCGATAATGCTGAAATTTCGGATAAATTGAGGATTCATGTATTAAGAGAGATTGTACGCGTATACTAACAGAAATAGCCAAAAATTCCACTTATCTAGAGCGGCTCAGCGTCAGTCGGAACAACATTTGCCTTCCAAATCTTGCGGTGAAGTGTCGTCCACACATCATGGAGCTCTTCGGATTTAAGTAATTTAAGAACGATACCCCACACTACAAGACCAAGTATTCCCGAGAAAAACCCTTGAAAAAAGACACCTGATATTTTGTGCATATCGAATGCAGACCCAAATATATGGAGAAAAAGAAATGCTACATATCCGCCGATAACTGAAGCTGAGAAACTCTGAAATGCCGTTTTCAAAACAATAGGAGTAAACTCGCTCGCACTTTCCCTGTGATCCCTATGGAACATATGCCAGTGCAAATATGTATTGAGGAGAACACCAAGCGAATACGCGAGTGCAAGCGCAAGAATGATTGATCCAGAAAGGTCGCTTACCTTCAAAAGCGCTTCCATGAAAAATGCAAATGCCGGAAAATTGATGAACGCCGAGCGCAAAGCAAAACCAAATACAATAATAGCAATCATCGAGACAACATTCACCAAAAGCGGACGAGCTGTCTTTCCCTCAGCATAATACGCCCTCACAAAAAGTAAAATAAGAGATTGTCCCGCTACAGAAACAGTAAAGATAGCAAGCATAGCTGCCGTCAAGCGAGTGTCGGACCAGTCGAAATGTCCGGCACCGAGAATTGTTCTGACAATCTGCGCCCGCAACACGATGAACATGACTGTGACCGGCAATGACCAGAAAATAATATGCCGTGCCGACGTCGCCATATGTGCAACATATTTTTTAATATCTTTTGATTCGAAAAGTTTTGCGAGTGCTGGAAATGCCGCTGATGAATAGCTCACACCGATAATAGCAAGCGGGACTGATTGGAGATTGAATGAAAAATTGAAAATAGAAACAGCTCCTTCACCCATAAGCGTCGCCAAAGCAATAAGAAAAAATGTCGAAATCTGAGTTGAAGAAAGTGTCAGTGTTCTTGGAAAAGAAACCATCACAACTTCTTTTACTTCCTTAAAATCAATAGGAAGTCGGATTCTAGGGAAAAACCCGCGAGATGCCACAAAAGGCATTTGTAGAGCCATATGCATGAATGCCCCGAGAATAACACCCCATGTGAGGCCATATACGCCGAATAGCGGGTACAAGACCAGCACACCAATGATTATGCCTATATTGTACAAAAGCGGGCTTATAGCGTAGATAAGAAAGCGATTATGCATTTGGGTCACGCTGGCGAAAAAGTTTGATACACCAAGGAGGATTGGCGACAAAAGCATAATGCGTGAAATCGCAATGAGCATACCCAAGCTTGGATCATGAGCAAATCCGGGCAAAAAGAGAGGGACAAGTGTGGGCATTACTATCCACATAATCGCCGAGATGACGATAATACCAATAAAAAATGTTGAGAAAACGTGATCAATGAAATATTTTTCACTACCATTTTTTTCTGTACTTTTTTTTATGAGAAATGGTACGAGTATAGACGCTGCGACAGTAGAAGCGATGGTCGCGTATATCATATCTGGAATCCGAAATGATGCATAATAGATGTCGAGTATATGTCCTGCACCAAATGTGTACGCGAGGAGCTTGTCACGAACGAGCGCAAGTACTTGTGACAGGATAGTGGCAATCGCCAAAAGATAGGCGGCTTCATGTAGACCGGCAATTTCTTTGCCTAATAATGTGATGATGCGTTTTACCATGTTCTATTCCCCGCTCTATCGCTTTGGCGTCTTTCCTGTTGTGCTGCTCGTGATTGGTTGTATACCTTTTATCGAAGGTACTGGGGTATTTTTAAGAGGAGCAACTTGTGTCTGAGAAACGGGAGTTGTGCTGTTCTTTTGAATAAGTGCTTGCAATTCTTCAGCGTTTGGATATTTGGGATCTACAGCAATAAGTCTTGCGACCGCAGCCCGTGCAATTTCAAAATTCTTTGAATTATAGCTAACGACTGCCGCTTCAAAAAGTGCATCTGTATAATCAGGCTTCAACTGGAGTGCGGCCGAAAGTCCAACACTTCCCTCTGAAAAATCATTGTTAAGAAATACAAGTTGTGAATACGCGAGGTATATCGATGGATCGTATGGATCGATTTGTGCGGCCCTTATGTATGCAGCTTTTGCATTGTCATACGCACCTGGATATTTCAATCGTGCTGCAACTTCTGAAATCTGTGCGTCAACAAGATAGTTGTACACGTTGGTTGGATCTACTTTCTCGGCATTTTTTGCTGCCGTTACAGCGTCAGCTGTTGTTGAAGCGATTGCAGATAGTGTTGCTTGATCTGGAGTACTTGTTCCAATACTGCCAACAAGCTGGTTTATACGATATACACCAAGCTGAGCTTGTGCCTGGTAATATGCATCACTTGGATACATACCCACTGCTTTGTTTACATACATTGCTGCAGAGCTTGGGGACTTAAGAGTAGTAACTGCGTAGACGCCGGCTTGAAAATCCCATTCAGCAACTGCATGCTTTAGAATATACAATCCCCACACTGCAGACACGACGATGATAATCCACGAGATCGTCTGGACTAAAATACGGACGGCTTTTTTCCCTTCTTTGTATTCAATCGTCTTTATTGTCCCACCATGCTCACGAACATATTCACCTATGAAGAGCCCTGAAATGATAAATGTTATGAACAGAATTACATGCGAAGGATTGTATGTAAGAAGTGAAAGCCAGAGGAATGTCGCGCCGAATATCGTCACCGCAAGAGTATATCGTGCAACGTGATTTTTCGCCGAATGAACAAGGCCCTTGCAGCCATAGATAAAGAGGTATACGAGGAAAAGAATCCAGAGGACGAAACCAACAAGACCCTGTGTTACCAGCGAAGTAAGAACGAAGTTGCTTCCACTTATGAAATCAACTGACCAAAATTGAGTGCTGTTTATAACCTGTGGCTTATACTTCATGTACTGATTTACGAAATGCGTAGGACCGGCACCAAACAAAGGAGATTCTTTTATTGTCGGTGCGGCTACGTCGACTGTGTATGTCCATGGCAAGCTTACTTCGTAATAATTTGCCTTAAGCTTATCGACAATAGGACCACTTATAACGTATCCCTTGAAAGAAAGGCCTAGTGCGACAACAACAATAACGAGACTAAAGACAGGTATCTTTGACAACCATTTTTTATCGTCAACATGCATATCAAGATAATATTTATAAAGAGCAATACCAAAGGCGACGATTGCGAGAATCATCCACACAGAAGAAAATCCTATAACAACAAGAAGTATCGCTGAGAACCCAAATACGACCGCTGTGGCTATTTTCAAACGTTTTGTAAGCGGAAGGAACTCGAGTGTGATAAATGAGATTACACAAATAAAACCAGTGAGTGTGCCGAAATCATGCCATGAGCCAAGCATTGTACCCACAACACTTGAAAAAGCACCGAAACTGAAAGTGTCAGGACCTACCAAAAGGCGGACACATTGGAAAAGTGCGACGAGAGCGAATGAACCAAGGATAGTGAGAAGTACGTAGAGTGTTCTGTCCTTTTTCCCTTTTGAAAAGAAATACGACAAATAGAATGCAATGAAAGAGAAAATGATAAAGCTTGCTGTATCAACACTGAAAGATTTTCCAAAGAATGCTGATGAGAGATTTTGAGAAAGGATAGCTGAAATTGCAACAGCCAAAGAAATGCATGCACCCGTGATAATGAGAGGGTTCCATGAAATCTCCACAGTATTTGTCTTCATCCGTGCAAACACATAGACGATAAGCGATGACATAACGCCCAAAGCTACGAGCAGCGTTTTTACCGCGGCAAGCGGCAAAATAGAAGCTGGAAGAAAAGAAATAATACTCAACCCTATAGTGCACAAAAGAATAATAAATGATACACGCTCAAGTGACGCAATTTTTTGATTCATAGTGAAGATATTATATCAGAAAAAGAGAGTGTGCAAAATGTGAGTTACCTTTGGAAATCGACAACACTGAGTCGACTCTTGTATAAGGTAACGAGAGAATCTCTTGTTTCTTTTGCTAAAGCAATACTTCTATCGCGTATTTCTGAAGCTTGTTTCGTTCTTTGGACTCGATCAGTATCCATCACCGCCTCAGTACGGGCTGGCGTAGTGCTCAAGCCTGTGCTTTGCATCTTACTTTCTGTCTCAAGGTCAATAGTGATCCTTGTACAAGCGATCTTGTAAGCGTCCTCCGCAAGCTGCACTTTTCCAGCATATTCTCTCTCGGCTCTTTCTATTTGCCTGACCAATTCTTCTGCATTTGCTTTTTGCTCCACGCTTTTGCCTTCACTCTTGTTTGGAACTTCTTCCTTTTTAGGAAAAATACCAGCCATTGCTTCTTCTCTTAAAGAATCGGGGTTGTCGCGAACCTCCTCTTTTGGATTCGCTTTTCCCTCACTTTTTTGCTCAGGCTTTGCCTTGGGACGGCTACGGTCTTGTTCTTTTTTCTCGCTTTTTTTCTCGGAAGGTTTTTCTTCTTTATCTCTTCTTTCGTCTTTTGAAGGATTGTCTGCTGGCTCATACGGAGGTCTAGTTGTATTCTGGGTAAAGTTTATTGGGCGCTCGCGCTTTGGTCGTGGTATTCGATGTGCAAAAATCTCCGTAACTTCGGGTTCTTTTTCTTTATTCATTTCTTCACTGCGGACAATACCCCTATCTTCAGGTTTTATATGAATAAGCCCTCTTTCTTCATTGGGTGCCGACTCTTGGACTGACTCTACAGGCGTTTGTTCCACAACCTCCGCGGCAATATCAATAATTACTGGTGGCATCTCATGCCCTCCTTCATTTGTATTTTGTTCCATAGCTAAATAATAACACTTTTACTAAAGAATACATACGCCAAGCCGTACCAAGCAAAAAACGCCCCGGTGTGGAGCGTTTTTTGATGTGTTGTACATATAAGCCGAATTTTGTGCGATACCCTTTCGGGTACCCGACAATCATTTATCTGGGAGGTGAGTTGCCACACCCCTCAAGCGGCACTCTCGAAAGGATTGCTCCCTTCGAGCACGGCCTTGCACCGAAGTAAGGATTTAGCCGTTGCATTCTTCATGTTTCCATAAAGACTAATCCGTGACGATTGCTCATCCGAGGATCCAGTGACTGTTTCCGGTCACTGCGTCTCTGTTCGCACCTCGCGGCTTGCGCCGGACGGGCGTTACCCGCTACCCTTCTGCCGAATTTTCACTCAGCCGGTGTTCGGACTTTCCTCTACCCATGACACGCTTTTAAGGGCATGGGGCACGGATAGCGATTGTCTTGTACAGCGAGAGAATTATACATTAAAAGCTACGTTGTGGCAATAACCGAGTTATATTTGTTCCAACACCTATAGTATTTGCTTTTGTATACCCACTGTTTACTTCAAGAACATACAGGCTCGGTGTCTCTGGTTTAAAAACTTCAGGATAGGATGCGGGTGAAACATTTTGAGCTACATACGTCACCATCATATCTTTATTGAGCCAGATAATATCAATCGGAAAATGCATGTCCTTCATCCAAAATCCATATGTATCTGGCATATCAAAAACAAAAAGCATTCCGGTGTTTTGAGGTAAAGAATCTCTTCCACCAAGACCTTTTTCCTGATCTTCGGTACTTGTTGCGTATATCAAATCAAGTGGTTGTGTTTTTTGCACAACAGAAACATGTCGTTGTGATGTCTCACGCGAAAGAACAAGTAAAAGTACACACAGAACAAAAACAAGGAAAACGAGCGACCCCAACTTCATAACCTTCACGGTATTCATGAGCCACCTCTCAGACTTGAACTGAGGACCTTCGCTTTACAAAAGCGTTGCTCTACCAACTGAGCTAAGGTGGCGTTTCGGCATAATCTCTCTTCCTAGAGACACGTGAATTTTCTGGTGAAAATTCCCTTATCCTCGCCGCCTACGCGGCTGCGGAGTCTCTACTCAAAGAGATTTCGCCTTCACTATTAGAAACCTCTTTCAAAATCCATATTCGCTAGGATACTATTTTTTTGTCTCTTCTGCAATCTTTTTCAAGAAAAACGATGCGCCGCTGGCATTGATTACCTCACCCTTACCGGTAACCATGTCGATAACTTTTTTTGAATGAGGGTGTCTGTGTGCCTTGTCTTTAATCTTTATATAGATATTTCGAACAAATGAAAGTGCATGAAATGCAATCCACTGAAGGAATTTCACCGAAGTATCTTTATTGAGATGTGAAAAAACATAGGAGACCTTACCATACGTTCGCTGGACAACGTGATCGGATCCAGCGCCAAGGCGGGATATCAGACTTTTCTTGCCAGATTTTATTTCTACGCGTTTTGAAACAATCATGAGAATGATTGCAATAAGTGACACGTAAAATATGATGACAGTAGTCATAGTACCCTATTCACCAACAACAAGCCTGGTGAATTTTGAGATTTCGATCTTTTCACCGAATTTCTGCATGGCTCCATCAAGAAGACCTTGAATAGTAATGTCCGGATTCTTGATAAATGGCTGGTTTAAAAGAACTTGCTCTGCAAAATATGCGTTGAGCTTGCCTTCGAGAATTTTGTCCTGTACTGCCTGAGGCTTGTTTTTTACATCGCCTTTTTCATTCATTTCATTGATAAAAACTTCTTTTGCTTTTGCGATTTCTTCGGCAGTGATTTCTTCCTTTTTTAAATATTTTGGACGAATCGCCGCAACATGCATTGCAATATCCCTTGCCACTGCTTTAAATTCATCATTTCCTGAAACAAAGTCGGTCTCACACATGAGAATTACCATACTACCAACGGTACCGTTTGAGTGTATGTACGACTGAATAGCTCCGGAGTGAAATGTTCGGTCACTTTTTTTAGCTGCCATTTCACCGCTCTTTTTTCTGAGAATAATAAGAGCTTTTTCTATATCTCCACCAGCTTCCTCAAGGGCTTTTCGGCATTGCATAACAGAAATGCCGGTCTTATCACGTAAATCTTTTACTTGTTCTGTGGTAATCATATATATTTTTATTACACTGTAAGTGATTACAGTATACTACATTTGGTATTATTTTGTAGCAGAAATGGGGGCACCGTGAGTAGCGCTTGCTGTAGCAGGCGCAGGTAGTGGAGCTGCTTTTGGAGCGGCTATCTTGCCTTCCGTATATGCTTGGATTATTTCGTGAACGAAGAATTCAATGCTTGTCTTTGATGAATCGTTGCCGATAACAGGGTGCTTGATCTTGCTTACATCACAGTCTGAACCAGCGAGCGAAACAACAGGGATATTCATATCCTCTGCCTCCTTAACAGCTGTGTACTCACGCTTTGGGTCGACAATAAAAACGATTTTAGGCAAATCTTTCATTGAAACGATACCTGAGAAAAATCTGTCGAGCTTTGTAATCTCACGATCAATAAGAAGGCGCTCTTTTTTTGTGTATTTTGCAAGCTCACCCTTTTCGCGTTCAGAGAGAAGGCGCTCGAATTTTTCAACTCGCTTTCGGATTTCTTTGAAGTTTGTGAGGGTTCCTCCGAGCCATCGTCCATCAACGAAAGGCATACCGAGGAGCTCACCTGCGTTTCGTACAGCGGCTCGGGCTTCGCTTTTTCCTCCAACGATAAGCATTTGCTTTCCTTCCATTCCGGCTTTTTTGACAAATTCTTTTGCAGATTCGAGAAGAACAGAGGTCTTTTCGAGGTCAAAAATCTCAACTTTGTTTTTTGCACCGAAAATAAATGGCGCTACCGAAGGGTGACGTCGAGATTTGTTGAAGGCAAAATGCGCACCTGCCTTAAACATGTTGTCTATCTTTGAATTTGTGGTTGTTTTTTCAGTCATAAATAAAAAAGCGAATAAAAATCAGTGGTCTAGAGTCTAGCAAATACGGGGTTTTTTTGCAACTAAAAGGGAATAAAAGAGAAAGTATCTTGTTTATTCATCATCTACGGTGCTGTCTTCGTTCCCTGTCAGCCCAGTTTCCCGGAACTTACGCAATGCTTCTACGATAGGATCAAGCTCACCCGCCATGATCACCTCGATATTGTGCCATGACTGCTTTATGCGATGATCGGTAATACGATCTTGCAAAACGTTGTACGTACGAATCTTTTCCGATCGGTCACCAGTACCAATCTGGCCTTTTCTGTCGGCGCTGAATTTTTTTGCTTCTTCTTCTTCTTTGAGGGCTTCGAGCTTTGCCGTCAAAATGCTCATAGCCCGCTCGCGGTTTTTAACCTGGCTACGCTCGGCTGTAGAACGTACGTCGATATTTGTGGGAATGTGCACAATACGAACCGCAGTCTCCACTTTATTGACGTTTTGTCCCCCAGCGCCACCTGAACGCGAAAATTCAACATGAAGGTCTGTTGGTTTGATTTCAAGAGTCGATTTTTTTCTGATAGGCAAAATAGCGACGGATGCTGTTGAAGTATGAACTCGTCCCATTTTTTCGGTAAGAGGAACCCGCTGAATGCGATGTACGCCAGTTTCATACCGAAGTGCTTCATATGCACCTTTCCCTTTAATTTCCATAGATGAACCTTCTTCAAGAATTCGAGTCCCCCATCCTTTCGATTCAGCGTATCTTTGATACATCTCGAGAATTTCACGAGAAAAAATAGCAGCCTCGTCACCACCAGCTGCTGCCCTGACTTCAAGGACAAGCTCCACCGGCATCTCAATTTCCTCTTTTTCTGATTCAATAATTGCTTTTATCTGTCCTTCAATGGTCTTTTTCTGCTCGACTATTGCGGCAATATCCGTGTCTGCAAGATCTTTCATTGATGGGTCCTTCGCCATAACTAAAAGCTCAACCTCGTCTTTCTGAAGCTTTTCGTACATGTCCGCAAGATATGCAGTTTTATGATTCTTTTTGTATTCGTCGAGATTTTCCATATTCCCTTACATTATAGCAGTTACAGAAAAGAAAAGGTTTACAAAAATAGCTTATTTATTTTCTTGAGGAACCTCCGCAACCGAGACGTCGGTGAGGATGAGAAGATTTTTAGCAAAAAATCTCCGTGTTCCAAAAGAAAATAAATAAGCTATTTTTGTTAACTTTTCTTCTTTGTAGCTTTTGACTGTCGAGACTTGAACTTCTCTACGCGTCCAGCGGCATCCATAGTCTTTTCTTGATTGGTATAAAAAGGATGCGAAGCGCTTGAAACTTCAACATGGTAGAGTGGGTATTCTTTTCCATCGGTAAACTTGCCCTTCTCCTTTGTGGCAATAGTAGAGCTAATAAGGAACATGGTTCCGTTTGAGTTATCGAGAAAGATAACTTGTCGGTATTCTTTTGGATGAATGTCTTTTTTCATAGGTCAGAAGACTATATCAAAAGAACGCCTACGACGCAAGGGCTAAGCCGTTTTTAAGCGCTCTAGCCTGGTAATTCGAATACTATGGTCAGCCAAAACGACGTTTTCAATCCGGTCAAACTTTTTTTCAAGATGATCAAATCTTTTGTCGAGACGGACAATATCGTCTTTTGTTGCCATGGTGGTTATCAGTGTTGTTTCTATCACTGTTAATCTCTTTTCAATAACACCCACTCTTTTCTCGAGAACAGTGAATCTCTCCTCGAGTCGATCAAGCCTAACCTCAACCCTATCCATACGCACTTCCAAGCGATCAATTTTATCCCCAAGAGTTTTACGGGTAAAAACAAACTCGCGCATCATCATCTCAGCGAATTCGTCGAGTGTTATTTCCTTTTTATTTTTCTGTGCAACTTCGAGCATGGAAAAAATTGTAGCAGGAAAAATATTTTGAACAAGGGCAAAATTCACGAAAACTTTATTAAAATTTTATCACTTCCAGCCCACGGCTCTACTAAAAGAGAAATAATTAAAACCCCTGCAAAGGATTAATCATATTAAGCTGAATATCCGACGCTTTTGCAAGAACTTGAAGACCATAGGAGTTTACAAGTGAGCTTGTGGTGCATTTTTTACCTGAATAATATTTACATGCAGCATTTTTTTCTCCAGTGTAACTACCGCTTACCGCACCGAGATCAGTGAGATACAGTGCTGATGCTACGAAAGCGTCTTGAGGGTTCCATGGATTAACCGTCGTCTCCGACAAAGCGCTCGCTATGCGTGAGGCAAAAAGCTGCCATGTTGAAGGGATAAACTGCGCAGGACCCATCGCTCCACCCCACCCGACGGATTGAGGGCAGGATACAACTGTCTTGTATGGATCAAAGCCAAGCGACCGAGTAATATCTTGAAATGGACCAGTGTCTCTTGTTGGATTCATTACCTTATTCACTGCATTTCCACTCTTTGCACTTACGCCTGAACCACTGCTCATATTAGCCACATAACATGATCCAACGTTCGCTCCAAGGGCTGATTCCTGAGTGAGTATAGCAAGAAGGAACGCTGGGCGAATCCCAGTCGACTTTGATGCGGCGGTGGCGTACTGAAGTGCCTGAGCAAAAGGAATCGCTTGTGCACCAGCAAGAGAGAAGAGGGCTGCTCGAATCGAGGCCGCTTTGGCAAGCTTTTGTGCCAAGATACTTGAATATGTTTGCTCATTGTTTTTACTTGTCTTTAGCAAAGTCTTTTTATTTGCTTCAGCTACTTGTATGTTTTTCTTGTCGTCTTCAATCGCCGCACGCGCGTCAAGCTCCTGATTTTGACGCTGTGTAAGCTGATCTTTTTCACTCTGAGTTTGTGTTTGTTTACTCAACAAATCTTCAGCCGTACTTTGAAGCGATGCTTCGAGAGAATTAAACGTATCAAAATCAATCAACGCTTCAGTAAAATTTTTACCTGAAAGAACAATACCAGGAAGGGATTCCGCACTTAATTCGTTGGTCTTTCGAATAAGTTCAGAAAATGTTTGTTTCCCCTGATCAATCTGATCACCGAGATCTACGATCGTGTGCTGCTTATCGCTTATATTTTTTCCGAGGGTGGCAATGAGGAGGTTTTTTGCTTGAATATTGAGCTGGGCGACTTTTATTTGCGCGTCGAGCACTGAAATATCGCGTTGTAGTGAAGAAGACTTGGCCTGAGCCTGCAAGAGTGTATTCTGTGCATCACGCTGTTCTTTTTCACAGGCAGCAAGGTCAGCGGTCAAACGTGTTTGACGTTCACCGACTGATTCACCGGGATTAAAATTTGTATTATCAGAACATGCGTCAACTTGGGCAAATACTGTAGCAATCAAAAATGAATTAAATGGAAAAATGCCCGACATCACGAAGGAGATAATAAAAAAACCGCCGAGCATTCGTTTCATGCTGCAATTATATCACACCGAGAGAACCACCTAAACAAAAACCCCGCCTTTGAGCGGAGTTTTTGAGATCAAATAGGATGTTTTATTTCTTTGCTTCAGGCTTTGCACCCCCTTTTGCTGGAGCTGCTTCCTCGGCGCCTTCTGCACCTTCTTTAGCTTCCTTACCTTTCTTCTCAACTTCAATTGCAGACATGTCGATTGCTGTTGGAGCTTCTTCGACTTCTTCTTTTGCTTCGGCAATTGAGGCGACAATGTCATTTCCGAGAGTGATGAGGACTACACCTGCGGGGAGCGTAAGGTCGGAAGTTCGAATAACGCTCGTGAGCTCTTTAAGGGAAGCGATATCGACAACAAGCTCATGAGGAAGATCCTTCGGAGCTGCTTCAATCTCTACCTCACGGAGAACTTTAACAAGAATTCCACCAAGGTCTTTCACCGCAGGGGCAACGCCAGTGAATGTAAGCTGAACGTCAACTTTTACTTTCTTTCCCTTTTCGATAACATAAAAGTCAGCGTGTCGAGGTGCACCTGATACAGGATGAACATCAATGTCGTGAATAAGTGCTTCGTGCTCATGCGAGCCGTCTTTAAGAATAAGAACTGAAGACTCACCAACTTTTCGCCACGCTTTAATAAAATCAACTTTTAATATTGAAATTGGAGTGGACTCCTCTTTTGGGCCATAGAATACGGCAGGAATGCGGCCGGCTTTGTTGAGCGCTTCGATACTGTCCTTCTTTGTTCGTCTTTCGACTGATAATGTAAGCATTGTCATAGGCCGTTAAATGTAATATATATGGGCGAAAAAGGCAAGTTTACTGTTAAAGTATAAAGAAATAATAGATGACAACTGCGATTAAGAAATTTACAGCTATAAACTTATAGAGAACCTTTTTTGCGACTTTTTCGTCAGCGGCAATTTTTTTACGAATTACCCAAGCGACAATACCTTTTGGTGGAACCCTTTGGGCAGGGCTTTTGAGGCCTTTATCGGTTTTTATCAGTCTGTCCGTATCAAACTCTATTCCTGACTCCATACATGTATTATAGCTTATTAAAGACAATAAGTTTATGCTCAGCTACTTCCTGCATGGCATTTCGAGCTGATGTTAGGTATTTGTAGGGGGCTACTTCATCTGGATTTTGTTGCAAAAAAAGCTTAAGTGCATCACGAAAAGCGACACGGAGCTCAGTGTTTATATGAACAATACCAATACCAGACTCGATAGCTTTTACGAAATCACTCTCAGAATCTCCTGATCCACCATGTAAAACAAGAGGAATACCGAGTGCGGTGCTAATATCGGCAATGCGCGCAATATTAAGCGCTGGCTTATGCATATTTTTTAACATTCCATGCATGTTGCCAATAGCGGGTGCGAGCATGTCCACGCCAGTCGCCTCGACAAAGGCTTTTGCTACATCTACTTTTGTAAGAGCCTCCTCACCAAAACTCACACCCTCAGGGATCGCATCGAGCACCTTTGATGATTTACCGATAAAACCGAGCTCGGCTTCTATCAAAATATCTCTGCCAGTTTCTTTTGATTTTTGCCGCGCATATTCTACGCATTTTTTCGTGATGGCAACATTTTCATCAAACGGAAGTTCTGTGCCGTCAAAAATAGCGGCATCGAAACCAGCGTCGATCACTTCCTTCACTCGGTCAAAAGAATATGTATGGTCGGCATTTAAAAAGATAGGTGGATACGCAGATGAGCCATCTGCTTTTTTTTCCGCGTTTACCGTGTCGACAAGTGCTCGAACCTGCTTTACACCAATAAAATCTCGCTCACCTTCTGAAACACCGATAATGACGGGGATTTGCTTGCCGACCTTCTCGGAAACTGCTTTTGCGGCATTTACAACAGCCCAAAACCCTTCAACATTTGAAATATTGAAGTGTCCAACGGCTACTTTTCTAGAAAGTGCATCGGCAACACATGCACGTAAATTCAATTGCTCATTTTTCATGCTAGAATTATAGCATGTTTACAAAACAAATTGATTTTTTGGCAATTGGCGACGTCACTATCGACGCCTTCATCAAAATTCCCGACTTAAATGCAAAGCTTACCTGCTTTGACGAAGCAAAAGAACATTGTGAGCTTGCAATTCCCTTTCCAGACAAAGTTCCTTTCGATTCAATGACTGAAATCGCTGGGGTTGGCAATTCTGCAAATGCAGCCGTCTCTGCGGCGAGGCTTGGTGTTTCATCAGCTCTTATCGCACACCTAGGTCATGATGCGGATGGCAAACGCTGTATTGATGCACTCAAAGAAAACGAAGTCTCCACAAAATATATCGTCGCTGAGAAAGAAAATAAAACAAATTACCATTACGTTCTTTGGTATGGAATTGACCGAACTATCCTCATACAACACCAACAGTATGCATACCATTTTCCAAAACTCGCCCATGCGCCAAAATGGATATATTTGAGTTCGCTTAGTAGCAACTCGTACCCATATCACCTTGAAATTCTCGATTATTTAAAAAAGAATCCGGGCGTTAAGCTTGCCTTTCAACCCGGCACATTTCAAATGAAGCTTGGTCTTGAAAAAATGGGAGGGCTCTACCGACGAAGCGACGTGTTTATCGTCAACGTCGAGGAATCTCAGCTTATTCTAAATACAAAAGACGAAGACTTAGGTAGACTTCTTCATGGCCTTTACGCACTTGGACCAAAGCTCGTCCTCATCACCGATGGAGCAAGTGGCGCCTACATGTACGATGGTACCCACTCATACTTCATGCCAATTTACCCTGACGTAAAGCCTCCTTTCGAGAGAACTGGCTGTGGTGATGCATTCGCTTCTACATTTATCTCCGCCCTTCTTCTCGGCAAGACACCCCTTGAAGCGCTTGGGTGGGCGCCGATAAACTCAATGTCTGTTGTCGAATATATCGGCGCCCAAAAAGGCCTCCTCTCGCGACCTGCCCTTGAGAATTTCTTAAAAATTGCACCAGAAAACTATAAGCCAACTATTTATAATAGTTTTTTAGAAAATCAACCTTAAACACATCGAATGTCTCGTCCAAAAGTGTCTCTCTGATTTTTTTCACAAGACTGACAATGAAGTGGAGATTGTGAATAGTAGCGAGTGTTGCGGCAAGCATTTCTTCTGAACGGAAAAGATGTGCGAGATATGCAGCAGTATAATGTGCGCATGTATAACACGTGCATGTTTTGCCATCTATCCCTGTCGCTATGGGGCCAAAATCTTTTTTAAATTTTGCATTGTTGATATTGATACGACCAGTGGCAGTGTACAGCGTGCCGTTTCTCGCAATACGCGTCGGGGCGACACAATCAAAAAGATCTGCACCATTTTCAATACCACCGAAAAGATCAGCGGGTTCACCAATACCCAAAAGATGCCTCGGCTTTCCTTCTGGTAAAATATCATTCACCCATCCCACCACACTATACATATCTTCCTTATCAAAAGACCCGCCGATACCAAACCCATCAAACTCCGCGCCGTCTATATTCATAGAGCCGATAACTTTTGCACTTTCTTTTCTGAGATCTTCATGTCGTCCCCCTTGGACTATACCGAAAAGAGCCTGTAGTGGGGCACCCTTTTCGTTGCGCTTCACATGCGCAGAGTGGTATGCAAGCGAACGCTCTGCCCATCTGTGCGTTCTGTCCATAGCTTCGCGTTGATATTCATACGGAGCATGTGGAGAAGTACATTCGTCAAAAGCAAAAAACATATCAGCGCCGATATTGTGCTGTATTTCCATCGAACGCTCGGGAGTAAAGCGGTGTGCGCTTCCATCGATGACCGACTTAAACGACACGCCGTCTTCATCTATTTTTGCGAGCGCTTCGTGAGGTGTTTTTTTAAAATCGTCGGCGGTCTGTTCGGCATTGTCGTCTTCTTCTTTTTTTGGAGCCCCCGAGTCGCCCCTCGACGCTATTTTTCCAACACCCCTCCTTCCGGTTCCGTCACTATCAAACGCCGCGCCAAGTGAAAAGACCTGAAAACCGCCAGAATCAGTCATTGTAGGGCCATGCCAATTCATAAATTTTCCCAAGTGCCCGCCATCGCGAACAATCTCGTCACCAGGCTCAAGATAGAGATGATATGTATTTGCTAAAACAACCTGCGCACCAATAGATGATACTTGTTCTGGGGTCATCGCTTTAACCGTTGCCTTGGTTCCAACCGTCACAAAAGCTGGAGTTAATATCTCTCCATGGGGAGTTTTGAGAACACCTGCCCGTGCCCGGCCTCTTTTTTTCTGTATAGTGAATGAAAATGTCATGCGGCTAGTATACCCTATGCTATAATACTCGCATATATGAAGAACAGAATTATTCCACACGAAGAGATCCCAAAAAATATTGACAGTCAAGTCGCTGCGGTTAGCGATGAATTTCGCCGCGGCCTTGAGTTTGTTCAAAAGTATCCCCACCGAATCACCTTTTTCGGCTCAGCTCAGACCATACAGGAAAGTATGCACTACCAGATTGCCGAGGGTATGGCATACCGCGTCGTAAAAGAGCTCGACTATGTTGTTGTCACTGGTGGCGGGCCAGGTATCATGCGCGCAGCAAACAAAGGTGCTCGTGAAGCAGGAGGAAGGACGATCGGCCTTGGCATCACACTCCCAAAAGAACAGCAGACAAATGAATTCGTCACTGACGTCATGATTTTCCAACATTTCTTCATCCGAAAAGCCATGCTCGCATTCGCCACAAAAGCGTATGTATTTTTTCCTGGCGGATTTGGAACATTTGACGAGCTTTTTGGCGTACTGACTCTCATTCAGACAAATAAAATACCCCGTGTGCCTGTCATCCTCATGGGTAAAGATTTTTGGGGACCACTCCAGAGCTTTATACACACAAATATGTACGAAGACCATGCGACTATCGGTAAAGGTGACATGAGAATGTATACGATCACCGACAGTACAGATGAAGCGTTCCAGATTATTAAAGATGCGCCTGCACCAACATGGTGGAAGGATGCGGATTGATTGAAATACTTGTGATTTATTATCCACATGACCTTTGAATATCTTACAATTTTAAGTGTTACAATCTAGGGCATGACATTCATAAAATTACATAAGAATCTCTTGCTATCTATTTTATTTATAGGAATGTCTTTTGTACTATGGTATGAACTAATTTATGGCAATCAGTTAATATTAGCTAGACATTTGGCTCTAGTACCATATCTAGTAATACTCCTACCAGTTCTTGATATTATCGGAATATATTTTTCAGTCCGAAGTATGAGACATAATGAGTCTTCAATTGGCACATACATGGGGATTATCGGAATTATAGCTCTTATTGTAATGCTATACATGATCATCACTCTTTTTGGATGGTCACAAACGACTGGATAATAAAAAGAGCCCTCCCGTAAAGGAAGGCTCCGTGACACTTACTGCTGCGCTACTGCTCGATAAAAACGGCATGGATAATTTACCGAGTTTTGATCGACAAAATTAACTATTCCGTTTGTATTTGAAAGCAGAGCAATATCAACCCAATTCGTACTCGTTAAATCAGAGTTTACTTGGATTGAATATGTGGCATTTTGGCCGCTAAGCTGATATACCAATAATCCACCATTCGTATTTGTTGTAACAGTTAATACCGGTTGCTGACTTACACCGGCAAACCCAAAAACAACATTTGTAATGACGATACTTGAATGTACTTCAGTAAATGGATCGAGGTGTATTCCGAAGATATGACTTGAATTCGCCACTGCATTTGGGAACGATAATGTGTATCGTTGTATTCCAGGCAACACAGCACCTTCATCTATCAACCCAATCATATTGGTGTCCCAATATATCGACAAGAGACCGTGTGCGCCGCTTGCACTAGTAAATTCTGCATCAAATACAACAGAATTTAATGTATCTATATCGGTAATTACTTTGGCAATCCATACTGGCGACCCAGATGTTAATTTTAATGAGTTGATGAATTTCTCAATTGTGCCCGTTGTGCTTTCTAGTGTTGATGATCCAAGAAAATTAATTCCATTACCAAGAACTGCAGGTGAAAACACGTACGGAATGCAATTCGGATCCTCAGGGCCAAGAATATTAACCTGTCCATTTCCCATAAACCCATTCCCTGGAATACATTGGCTTACTGCATTCCAATTTCCACCCTCTTCGCTTAACGAGAACCCAAAACTAAGATAGCTCGGGAATACGCTCGACGAAATACTATTGCTGTAGAACGAAATAGGCCAACTATGATTTGATTCTGTTTTGTAACAAGGGCCGTTTACAGATCCACTTGAAACAAAATTAGGAATCTGGTTGCTACTTGCTTGCGGATCAAGCGTCGTTACGTCCGTATTGAATGCATGCATAAGTGGCTGTTGTGTTGTCGCTCCAGTGAGCAAGTCACGTGAGAAGTAGCTATCAGCCCAATCAGCTCCTTCGCCCCACACAAAGGAATATTCTAGAAATGTTCCGTCATATGGATCCAAGAATGTGGAGTGAATAACAGGTGCTGGTAACAAAAGACTCGCACCTCTGATTTCTTCAGTTGCACTCTGAATCAGTCCTGCTCCAGCGCTATGGGCAATGAAATGAACATGAGACCAGCCGCCTTGAATAATTGATTCTCCGACTATATTTCCTTGCTGAATACCATTAGCCAATGCACCGACCGGGGTTAGTGTGTGCGCCTTATCAATCCATTTATAGCCATATACCCGCCAATTATTGAGACCTTTTACAGTCAAGTATTGTGCTATTGAATTTGACATTGAATCAACCCACGCAGAACTGGTAACTGGATCCTCATTTAACCTAATCCATCCATGTGTAATAACAATCAAACTATCCTGATTACCTTCGGGTAAAGGAATTGTTCCATAAGTCGGCAATGATGTCTGTGTATTCGTGCAAGCTTCGAGTGCTCCATTCAATAACGGATTAAGCAGAAATGCTTCTTGTTGTCCAGAAGGATTGAGTCCAGATCCAACAATCTGCCCTGCATCATTGATCGCGTTCGCTTGTTGAAGCACCCAGCCTGAGTTTGTCGGAATAGCAAGACTATTCAAATCCTGCATGACTCCACCAGAGTAAAGAAATGCATGATATCGGTAGTCATTCATAACACGGGTACTTCCCACTATCTGGCCGCTTCCATTTATGCCATAGGCCGTAGCAACCTTGCCGTTAAGTGCACCGATATCCTCCATTGCACCTTCAGAATAAAGAATAGCGTGACTGATATTACCGTTATTGTTGGTACCAGAGTACCCAACAATAGTACTGCCGGCATTTATACCATAGGCAGAGCTGACACTGCCTCCACCCAAAGTTCCAAGATCATTCATTGAACCATTTGCATACCAAAATGCATGAAGTGAAGCATCGCCAATCGTGAATGACTGTCCGACCACTTGACCGCTAGCATTGATTGCAAGTCCATAACTACTATTACCACCACTTGTACCGATATCATGCATCACATTATTACTATAGATGAATGCATGACTATAATAGGTAGCAGTATCACTATACCCTGTTATCTGACTACTATTGTTGATACCGTATGCATAACTCGATGCATAGATGCCTCCTCCCAATACACCGAGATCCTGCATTGAACCTCCTGAATAGAGAAAAGCATGCCACGCGATATCATCAACAGTATATGAATAGCCAACTATTTGACCCTTGTCATTTATACCAGTAGCCTGAGCAGAATCACCACCGAGCGTGCCAATATCCGTCATGACTCCATTTGTATAAAGAAATGCATGGCCAGAACCACTCGTAGGATCATCAGCATAGCCAACAATTTGTCCCGCGGCATTAATTCCCAGAGCATCGCTAAAACTACCACCTAGATTTCCTAGACCAATTAGCGCATAGTTTTGTCCGACGGGAGTCTGTGAATCTTGAGACAATGGCGATCCGCCGCCTCCTCCGCTATACATCAGGCTCATGTCGAGCCCCGATTTTCTTGCCTTAATTTTTTTCAGTATTGCTGGAGATGGTGGTAGCGGAACTGGTGGCATGAGCAATAAAATGGCTTGTTTCATTCGAGCCTGCCGTGCAGTCATTTGTGCCGGAGTCAGTCTGTTTTGAGTCGAGCTCGTGGTGATTGTTTGACTGAATACCTGCCCAACCATCGTGAACGCCACGAGAGTAGACATTACCGTAAGGATTTTCAACTTTTTCATAACTATCTGTACCTTTATTTTTGTTTGTTCTTTTGTCAAAAATAACCTGCAACATGCAGATTATTGTTCTATTTCCAATATAATCACTATCATTAAAATAATGCTCTGTCAAAGAATATCGGGCACCAACATGGTGGAAGGATGCGGATTGATTGAAATACTATTTTGCTAAAATGCAAAACAAAAAAGCCCCTTGCGGGGCTTTTTTGTTTTGCGAAGTTATGAGATAACCTCGCGACGGGCTAGAGATACTGTGCGTATTACCAGCTTGATCGAGCGCTGTCGTTTCCACCTCGATTGAAATCGCGGCGTGGTGCTCGAGGTTCCATAGGGCGAGCTTCATTAACTGTAAGCTTTCGTCCTTCTAGTTCCTGACCGTTGAACATGCTGATCGCTTTGTCAGCGTCTGCATCGTTAGCAAACTGGACGAATCCAAAGCCTTTTGATCGGCCTGTCATCTTGTCCATAATAATGCTAGCTGATTCAACAGCTCCGGCTTGTGCGAAGTGATTTTTCAATGTGTCTTCGCTTGTACCGTACGCAATACCTCCTACATATAGCTTCTTTGCCATTTTCTATTTTACTTCCCGTCTTATATTATTAACCTCGTAAGCGACTGAGAAAACTTACTAGACCACCAGCTTAGCAGATATCGAGAGAAAAGTCAAGTTTTTCGTATAGTCTTCCTTAAATCACCAGCGTAAACCTAGACAATAAGCCCTAAAAAGATTGTTTTGAGCGTTTCTGGGTTTGCGGCGCCTTTTGTGGCTTTCATGCCCTGACCTATCAAAAACTGCAGTGCAGCCTGTTTTCCAGCCTTATAATCAGCAATAACGGTAGGATTCTCGGTAATTATCTTCTGAGCAATCGTACGAATTTCTACTTCAGTGATATTTTGAATAAAGCCCCTCTTCCCCGCAATATCTTCTGGCATTCCTCCTTCTGTATATAGGATGGCAAGAATATCCTTTGCCCCGCGTGAATTCACTTTTGAAGCAAGTACGAGAGAGATAAGTCCAGCAAACTGAGCAGGGCTTATTTTTGAAAGATATGGTTCTAGATATTCCACTTCACCATGCTCTTTTTTGAGGATACCGACATAATCTGTAAGAAGATAGTTTATCGTGAGACGCACGGATTTTTGCTCTGCTTGACCTGATGTACCCGCTAAGAGTGAGACAACATCTTCAAAATATTTTGAAAGTATCGCCGGACCCTCAACAAAGACCGCCACTTCTTTTTCTGTCATGGCATACTCTTTTGCGTACCGTGCACGCTTATTCCACGGCAATTCTTTGAGCTCTTTCATGAGAGTTGCACTTGCAAGCTCGGGAATCTCACTTATTTTTAATTTTGGAATATCTGGATCGGGAAAATATCGGTAATCATGCGAGCTTTCTTTTGCTCGCTGTGAAAATGTTTTCTGTTTTACATCGTCCCAGCCGCGTGTTTCCTGGACAATTTTCTCACTCATGTCCCCTGCTGAATTTTTTTCAAGAATACTTGTCTGGCGATCGATTTCGTAGGCAATCGCGCGCTCAACAGAGCGGAATGAGTTCAAATTTTTAACTTCTGTCTTTGTACCAAAGCGGCGAGCAGCAGTATCTTCTGCAGAAGCGACAGAAATATTTGCTTCCACACGCATTTCCCCTTTTTCCATGTTTGCTTCACCCGCGCCGAGAGTTCGCAGAAGGAGCTGAAGCTCTTTTGCAAAGCGTACAGCCGTCGCTGCGTCGTGTATTACCGGCTCAGTCACAAGCTCCATGAGCGGTACACCTGCACGGTTGAAATTTACAAGGCTTTTGTCTGCAACATGGGCACCGACAGCATCATGAGTCGACTGTGCGGTATCTTCTTCAAGATGAACACGTGTAATCTCCACGCCAGCAATCTCACCACCTGAAACAAGCGGATATTTGTACTGACTTATCTGATAGCCTTTTGGAATATCGGGGTAAAAATAGTTTTTTCGATCCCATTCGGTAAAGTCGGCGATAGTTCCTTTTGCTGCTAAACCTATTTTAATGACTTCTTTTATCGCCTCGAAGTTGAGCACGGGTAGAGTCCCCGGATGACCCATGCACACTGGGCAAATATTCATATTTGGTCGCTCTTCGTCTGGGTTATTTGCACAAGAACAGAACATTTTAGACGCCGTAGCAAGCTCAGCGTGTATTTCGAGACCAATAGTGGGAATATATTTTTTAGCTTCCATGGCGGAAATTGTAGCATAGAGGGCGTGGTGGGGCTAGGTTTAGTCAAATATTATTTATTATTTCTCCATTTTTCTGGTATGTAAAATTTACCAATCATATCTTGCATCTGTTCAGGAAATTGACTTTCTCTTAATACACCTTCACGAATTTTTTTAACATTAGTTGACACCTCCATCAACTGAATATTATTTCTATTAAAAGGACTGATTACGGTCACCTGCAATCCAATTTCTCTTGTGATAATACGGACAGGGGTTACGAGATCAGAATCATTCGAGACAACAACAGCTTTATCAAAGGTACTCTCGTGTGTATCGTGTATTAAATGACTTGCAATATTGACATCAGTTCCCTTCTCTTCGCTTTTCGTCACCATCGCATACCCCTTTCCGTTTGCCAACTTCATTGAAACAACGTGATGGAGAAATACTCCTTCAATAATTTCCACATCAGCAAGCGTGTTTAGAGCTCGAAAATATATTTGCTGGCGATTGGGACGATCAAAATCTACGTCGTTTTTTCTAATTTTTATAGGAGCAGTAAAATATTTGATCTTTACAATTTCATCATACGGAAATAGAAGTTTTCATAATTTTGATATATTAAGCCATCGGTATGATGTATTTTTGAGACATCCGTAATATAAATTGAATCCATCAATATAAACATATAATCTCATGAGGATAAAGGTACTTAGAATGCAGAAACCACAACGTTTCTGTTGTGGTTTCGCGTTCTGCCACCGAAGCGACAGAAGGTATATGCATATAATAATGCTCGCTTGGGAAAAGTCAAGCTTGGAAAATAAAGAATGCTCTGGTGATTAAAAGATTTTTCAAAGTCACAATTTGTGACCTTGAAAAACAAGCTCTTATCCGCATAAATTCTATTATTTTCCATCCAAAAACTATAGCAAACCTGGGATAAAGAAACGGTCAAGAAAAGTTAAAATCTTTATGAAGTTTTTGTAAAAATAAGTCTTGTATTTTTCTAACAACCTGATACCATTTCAAAAGGCATCTGGGGGATTCGTCCCCTCACGGCATTCAGCTGTAACCAGATGCCCTCAAAACATACCACCGTGATCAGGTGGTATTTTTTGTTTATACACTGGGATAACACTCAGAAATGACTTCTCGCCATTTTCTATCTGCTTCAAAATTACTTTTGCCCGCACACCTTCTATGATAGCCAAAAATTCGTAATATGTTACTGGCAACAAAGCGGCCTCTACCCTGCTATTTACCACTCTTTTTTCAAATCTATTCTTTTTCGTAATACCCTGTATCGTATGGGACTGCCCAATAATTTTTATTGTAGTAGGAAATATCTTTAGACGTGTATTCCTATCTTTATCAAGTCGTGCTTTTCTTCTTGACTTAAATTTTAAATGCACAAGACCTTCGGAATTGAAAGCTATGTATTCTTTAAAATAAGGACAATAGAATTTGCCTATGCTTTTATAAAAATCCTTAAAGGTATTAAAATGGCCATAATTCATGGCGACAGCGTAACAAAATAGCAATAAAGAGGGGCTGAAGAAAAGTTAAAATTTTTATGAAGTTTTTGTCGAAAAAGATATTGACTCTTTAAATCGATTTGTTACTATAAAGAAATAATCCTTGCGAACCATTAGTCTAAAAGCTAAGCAGGCTCTATCGGCATTATTGCTGATGGCAAGTATTCATAAGACCTCCTTCGGGAGGTTTTGTGTTATTCCTGCATAATACTAAAGAAATGTATTGTTCCATTATTTAGTCTTCTTAAGATTAATAGTAGGGATATATTTTTTAGCTTCCATGGCGGAAATTGTAGCATAGAGGGCGAGTGGTATGGAAAATAAAAAAAGGTTAGAATGGTCTATTGATATGGATATATTAAGAAAACATCTTGGAATATACACAAATTTTCGTCTAATACGTTTTGCAATCTCTGGAGGAGTAAGTGCTTTAACTAACCTATCTTTTCTGTTTATGTTTACCCACATATTTCATGTATGGTACCTTATTTCATCAGTCATTGCTTTTCTAATCGGATTTATCGTTAGTTTCGCAATGCAAAAGTACTGGACGTTTCAAAATCAATCTGACAAAAAAATACACAGCCAAATAACTCTATATCTTGCACTTACTATACTTAATTTAATAATAAATACATTTCTTGTTTTTATCTTTGTCGATCACTATGGAGTTAACTACCTCGCAGCCCAAATTATTGCTGGTCTACTTATAGCCTCTGAAAGCTATTTCTTATACCGATATATATTTATCGTATAATACCCTAATGTCAAAATACATATTCATTATTGCCTTTATTGTTTCGAGTGTATTTCAAGGTGTTAGTTGGGTAGAATTTGGTATTGTTGATGGGGGTCTATGGGCTTCTCAAGCACAATATGTTCAAACTCATGATACTCGTGAATTTAATTTTCTTGGAGCATACGGACATCCTGGTGGAACAATCGTCGAGGGAACCGCATTGATCCATGATGTCTTTAAAATTGACTACTACAACTCATTGATTACCTTTTTAGTAATCTTTGACAGTATAATTATAAGTAGTATTTGTGTCTTATCCTACAAACTAAGGAAGAGACATATATGGTGGATCATCACCTTGGCAACCCTCTCTCTTGATCGATTATACGACTCTCTCACTCCAGCTTCTGTTGTAGCCACATTATTATTTGTTTTTTTAAGTTTACTCACACTATATTTATATGAAAATGAGATAACAAAAAAGAAAATAATTATCTGGTCTCTTATAGCAGGTATGTTGATCGCAACAAGGATCGATATCGGTTGTGTATCTACAGTCGCTTTCATTGTGTTACTTGTACAAAAATTAAAATGGAAAGATATGTTGAGTGTACTAACCGGGATTATCCTATCTTTTTGTATCTTTGATCCATTTATGTGGTTTATGCCGATACAACATCTTAGAGATCTAATTTTCAAAATTACATATCACTACTCAGACATAGCGGCTACTCATATGACCTTTATATCACTCTTGTCTTTTTCTTCTATTGCTTTTATAAGCATGATACTCTCAATAATTCTGTTGATTTTACAAAAAAAGAAAAAGGTGATTGCACCCATACCCCCCGCATACACGTATACTCTGCTCGTCTTAAGTGGAATATTGTACACTGTATACTTAACTGCTCATGAGCAAACCACGCGCTACTTTGTTCCTCTAGTATTCATTTGGGAGGTATTTTTACCGTTATTTATTTTTTGTTTAATTCCCCTCGTAGACTTTAATTTCTTGAAAAATAAGGTTCAAAAAAATAAAGGGGGTAAAATTGGGGAGTTGTTTGTAGCATTGATTTTAATTGCTTATCCCATAATCTTTTTTATCAATTCCTTGTCTATTGGTTTTACTTTTAATCTATCAAAATGGTGAGAATGAAAATTACGCTAATCATGCCAGCTTACAATGCTGAAGCCACTCTCGAAAGAACACTATCTGACGTACCCCTTGATTATATTGACGAGATTATTCTAGTAGATGACGCTTCCAGAGATAATACATATGAACTTGCAAAAAAAATAGGACAGCACCACCCTCGCTTGACGACTCACAAAGAACAGTATGAGAAAGACGACACTAAAATACTTTTTACCATTGAACAACAAGACAAAAATAAAGGCTACGGGAGCAACCAAAAAAAGTGTTACCGCCTAGCAATAGATCATGGTGCTGACATTATAATCATGTTGCACCCAGATTATCAATATGACCCTCGACTTATAAAATATTTTGTTGATTTTATCAAAGAAGGATATTTTGATGTAATGCTTGGCTCTAGAATTAGGAGTAGGAAAGAATCCCTTGATGGCGGTATGCCACGTTATAAATATTATGCCAATCGGATACTCACCTCCATAGAAAACCTAGCGAGCGGACGCAATCTTTCCGAATGGCACACAGGAATGAGAGCTTACAGAAAAGAAGTTCTTGAAAAGGTACCTTTTGAGACATTTTCCGATGATTTTGTGTTTGATACACAAATGCTTTTCTCAATCATTGAAAAGAACTATTCAATAGGCGATATTCCTGTGCCGGTAAGATACTTTAAAGAAGCATCGTCGATCAATTTAAGTCGAAGCATACGCTATGGAATTTCGACCCTCATGGAGACAATCAAATTCTTAGCGAGAAAAATAAAGAGTTGAATAAACTAAATAAAAAAACCGGATGACTTTAAGTCATCCGGTTTTTCGGTCTAAACGAGAGATACTACTACGGACAAACAGTGACACCGGCTACCAAAGCAGTTGCACCAGTCTTTGCTGCACCTGTACTATCAACACAGAAATAGTTCGTGGTTACGTTTGTAAGCTGAACTTGTGCTGCCCATGCTGTTGCTGTGCTACCAGCAGTGTGAACAGTTGAATTAGTGTTTAAGTTTGTCAAAATCGCCTGGATTCCTGTATCAGCAGATACCCAAGTGTTACCTCCAGTAAACGCTGCGGCGTAGCTACCACCGTTTGCGTAAACTTCAACCTGAGATCGAAGGGAGCTCATAGCTTCCTGAATGGCAGAATCCTTACCCTTTGAACGCGCCGTACCCAAGCTTGCCAACACGATAGAAGACAAGATACCGATGATTGCGATAACAACGAGCAATTCGATGAGGGTGAAACCTTTATTGAATTTCATAATTGAAAAATTACTTATTAAACTATTAAATAAACCTTTATAATAATCCGATAGGTTTAAGTATACCAGATTTCCCCGAAAAGCTTGCAACTAGGCAATGTGGATAACCTATACAACTAAAATAAGGCTTTATTTCATTAAAAATTTAATAAAAATTGAACGTTTCTTGACCATGAAGCTGGTAAAGTGGTTTTTTATGATTATTTAATACTGAAAATGCAAAAAGATTTTGACCTTTGGAACCAGAACAAAAAACATATAAACGACAAGAAGAAACACAACTTCTACAAAACTCGAGAAGTGTGGTGGTGTTCCTTGGGTACAAATATTGGTTTTGAACAAGACGGGGACAATAAAACCGGTGATCGACCAGTACTTATCCTTCGTGGATTTAGTAAACAAGTTTGTTTAATAATACCCCTTACCACTTCAGAAAAGAAAAATCCATACCATATTCCCCTAGGAAAAATAGGTAGCAGGAACGCTTTTGCTATTATTTCTCAAATCAGACTCATAGACACAAAACGCCTTATAAACAAGATAGGTTTTGCTGAAAAAACTATTTTTGAAAAAATAAGAAAAGCCATCAGGGATTTATTCTGATGGCTTTTCTTATTTTTTCTCCCTCCAAAGAGGGCAAGCCCGAAGGCATTTATACTTAGAATATTAGCAAATTTATTTAGAAAAAGCAAGCCGATCTTACAAAAGAAAACCAGCACGCAATGTTAAGAAACCCCGCAAGCTGAAGAAGCTGAGGATGAGGAAACTTTTAGTAAAAAGTTTCCGTTTTCTTAACATTGCGTGCTGGTTTTCTCCCTATTGAGCACTCGCCACGTTGTAGATAGGCACGAGGACGGATGCGAGGAGAATGGCCACACCGAGACCCAAAAGGACGATCATGGCTGGCTCGATCATGTCGACGAGGTTGTCCACCGCTGTCATCACTTCGCGTGAGTAGAACTTTGCCAATGTCTTCAAAATGCTGCCGAGCTCTCCAGTCTCCTCTCCCACTTTCATCATTTGAATCATAATGCCGGGAATTTCGCGGTTGTTTGAAAGTGCTTCAGAAACCTGCTTTCCACCTTTCACCGCTTCGACTGAATCTGCGATTATTTGCTTGTACACGACGTTGTCTATGACCGACGACGTGAGCTCAAGAGCGCGAACCATTGGAATACCGGAGATAAGCATGGTGTTCATGTTGTCGGCAAGACGCGAAAGGTAAAGCTTTCGAAACAGGTTTCCAAAAAGAGGTAACGAAAGCTTGAACTCATCGAACGATTGCTTTCCTGCTGGGGTGCGCACATAGCGGACAAAGAAGAAACCGAGAACAACAAGCCCTCCGAGAACAAAGAATCCATAGTTTACGAAAAAGTTTGAGATACCGAGGACGACTTTGGTATATGAAGGGATATCCTGGCCAGATTCGGTCAAAATAGCGGCAATCTTTGGAATAACCAAGGTCATCATGAGGATCATAACTGTCACGAACGTGACAATGACGAATGCAGGATAAATAAGGGCGCTTTTTGCCTTTGTGACAAGCTCATATGTACGGTCCATGTAGTCTGCAAGGAAGGAAAATGTTTCATCGAGCTTTCCAGATTCTTCTCCGGCTTTAATCATGCTTACATAAAAATCATTGAAGACCTTTGGGTGCTTTGACATGGCCTGAGATATGGACGATCCGCTCTGTAGGTCATCGGCAATAATACCGAGCTTTAGGCCAAGCACTTTGTTCTCAGCTTCATTTGAAAGAAGGCGGAAGATGCGGAGAGCGGACACCTGCGCTTCAAAAAGCGTAGAAAGCTGTCGCGAGAGAATAACAATGTCTTTGTTTGACACACGATCAAAAAATGTGAGATTCATGGACAGTATCGACTTTTTCTCGTCTGCAGAATGGATAGCGGTAATAACAAGTCCTCGACGCTGGAGTCCTGCAATAGCCGCGTCAACATTGACCGCGTCAATTGAGCCACCTGAGGATTGCCCTTTGTCGTCTACAGTTGTGTAATTGAAAAGCATGATTGTTTAAATAAGTCTATCGAGATTCTTTGGATTTATCGAGTGGAGATACGCATTTTCGACGGTAATCTCCCCACGTCGGACAAGCTCGGAAAGTGAACGGTTCATATCTATCATACCTTCACCTGAAGATGTTTCAATCACAGTATTGAGCTCGTGGGTTCTCTTCTCGCGAATAAGATTCGACACGGCATTGTTGTTTATAAGAAGCTCACACGCAGGGATAAGTCCTCCGGAAATGCGTGGAATAAGACGCTGAGAGAAAATACCAACGAGAGATCCTGCAAGCTGGACGCGGATTTGATCCTGTTGATTTGCTGGAAACGAATCGATGATTCGGTCGATAGTCTGCGATGCGTTGTTTGTGTGGAGAGTAGACAAGACAAGGTGTCCTGTTTCAGCTGCGGTAACAGCTGTTGAGATAGTAGTGGTATCTCGCATCTCGCCCACGAGACAGACGTTTATATCTTCACGAAACATTCCTGTAAGAGCCTCACTGAAGCTTGGAGTATCGAGGAGGACTTCACGCTGGTCGATGATCGATTTTTTCGATTCGTAAATAAATTCAATTGGATCTTCAATCGTTAAAATGTGTTCGGTACGCGTCTGGTTTATCATTTCAATCATAGCAGCGAGCGTAGTCGTCTTTCCTTGTCCGATAGGACCTACCACCAAAAAGAACCCTTGGCGCTTTCGGGTAAATTCTTCGAGGATTGCCGGAAGACCGAGCTCAGCAATACTTAGTATTTTTTTAGGAATGAGGCGTAATGCGATGGAAAGCATACCCTGACGATAGTACACATTGCCTCGAAAACGAGATTCTGTAAGGCCAAACGAGAAATCGGCCAGCTTGTCTTTTTCAAGGCGAGCTTTGTTTTCGGGAGTAAGGAATATGTCCACAAAACCTCGCATGTCGGCATTTGTAAGTATTTGTTTTTTAACAAGCGGCAGCAAAACTCCAGCTGAGCGGATGTATGGAACACGACCCTCTGACAAGTGGAGGTCCGATGCTCCGCCTTCGATCACGCTTTTTACAATGTCCTCGAGTTCTTTTTTGTGGTCCATGTTATTTTTGTTTATTACTATGATTTTTATGGATCTGTTCGACTTCGGCGAGCACTTCGGACGGAATAGCGGTAGCTTTGATAATGTATCCGTCGACGTTCAGGCGTTTTGCTGTAGAGATATCTTCCGGAGCGTTTTGGTTTGTCAGCATGATAGCAGTTGCTTCCGGTACAAGATTCTCTTTTCGAATCTGCTCGAGAATCTCGAGACCTGTCATGCCCGGCATGATGACATCAAAAAGCATGATGTCGGGCTTCAAGCCTTCATGAAGCTTTTTGAGTGCAATTTCGCCGGAATCAGCAACATGGACGGTGTATCCGCTCTTTGTGAATTTTTGAGTATACATGTCAAGAAGAAACGTATCATCGTCGGTAACCAAGATGGTAAATTTCTTGTCCATACCAATAGTATACTAAAGTTTATTCACTTCCTCAAACGGAATTATACGTTGAAAAGCCTTGACGAGAGCGTCTTCTTTCATGGTAAGCATTCCTTTTTGTCTAAGTATTTTCGAAATCTCAAGCTCTGTTGGATTTTTCAAAATAACGTTCTCAATATCCTTGTCCATCTTAAACACTTCCCACACGGCCATACGTCCTCGGGTTCCCTTTGGACAATCGGCCGTAGGCGATGCTTTGTAAAGAGTATCGGCAAAAGGAATTTCTTTTTTGAACTGTTCCGGAAGGTCGGCAAATTGCTTTTCGATCATGAGACGTATACTCCCGTCGACAGGAATCGGCTCTCCACCTCCTGGGACGAGCGTAGAGACAAGGCGTTGAGCAATAGCACAGATAAGCGTAGGTGCAATAAGATATGGATCGACACCCATGTCGATAAGACGAGGGATGACACCAGCGGCGTTGTTGGTGTGGAGTGTCGAGAACACAAGGTGGCCGGTAAGAGCAGCCTGCACTGCAAGCTGTGCAGTCTCTTTATCTCGGATCTCTCCCACCATGATAATATCGGGGTCTTGACGAAGTGTTGTACGGAGACCGGATGCAAAGGTATAGCCGATTTCAGGGTGAACTTGGGACTGTGTGACACCGTCCATGTTGTATTCGATCGGGTCTTCGAGGGAAAGCACGTTGTAGCCTTCTTTGTCGACTTCGTTAAGCATGGAATACAGTGTTGTAGATTTTCCGGAACCTGTAGGACCCGTGATCAAAATAAGTCCATATGGTCGCTCGATTGCCTCTCTTAGGTATGCGAGGTTTTTTGGATTTAATCCCATACTGTCGAGCTTTTGAACACCTTTTTCTTGGTCCAAAATACGCATTTCGACTTTTTCTCCATAATACGATGGAAATGTAGAGACACGAAAGTCAATCTTTCGTCCATCAATACGCGCAGAAAAACGGCCGTCTTGAGGCTTTCTGCGCTCATCGAGCTTCATGTTTGAAAGCACTTTGATACGGGCAACTACAGCATCGTGCACTTGCGGAGGAAGAATGAGACTTGTGCTTAGTATACCGTCGACTCGAAAACGAACACGGATCTTGTCGCGCATATGTTCGATGTGCACGTCAGAAGCATTCCCTTCTGTTGCATAGCGCACAATAGTCGCCACGATTTTAACCACCGGGGCATCTTCAATAATAAACGCATTTGTTCCCTCATCACTTTTTGTTTGTTTAAGATCAACACCGCTTGAGTCATCGGTCGAAAGGACTGTTTCGAGTTCGGAAAGTGCATTTGAAACTTCGCCAGAAAGACCCTTATACGACTCGATGATATGTTTAAAATCTTCTTGGGTAATAAGAAAAATCTTGTACGGAATATTTTTCTTGGCAGCAAGAAAGTTCAATGCGTCGCGAGCTTCAATGTTGTCAGGATCGACAATACCAACTTCAAGCGTGCCCTCTTTAAATCCTATCGGTGCAAACTTGTATTGCGTTGCCGATTCTTCCTTTATAAATTCGAGAACATCAAATGGAATAGATGCATCGCCAATATGTCGCACAGGAAGGTTTAATGCTTCACCTTGTGCGGCGAGTATATCTTCTGGTTTTACCCCACGGGCAGCAAGAACTTGGTCAAGAGAAACCTTGCCTGAGGCCATTTGACGATTTACCTCACGGACATCGTCTTTTGTTATGATTTTTTTTGTAAGAAGGATGTCAAGTACGCTCATATGGTCTTGTTTCTATTATTTTTTCTTAGGAAGTGGAGGGATTTTTGTATTTACAGTCGACGATGCAGGTGTCGTCATAATTGCCCCACCAATAGGTAAGAATGGGTTTGGTCGGCCGACATTTTCAGGAGGAATTTGTTGGCTAAAATCAAACAGTGATTGCTCGGCCGGAGTCTCAAAAAACTTATAGTCAATCTTGAGTTGGTGTATCTTTTTAAGAAGAGAGAGAACATCAGTTCCAACCATTGATGACGTCGAGGAAGCGGCTGTTACATCAAAAGAGAGACTCTGACTGTCAGTGACCTGACTTCCACCAGCAGTGTAAAAATAATACCCAATTGCAATAATAATGAGTACGCTTCCTATCGCCATTGGCATCTTAGATTGTAGGTTATTTGACGTCATATTATTGTTTAAGCCAATAGGTCTTAATATCCAAGGAATAATCGTATGAACCGCTATCATTTGCGGTTATGGTCATGTGGGATACATCAAGAAAACGAAGGCTTCTTTCGAGATCCTGAAGGAAGAGAAGGAAGTCACTGTATGAAGCCGATGCTGTGACGGAAAGGTCCATGACATTGTATCCCGCCCCGTTCTGCTTCATTCCCCCTCCAGCGGCTGCTGAATCAGAAGTTACTGGAGTTGTACGAATATTTTTTACGTTAAGATTTCGACCCTTCGCTATGCTTTTTATGTCGATAATAAGGCGTACGTTATCGATATTGTCGGGCATCATCTTGTCGAGTCTACCTTTAGTAGTGACGTCTAGTTTATTGTAATCCTGCAACACCACATCGCGCGCTTTGATCAAATCAACTGAGTTGTTTATCGCTTGAGTGTAGCTATCATTCGTTAATTGGAGTGTTTTAATCTCGTCAACTCTTGAATTTGTAAAGGTAAAAAATATACCGATGGCGAGAATGATGAGTATTAAAGGTGTAGCGTTTCTGTTCATGATAATTTATTGGGTATTAGCAGTATCATTTCCACTCAAAGATGCCTGGAGAACTCTTGAGTAAAGAATGTCTTTTGGATCAAGGCTTGTGGTAAATGTAAATGAAACGTTTCCATTTTGATTTAATCCGAGATCAGAGAGAATTGGATTGTGTATTATTTTGTTTGTTCCATATTGAATAGAGCTTCCGAAAACATCGGACTGAAAAGCAATGTCGTTAAAACTCACACCCTCACCTTTCATCGTGATCGTTATGAGATCCTTTGGGGTTTTTGGAGCTGCGTAATCAAGGGAATTAAACCGCACATTTTGGGCAGTGAGACGTCCGACGATATTGAATATTTCTGACGACGCGAGGTGGTTATATAAAACATCCTTTGAAAGGTCTATTTTTGTATTTATCTTTCCCAAGACTCCGATGAGGTCAGGGTTGAATTGTTTCTCGTTTTCAGTAAGAGTATTTTGAAAGTCATTTTTTTGGCTGAGGAGGTGGTTTTTCCACACGATAACAAAACCGGCTCCAGCAAGCGAACCGATAAAGAGAACTACGGAAATCAACATAAAGAGGCTGACCGAAGAACCGACACGACTTGTCTGCTCCGCAACAATCGGCCTCTTTGGTATAAATGATGTTTGAAATTTAGTTTCCATAATGAGCGACTTCCCTAGTATTATATAGTGCTATGACAACTCGGACAAGCGGCGAAGCGCAATACCGATAGCCACAGCGAATTCTGGACCCGCGACCGCAAGCTGCTCGGCAAAAAAGGCTGGTGTTTCAAGCTTTCCGAAAGGATCTGCATACACAACTTCTGTTTGAAAACTCATTTTTGCGACATCAGTAAACCCTTTCAAAAGCACACCTCCGCCGGTCAAAACTATTTTTCCTACGTTTTTACTGAATTTTTTCTGGTAATTTGCGAGGACAGTATTCACTTCATAAAAAATGTAATCGAGATTAACCATAATAATCTCATTCAATTCCTTGTGTTCGACGCCTCCTTTGAGACCAAATTGACGCTTCATTGTTTCCGCTTCAGCTACAGGTATGGTCATCGATTTTGATATGG
>OCZT010000242.1_pt1 | contig 52624 bp, 59 predicted proteins | sample 1539031 | NCBI WGS metagenome assembly OCZT01 (sample SAMEA3539308, study PRJEB22396) | soil metagenome | biome: tundra; feature: field; material: soil | place: USA | collected 2010-05 | depth 0.15 m
GTTGAATAGGTTCTTTTCATATTCATTTGAATTATTATAATATTCTTCTGATTGTTGTTCGATAGGATCATAAGTTGATGTAATCGGTTTTACTCCTTGTATATCATTATCCACCGATTGAGCCGGTACCGCAACAGATTTCACACCCGAATCAGCGTATTTGCCGTATTTTTTGGTCATGGCCATATCCATTCCCAACGTGTTAAGCTGGGTGGCACCTGTTTTAAATTTTACTTCTCCCGGAAGACTGCCATAAATAACTTTTTGTGCTTGTTGATTATCAAAACCCGGATAATGATCTTTTTCATCTTTCGAATTCAATAATGTACCATTGTCATTTGGTGGCGTGTTGCTGTATGCCGCTTGTTTATTTGAAAAAAACTCAGTAAATTTGCTGTTAAGCATATTTCTATCAGAATATTTTCCACTATTTAAAGTTGCTGAATAATCATGTGCAGACTGTAATAACTTTGGGTCATTATTAAACTCAGGAAACTTAACCATTAATTCATTAGTGGTTAAGTTTGGCTTTGCTTTGATGGTTGCATCAAAATCTAATAGTGATTGTTGAATATCTGCTGGCATGATTATCTTATATTACCTGTTATTTTCTGTCCCGATCCACCTGTAGTTGTATTCTGAACTACCGGTTTCTTCCACTGTACTGGTGGTTGTGTCTGTCCTTGTGTTCCTGCTCCCTGTTCCTGTTCATACAGGTCTATCAATGCCCTTTTTATTGCCGGAGTGGCTTTACTGTCCCATCTGTATGTCGGTGGATCCACTACACTCTTTCCAGGTACCTGATGCATATATCCTTTTTGAATCAACCACGGCTTTGGCAGTGTTTCTGCCTTCTCATTAACCTGTATATATTCTTCGGGGGAAGCTCCTTGTAATGATCCTGTATATTTTTTCGAATTCTGTCTTTTTGTTTGTGCATCATACCAATCTACTGATTGTTTTTGCTTAAACTCATTCATCTTTTCATCAAACTCTTTTCCTTTCAATCCCTGTTCTTGCAGTTTTATAGCATAATCCGCAGCGTTCTTTTGTTGTTGGTTGGCTTCCTTCTGCGCTTCTTTTGCATTTGCTTTCGATTCCTTGGATTTATAAAGCAGGTATTGGCGTTGCTGTCCTTTTTCTTTCATGGCATCTTCAAGCTGCTCACTGAAATCCTTCATCTCTGCATTGCCTTTCGTGTTGTTATAATTCAACATCTCCTGGTCATACTTATTTTTAAGCTGTTCGAGTCTCTGATTAGTGGTTTGTGTGGACGTTGGGTCATTGCCCCGGTTACGGATATGTGCGCCACGTCCTGAAGCTACTATTTCAGCCAATGACGAGAGACTATCTGTCAGTGCAGCACCAATTTTCGCTTTTTCAGCCTGTTCTGGTGTTATCTGCTGTTCAGGCTTCTTATAGTTGCTCATCAATGCTTCTACAATCGGCTTTTTACCGCTTTGCCAGTCTTCATAAAACTTCTCATGATCAAAAGCGGGCAAAGTTGCAACTTGCTGGTCATATGCTTCCGCCTGTTTGTTATAATCAGTAGCCTGCTTCCGATAATCGGTAGCCTGCTGGTTATATTGATCTTCCGGATTTATTTTATTTTTGTCGTCGGGTGTTGTCATTGGAATAGTTTTTTAATCGAATTATATACTAAAATTCAGGATCTTTACGGAAAACTTGGATACCTTCTCAGCGGTCTGTTTTTACGAACTATAAGCCTTGATATGTCACTTGTAGTTTTTGGTAGTCTCGATAAATAGGTTTTTGCATCATTCGGCGACTTTGTTTCCAACCAACGGTAACAGATATAGTCAATTAAAAATTCTTCAATCTTCGAATCAATGCTCTTGGTATATTGTTTCGGAAAATCATCCTGCATATTCAGGTAAAGAATAAAATCACGGTCCTGCGTAAAGTCCGGGAATTCGGCATACATAGGTGAAATATCTGTCGGGGTATCTGCCAGGTAACTTTTCGGAATATTTAGCATGATTTCTGCATGTGCAGCATTAAACAGGCGTTTAAACATCACTTCATAATCTTCATCCATTACCAGCTCATCCAGCATATCTTCTACCTGTCCTTTTGCAACCTCTTTTTTGCGACGGTCGGCCAGCAATGAAGTTTCCAGCTTCACCGCCTTTTGTATCAGATCGTGCGTGTATATAAAGTAAAGTATCATGGCTTAGAGTTTTATGTGATTGATTACTTTCTGGTATCTAATATATTTATCCATCGCTTTTTTACGGTCTTCTTTCGAATAACTGTTGTTAAGCGAAATTTTAGTCGAGTAAAAAGCCTGTTTCTCCATTTCCAGGTAACTCATCCGTTTAGGCAACCAACCGCGCCGCTTGCAGATATTAAATGCATCGTTATCAATACTCCGTAACCGGCGAATGACATTTCCCCGTTTATCAAAGCCTACTTCCATCAGCACGACATGGAACCTGTGATTTTTTGCACGTTGTTTGATATCGGCAAGTCCGATGGCAAGTTTCAGTTTAAAGGCTTCAATACGAAGGATGATATAGCTTCGCACGAAGAATGCCAATTCCTTGAAGAATTCATTCGCACTGGTTGTTAGCTCTGATATGTAATTTTTGATTGTTGTTGTCATGAGTTGTTGTGTTGTTATTTTTTTACACCTAAAACATCGGCCCAGTTAGTTGATCCCATTCCTTTAATTCCGTTATAAAGTAGGTTGTTTCCGCTCTCTGCCTGTTGTGCGGTTGTATCATAGGCCATCCCTTCAAGCTGACTTTTACGTGCCAGGTACCTGTTTTCTGCACGGTCTTTATACTGTTGTCCCTGAGCTGCCAGATTACCGAATAGATTACTCATACTCTTATTGCGCGAATCCTTTTTTGCTATCTGTGCTTCTGGGGTTTCTCCGGTTACTACAGCTGTCTGATTGTCAACAGAAGTTTGTTTTTTCATTTCATCTCGCATCTGTTTAATCACATTTGCCGCATCTGCCCGTTTGGTATAATCTGAGTAATAGTCTTTATTATACAGTGTTTCATTTTCAGAATTCCATTGTTGCTGTTGCTGTTGCTGTTGCTGACGTGCGTTCGCTTCTGCGTTCATCCCGAAAGCTGTTGATGCCAGGGATACTACTGTAGGTATTAATGCGAGTGGAAACATATCTTATTTCTTTAAATTGTAAATTCTTCTTATCTCATTTTATCATTCACCTGATCTTTCACTACTTCACTTTCTATATTAATTATTTCGCTTTCTTCGTCAATTTCGCACTGAATGGATAACAGATAATTGCGATAAGCTGCCCGCGTCATGATTCCAAGGTCAAAATCTTTATAATCACGTCCCTGTTTAGGTGCCGGCATGATGAATCCTCGCAACAATGCAAAATGTTCGCCGTCATTTGATCCATAAAGCGATATGAAGGGTTCATTTAATGAATTATCAGTGTTCAAATTGTAAAATAGCCCTCTAAAGATTGTTCTGGCCATCTTTTTTACTTCATCAATGCCAAAAAACATTGGACGGGTTACAATACTTATACTGGTACCGGGACTTTCCGACAAAGAATAATCCTTTATTGCCAGATTATCAACTACAAATAATTCCGGATACACATTCCCTACTGCATAATCTATCTTTTCAGTTGACAGGTACCACATTTTCGAATCTATGTTCAGCACATAGTTATAGGCGCTTCCATTTGTGAATATTAATTCATTTTGCTGATTGTTATAGAGTATAGTGGTAAGTGTAGCAATAAATGTCAAAAAATCAGGCGCCGCAACACTCAATGAATTTGGTAGAGTTTTTTCTTCTATAAGTGCACTTAAAAAAGTTACCTGCTGACCGTTTATGACAAATATCCCACGTTTCCCAACGAATACTATTCCAAACGGTGTCTGGCACAATATATCCGAAATAGGTGTTTCGTCGGATATTGGAGTAATATTTGAATAGACAACATCGCCATTTCCAACGTTCATAGCGTATATTTTCTCTGATGTGAGTATATATACCGGATATTGGCCAAATTGCCCCTCTGAGGCTCGCATTGAATTGCTGGCTGCATTCCTGGCAATCCCTGAACCTGCTATATAGGTATTTGCTGCCGGAAATGTAAAAGGATTATCCAACGCGGATACTTTCAGACCGTTTCGGTAAATATCTTCACGATTGATTTCTGTAGGTATTGTTGCATTGGTTCCTATCGCAAACGATGTGAATGGTATTGGCTTTAAATCAGGAGCAATATAATAGGCATAGTTTTGTAAGGTACTTGCTGTTAGTTTAAATGTTTGTTTTCTGAAATATCCACTACCCTTATTCTCATATATTGTCATTGATGTAGCTCTCGAATCGGGATAACTAAGCATATTCAAATCTGAATAATTGTCTGTTACCACTGTCGAATATCTCACAACTGTCGATATCCCCGTACTTGTTTTGATAGTTACTAAAATAAACCAGTATGCTGTAAATGGATTTGGCGATACCGTAGAAGCAGGAAACTGACCGATTCCTGTATTTGCTGCAAAGAAGCTTACAGGAAAACCACGTGAAAACAAAGTCTTATAATCAATTGCGTGTAGCCGGGAATTATAAACCATCTGTTTCTGTGGCAACAAAGTATGATGCGTAAAGTTATCAACCGAAATTTCATCTTGATTGACCAGATTTTCTAATATGCCGTTTGTTCCATCGGACATATCTATATTTGTCCAATCTCCTACTACCGGTGCTAAATTTAACCCGTTACCGATTGTTGCTCCGGTGGCTGTTGTACTACCAACCATTATATCTTCGAATGGAATTTCTAATATTTTGTAAAAGGAAGAAAGGGAAGTAAGTTCTTTTATCAGTTCAGCATTGGTTTTTAGTGGTGGAAAATAATTTTCAATACTTGTAACAACTACATATGAAGATGCATCCGTTACAGCCTGACCTGCAAATTGAGACTGGTTTTGAATAGTATCATCCAGTTTCCAGTTATATACCTGCTGAGTCATAAAAACGCTTACACATTTGATAAGTGGCTGTAGTGACGGATCTATTTGCTGATTAACTCTGATTTGAAGATTATTATAGGTGGCACCTAATTTTACATTTCGTGATGATATAGTTCCTCCGTTATTCACTTTTTGCCAGTAACCCATTAATGAATTAATTACATTCACTGAAGCTCCATCACCACCTGAGATGCCAAATACAGACTCATTTTTAAAAGCAGTGGTCGAATTAATCCCATAAAGTTTATAATTGTCCGGTGTATTGTCGGATATGAATTTAATTGAATCTTCGGGAATACTATTGCTATCATAAACATAAGGGGCAAAAACAGCTATTGCACTATCAGCACTACCATTTTGCGTGGAATCATAATTCACCGGCTGGCTTACTCCTATAACTGTTATGCCTTCATATCTGGTTGTATTATCACATGGCTGATTAAGAAGTACTGGGCGTGAATGGAGTATATAAGAGCCATCGTATAGCTCGATGGCTGTACAAATTAAAAAGTATCCTGTCAAAAATCCATCTCGCGAGAGTACAGAGAGCGCTTTATCTATAAGTGCTCTCGAGGCTGCCACACGAAGTTTACGGTTTGCAGTCGAATCACAATCTGTAAGCGAGGAGTAACTAAATGGATTATCGGTAGAAAATTCCCGATATTCCGTTCCATGTGAATTTTGCACACTATTCACTCTAAAATCTATCATTCCGGCCGGATCCCCATAGGTTGTCTGATCACCGTCAAAATTTGACTCAATAAATACATAGGCATTCTGGTACCACATGATATACTTCAGACCGCTCGAATCCAATATATTCAGGATATTTCCTATTTGCGTAATCGTTGGGATGGAAGTCAACGGGCAAATATCTGTTCTTACTGATGAATTGGTAATGTCCGGGATATAACAAAGAAACATTCCTGATACAATAGGTTGCGTGATGGTTGATCCTGCGATTGTCCAGGTACCGGTTAAAGGTGTCCAAAAAGCTATATCTGAAGGATGATCTCCTGTTGTATTTCCACCAGCAAGAAAATATCCACTTTCATATTGTACAGTCTGACCTGCTACATATGGTGTCCCTGAATTCCATGCACCTAAATACGGATAAGTGATATTTCCGGGAGGAATAGTAATAACCCCTATCCAGTTTTCATTTCCGGATGGTAATTGGTGTACAAACAGCTCATTGAATTGGTTTAAAAGTGTATGGCTTATCTTACGTGGTGACACAGGTTTCAGCATTCCGTTCTTTTTACGAACGTTCTGCATAAACATACAATCTCCGTCCTGATACGCGGAAGTTGTTGTTATTCCTTTTATGTCTATTACCTTTTTCATTATAAACTATAAACTATTTCTTTACTGCTTCCTGTGCTACCGAATGTTGTACTTCCGGTGGCAAACCTGCAAACTTTTGCTGCAGTTCGGGTGAAAATTGATACTGACTGAGTTGTTGTTGTAATTCAGGTGGCAATCCCTGTCCAGGTGTTGCTTGTCCACCCGGTTGTCCCTGTTGCTGTTGTGCTTGCTTTGCTGCATCTTTCATTTGTTGCTCGCGTCTGTTCAGGTATTCCAGCAGCTGTTCTTTAAATGGCAGGTTACCGGCTTCAATAAGTCCGCGTAAATCAAGCATGTTGGTCGTATCGTACTGTTTGAGCTGGAATAACAGATCATTTACCATAAGGCGGTATGCCGGGGTATCGGTGTTTTCTACTGTATTGATTTCGAATTCGACATTTTTTACCTTGTCATGATCCCATAGCAAGCGTTTTCCTGACTTCTTATCATAAACCCAGCGTTTCCCTCTGTAGAATTGCTGCATCAGCTGTACATCCATCTTATCACGACGCGTACGAAATGAATTCACTGCCTCAAATATTCCGTTTAAGCTGGTAGCTGAATTCTGACTTTGCTGTGCGTACATCTGTGCCGGTGTTCCCGATGTGGGTGTAGCTCCCTGTAATGCCCCGTATACGCCCGAAACATTCTCGGACAGTTTCAGGTACATGTTTACCACGTTAAGTGGCGTAAAGGCCTGCGATATGGTGTTGATAAAGTTAGGTGCAGGTATTCCCGCCTGTGCGTTATATGGAAATATGGCATCAAAATTCGTCATGTTCTTTTCCAGATAATCTATTCCATAACCCTCAGCTTCTGCGATGGATTGAACCGGAATAAACATCCCGGATTTTGCAGAGTATTTTGTCAGTAATTCTGATATGGCCGAAAGTTTATTGATTTGCTTTTGCGTATCAATCAGATCTTTGCAGAAAGGATATATCTTTCCGATAAAGAATTCATGTATTTCAAATACTATCGGTGCTTTTTCGTGCCAGAATGGATTTATTCCTTCGTCCAACACTTCACCAAATGGAGTGAGAAAGTAATATTTCCAGTATGCGCTTGTTCCCCATTCAGGTTCTAAGAGTAGCATATTTTCCGGCAGAACACCCATATCGCCCTGCTCTTCTTTTCTCAGCTCGTTAACTGCCTTTAATTGTGCTTCCGTACTCTTGAAGTCGGGGTAATATGTTCCATTAAGCCTGTCATGAACCCAATAACATTCTGCCGATTCTTTGCGCCATACTTCGATGACTCTTCCCAAACCATACGATTCTACATCCGGCATAAAGAAATCCTTTTCTATACGCTCGTCTGTAAAGGTCTGTGTCATCTCATATATCCGCTCCTGATTGGCCGATCGGTATAAATCACGAATCTTTGATCCGCGCTGTTTGCTTCCTTTCGAAAACATTCCAACAATATCATCTACCGACATATCATAGAAGCATCCAACCAGCGAGCAGTCTTTGTATCGCGGATCCTTCATCGAGTTATCCACAAAGAAATTAAAGGGAGAGATATAATCGTTCACTATGTCAGAGTCACCATCACGGTTAACGTAATGGTTTTTAGTGATCATTAATCCGGATAGAAGTAACTGCAGTAATTGTGAATAATCAAACTTCCAGAGTTCATTTTTACGGTACAGCGCATGGAGTGTTGCTGTCAATACATCGCTTTCAGGCTGGTTTTCTTCTATCTGTGCTACGCAAACAGGTAGTGTCTTATTAGTGGACCATACGCCTATTATCGTCCGTAGTACGTTACGTATGATGTTGTACTGACTTGGTTGTAATCCCTGCTCAACAAATAAATTACGTTCTGTAATATACCTGTGATTTTTGTAGTCATACACGCGGTCTGAATGTTGATCGCCGAATACAAATTCTTCATTCCGCCTTATGTCTCTTCTCAACTGTTCGAGACTACTCCAACAGTTATACGCTGACATGACCAGGTTTGGCCTCTGTCCAAGATCTTGATCCGCAAAACTTTCTTTACGCTCCATTCTACGATCCTGTTGCGCCACAGAACCGTATTTTTTTGCGTATACCAATAGGTTTGATTTCGTTTCTTTCATTGCTGCAAAAATGAAATCAAAAATCTATATTTTTAAGTTCTATTTTTGCCCACAATGAGAATATCTGTACTGTACTTATTGCAGGTACATTGGAATCTCCGTAATTTGCATGTCCATTATTCTAAAATGTTAATAATTAAAATCTAATTATATGCCACGTCCTAAAGGAAAACCCAAAACAGGTGGAAGAGCCAAAGGGGTTAAAAACAAAACCACCACCGATCTCAAAGCATGGGTATACGAATTTGTTACCGATAACCTTGAAACATTCAAAACTAAATTCAATTCTCTTAAGGCCGACGAACAGATTATGCTTATCATTAAACTTCTTCCTTACATTCTTCCCAAACAGATGGAAGGTAAAATATCCATGGATGAAGAACTCACCAAAGTGATTAAAGAATCAATGGATAAAATCAATGGCATGTTCTAAACATTCTATATTTCAATAAATAATATTCATTTATACAGAAACACCTGTCAACTCTATGACAGGTGTTTTTTATTCTATTTTATCTCCTCTTAATTCAATCAACTCATACCCTTCATCTCTATATTTTCATTCTCATATTTCTATTTCTTTCTATTTTAGATATAAAACGGGTTTTATTAATTATAAATATTGTATAACTATTTGTGTAACAAATAAATATATTTGTTTTTCTATTATTCTCTATCTATTATTTCTAAAAGAAAAACAGATTCTTCCCTTTTGAGCGGATATTTCATATCCGCTTCCTTTTGGGAAGTATAGGACAAGCTGCAAAGTTTTATAAGTATTCATTATAACTATATCTATCAAGGCAAAAAAAAAATTGGCTACTTAATAGCAGCCAATTTTTGTTATAACATTCTGATTCTCAAATATAGCATTTTTTCATACTCTGATTATCAAATGTTTAAGTGTGCCCATATGGGCATTATTTATTTGTTATATCAAACACTTTGTATAACAGGTTATTATACTCTTTTTCCTGCGGTGAAATGATCGTTTTAAACCGTTTACTATCCTCTTCATAATCACGTATAAACTCCCGGATGGTTCTATACTGCTTTGCCGTCATCTTTCCGCTCTCAAATTCCTCTTTTGAGCGCTGCAAGTACTCTTCAGGGCCGTAATTGATAATTATATTAGCCCTTTCCACTTCACTCTTCCTTGCGCCCTTATAGGCTCGTACAGTGCGAAAAAAAAACAGGTCCTTCCAGTCCACGTAAAACCGCTTAATAAGCCTACTAATATTATCATCACTAAAGAATTTATCACTCCTTTCATTATGCCGGCGATATACTGTTTCTATCCGTAAAATATTATCCGTTGTTTCCCCCCTCTCCCCTGGGAGAGGGGTTGGGGGTGAGGTGTTTCTTTTCTTATCCATCATTTCAAAACCCTTATCATAAATCTTGTAATATTTTCTGATATCACGATGCTTTTCTGTTGTTCGTTGCCTGTTTATACGAAAATTAGCATCAATAAACATCACTTTGTTTCTAAAGCTTATGAATTGTACCAGTTCTATGTATGTAAGCGGATCATAACTAACATGAATATTCAGTCCTACTTCAAATTGTACCACTTTTGTCTTCGTGGCTGTAAATCCGTTTTCAAAAAGTAGCATTTCAAAAGCTGCCTTTGCTTCCGATACCGTAAATATATTATCATTCCTTAGTTTCCCATAGTTCCGCACATTCCAGTATTTGTGCAGGCTTGTTTTTAGCGTTACTACTCCACGTTGTATCTTTACGTCAATGCCTGTTAGTTTCGAATACTCACTACTCCTGTAATCCACCTGTGTTCCATTCTCATTCGTCCAAACCTGCAAATGGTGAAGATGTGCCAGATGCGCACATTCTTCACCCGAAACTTTCGCCCGTATTGTGATTTTGTCAAACAAGTATTAAATATTAAAAATTATTCGCATAACCCATAATAACTCATACAACTTGTTGGTGTATATTCTTCAAATAGTTCACCGGCTGCATATTTCGCAGTTATATATTTTACTACATCATTAGAAAGTGGAAATTTACCGTGACAAAATTTTGATGGTATACTGTCAGGACCCCAAAAGCTGCTTTTGGTTTTCCTTTCATATTCTGCTAATTCTGTTATTCGTTCCGGAAACCGCTGCGCTAATTGATATATTTCAGTGTTGGCACTCATAATACATGGAAAACAACCCACACGCTTAAATCCCATTTTATAAAGAGGATTAGTCTTAAATCCATTATCAAGAATGTATTCAATAGTTTGCCCAGCTGTCCAGTCAAATATTGGCCGCCAAACATCAGTTACATAAGAATTTATGTACTTTATAACTTCTTTTTTCCTGTAGGTATGATATTTTGCATCTTCTTTCCCAAGTTTTAACCTTTCTGATGCTTTTAAAAGTTTTTTAATTTGTGATGAAGTATGCTTATCAAGTTTTGAAAGATTATCTACAATCATTGTATTGGTTTGATAAGGTTCTGTGTAGTATTTAAAATAATTACATTGAGGTTGCATTTTCGATCTGCTTGTCGATTCTGCTCCACGTATTCCCTGAATAACCATAATATCATCTTGAACTTTATCTAATATATAATCTATCATTGGTTTTGTTTTCAGTTCTTCAGTACAAAATCTGGCTTTTGTCGATGGGAATCTCTTTTTTTTCAATGCCAGATCAATAAATCCATCATATTTTTTTGATTTTAATATTATTACCGGCATTTGAAGTTTTTCTGATACATATTTTATGTAGTCATAAGTAATCGGGCTTTCCCAATTTGTATCACAAAATACAATTTCAAATTTCTTTGTAAAATTGTTCCGTATCCAAAGAAGTGCAGCCAGACTGTCTTTTCCACCCGAAAATGTTACTAATATTTTCATACTTTTATCTCCTTATTCCATTTTTCAAAATCACTCTCGTAAAACCATTTTATTCCGCCTGCTCTTGGTCTTTTTCCTTTACAACAATGGCGTATATTGGTGGCTCTTATTGCAATTCCTTTTCCTTTTATTTTTTTTTCTGCTTCTGCGGCACTTTCAAACATTCCTATAAACTCACCATTCATTATACCTACTATCTTTTTGCATGTATATGTTTTACTTACCTGTGCGCCTTTTCGCCGGCCCGCATCAGTAAGGTTAGCCAGTATCTTTTTACGACTTTTCTTTGGTACTTTAAACTCTCCCCATTTCTTACCTTTATTAATTGGTACGAATCCGGGAAGTATCCTTCCATTCGTCGGGTTTCTGGTTAGGGGAATAGGAGGTATGTATAATTCCATAAGATCTATTTATTTAAGTAAAATGAAAAGTTTTTGCACTACCACTTCCATATTTCTGAGGCTTTATGATTGTCGTAAAAGGGAAGTCTTCTTTATTTACTTTGTCCAATGCATTTTTTATAGGAGTTGCATTCGTGAAAAACTTCTGTTCTATTCCTTCATGACGTATTTTCAAAATATATCTTCCTTCACCATATTTTGTTTTTACATCCGCTTCATAATCCAGTATTTCAATCTCCATATTCAGAATATCTTCAATCGATATTTTCGGGACCTGAAAAATATGCTTGTTTTCTTGTGAAGGTATTCCCAAATCAGAAAACTTTTTCATATTGCAGTATCGTTTTAAGTAAATGTTTCGAATCACAATGTTTTGCCCATCCCAAATGAGAAGCAATGGCCATCCGATATTCTTTCGGATCCAGGTTCTTTTTATTGATCTTTGCTACTTTGCGGCAAAAGCGTTTTTTAATGGTTTTACGCAACATAATATGTGTATGGTAAAAAACATAACCCACAAAGTCAATACCTCGTGCAGCGACCGGAAAAACCTGATAATTGCCTTTTAATTCCACGTTCAGCTTGCTAATCATATAATCGTTTATGTCAACCAATAATGCATGTAATACAGGCTTTGCTGGTGCTAAAATCACCATATCATCAGCGTATCTGTAATAATATTTTATCAGCTTTCCTTCTTTTATCCAGTGATCAAAATAAGTCAGGTATAAATTTGCCATGAACTGGCTCAGATAGTTACCAATTGGAATGCCCGGTGCCGAATCAATAATTTCATCCAGCAATTTCAAAAGTTTTTTATCCTTTATCTTCTTTCGCATAATACTTTTTAGTACTTCATGGTCAATTGATGGATAAAATTTTTTAATGTCTAATTTCAAACAATATTGTGTGTTCTCCGTATCCTTTAAATCCCGTTTCAAATGTACTAAAACACCATTGATTCCCCGGCCTTTTATGCAGGCATACGAATGTGATATAAATGTGGATACCCAGATAGGTTCAAGAACATTCATTATCGCATGATGAACCACTCTGTCACGAAATGGAAGCCTGTATACATCCCGTTCTTTTGGATCATAGATCTTAAAAATGCTGTATTCAGATGTCTTATATGTTTCACCTAATAATTCACCTTGTATGGTTTCCATATTGCTCTCAAAATTCTTTTCAAACAACAAAACGCCATATGTTTTGCCTTTCCCTTGTTTTGCTTTCAGATAGGCTGTATACAAATTTTCGGTACTGCAAATCGTATCGTATAAATTGCTGAATCTTTTCATTGCTTTGCTTTTTTAAAATGGAGCGTTCAGTTTCCCTACCGGCACCGTTTCGCGTTGTTGTTTTTTGCACAAGAGGCAAGGTCTTTATCTTTGTATAAATTTTTAAACATAGGTGCGAGCTGATCCCTGCATTCGTGTTCGTATTTTCGTAATTCGTATTGTTGAAAACGAAGCCCCTGGAAGACAACCCCACAAAGATAAACAACCTGTAATTTTACTTCAGTATTATTCGGGAATACACCTCTGTAAATTGTTTTCCTGCGTATTCAGCCATTTCATCCGTTGGAAAGCAAAGGCGCGAGCCGAACCCCGCATACGAGTACGTAATCACGTAATACGTATCGGTGAAAACGAAGCCCCCGGAAGACATGCGGAACCATGGGTACCACTTGTATTGATTACTATCTTTCCAATCTGCTTTCCAATCTGCTACCAAAGCCTTTGTAATGACAACTGCCTGATAAACCGCTTTAAAATAATCACGCATTTCTTCAGGTACTTCCTGAAATTCCGGTGTTGCTGGCATTTCGGTTCTTTTCAAAGCATCTTCTACAGTTTTGATGCTTTCCATTGTTGTTTCTTGTTTTTTCATAATCTGAAATTGTTTGTGCCTTCCGGCGATTATTGTTTATAATATAAAATCTGAATACAGTGTCAGGAATTGTTTACCTGCATATTCGGCAAGCACCGAGCTTTTAAAGCAAAGGCGCGAGCCGACCCCTGCAACCGTGTACGTAGTCCCGTAAGACGTATCGGCGAAAACGAAGCCCCCGGAAGACATGCTGAACCATGGATACCACTTGTATTGATTCCTGTCTTTCCAATCTGCTATCCAGCCTTCGTTAAGTGCTTTAGTGATAGTTTTTAGTTTGCGGCAGGTGATTTCATCAGCCGAAAATTCTAAACTTAATAATTTCTTTTCATCCATTGGATCTTCACCAATTTCCGCACATGCATCCTCGTATGTCTTTATTCTATCTGTTATTTCACCAGTGAAGTATTTCTTCCCAAAGGTGTCTTCAAGACTTTGCTTGAATTCAGGAGAAGCTGTTTTATACAAGATCATCGCTTTTGTTTCGTCAATTTGTAATGTTTTCATACTTAATTAGTTTTCTGCTATTATTTTATAATAATCAATGAATTGTTTACCTGCATATTCGGCAAGCACCGAGCTTTTAAAACAAAGGCGCGAGCCGACCCCCGCATTCGCGTACGTACTATCGTAATCCGTCCTGCGGAAAACGAAGCCCCCGGAAGACAAATTAAACCATCCATAATACTTGTATTGATCTGTATCATATAGGTCAGCTTTCCAGTCTTCATTTAAAGCTTTTGTAATGGTTTCTAATTTTCTGCGAATGATTTCAACAACTGTAAAACCATTTGCTTTAAGGTCCTTTTCATTTATGGGCGTTTCACATAATTCTGCACATGCATCCTCGTAGGTTTTTATACGATCTGTTATTTCACCAGTAAAGTATTTCTTTCCAAAGGTGTCTTCAAGACTTTGCTTGAATTCAGGAGAAGCTGTTTTGTACAATATTCTCGCTTTCGTTTCGTCAATTTGTAATGTTTTCATACTTAATTAGTTTTTATATTTTTATAATAGGGTTTGTATACATCTGTCTATTAATAATTCCATTGCAGGTGGTGTCACTGCATTTCCCAACTGCTTTACTTTATCTTTTCCGCTACCACAAATAATATAATCCTGGTCAAATGCCATAGCTGCCTGTACTTCTTTTGATTGCAGCATTCTATACGTACAATCATTTATATCCAAATTATCTTTTGCATGTACACACAAAGCAACTCTGTCTTTTGTCGAAATGGTACCTACAGCATCAAACATTCCTGAAGACTGGCTATTTCCGTAGTAATAGGATAAAAATGCATTGGCCGATTCTGTTGATAGAATACCGTGATTAATATTGGATGTCTGTGTGCTGATTGCAGATTCAATTGCACGCGTATTGGATTGTCCACGGGCTTCCACTATAAATGGAACTCCAACAAGTCCATGATGATTTCCGCCGGCAAGTACTGTTGAAATATGTTCATCCAGCGTTCTGCATTGTCCGTTTTTATTATGTTCATCAATTAATAAAGGCATTCCTATCACTCCAAAATTGTTTTGGGTGGTCATGGTATAAAGCGGATTATCCAAAGGCATAATATCACCCTGGTAACTTCCTTTTGTTACAAGCGCCGCAACCTGGCGTGTGGCTTGAGTAAACATAGGATCTGAAATTCCTGTAGATCTCTGTAGATTGCTTGAATGATCGGTATAAATCACAAAACTAAAATCTTTGTGTTTTTTTAGTCCATGTTCTATACGTTGAACAGTATTCGGTACCAGTGGCGTTTTTCTGTCTCCTATCCTTTTCCCCGGTACCGACCAGTCAATGACATTGAATGCCGAATAATGATAGGGTTCCACTTCATTTGTACAAATCGGGCACCGGTAAGTATATTGTTGTTTGTATTTACCTGACTTTTTGCGTGAATCTTTCCACGATTGTATTGCCAGTATATCCTTACCGCAATGCTCGCAATGTGCTTCCGGTGTAATTTCTAAGTTTGGCGTTTTATTCCCCTTTTTCCAGAAAATGACATACATCCTGTCACGGCTTTGTGGTGTGGGTAATGCGTGCATGGAATTAAGGTATACACATTTATGAAAATATCCAAGATTATGCATAGCATGAAGCCAGGCATCCCACATGATCCAGTTCCGGGCTTCTACTACATTTTCAACGATAACTATTTTATAGTTGTGAAATTCTGCAAATCTTGGTACATCCCACATCGTTGCTCTCGAACGCTCTGCAGATGGGTCAATTTTCAGATTACCGAAAAGTGTATTCGTATCCTGATATTTCCTTTTCACTCCTTTTGCCAGTGTATGATTGGTACATTCAGGTGAAGTGATCAAAATATCGGCGTGCGTGTATCTTCTTGGATCTACAGCCGACATATCCGCACAGTCATGGTCAGTTTTCGGGAAATTCGTTGAATGTGTTTCAATGGCAAGTTTCCAATGATTCATTGCCAGGGATACTTCAATGTTTCCACCGTACTTTTTTGATGCATTTCTTACGCCACACGAACTGCCACCGGCTCCGCAAAACTGATCATGTACTTTTAATATCGTTCGTATCATAATATCTTTATATAGCTGCTGTTGATCGTTGGTCCTATTTGTATCATTCCTTCTGCTTGCATTAAAATAAGTTCCTCTTTTGCTTCCGGTCTGCGTAGAATTACTTCGCGCATGAGCGCATGAGCAGGTACTATTTTACCCGCTTTTTTCTCAGCCATTATATCCAGAATTATTTTCAGTGTTTCCATAAGACACGAAGTGTGCACAACCAAACAGTTTTTCTGTTTGGCCATGCTGTTTAAATAATAGCTTTTTGGGTTTTATTCTTTGTAGGCTTCCGAAAAATCCCGCGGGATAAACACGCCTACCGGAATAGGTTTGGCGCACTCTATCGTAGTGGTATACACCTGTACGGTATATTCACGGTCATGCTGTCTTGCTTGATCAGCTCTGCGCTTCTCGTTCTTGATCAGGTAATCATTGATCAGCATCATCGCCCGGTCCACGTTGAATGTTTGTACTACTGCCGTATTGGTGGTTACCTGGTTACCGTCAACTTCTACATTGAAGTCTATCTGGTAAAATTTCTTTTGGTCACTGCCCGGTTCCTCGTCAGCATCGTCTACATTCTCTCCGGATTCCTCCTTATTCACTTTTTTGAGGTTATCAATCAGAATCAAACTTGTGTCAAATTCTTTGATCGAAGTAATGATAAAGCCCGATAAGTAATTAAGCTCAATATAATCCTTCAGCAGGATAACGGCAGTGATGATTTTTGTGGCGTAAAAAATAAATTTATTTTTTTTACCATCTATGTCCGCAACCGCAACAAACGGACGCATATACGTGTTTTCATGCTCAAAGGCAACACGGCGTTGGTTAGAAACTTCCACACCATCTATTTCATCACATTCCATGTGGAATTTTATCTGTGCAAGTATATCCTGATCAATAAGCGTTCCGCGGCCAAATAATACTTCATTTCGTTCGATAGTTACCACTTGTCCGCTATCTTCGTCTACAAAATCTTCTTTCCACGATTTCAGTACTCTATCTACCGTGTATTTGTTGATCATTAATTTGGGATCACTGGTTTTATACGTGATCTCTGTAAATTTTGTCTCTGCCATAAGTTTTATTTTTTAGGGTTTTAATATTCTACGTCTGCTCCGTTTTCAATTAGTCTAAGATTTATCATCTTATTATTTATATTGTTGAGAAATTTTGTATACTCCTCAATATCCCGGATAAGATCAATTTCATCCACGGTTATCTCACCATGTTTTGTTTTGATGGTATTTGCTTCAAGATCCGTAACCACTGTAACATTATTGTCAAAACCGTGCGTTATCTCCACGATTTTATCAGAATAGATTCCATGTTTGCATTTTACTGTTGTTGTCCACATAATGAGTTAGTTTTTAGATAAATTACTTTTAACAGGATTGCCATTTATGGGGCGTATTTCAATGCTCTGATTCCATTCGCATGCATTTTCGCTACATGGATCCGCTGACACAATATATCTTTGACGTGAAGGATTATAAATGTCCTCCGCAAAATAGCGGTTTACAGGCGTTGTTACGTCCGGTTCCCCGTTTTTATGCTCCAGGATCCAGTTTTGCGTTTGCAATTTAGTCAGTACCAGCCAGCTTCTTTTAATTCCGGGATGAAACTTTAAATATGAATCGTAAAAGGCTTCTGAGAAATTACCCATTGCCCGCTGAATATATTCATGGATCTCTCTGGAAGCTGTGGCCATTGGAATATATATCCACCGTGGAGTAATTACGAATGCCAGTTTATCCGCCACACACAGCTTAGAATACGGCTTAAAGTTGGCACGGGCATAATACCGGGAATGATACAGTGCAAAGTCATGCCAGGCAGTTCTTCTCTTTCTTAATAAAACTTCGAAGTAGTTATACCCGTAACTTCTTCCACTGGTTACTTTCCATCCGTTGTCCCGCAACTCTTCTATGTACGATGACATAATTTTGTTATCTATTTCATAAGGGATTCGCTTATGATCATACCCGTCAAAGAGATGCATAATCTTTGCACCAAATTCGACGTGCGTTTGACCTTTCCTGCCATCCATATTCGGCTTACCTATATATCCAAGGTCATGCACAAAAAATGCTATCCAAATTCTGGGATCCCACGGAAAACCATACAGTTTTATCCATGCTATAGCCACAAATATTGGATGCAACAAAAAACAATGCGCCCCAAAAAAAATTGATTTTGTTCCTGTTTTCATAATATTCTGAATTTAGTGATTAGTATCTGAATTTAGTAAAATGTATAATTGCTAATGCTTTGCTTAGATTTTTACTTTTGAACCAGTCTTTAAAGTCCTGGATTGATAATCCATCATGTTTTGCAAGTAAACTTAAATCACAATTATACTTGTATGAAAACGGTATTTCTGCAGATAATGGTGTTTCTTTCCCTTCACATAGTCTAATTGATGAAAATCGTAACTCCTGTACTCCACACCCTGAATTCTTATCAAGCGTTGCAAATATCTCTTTTGTATTCCCCGGTGTAAATCTGCCTCCTGGAAGTTCCCAGTAAAATAGATCTATTACCGCAAGTCCCGCTTGTACTTTCTCCATCCGTTTTACCCATAACTTGTAATTCGTCCGGCAGGTATGCAGTTTTTTACCGGTTATTATCGTTCCATCAGGTTTTAAAATATATAATCCATCAAGAATCGCATTTTTTATTTGTTCAACAAAATATGTTTTCTCTCCTTTTCGTGGATGAGTACTTTGATAGGTCCTGCTCACTGCTATCTGATAGTGTATTGTTTTTGGTGTTTTCATAATATCCATATCATTTGAATTTTACCAACACGTTCGAATTAACCGCCAACGTCTTACATTTCGGTTGATGATACACGTTCTTAGATAAATAAAGTCCGTGATCCACAGAACAGGAAAATGAAATGGCTATTACCGCCAGTAAAATGATTTTTTTCATTGTAGTGAGTATTCTAAGGTGTTATTTGAATAAATTATAGTCTCTTGTCACGCATATTTTTGGAAGATTATCGCGCGAAATGTCAGCTTGTTTAAGTAGAGTATCTTTAAAGTATATTTTAAAATCAGGCTTTATTCCGCCCATTATTTTTTCAGAATAGTTTAAAACATATACCATAAAGCTTGTAAGCTCATTTTTATCATACTTTTTTCCACTCTCGAGACCTATTTTGAATAGGTCACAGCAAAAACGTGATTCTTTTATCATCTTTAAACTGCCTGAAAAATCAATAATCGGTTCAATGGATGCAAAGGTTTTAAAGCCCATATCATGCAATTTACTCATGGCTTCAATACGCTCGGCGTTGGGTGATGCTCCCGGTTCCAGTTCATCATGCCCGGTAAGGGTAAAACCAAAAGCAATCTTGGATTTATATTCAGATTTAATAAGATAAGGAAATGCACAAAATTGTGCATTTGGTGTAAAATACCCTTCGATCCAGTCGGCGCGCTTGGTAAGAAGTTTAACCGGTATTCCGTTGGCCATACATATGTCAATAGCCCTTACGGTCAGATCAATTGTTTTTTCGAGGAATGGATCAGAACTGAAGGTAAAAAATAATCCACATTGTTGAAGTTCATTTCTGTGATCTATCAATTCATTTTGAAATACTTCAATAGCATGATCAGGCGATTTGAAACAGTCCTTAAGCTTCGCTGTATCTCCTCCCATAGCATGTTTTAAGACTCCTTTTTTCAAAAAACAATAAGTACAACCATTCGGGCACCCTTTATAAAAATTACAAGCCCACCGGCTGTATTCTCCCGCACGGCCTTTGGGCTGATAAATGGCCTTACCTTTAAATAATTTTTCCATTATTCTAATTTCTGATTGTTTCAAAATATTCATTCACCTGTTCCGGCGTTTTGTTGTTTAAAATGGAGTTAAAGGCCGGTCTTCCATAATCTTTAAAAGTTACTTCGCAAATGCTTAACCGTTCGCTGAATGTGTGGAAATTAACCCTGTAATTCTTAAGTTCAAATCCTGCGGTTTGTGTATCCAGGAATAAAGCTGCAATGCATTGTATTTCACTGGTAGGATCCTCATGCAGTCTTATACGTTCATAGTGTTTAAACTTCCAGTGTGCCGGGATCTTCAATTTCTTGAATGATTCACCACATATACTGTTCAGGTCCTCTACAGTCCTTTCAGGTCGCTGCCATTTTACCGCACGTTTGCTTTCTTGCTGTATCATAGTCGTATAGTTTAGTTTGTCTTAATTTGGCTGCTAATTCCAGTACTTTCATATGCTCTTCCTTGTATTCAGCCGACAACCTTTCTGCCTGTCGCTTCCAGTATTCAGAGTTCTGTTTATATATGTCTCTTTCCTTTTCGATCAGGACTAATCTGGCGGTTTCCTTATCCGTAAATTTCCCATTCCGACCTTGATACACCACTCTTTTTCTGGGTAGTGCCGGTGCTATGTCTGTATTTGAAAATAGATCCATGATAGTCAGAGTTTAAAATGTCTGGTTCCACACTTTGATAATATCCAATCCCGTCACAAATGGTTTACTGTTCGCCTTCCTGTATTGTGGCCACATAAAACCCTTTTCTATATACCTGTATACAGTACGCTTGCTTATGCCCAATAATTTGGCTGTGTCTTTTACCTAATATCTTCCGGTGGGCATTACTTCCGGCTTCGTTTCTGTCATATCGGTACAAGGTATTATTTCAGTCTCGTAACAATATATTCGTCTACAAGACCTTCTTCAGTAATCTTGTACTCGAATCCTTTCTTCTTAAGCTCCGAAGCTGCTACCCTGCACACTTGTACTTTAAACTCCCTGTTAGCAAATAGCGTTGGTGATCCTATTTCTAATGATTTCAAAGTATACGATAGTGACGGCTTACTCACTATTTTTACTTTTTGTGTTGCATTTGTTCCCATTTTTATTATTTTTGTAACTTAGTTTATATTATAAGTAATATAATAAGGCTTGCTAATTTATTAGTGATTAAAAACTAATTAGTTATGGCAAAATTCATTGAACTAAAATCAGGTAAAGAAACATATTGTATAAATGTTTCTCATATTGTTGTTGTGAAACCTAAAGAATCAGGTAAAGCCACTATTTATTTTTTACCCACAGTAAATAACTGGGGATCTATAGATGTGGACAGTACTTACGATGAAGTGTTAGGATTAATCAGAGAGTAGTTGTGTCTTTTTGTAAACCAAAACTCCTAATACTTTAATAGTAATGGTGATTGATTCGGCAGCTGTAAAATAACTGAACGGTGAGCTTTTTGCGCCGTTTACAGTAACTGTTTTTTCGATGATTGCTTTCATTGTGTCTCAATTTATAATGTTTCTTATTAATTAATCTTATTTGGTTGCAAATATATAGAGTAATTTTCTAATAACAAAACATTTTTAGACATTTTTTCTAATTATTTTTTAATTACTTATAATTCATTTATTATGAATGTAAAACAAAGGCTGAAAAAGTACATTGAAAGTCAAAAAATCACTATCGTTGACTTTGAAAAATCAATTAATGTGTCAAATGGGTATGTAAATAGTATCTCGAAGAATATTGGGATTGATAAAATTAATAAGATATTAGAAATTTACCCTAATCTTAATTTAGATTGGCTTTTTTCCGGAAATGAAGAAATGCTTAAAAAAGACCAAATTATTACTGTTGTATCAGAACAAACTAATGAATATTCTAATAATGAAAATTTACTTGTTGAAGAACTCAAGAAGCAAAACAATCAACAAAGAAGTGATATTGAATGGTATAAAAATGAATTGGATAAGAAACAGGAAATGATAGATATATTATTATCTGGTTGTGTAAGCATTCAAAAAAATGTAGGTTGAAAATTGTAATGTGTAATAAATAGTTAAATTAAAATGAATAATAAACATTTATTTGGTTCAATTTTACTTGTATTGTATTGCAATTTAATTGCAATTATACTTTGGTTTCCTGTTTATTTGATTATCCATTTTGTAATGCATTTAAATTGGATGGGCTTTATTTTGTGTATGATATTGGTAACTCCAGTTATATATGGTATCGTGGAGTTTATTAGATTTGTATTATGTCTCCCTATCATAAAAATTAAATATCACTGGTCGGCTGTTATAATAGGAATTATTCCTTTGTTGTTAAGCCTTATATTATCTGTATGGGAAATATGGGGATTTGATTTTGATTATACATTTCTAAAAATAATGTTAGCTATAACTCTAACAATAGAAATGGTGCTAATATATTTTCCTCTATTTAATATACTTATTATTTCATGTTTAGAAAGTAGAGATATTAAAGATACTACTGTAGAATTAGAAAATCATAAATCATATTTTGTCAATGATGAAATAATATATAGCTCAGGTTGCAAAGCAAAAATTATAAGTAAAAATGATGATGAAACTTATAGTATTATAGTATCAAACGAAAAAGGAGAAGGGACAATACATACTTTTGAGTTAGACACATTGGAAGAAATTGGATTTATACCAATAAATAAAAAACAATCATGAAAAAACTCCTATTACCTCTATTCTTAATTTTATTGCTGTCTTGCCATACTGATAATAAAAGTAATACAAGCAACATGGTTTATATCTGCACCGGCAGGTATGCCAGGGCATATCATAATACTACAGATTGTCGTGGTATTAGAGCATGTAAAGCGGAAATAAGAACAGTAACACTCGAAGAAGCTCAAAAAATTGGTCGTACTCCATGTAGATATTGCTATAAATAATAATTATGTTCGCAAAAACACTTGAAAATCTGATTTTGACCAGGAAGGTAAGCAAGATTACATTTTCCCGGTACCTGGATATTGCCCGTAGCACATTGGATGGTTATCTGAGTGGCGCCACCTTTATGCCATCCGATAAAATTGAAAAAACCGCCGCTTATTTTAAAGTGTCTGTTGGGTTCCTGTTTGGTGAAGTGGATCAGGAAGGAGAATATATTGATAAATCGCTTCGCCGGCAAATTGCCGATCTGACGAAACAAGTCAAAGAACAAAACAAAATACTGACGGAAATACAAACAAAAATTGCACAATAAATTTTCAAAACAGCATCACATAAATTTTCCAACTGTAGCAATTATCATACAATAAACAACCTATATGTAGCAATTATCATACAATCAACGTTTTATAATCCTCATTTGTGCTTTGGGAGCAGGGGGTCGTGGGTTCGAATCCCGCTACCCCGACAACATTAAAAATGTAGTCTTATTTGAGTGATTTTCAGTTGATTGTATATTCTATATTCAACTAAAAATCACTCTTATTTTATGCGTAAAAATCAGCAATGCACAATAAATTTTCAAAACAATGTGTCAAAGTGTGACAAACTGTGCCATAGTGCGACAAATCTTTTGTGCAATTTTCAAAAAAATAATCATTCCAGGGATTATGATCTATTCAATATGAAACTATCAGTTGTCCTCGAAAAACGTCACGAAAAAGTAAATGGTAAATATCCCGTCAAAATACGGTTTAATTTCCTTAGCCGGGCTTTTTATGTCTCTACCGGCATAGAAGTACAAAAAGAACATTTTGTCTTAGGTAAAATTATCGGACTTCCAAAAGCAACACTTATGAATAATATTGTTGCTCAAAAACTCGATTACACGCAAAATGTACTCGAAGATCTACAACTACGTGGGCTCCTTAAAACAAAATTCAAAACAGGCAGCGAAATTAAACACTTTATCGAATCGGGGGCGGAGGGTTATGATGATCTGGACATCAATGAGCGGATGAAGCTCCATTTTAAAACCTATACTGAAAAACACCTGAAAAAGTATACTTCCAAGTCTTCTGCGACGCAATATAAACTTATGCTCAAAAAGGTTGAATCCTTTTGTTCTCTCGAGCATATGTTTATTTCTGATATTACTGTCTCCTGGCTGAAAGATTTTGATACGTTCTGCGATAAATCCGGAATGAGTGTAAATGGCAAGGGAAATTACATGCGGGCCATTCGTACAATTTTTAATGATGCCATCGACCGGGAACTGATCGGATTCGATAAATATCCTTTTCGAAGATTCAAAATTAAACGTATCAAAACGAAACACCGCAACGTAACAGTCAAAGATTTACGTTACATGCTTAATTTTGATTATGATGTGCTTTATGCTGAATTGAAAGCAAAAGCCAAAAAACATACTTCCGAATTTCCAAATATAAAAAAGTATGTCGATCTTTTTTTTCTTTCTTTTTACCTCTGTGGAATGAATGTAAAGGATTTACTCCTATTAAAAAAATCTGACATTCGTAATGGGCAACTATCCATTATGCGTATCAAAACAGACGAACCTATTGTTATTCGTATAGAACCTGAAGCTCAACAAATAATCGATCATTATCCGGGTGAAAAATACCTGCTTAATTTTCTGGATGCATATTCTACCGATGATTACCGTAATGTAGAAAGGCGCATGAATTTAAACATCAAATATGTCCTACCATTTGTTACCGGATATTGGGGTCGGCATTCATGGGCTACTATTGCCGGAGAACTGGACATTCCGGATCCCATTATCGACATTGCACAGGGTAGGACCGTAACAGGCATGTCAGGTGTATACATTAATAGGAATATTAAAAAAGTCTCTCAGGCGAACAGAAAGGTTATTGATTATCTTTTTAAAAGGAGAAAAAGAAAAATGAGATCTTTTAAAATGATTAGAAAGATAAAATAACTTACCATGCTGTTCTTTGTATCGGTCCCGATGCCGGCGCGTGAATAACTGCCGGTATCGGCAAATTATAGCATATATACAATCCTATCATCGTGGCCATGATCCTGTCATCATGCTTTCCTTGTTTGGCTCCTTTTGATCCATCTTTCTTTTCTTCAAATGTACGCGCTTCATTCAGTGTTTCTTCGTCACGTTCTATATATGCACTTTCACGCGTTATTGCAATGTAATTATTGATAATCATCGGCTTTTCATTCATACCTGTAAAGAATCCCCATTTTATGGGCGCCCCTTCACGTATCTTGTCTGCAGGTGTACGACTATACAGGTTCTTATAAAATTCGGCAATGGTATCAAAAATAAATTCTGCTTCATTTCCTCCACGGGTGGTTTCGTAAGTATTACTTTCTATTACCAACAATGCATTATTATACCATTTTGCTATCTGTGCGGCTATCCAGATAGTAATGTCTTTATCTATATGACCGTAAAACAAGGCTACTACTGTAGGTTTTTCACCATGTTTCATCCAATACCTGTCAAATACTTTTATCACGCCATAATCGGCGCCATCGGAGGTACCGCGTTGTGGATCGAAAACTACAACATACCTGTGTGAAACCTTTTTCGTAGTATCAGGATATTCCCACACATGTACTTTATTCACTCCTTTATCAAACCGTAGTTTTTGATCTCCTGTTAGTACAAAATTTGTGGCTTCCGGATCTTCTCTGAAAGTTACATCATGTAATATCTCTTTTCTGCGTTTTGGTTCTATAACTGCTATCTCAGGGGCACATTGCGAAATCATGTTTCCTACTGCCACAGGTAGACAACAATCAGGGCGTAATTTTTCAATATCTTCTGATCTAAATACCGGAGAACCTGAATCCTGGAATGCTTCTATATCATCACTTGGGTATTCCTGTTTCATTTTGCTTTCAGAAGGCATCGTAGCTGCCTTCATTCGCCGCCAGTTCAGATTCTCCAGAGTACAATTGGTATGGTTATTCCAAAGATTCTGTTCATACTCCGTAAAAGTGGATATAAATTCAGAAACAGTTCCTTTTTTCTTGCGGCCATTATGCATGTAATAATCTCCGGCGAAAGTTTCTTCGTACAGGCTAATCATAAACCAGGGGGCAAATACCGGCACGTATGCTGTCTCTTTTGTTTTTGCCTTCTGATATTGTTCATAGAAATAATCTCCTACACCGTTTGCGGTACTTTCCCGTACAATCATCGTAAACGGACCGGTGGTGGAGGATGAAATGATACTCGATTCTATCAGTGCAGGATTATTTCCGTCGGTATCCGGATAAAAAGCTTCTTCCGAAAAATGAACCATCTTTACATTTTGTGACCGGATACTTTCAGGTTCTGTGGCAAATCCAACTGTTATAAGACAACCTCTTTGCGGTACTTCCTTTATGTTTTGAGTTGTTCCAAATCCTTTGATCGACATTTTTACGCCATTAATGGCAATCATGGCATTGATGGACTTTTCATACATGGAACGTACATTGATAGCCGCGTCACGTACGTGGGCGCATATAACAGAATTCCAGTTTTTGCGATGGATGATCTGGATCCATTTCATGTACATCTGTACCAGCGTACTGAATCCCATCTGTTTGGCTTTTAATACCTGTACAAGTATTTGCAGGCCATCTTTTCTGAATGCCTCAAAGATTATGAGTAACATTACCTGGGCAGGATTCAGTTTAAACTTAATCGGTTCTGCTGAAAGTTTATCAATGATGGTGATGCATGAAATGGCGAAGAATTCGAAATCGTATTTATAACGTTCTTCGCATATCTTCAACCAAAAATAATCAATCTGTGTTTGTGTGGCTTTGCGCTTTAGTTTCTCACGTAGTGCGCCGGCGATGGATCCGTGTTTTTTGAGTAGTAAGATGGCAGGGTGTTTGGCCATCTCATTGGGTAGATAAAATGTTCTTGGATTCTTGTCTGATACAGATAATACAAACCTTTCCCCGCAACAGTTCAGGCCTGATATGGGGTCATAGTTTTTTTTTTTTCCGCGTTCCTACGGGCATTCTCTTGTATTATCTGTTCTACGTTCATTACTTATCAAATAAAAGATAAAATACCCGCGTTTCACAACGAAGGTATTTCTTGTTAACTCTAACTCTAATACTATGAAAAAACCCTGTTCTTTTTATGATGCGGCCATCAGTCCTGCTGCAATCATGGCTGCTTTCAGTGCGGGATAATCAGCACAAACAGCAAGCTGTGTTGAAAATAAACCGTTAGTCCCATTATTGCCCGGTACATAGGATGGAGAGGCGGCTACTGCAAAATAAGAAGCTACAGCCGTCATAAATTCACTTACACTGGCATAAAGATCACCGGCAGCATTTTTTTTAATGGTTGTTACAACTACGCCATTAAAACGTTCCAGATTTGATTCTTTGATCACCGGTAGAATATTTACTGTACCGGCAACCGGATCCAAATTTCCAATAAAAAAAGCGGCAATTGGCACCAATGAATACTGTGACCTTCCAATTACCCAGCTGTTACTTGTTTTGAAGAAATACATAATGTTCGTTTTTAAATTATTATTTTAAACTGAATTTTATACTTAGTGTTTTACAACCGTAAATTTTAAGCCCGTAATATGACTATTCGGGTTTTTGCTTACAGCGGTGAGTCCTGAAACTTTATTTCCCCAATGGAAAAATAAGAAATTGTGCGCCTTTACCATATCAATAACCGCAAACAAACTATCTGTAAGGTTATATTTTATGTCAGTACCTTTATTACCGGCACATCCCGAAAGTTTTAAAAACATATCCGAAAAATCAAAACATTTTAGCGAATCACCTTTCATAATAGTAGGCGTATGAATATTCTGATTTGTATTGATGGTTATATCAGACACATTTTGAACGTTTTTAAGCTTTAAATTCAAGTCCTTGATCAATTGCACTGCCGCGCTATTATAATCCTTTAGGTCACTTACTGTATAGGTAAGAGCCTTTATTTGTGCCACATTCAATATATTCACAGAATCCTGTCCTTTCTTTGTCTTAAGCCCGTTTTTATAAGCGGCTTTATAGCTCTTATAATTAGAATTCAAAACCTTTACATTTTCAGTCTGTCGTGCATCATCCTTTTTAGCTCTATCCCACAATTTATAAAATGAGAATGATCCGATAAGAAGTATAACCATAACAGTATACTTCCACTGTTTTAGCAAAAATGATATTACATTCATGGTACCGGAGTATTAGTTGGTTTCTTTGTTTGTGACTGTGCAAGAAGTAAGATTACGGCAGCGCCGGCTGAAATATACCACTGATTAGCGGTCCACCATGCGGGTGCCACGGCTGATCCGGTTGCTGAATTGACCACTGAAATTATAATCGGCACATAACCCAGGATATCCCGGATTTTCACCCATACAATGGGTGTTTTTGCTTTGAGGGATGTAAGCCACATTTTCCAGAGGCTTACAATCCATGTTATAATCGGTTTCATGGTCAGTCACAGTGTTGTAGTTTCAGCGTTAATCGTTTCCGGAATAACTTCCGTTTCTTCTTCAGGGGCGGGGGCAGGAATAGTTTCCTCAGCCGGTGCCGGGATCGTTTCACTGGTTTCTTCTTCGGGTTCCACGAAGTTCCTGATCTGGTTTTCCAGATCTGCTACTTCAAACTCGTTATCAGATGCTGCCTTTTGTGCATCCTGTAAAGCAGCTGTTTGCGCTGCAAGTGCCTGCGTTGTATTATTTACAACTGATTGCTGAGACATTACCGCAAAATTTAGCGAGCTTTGGGCGTCTTTTTTTGCGAAGAAAGAGTCAATAAGTTTTTTTAATGTTGACATAATGCTATTTTTTAGTTGTTGGTAATGGTAAGTTGTAATATTTAAGTGCCCGAAGAATCCACCCGTGTTCAAATTTTTTTTGAATTGGATTATGAGCGATTATTTTTTCGTAATAAATGATCTGTGCCAATGTGGATATAGCATCCGCCTGCTTTAATGTTTCGCCATTTTTATAAACAGTATCCATCTTTACTACAGGGATAGTGTCTACACTGATAATATGAATGGTGTCATGTTGCACTACAAGTTTATTCTTTTCCTGGGTGATAAGCTTTTTTTGAGCACATCCCTGCGTAAGAATAACCAATACAAATAATATGAAATAAATAAAGGCTTTCATGTTAGTGCGTTTAATGCGTTTATTAATTGCTGATCAACTATTCCGGTCAATGGGAGATTTACAGAAGCCTGTTGAAACCTGGTTGCAGGTTTTTGTCCTACATTTACCGCCGCGTTAAAGAATTTTAGTTGAATTGGTTGAATTTTTATTTTATTGATCTGTAATGCCAACCAGAATTCATTATAATAAAAATCCTTTACAAGCGTTTCAAGATACTGGTCTGTTTTTATAACCGCAAGATCATTGCCGGCCTTTAAATGTGCATCAATCAACTTCCAACCAACCCACTGCGGATTCTCCACGCGCGAAATTCCTTTCCAGGTCATGCCGCCACGGTCATCTTTTACGATGGTAAGAGTACACCCTTCATCACCCACGGTATCATTATACCCTATTAAAAAATTCTGATCCATAGTTTTTAATGTTTACTTCTGTCATTAATCATTGGAGGCTCCAGACCGTCATGTATCATTAAAACAATCATATTATCATGCGTATCACTCGTACTGGCATCAATTTTATCAATTTTATCAAGTATAAGTGCTTCACCCTTCTCTAAATCATAAAGCCGCCGTTCATGTACCGCAACCTGTAACCTCGTTGCTTCTGCCGCACGGTCCTTATCTTTTATGGATGATGTTGAAGATATAAATACAGGTATCAAAATGGCGATCATCCATCCTATCAGCGATTTTTTATCAAAATGGTACATAGCGTGTTCCATAATTATTTAATAACCATTAATAATTTATACCCCACCAATAATTTTCAATCTTTCTACTAACTTAAGCTGTAAGAATTTAGAATTGTTCATAAAGTTTATTTTATAAATTAATAATCTGTAAATGTTTTGTTTTAATTTGTAATCGTTTCAATATGATATTATTACATAAATGAAAAGTCTGTAATGTTTTCTTTTATTTTTATTTTTGGTAGTGAGTTGTTGTACTAACTCACTACCTATTTATTTTAAGTTCAGCAAACAAAATAAATGGCTTGATATAATTTAAAAATGATTCTAACATGATATTTTTTATTATAAACTTAATTAAAAATATCCGGACAATCAATTGACGCACGTAATGACATAGCAAGCATACCCGCAGATGTCGGATGAATAAATTGATTGTCTGCGTAATTATAATAAAGAGTTTGATCAGTAACTAATCCTGCATTATTTATCGTAGTTGCTAAATCCATTAAACAGCCTGCTATCCCTATATTAGTTCTAACTGTTGCTATGTCTGCATTTTCATTAATGGCAACTTCTGTCCATGTTGATCCAACAAGTAATAAATGTGAAGGAACATTATTTAAAATCGGAATTACTCCTAATGATTTTATGTAATTAACTAATAAAGTTAAATTAGAAACTGTATTTCCTCCATTCGTGCCTATCATCACCATACAGTATTTAGGTAAAATATAAGGTAATTCATTAACTATTCTAAGCATTAGATCAGTTATAGAGCCACCTCCACGACCGCTCCGACATCCACTTCCTCCTATTGCGTTAATTATAAGACTCGCATATCCTTTCGTATAATCAGGTAAATAAAGTTCGTCTGTGATTGAATCACCATAAATGGCTAATTTACATCCTGCTGAATATGCTCGAATAGTAACTTTTGAAATAGTTACCGAACTCCCCGAATATAGACATAAAGCATAAAAATCATATTGCCTGCACGATAGTCCCGTACTGTCTGATAGAATAGAAGATAATCCTGTGACTGTATCAATTATATTAAGTGAATTAGTATTATTGTTCCAAGTTTGCTCAACCACATATTTTCTACCTGAAACTAACGTAAATGGGATAAGTAATTCACTTATCATTGTAGGCAAAACAGTTAAAGTTGTAGCCGCATTATAAATTCTTAATTTATTAGTACTGCAATCGACTTCCATAATAGTACATAAATTACCAAATGTATTAGCTAAATATGTTGTCATAAATAATATTCTTGAATTTGCTCCAAATATTACTTCATATCTTGCCGTTCTATAATTCAAATTATACTGTCTATTTATAGAAACTAAATTTGTTAATCCTGTTGAAGCTAATGTCATTCCCGACGAACTTAAAGAAAATGCTCCAATTGCGTCTGAATACGTTGTATCAATTATTTTGTTATAAAGTATATTAGTCGGTTTAGGTGTTAAATTACTATTAATTGCTAACAGATCAATTTCAGAAGCCGCCTTCGTTTGAGTAGTTACTAAATCGGTATAAGTAAATGCTGCTGCTGTTAAATCAGAACTTGACATTATAGGTGTTCCATCACCTTTTTTGATTACAACTATAAAGAAAGGAGTTGTACAAATAAGATTAAGTGTACCTGTAAACCACGTATTAAGTGGTAATAGACTTGAAAATGTATTATCAGGACAGTACCATAAATATGCTGAATATCCTGCATCAATTACAAAAGTTTTAGAAGCTGTAATATTTTGGAAAGTTATCGGAGAACTTGCTAATCTATTTGTAGTGGCACTGCCGAATACTCCTCCTGTATTATATCCTCCTATTTGCAAAGTTGGAGTTAAAATTGATGGAGTAGTTACTGTTGCCAAGTTAGTATTAATTGTATTAATCTGTGATGTTGTAGATGATTTATAATCATCTAAAAAAGACGTATTAGAAGTTTGAGTTACCGAAAATGAAGTTAAGGTTACAGTTACAATTGCACCGACAACGGTGCTGTCTACCCACTGAAAAAACGATTTATACCAGTATGAGTTTGTAATATCCGATGATGTTACAGTTCTCGTATAATTCAATGTGCGTGTAAGTGTTGAACCTACAATTGAATCTGTATATGAAAATGTATCGGGCGAAACGCTATTTGTAATTAGCGTATTACCCTGCATTCTTATTAATAGCAATTTTGAAGGTAAAACATTTAAATTAATACTCGTATAATTAGTTATTACAATTGTAGCTACGCAGGTAATTATTTTACCTACATAATCAGTCGTATTAAAAGATGTCTGTACAGGATTTAAATAAAAAATTGAATTAAGTCCCGTAGAACCAATTGGAATGCTAAATCCATTCGTTATTGAAGTTGCACCCGCTAAGGAATAACCAAGTAAATATGCTGAAGGCAAAGTTCTAGTTAAACCCGATGTCAAGGCATAATTACTAACTGCTAAATTTAATGTATCAGTATATTTGTTTAATCCAGTTACTACTAAATCTAAATTCTCACTACCTGTAAATGTAGATGTCGTATTTGAATATGCTATTAATAATCTGACGTAAAATTTTGTTTGATCAGGAGCAAAAGCGTATGTTGTCACCCATGAATTTGTCATTGAAATAAAATTCTTTGATTTATCATAAAAAAGAACTTTAAAAACAAATGATGAACTTATAGAAATTGATTTAATAAGATCATAGTGTAAATACATTGATCTTATCCTTGTTGTTGAGACTGAATTTAATCCTGTTGTGCCATCTATTCCACCTGATTCAGTTGATAATTGAGACATTGACAAATCGGATAACATTGAATTTGATGGTACGTTTATATTTGTTTGTACTTGAATTTGTTGTGACTGCGTAAGGGTTTGATCTGTATAATGTAAAATACTACCCTCAGGAACATAAGTATAAGTATAAGTACTCGCCCCTGTTCTTAAAACAGAAACTCCATCGCCTGAATTAACCGCTATCGAACCCAACCAAGAACCAGTAGTACCTGTTGAACTAAATGTATAAAGTACAGCTGTTCCGATAGCATTTGTTGGAGTCGGGGCTGCTGCATTATATAAAAGTGTGCCGTAAGATCCACCTGCTAATCCTGAGACTTGATTTTGTAAATTTATTTCTCCATTTGTCCTATTTGTTACCTCAGAGAGTAAATCTGCTTGTGCTGCGCCTCCTAATGAATTAAGAGTCGGTAGATTCGTTAGGTTTGCTGCTGATCCTGTCGGAGATAGATATTGATTACCGGCTTGAAAATTTGCAGGCCCGTACCAATCGCCCGAATTAAATATCTTTGTGACAACAGGCGAACCGCTAAACGATGACACGATATAGATCCCTACTATGGTACCGGTATTTACGAAATATATCCCTGCGGAACTTGCTGTGGTTGGTATTGTAACTGTTTTGTTTAGAATACCTATTTTTAGTAGTGCCATAATTTAAAATTGTTCGGTGTTAAACGTTCCTGTATTATTCGTAAAATTGGCTGTGGCCGTTTTAAAATCAGCATAAGAAGCATATTTAGTACCAATAGAGTCTTTTGATAAAGCTGTTATGAGTGCCATCCCTTTTCTCTCGCTTCCCTGATTGATATACACCGTTAATTGGTCGGCAGTGACATATATATTACAGGTTCCTGCACTTACTACTTCAATTCCACCATTATCATGTATTATAGTCCAGTTATTGGTAGCCGTATCTAAATAAAAGCCTTTCATATAGGTAGTGATTAATGTAATATTTTTAATATTCTTCAACAGCCCATGGATCAGCGGAAGTAATGACAAATAGTTGCTGTGACGAATTCCAAACGTAACAATCTCCATCGTTTAAGGTTGTAGGATCTACCGTGGCGAAAAGGTAGCTCGAAATAGCTTGCCACTCTGGCGTTACAAGCGTATCATTCCACCATGCGAACGTGCCAAGAGACGATATAAATACAAACCATCCATGCTGTCCACCATCAAGGTAGCGTGCCAATAATTCAGTTATCGTTACGGCCTGCGGCTTCAGGTACTGAAGTATCGGCATTGTATCATCTATTATGGCCATAATCAGATCATTTCTAAAATTTTACTTTCAATGGCTTTTGCTGCCGTTTCTTTCTCAAAACTGGTCAGTACCGTGGCTGCCGTTAAGTAGGCCAATGGTTCCAGTCCGTTATCATCAATATCCACATCTGTTCCTAAAGTCGTTACATTTGCCACATAAAGCGCCTTTTCAATCACATGTGTACCGGCATCTGTCGTTTTTGGTAAGGAGTAATAATACATTGCTTTTCTGAGTGCATTATTAAAACTTATATATCTGAGTACACATACCGGGTTCCGGTGGGTTCCGCGCAGATATTCGTTTGATTGTTTTTTGTTAATGTCTGGCGTTTCTTCCGGGGCTGATAATACATCTATTTTCCAACCCGTCATTTTGAAAGATGATAATACCAGAAAATCTACCGGCAATATTATATATCCGGTACCATCCGGGGCGTTCACTATTTTTGTAGCATTAGCAAATGATACGGGTAAAAACCATGTTCGTGGAAATATCTTCACTGCTGCCCGCCATGCTGCCGGGTACAGTTTTTCAATATAGGTTGATATATTCACCATTTCGGCTCCAACCAATTCCGCTCCGCTTATACTGGCATCTGCTTCGTTGAGTATCTCCAAAACATGCTTTATGAAATCTGCCGCTAACATTCGGATATGGTTTAAATTGTCTTTTGAAAAAATGAGGATAAAAAATACTGCTTTCTTATCCTCATTTGCTTATCTCAACTGCTAAAAATTTATTCTTCTCCTTCAGGAAGATTTGGAAACGATATTCCCAGTTCTGATGCCTGTTTAAATATAGCTGCCGGACTCGATAATGTAGGGCTTGTTTTGGCAATATTATAAGGATCTCCAGTTAATATGTTCTTTGCCTGTCCAAAAGTGGTTACATCGGTAAAGACATCAGTTACATCTTCTTTTTCCTTTTTTGGAGTAACTTCCTTTTTAGGGGACTGCTTTTGTCCATTTACCGCTTTTTCTTCTTCCTCATTGGAGAATACAAGTTTTATCTCTCCCGATTCAAAAAACTGGCTTTTTTCAATGGCCGTCTGTAATTTCTTTTCACTTGTATCAAAAAAAGCTAACGGGTCGGTACCTACAACTTTTTTAAATTTAATGTACCTGTTTACATTTCCCATGGGTATTGGCAATGTATGTTCAAGGCCCATGGTTCTTAATGAATACTGTTTCATTGTTGTTGTTGTGTTTTAAGGACAATAAGGAGTACAAAAATTGCACTCCTTATTGAGGTGGGTTTATACTAAAATTACGCGGGTATGTGCTTTAGCGTTTTTCAGTACGTAGCAGAATATGTCAATAAATATCTGCGATTTACTGTCGCTGCGTCCAAGGGCTTTATTGTCCAGGTTAATGGATTGCCATCCTTGATAATATTTATACAGGTATGCTTCGTCGATAACCAGTGAGTGATCCTGCATCAACAAATCATCAAATGCAGGTTCAGAAACGATCAGTAAGGTATATTGACCGTATATGATACGTTGTACATCCAATCCGAATGCCTGACCTGGTTTGCCCGGGTAAATTACCTGGTTATAGTCTACTTTGTTGATTGTTTCAACAACATCGGCGCCTGCAAACATGATTTTCGTATTGGAAGAGGCGTTACCAATGAAGATCGTTTTCATCATCGATATTAAATCAGCGCGGGTTGCATTGGCTGGAAGTCTGAAATCCTTACCGGCTTGCCACCAGATACCTTCCTGAAAATACGTAGCCTCCAACTTATTATCGTTGTATTTATTGGCCATTTTAATCATTCTCTTCTTACCCAACAGTGTATCTGTTTCGGTAGTTTGTTTATGTTCAAAGATGGCAAAATCGGTGATTTCTGTCTTTCCCCATTTTACATCGGCTATGCTTTGTGCCAGTTCGAAATAGGTTGTTTCTTCTGTTTCGATGATACCTTTCTGCATAAACTGTTGTTTCTGCGATGGTACTGCTGCCAGTGGTGCTGTACGGACCTGCTTTTCCGATCCGGTTCGCATACCACGTATCACGATTGTTCCTTGCGGAAGTCCTGGGATAGAATTTGTTACTGAACCGCTTGATACACCATTTACGGGTACTACAATCGGATTACCGCCACTGTCTTTATCTTTAATACATGCTACAAACCAGCCGCCGTCTAATGTAACACCATCAGCTAAATATCCGTTAATGCCTTTAAATACCAATGTCTCGTTAATGGATACCAGATTATTGTTTGCTAATATAATTGAAGCCTGTGCCTGTGCTGCCGTACTGAATGCAGTTCCAATAGTGGTAGTCATCGGCAATGTTTCTAATTCATCGTATTCTATAATAGGGCTTTCGGCATTCGTGCTTTTCCTCGCGTGCTTACTTCCCAACGTATACAATGGCGTGAGGTGAGGCTTTATCACAACAACTTCCCTATCTATTACTGCTTTTACTACTTCCGGGGAATTTTCAAGGGCATATTCCAGTGATACTTCCTGTCCATAGATAATGGTGCCGGCATCGGCGTGAACGGCTTCTACTCCGGTTATACCAAAAAGCATACAGCCCAACATAATGGCGAACATAAATGATCCGCTCCCTTTTAGTCTTGAAAAAATCGGTTTCATAATTTTTTTATTAGTTAAATTTGTTTTTATTCTTTATCTGTTATTGCGTCTGCAAGATTCTCATTCTTGGGCGTGTACACTTTTTTCTGTACAGGTTTATTAGTACGTACTCCGTTTGGATCCGGAAGTGCCGGCTGGTTGGTTTTGTTTCCTTTTATTTCGTCAATGAGTTTATTTCTACCTCCCAATTCTGCAGCTGCTAACTTGGATTCATCATTTTCATCGGCTGTAAGTCCTTTGTGAACTATCTCAATAACTTCTTTCGGAATCTCACGATCTGAGAAAGCTTCTGCCATATCCAGAATGGCTGAATTAATGCGTGATATCATCTCCTGATCAAGATTGTTTTCTTCGCCATACTTTTTCAAGGTTGATTCGTATGCTCCGAAATTGTCTTTTACCTTTTTGTAACGTGCTGAGAACTCATCCTGTCCCTTTTTATATTTTTCCAGCGATTCATCATCCAATTTATCCAACAGGTTCCCGAAAACTTTCCCAATAGCATACATTGGATCTTCTCCGTTGGCTATCATGGCGATAAATTGCGCAACTCTTGGACTTTCACCCACTGCGGATGCCAGTTTCTCGTTCATCCCGTTCAACGAATTGTATTTACCTTCGTATTCATCGCGTTCACCAAGTCCCTTGTGAGCCCAGTCCATTAGAGATTCATCATCCGGATCATCGGCATTGTCCGGATTCATTTTTTTATATCTTGCCATCATGGCCGCTTTACCTTTCGGTACTACTGCGGTTTCGGTTGGTTTTTCAGCCGGCGTTTCGACTTCTTCGGTTGTCATAATGCGTGTAGAATTTGTTTGAATTTGTACTTCTTGCCTGAAAATTGAATACAAATAAATACTTTTTCAATATTTTTATTTGCCCACGATGAGAATATAAAGAAAAGATGTATATTTGTAGCCTTAAAACTACTTATGTATGAAATACACTACTGAACGAGACGCTATTATCTTCGACATGTGGGACAATCAAAACATGTCATTCCACGAAATTTCCAACCACAAAATTCCAATTTCCCTATCAATCAAACTTATCAGAAATATTATTTACGCCGGTCCCGCGCGTAGATATGGAGTGCCAAACCAACGGAGTACCTTTCCGCAGTATAAAAAAGAAATTTACAGTGATTTTCGATTGAAATTTCTTGAACTCAAAAATATCAATGCTGCCATCTGGTTTATCTACGAAAACAATTCCTACAAAGGATGTATCTCCGAAAAATCTGTCCGGAGAATCATCAATAATTGTTTGAAAAAGAAAAAACAACCGGCGCTACTACCTATCTCTTCACAGTCTCCATTGTCCCCACTGTCCCCGGAAATTTAAATACTATGAAATACCTATTCATCCTCACATTTATCATTATTTATGCCTTTTTTGGTCTGAATCTTGGCTATACCGAAACATTTCCCGTATGGAAGCATATTACCTACTCTTTCCAGCATGATGGTTTTTTTCATTTGCTGGTTAACTCCATTACTTTTTTTCTTCTTTTCAGGGTTCTACAAAAACACATGTTATCATCACACATTGCGCTTATTGCTCTGTTTGTTGCTTTCTCCATGTCTTTTTTTTGCTTGTACAGTAGGGTAGTGGTTGGTTCCAGCGGGTTAATTTATGCCATGATTGGTATATTCTTCTTTTTGGTTACTATCCGGAAAATCAAATTTAAAAATCAAATAGCCCTGGTTACTTCTATTGTTTCAGTAATAACCTTTCTTGTTATCAGTTTTTTTCGCGTGAATAGTGCCGGCATGCTTCATTTACTGTGCCTTGTTTTCGGATATCTCATTTCTATTTTCTATTATTTAATCTTTAACTCTAAATTAAAATGATATCAACCTATTTTTTAATTGCTACAGGTGCATGTATATCTATTGCATTTATTCTGATTGTTATATCCTTATATTTCGAACAAGAGAGAGTTATTAAGAATCTTGGTGCAACTGCACTTTTGTTTTGTGTTTTCGCAGTTATTTGTCTGATAATTTGTGCCGCCACTTATAAAAACTAAATCTTATGTCAACAAATCTACCTTCTATATGCCGCGCTAAAATTATAGGTTCAAACTTTTGGGTTTATGGATACTATGCTTATAAGGAAACCCTTAAGGAGCACTTTATCCTTCAGGAAGAAATGATGCCCTATTCACTTGATCTTTTCTTTGGTGAAATAAGGGTTATTCCGGAAACAGTCGCCCAGCTCCGACACAAGAATAGTCATGGTGAGTATTACGATGGGGATGTTTATTACCATGCCGGGTTTGGTTTTGAAACTGTTTCAGGTATTTGTCGATTACAAGAAGCATTGAATACTGGTAATGGCGATGATATCGGTGAAATAAAAGGAAACATTTTCGATACTCCGGATATACTTGCTCAATTAGAAACTGCAAAGTCCCAATTGTCACCAACGTCCCCAAAAAAATAATCCTATGCCACTACAACCTATCTGGAAAGAAATTTCAGAAAAAGAGTATAACAAATATGCTTATGTTCCGCCTCCTGAAAATGCAACACTAATACAAATAGTTGATGCTGTATTGGGTTATCATCCAAAATTTCAGGTAAAGCGTGAAATTGTGATCCCTACCGGAATGGGAATTTTTGAACAATGTAATTATGTTTATTCAAATGGTTCTAAGCAGTACAAGTACTTCAAGAAAGTAGGAGATGAATTTTTCTTTTATGGGAATGCAGAACAATGTGAAAAATATAATAAACTAAATAACTCTAAATAACTAAATATTATGATCAGCGAAAAGGACTATTTAAGACTAAAGAAGCATTATAACGAAGCATTAACCAAAAATATACCTGTTTTTGTATTCGATCACCAGATCCTTGTCACTTTTTATGCGGGTTTTATTATGGAAAATTTGAACAAAGTTTTTAAACCAAAATAATAAAAATTTTATGAAAACTAGACTCCTTAAACTAATCCGCCAGAAATACCATATTTATTGGAATGCTGTAACCCAAAAATGGCATATTTATAATTATGAAAGTGCTAAGAGTAGTATTTATTATCAACATCAAAATTTAGACTGGATCATGTCCCGAGCGTTCGAAGGAATTTTCAAAAGAAGAAAATATGAACATCTTATGCATGAAATTTGGAATAGATCGCTCTGCAGAACAAGTAGAATTATGCACCGTAACAAAGTTTTAAAACGAAAGTCATGAAAATCCCTAAATCCCTAAAACTTCCCCGCAAGCTCAAAAAAGAGGTGAAAAAAGGAATAACAAACATTGACCCGGACATTTCAGTTTTTAGCAATTCAAAAAATGCAGGATTAGCTTTTATAGATGATTGTTTTCTTAAACTTATTACTCTTAAAAATGAACCTATACAATTCATTTTTAAGGTTAAACCAGGCGACTACATCATAATTCGTAATGATCATTGTATTATAGATGTTGCAAGCGACATTGATATGGTAAACGAAATCCCAAGTGTAGGATTTAATTATGCAAGAGCCAACCTGGTGAAATGTATCATCACAAATATTGATCAGCAGTTTTTTATTAATGAAATAATATGCTTTGAACACGATATGGATAGAAATTTATCAAAAAACAATTACTTTCAATTTAATGATATTAATAATGTAGTTACTATTTATCCGTTCCAGGTTGTAAGAAATATCAAAATAATTCCATGTAAAAACGATTAAAATAAATCATATCTTAATCATATCAATCCCAAAAATCATAGTTCAAAAATCACAGTTCAGACAATCATCAAAACAGCTTGCCCGGTTTCTCCGAACAAGCTGTTTCTTCTCACTCACAACCCAACAACAATCTATTATTTTCCGTCTTCTTTCTGCCACTGCTTTATTTTATCCTTTATTTTAGATTCACTGTCTGTTTTCGAAATTTCAACAACTCTTTTCTTATACTTATCAATAATGTCGGATAATTTATCTTTTTTATCATCCGGTGCGTCTTCAACCTCTCTTTTTAATTTTTTCACCGCTGCTGTATAATCCGATAATGCTTGTTGTTTAAAAGTATTTGCATTATTGTACCGCGTCATCATGTCCGCCATCTCTCCCAAATCTCCTTTTTGCTTGGCTTCTATTGCCCGCTGCTTGATTCCTTTGAGTATGGCGTCACTGTTTTTTATCTTTTTATCAACTATTTCGTACTTCATTTCATCATGATCCTTCATCTTTTCAGAACTTACATTCATTCCTATTCCTCTGGTCATGGTGGTAAATGCGTCCAGCTCACCATTTGTCAGGTTTACTGCATTGTGCAATGGTACCGGAAGAAATCCCATTAATTCATTCATCAAAAATGATGGCATTTCATTCATTTGTACTGCTCCATTATCCGAAGGCGTACCATATTTTACAGTCTGTAATTTTAAGCGTCCCCCTTTCGGATCACCGGCGTAGATTCCTTTTTTAGGATTCGACTTATGAAATATTCCTTTATCATCGGTTCCCAAAAATTCATCTACAGTGGTAAATCGTTTTCCTTGCCAATCTTTTCCATTGGTAGCATCAAGCGCAATTTTGACTAAAACACTGGCCTTATGTTTAGTCGCTGTTGTTGGATCGATAATCCATTTTGCAGGATCCTTAAAGTGTCCGGCGGTGGAGAAGTAATAACGCTTATCTTCGTCAAATTCTTTTCCTGTCATCTTATCATAAGCTTCAAGGATAAACGAAATATCTGCATCACTGAAATGTGATTTTACCGCAACATCGCGTATTTTCCGCATCCCGCTCATAAACGATTCATCATCCAGATTAAAGTCCAGCAATGGATCAATAGTGTCTTTATACAGCTTTTCTATTTCATCAAGCCATGAATCTTCTTTATCCGACGACAACAGTGCCATCATACTTGATGCTATCAGTACGTTCCATATTGTACTTATGATGTTTGATCGTACTATTGATTTTACAAACAATTTCTGGTATAGTTGTCGTACTCGTTTTGCCTGTTCTTTATCCTGGTTAAAGCCGTATTTATATCCCTGCTCTCCAAACTTCGAATAATCAAACCCTATAGTGCTCAATAATGATTTAAGATTCGATTCTGTCCAGTCCGGTGCTAATATCAAGCGATGCAACCATTTTTGCAGCTTCTTACTCCGAGCATTTTTTTCATTATTAAGTCCTCCAAACGAATTATTTGCATATTCACCTACTTCTTTAGCCAGTTTATTTACATCAACATCCGGATATTTTTCCAACTGTTCATGTAGCAAAGTTGTTGCCATCTTCACTTTTAAGCCAATTCCGTAATAATTAAACAGAAAATTAGTTTGTGATTCGTGTAGTTGATGGACAAAGTCCTGCACGTCTTTTGATACTTTCCATTTGTCAAGTGTTTTCCTGATCATTCCCTTTTGTTCAACCAAATCTTCCTGCCAGTCCTGAATACGTCCTACTGTCATGCCGCCACGTATCAACATTTCAACCTCAGGAGACATATTCATAAACAGATCAAATCCTTCTTTATACGCGCTAAACAGATTTACATCTTTTGGCCCATTAAATACCGCTCCAAACATATACTGCCGTGCAAATGCCTGGTGATGATAAAACGAGAATGAAAGGATAGTACTCTTTGCTACTGCATTAAGTTTATCAAGTGAGTTAACAACCTTCTTTGGAAATCCTGTCAGTCCATTGTCGTAAGGAGTCAATATATTATTGATCCTGTCTGCAATCTCTTTTGGGGCATATATTTTCTTTTTCTCAAAGATATTTCCATCTTTGTCTATTGCCCAGTTTTCGCCGCTTATGTTATTACTTCCATCTACTTTCTTCCATTGCACCCATTTCCGGAAGTTCGGGTGTTTTATCTCTTCGTATCCTGTTTCATTGGTAAGTGTAAATAAAGGCACTCCGTTTTCTCCCTTCATTGCCATACCGGCTTCGAGTAGCTTTTTATTCTCAATAACCGCATTAATCTCTTCTTTGAGGGCTTGAAGGTTGTTAGTTGCTCCTTCGGTCTTCAGGTTGAGTCCTCCTGCCCAGCCTTCTATAATGCTGGTTAACTTCCTCTGTTTGGCATGGCTTGTTGTTGTGGAGAATTTTGCAAAGTAATCACGTTCTTTTTCTCCGGTTATATCCCATTGCCGGCGTACATAGTTATCATAGACATTCGATATCACTTCTTCATCCAATGCTTTCTTGCCCAGGTTCTCATATTCTTTGGCTATCTTATCCGCTATGGCGGTTTGTTCAGGGGTGAGTTGTTTTGCTATGTCTATTATATGTTTTTGTGGATCCGTGAGTTCATCATAATATCTGTCGGCTGCCGTAGGATCATTTTTCATGTCAATATACACATGAATTGCCTTATCCACATCCTGCCATTTCTGTTTCGAGTCTTTGACTGTTGCTTTTATCTGATCCTGCAACGTTTTGGCTTCAACCATGGCTTTTGCTTTCTCCACATCACGGTTCCCCAGCCAATCGCTTTCCATGTCCCTGTAAAGTGTCCGTATTTCGGGTATATCGGTTGATACTATCTCGTCCTTGGCTGTTTTTAGTCCTTGTACTATGGTGCGGTATTGTTTCTTTATTTCTGGTATCGGTTCGTTTTTCAGCACGGCGCGAGCTGTCCGGTATTGTGCCAGTGCGCTTTCATAATCTGAATAAGGGCGGCCAACAAAGTCTTTTAACTGCGGTTCCTGATCGGCGGCCTCACTTTCCGCTTTAGCCAGTGCGCCCTTTTCCTCCCATTTCTTCCGGTGATATTCAGCAATAGCCAGTGTGTATTTTGCCAGATTAGGTTTAAAATCTTTCCATAGAGGCTTCTTTATGCCTGATGCTGCCTGATGCTCTACAGGGTCCACATTGTCCTTACCGTCTCCCGTTTTCTTTCCTTCCAGTTCTTCCGGAGTATTGGTACCTGCTTTTATTCTTTTTATCTTCGTTTGGATATCAAACTTTTCATCGGACAGATCCTTTACACCTTTTGCAAAATCAACGTTTGTTATTTTCTTTTCATCATGATCTTCCTTAATCTGTTTTTTTCGATATTCAATAGCCTCTAATCTCTTATTATATTTGTCAATTTCCACGGCATAATCACCTACAGCTTTCTCAGCACTGTATTTCGGTGGAGTAGGAGTGTCGTCCTTTTCACCTTTTATTTTAAAAAATGGGGGTTTTATTTCATCTGTTCCGGGTAAAATTCCTGCGCTTCCTCCGGATTCTGTTTTTTGTACTCCTCCTGCGACTGTGTCAGAAGTTCCCAACGTCTTTTCTCCGTCACTTCCTTTTCGCTGTTCAAAAGGCTCCTGAATATCTCCAGTTGTTTCACCGGTAATATTATCTGAAATTGAGTTTCTCCGTCCATCATTGATGTTCTTGTTGTTTCCATAGGTTTCAATTATTTGTTGTAGTTCGTTTTGTAAGGGTTCCGAATACAAAGATAAGTCAACATTACCGTTTATGACTTCTTCATACCCGTATTTTTTAACCAAGTCCTCTATCGTGCGTGCCAGTATCTCATGTCCGGCCACATATTCGTCTGCGTTGGCATATTCTTTCGCCAAAAGTTTTTTTTCTTTCTCCGGTAACGACCTGTAAAATTCAATAATTTCTTCTTTCGTGTTCTGATTGCATACAATCTCATGCGTATGCTCATGGAAATACGACTCTACCACACTATTCCCCGTATCATGGTGCTGTGTGTTTATTATCGCTTTTCCTTCGTAATATGAGCCTCCTACACGGTGTGTGCGTATCTTTTCTTCAAACTCCGGCATGATGTCAACCAGTGCATCATCATTTTTCACCGTGCTTGTCTCATATCCTAACATCTGATCAAGTCCGTCAACAATCTCTTTACCGGCTGTAAATCGTTCTTCGTTTGTCTTAGCAGTATCAAATGTTTCTGAATTGATCTTAAATAGTGGAATACCTGCCATTACCGATTCTTTCATGGAGTCGGTTACTGGAATGGATTGATTGGTTACGTTTGTCTCATTAACCTGGTCATTGAGTAATTCAAAATCATTTTTATTATCTTTTATATATTGGTCCTTTTGCGCTTTTGAATCAAATTCATGAGTAGAAACATTCCCTAATTTATTTTTAATTGTAATTTCATACGTTGGCTTATGAAGTGGTATATCAACATCCTCTACTTTCGCACCAAATGGTTTGCCCAGTTTATTCATGGCAGATGGAACAATACCATCATAAAAGGCTTTTATTCCTTCACCACCAAATTTCATGTTATCACCTTTGATCCCATAAGTTATAGGATTACCAATAACATCAGTTTTTATGGGGGTTTCAAGTAATTTTTTAGCTGCTTCTTTCCCTACTATATCCGGTAGTGATTCTTTGGACATTTCAATTAGTTTTGAAACAGCTTTGTCCAACGTATCATATCTTTCGCTTAATCTTACTCTGTCACCTACAGGAATTTTTACAGCATAAGTGTACTTTCCATTTGTGTCATAATATCTTCCTATCGACAAATTACCTGTATTTACTTCATTGTTCGGAAAATTTATGGCCTTTTTAATGGCTCTGTACGATTCTGCCTGAAATGCTACTGATCCTGAATATTTATCTGAATTCATTTTATCGATGAATTCCTGCATTAAATCACGGTCAGGTTTTTTACCCAATACTGTATTGAATACATCCAATGCTCCACGCACTTTATCAACCCATGCTTTTACCCTGTAAGTCTTCTGTGGTTTAGTGGGTATTTCATCATAGAAATAACTCAGAAATATGGATGTTTCCTGTGTCATTTTACCTTCTTCAACTAATTGGGCAAAGTTTGGGCGTGGGAATGACTTGCTTAACGGCAATTTTGAAATATCTTCATTGGTTGTCTCCGCTAATTTCTTCTGATATTCTTTGAATAAATCCTTTTTTGCGCCTCCTATTTTCTCACCTATATCATCAATCTTTTCCGCTTTTACTGTAATTTTCGGCTTCGATTCATTATTTTGTATCTTTGAATCGGTATCCGTTATTTCTTTTTCCTGTTGTTTTTCTGCTTTAGAAACCGCAGCTTTAGCCAGTTCAGCAATGGATTGTGTTTTTACTTCTGGCTCTTTCTTTACATCCTCTTTAGGGGCTTGGGGCTTTTCCGGCTCCTTACTACCTACTATATCAATCCCTTCCCCTTTCGCGTTTACTATCCTGTTCCCGTCCAGTTTCGGTTCTTCATCACTTCCATGCCATTTCCGGAAGGCATTACTGAAAGTCTTATTTTTTGCTTCATATGCCTGTTTCTCGTTTACATAAGCCTTCATAAGCGAATTATACAACTCACTTGGTTCGCCTTCTTTGGTTAACTCAATCGAATGACCATTATTCGCGTGCCAGATATGGTAAGCAAGGTCATCACCCAAATGCTCTACCATCTTCTTAAACTGCTTATCGTTCTTATTTGGACAGTACATATGTTATATTTTAGCAATTAGTTAAGTAACCATTAATTAAAAACCCGTGATAATTTCCTTGTAAAATACTTCCAGCGCCTGCACTGCAAGTATTGCCCGCTTTATCAACTGTAAATTCAGGAGCCACACCATGACGAACCCAACATTTATGTGTATGATCTTCTGGTTTCGTACAGTTACTTGCTCTTGAATCTATACACCAATCTCCACCTGGGGTTCTTACTGAAAATGATTTCCCATCAGTACCTATACAATCAGTAAAACCAGAATAGTTTTCTGTTGGATAATACCATGTATTTTCCCATATTGCGCCAATCGGTGCAGTATCGAGTTCAACAATTTCATCATTATCAGACCTTTTATATAAAGGTATCTTACAACTTCCGTGGGTTGTTTCTCTTTCGGTGAAGGTACCGGTAGGAATAAGCAAGAAACATTTTATTTCCATAATCAATATTTATTATTCAAATAAATTATATCCGAATGACTTAAATTTTTCTATTTCTTCTTTGGCTTTTTCCAATGATCCTGTAGGAATATCCAGATAAAATCCTTTTATATATTCCGATATCTCAGCAATCTGATCAATACATTTATCAATTGAGTTTCCTGTAACAACTACGGATCCTATTTCAGGAAGTCCCAGATACTGTGGCACAATATAATGTACATCATCCTGTACCGTCACATTCCTAAACTTTATATTGTCTTTATACTTTTCCGGCCGCAACACGGGCAACCAGTTACGTTCCGCCCAGTTGCAATGGATAATTGTTTCAATAGCGAATTTTCCTTTCGGTATCGGATTTGTACAAATACCGTGAGCTCCGTTCCACATTATTTCTGATAAGTTTGTAAACAGTTCCTGATACACTTCGCTTGGAGGTGAACCAAAGCGGCAACATGGATCAATGACATATCCAAGGCCGTCTTTTCCTATTCTCATTTCAGGATGAAAGAAATTCTTATACCCGTAACTTTTTAGTGTCGGGGTTATTTTCTTATTGAAATCCAGTACCGGTTTTGGCAATTTGTCATAATCTACGCACGAACCTATATATCCGGTATCTTTTATTTCTATTCCACAAAGTGATTTATTCGGAAACATTCCATCAATCGTATATCCATCATATGCCAGCTCTACTTTATCCGGAAGATCATCTTCACACACAAATCGTACTTTTTCTTTTAGCAGTCCCAGACTGTCTGCTATCTCATCCAAACGAGTGGATATATAATCGTAATTCAACGATTTGAATGTTTCAAAGTCGCCCCTATACGTGTCTATCTTTACCCATATATTTTTATGTTCCTTCAGGTACTTCCTCAGGTTGGTAATTCCGGTTACTATTTCGTAATTTCCTACCGGGCAATTGAGTTCTTTAAGCAGTTCTTTCATTCCTATCCTGTTCAGCTCCATTTCTTCCCCTTTGCGGCTTCCCCACACTTTTTTACCCATCATTTCCAGCTGTATCTGCATATCTCCATCCATCACATCGGGAAAGATGATCAGATCAACATCGTCAATATAATCCCAGAAATTATTGACACGTTCCACGTTGATAAGGTTCTCACCTATCTTCGCAAATTTGACCTGTGGAAAGGAGCTTTTCCAGGGTGAATAATACAATACCTTACCAAAATCCCGTGCCAGGCGTTCGGCGATTGATACAAATGTTCCGTAATCGTATATTAATACTGATTTTGTCTTAAAATTTTCCATTATCCTTCCATATAATCATTAAAACTAATACCTAAATTATCACACATAATCTTTAATGCTTCATCTGCTGCCTGGTGTTCATATTTGTACGGGCACAGCGGATCATCTCCCGGCTCTTCATAATCCGGATTCTTCCAGTCTAAATCAAAATTATCTACATCGGTGGGTGTAATTCCTTTATATTGCAGCAAAAAGCATTCAATCATTTCATGAATGAGTGTTAGTTTCGTATAGATATCCTTCGTGCTTCTCACAATCTGGAATACTATCTTATCATTTTCTATAAAGTAATCCCCCCATGTGTCATATCGTGCCTGATCCTGATCGATCAACCTTATTTCCATCTCTTGTTCGGATTGATCACGATGGCTACCGCGTGAAACTACATGATAATGAAATTTTCCAACTGAAAAATGATCAATGATAAAGGCAAGCACTTTCGGTACATCAAAATCCTTACATGAAAAGAAATTGATATATGCGTCCCTGGTAATATCCAGCGTATGAATGATTATATCACTTGTCTTAATAAATTGTACGCCTGAATAACCCCGCAAATGAGGTATGTTCGAAGTTTCATGCCAGTATTTCGGCTTTCCTACCGGTGTCATTTTGGATAGCTTACACAATCCACTAAAAAACGAATTGAGATTCTCTCTCGTGAATTTTGATATGTCACAATCATGAATATCAAGGATTAATTCCATCCCGTACTTTGATTTCGCCGTCGTTGTTGTCATGATTCTTATTTTTTAATCTTATAGATAAATATTTTTAATTACTTTATAATACAAACCCGCCGCGTGGGCGTGGTATACATTTCTTTCTTGCTTTGGTTATATCTTCGTCCTTAAAATCAAAGTCGGATAATGATTTATAAACCGGCTGAGCTTGTTGTAAAGTCTCTGTGTCTTTTACATGTTCCGGTGTATCCACATACTCTGCAAAGGCTTTATGTTGTTTGGCTCCATCATACAGCCATTTCTTGAAGTCTTCTAATGATACAGGCGTTATGTCTCCCAATCCTTTCCAGTCGGCGTCATAGTTCTCCATGTAAGCTGCTTTTGCTTCTTCCGGACTGTCATATCCAAGCATAACTTTGCTTTCGTCAAAGTTTCCCCTTTCCTGTAGGGTAGGTTTTGTTGTCTGGTCTATCACATATGCCGTCCCGTTCCAGTCTTCCGGGGTTCCTTGCTTGATAAATGCGTCAATATGATCTCCATCTTTACCCGTGGTACCTTTGAAATATCCGTAATGGCTTTTCATCTCGTGTTTCCACTCTTTACCGTCCGGATCGGTTCCTGTACGAATACTGCCTACAGGATTTTCTACGGATAGATCCATCCCGCTAATGGTTACATGCGCTTTCTTATAATTTCCTGCTATCTTCTGCCCTTGGGTAGGTGTGATATTTGGCTCTTGTTTACTTATTTGTTTATCTATTGAATTTACTGATTTACTTTTTGGAAAACTTTCTTTATTATAATTATCTTTAATATCTTTATTATCAGTTTGTTTATTTTCTTTTTCGGATAACATTATATTTTCTTTATCTTCTAATGTTTCCGTATTTGTAGAAGTATTTATATTTTCGTCTTGTACTTCTTTTACTTGGTCGTTGGTGTTGGCGACTGTTTCGCCCTCAGATCTTTGATCGCGTTTACCTGTGCCTGTACTCGTTGATTCTGTGTTAGTGTTTCCATATTCGTTTTGTAAGTTGTCAATAAATTGTAGTTGTTCCGGGGTTGGATCGGTCATTCCCAAATATGCTTCCAAAATATCATCCGAAATGTCTTCCAGATAATTCATTTCTTCAGGAGTAAAGCTGGTATATACATCATAGTCTTCCGGACTTAAATCAAAGTTTTTACGTTTTGCTTCTGCTTGCGTAAGTGCATCAGCATTGCTTTTGGTCGAATTAAGTATTTCATTGATCACGTTTAGTATGTCGTGATCACTCATGTCTTGTACTCCGGGTATTTCTCCGTTATTACCGTTTTCTCCATAATCATTGAAGATGGCGTGTGCAAAGTCCGCCGGCGTTATTCCGTTTTGTTCGTCAATCAGGTTTCTTCTCTGCAGGCGTTCTCCGTTTTTGTCTGCAAATCCCAGTTCATCACCCATTCCCTTTTTTACGCCTTCGGTATTCCATTTAAACTTTTGTCCGCCCGCAATTGCCCTGAGAATATAGTCCTCCATATCCAGATAATCTCCCAGCGCATTCAATCTCTTTTGATAAGGTGTTGGTGCTTTTGTAGTCTTATTTGGTTTATTCTGTACGGGTTCAGGTGTTTCTGTTACAGTTTCAGGTAAATTCTGTATGTTTTCGGGTGCATTTGTTACAGGTTGTTCTTCAACTTTACCAACATAATTTGTTTGTGGGATGGCTTCTTTTCCATCTGCCGTTAAAAATCTTGGTTGACCGTTCTCATCCGTAACAATAAAGATCCTTTCTCCTGAAGATGCTGGCTCTGCTTCGCCTATAACTTTATACCCTCCTATTTCCGTAGGAGTAGGTTCTGTATCTTTATTTATATTTTCTTTTGGGGCCTGGTGTTCTTTTACCAATCCCTGCAAACTCTTTAATCTTCCTGCCAGTTCATCCTTTTTATCATTAAGCTTGCCTTCTTCCGCTTTCAGGCTTGCCTTTAATCCTGCTATTTCCTGAAGCGTCTTAGCCTTATTTTGACGTGCAAACTTTTCTTTGTTAAACTTGTCAATAGCACGTTGGTTACTTTGTATATCTGTTTGTGTAGATTTTATTACTGAATTTATGGCCGAAACTGCTCCTTCTTCTCCTTCTGTTTCCTTCAGATAGTTGAAAGTATCCTCATCACTCATATTCTCAAAATCAATACTGCCATCTTTTTTTGTTGGATAGGTTACTGGTTGTTGGGCATTGTCTTCACTGTCACCTTTGTCCCCACTTTCTTCAATCTTGGTTCTTGGTTCTTGGTTCTTTCCTTGTTGATATTGTGCTATCCCATTATCAATAATATCCTGACGCTGTTGCCAGTCCTGCATATATTGGTTTTGTAATGCGTCCAGATATTCATTGGGCGTCGTATTACTAACTACTTCCAGATTATCAGCTGTAGTTAACTGTGTTATTCCTTCTGAATCTAAATAATACACTGCCGGATCTGAATTTTCAGTATCCACCATCCAAGGATTGTCTGTTTTAGTTTCGTCAGAAGTAACAGCAAGTCCTTTTTTTACCTGAAATACTTTTTCGGGATCATCACCTTTGATATGGGCTGTTACTACCGTACCGCTTTTCGGGTTTATCAGCTTTTCAAGCCCGTCTTGTGCCTGTGCAAATCTTTCATTAATGGCTTGTTGGTCTGCTTCCTGCAATTTTCTATGACTTGCCTCAGCTCCCACATAATTTATAATTGATTGCTTTTGCTTATCTGTCAGTGTCTCGTCCTGCATTACCTGAGTAACTATTTGCTTCTGACTTTCCGGATCCAGCTTATTTACATCCTCATTTAGTGTAAATCCACTTCCTTCAAGCTGTTTATCCATTTCACTCTTGGCATCCGCAACGTTTATTCCCGATTGTATATGCGTATTCGGGTCCGTAACATCCACATTTGGGAGTATTGTTGGATTCACAATACTTTCCGGATCATTACCAATCGCTTTCTGATAATCAGTAGGATTTGATTCTGTTTGTTTTCCGTTCACTTCATCCCATTTATTCATAATGGACTGATGAACCTGTGCAATTGGTGCAGATTCTAAAGGAATACCCTCCGGAATGGGTTGTATATTTCCAGATCCATCAACTCCAACTAAATTTCCATTCTCATCTTTTCCTGAAACATAAAGTTGCGTACCATCTACATTGGCAATATGAATCTGACCATCTGTAGTTATAAATTGTTTTAATGACTGAGCAACATGGTTTGAAAATGCGGAACGATCAAAATTTGGATCAGTGGGCGTTATTCCTTTTGAATCCTTATACTTTTTAATCACCTCATTGAAGTGATCTGTGGTCATAGTAATGACATTCTCAAGTTGTCTCGGTTTAAGTTTTATAATCTCGCCGTTTGGCTTCATTCCGTATTCTATACCGTCTTTTCTTACAGGAAGTTTCTCATAAGCTTTACCGTATTTATCCGTTCCAAAGGTTACTTCTTTCTGTGTGTTTCTACGATCTTCAATAGCTTTCCATTTAGCTGATTCAGCAAATGGAAGTGTGCCCAATCCAAATGCCAGACCTTGTTTAACATCATCTCCTATGCGGTTTATAAATTCGTCTGGTGAAACTCCTTTACCCATTACTATTTTATCCGTACCCATTTTCACAAGGTCAATAGCTGCCATTGTTCCGATTCCGGATGTAGCATGTGACATTGCTGCAGAGATAGTTTTTTTTGCCAGTGATGGGCTTTGTTCAGCTAAATTCTGTATAATTTGTTCACCTGACTTGATAAGAAATTCAGGGTTTTGAGTAAGAACCTTACTTATTATGTAAGTTCCTGCCCCTTTTACTACATATTTATCAACATATTTACCAATAGGAAGCGTGTAAGCTAACATATATCCTACTGCTGCTGCTTCTCGTTGTCCTTCTGTAAGTGGTTTGTTTGTTTTTTCTCCCCAATCATCGGCTGCTTTAAGACCTTCACCCCATCCCATTTCACCGAATGCGGTAACTGTTGCTGGTGTCAATGATCCATCGCTTAAAAAATCTGCTCCAACCATTCCGATCATTGGGGCTATTCCTGCGAGTGTTTCTCCGAATGTTCCTTTTAATTTAGGCTTATCGTTGTTATTCCATTTTTCAAGGTCTTTGTCTGATTGTTTAAATTGTGCCTGATTCTTATTGAATTCTGCATTATGTACTGTATATGGGTCTATTTGTTGAATATGGGCTGCCTGATCTAATATTGCTTTTCCCACTGATGACATCATTCCTTTTGTATCTGACCATGCTACATGGGCCAAATGTGCGTTTTCCTGCGCTCCTTTACTTATTTCCTGTGCCTGGTTGAATAGGTTCTTTTCATATTCATTTGAATTATTATAATATTCTTCTGATTGT
>OCZT010000243.1_pt1 | contig 52619 bp, 56 predicted proteins | sample 1539031 | NCBI WGS metagenome assembly OCZT01 (sample SAMEA3539308, study PRJEB22396) | soil metagenome | biome: tundra; feature: field; material: soil | place: USA | collected 2010-05 | depth 0.15 m
GTTTGAGTTGGAGGTTCGCGCGGCCGCTCAAGTTCCGCGAGCGTTGTGGGCGCCCCCATGATGTCAGCAAAGTGGTTCGGTGTCGGCCTAATTTCGAGTTGGAGCGACGGCTGAATCAGCCGTTGCATCCGTCTTCCCCCAAGAAAGGTAATGCAACACAAATTGCATCCGTTTCTCCCTGGGAAACGTATTGTCACCTCGTGACAATCTTCGGTCGTCTCGACTCGATCTATCGGCGAACGGGCGCGAACCTCCCCCTCGGTGACCCGCGGCCGTCCCACGGGGCGGAGATGGAGGGCTACTTCTGGCGAGTCACCGACACGGCGAACCAGCGTGTGCTGGTCGTGTTGTGTGGCGTGAACCGACATCCGGACGGTGCATGGGCGACGGTGGCGATCGCCGCGCATCCTGGTGGTTTCGTCCGCGCCGCGGTACTCGACGGAGCCGCCGCCGCGTCGGACCGATTCCTCGTCACCGCGGGTGAGGGGGCGTTCACGGCGACCGCGTCCGAGGTCCACGTCGACCTCGGTCCCGACGCTCGCGCCGACCTGTCGTTAAGCCGGCCGGTGACGTGGCCGCTCGTCCTCGGTGGCGGCGGTCTGTTCTCGGCACTGCCGTTTCTCGGCCAGTACTGGCACCCGCACCTGCTCGGTGGCGCGGCAGACGGCACCGCACGCGTCGGTGACCAGGAATGGGAGATCATCGACGCCGACGTGTACGCCGAGAAGAACTGGGGGGCCGGGTTCCCAGAACGATGGTGGTGGGGTCAGGCCCAGGGCTTCGACCGGCCCGATGTGTGCGTCGCCTTCGGCGGAGGCCTCCTGACAGCGGGACCCCTTTCCGCGCACGTCGGGTGGGTCGTGGTCCGCATCGCAGCCAAGGTGATCCGCCTCGCTCCGCCTTTCTCCCGAGTGCACAGCGAGACCAACGGCCAACGGTGGGAAGTCAAGGGTCGCGGCCACGGCTATCGCGTACACATCATCGGACACGGCGTCGGCGACCCACACGTACTGCCCGTACCGCTACCGGCCCAGCGACGCAATATCGACACCGATTCCGAACACCTGGCCGGACACATCTCCCTCGAGGTGACCGGACGCCTCGAATATCGAGGCGAGAGCAACCTCGCCGCGCTGGAGATCGGTCACCGACCAACCACTGACGAGACGGCCCGACGTTGACGGCTGGCACTACCCCGACGACCGAGCACGCGGCAACAACTCCGGTCTCATCGCCACGGCCGCGCGGCGTTTTGGCTGGTGCTGCGGCTATCGGAGCTCATGCTGATGAGTGGATATTGCATCCGTTTCTCCCTGGGAAACGTATTGTCACTTGGGGTGAGGTACAGCCGTTGAACAGGTTAGCTTTCCGTTGCATCCGTTTCCCCCCAAGAAAGGTAATGCAACTCGGTTCGAGCCAATCTCCGGGCACGACCACCGGAACCTCCGTCGTGGTCAGCTCCATTGCAGCATCCTCCAGGGAGTGGTGACCCGGGAATCCTTGCCGCGGCAATCACCTTTCCACCCCTCAGAACCCGGATGAGCCCGGTGTTTGGACTCAATCACCACGCTGTCATCACTGCGGTATGTGCGATCGGGGTTGCGGAGCCGGAGCGCAATCAGGCCTTGGGAGCCGACCTCGCCGTCGACTGATGACGTGTACGCTCGGCCGTCCGCGTCACGGCTTCCACCCGAGCGAGCTGGCACGGCGACGAAGTTCATCGAGACAGGGTTGGTCTCCAACGGAGCGATCTGTCCCGAACGGAAAGGCCGAGCGAAGCGAGCCCGGCTAGAGCCTTGTCGGCGCAAGCGCGACTTCACCAAGACACCGGAGCCGACTGGTGAGGGGCCGGAGTCCTCTGTGGGCCGGACGACGGATCTGGAACGGTCGCGCGGTGGAATCCCAATGCCGACGCCTACTCGAGGGCGATCGGTCTCGGCCATGCCAGTATGGTCTCCCTCGACGAGGGGCTGAGCGCGGGAGTCGAGCTGGATCGCCGGTCGGAGACGCCATGCCGCACCCGGATTGCTACATCGACGACTGGTTGAACGCGGGGATGCCGGCATTAGCTGAACTCGGGTCGGACGCTCATCGGTCTGTACCCCTACGCGTACCCCTACCGCCTCGTCACCCAGTGACCCACCGCGACAGGCGGAGTCACGGTGACGCCAAACTCCGAGTACAGCACACCCCAATCTGGCAAGCAACGGCACATGGAAACAGGCTGGCCGCGGACTCAACGACCTAATCGCCGCTGTCTGCTACTACCGACGCATCTTGTTCCTGAAGACGAACACTGCCAGAGCGAGCACCGCGACCGCGTAACTTATGCACCAGGCCAGGTGCGGCATGATCTCGGTGAAATTGCCGGCGATTGCCGCCTGGGCTGCTTCGACAGCGTGATAAAAGGGCAAGGCGTCAGCGACCGCTTTGAACCCACCGCCGATCAGCTGCAGAGGGAGCCAGATTCCACCGAGGAATCCTGCGACATTGATCAGGAGTGCGCTGACTCCGCCAACCTGGTTGGCGGTGAACAGTGTGCCCATCAGTAGTCCGCAACCAATGAAAAACACGGCCGTGGGAACGAGCACCACGATGGCGAGCAGCACATTCAGGGTCACCGGCAGGCCCAGTGTGAATGCCGCGACGAAGCACAGGGCGGTCTGCGCGAGTGCGATGCCTAGCAGGGGCCATGTGTAGCCCGCGAGGAAGTCGATGGCGGTCAGAGGCGAGGCAAGGAGCCTGGCCAGGAACGAGCTTTCCCTGTCCCCAGCGAGGAGCATTCCCGAGAACAGCGAGATGAACGTGAGGCTGAACATGGCGATGCCGGGTCCGATGCGCCCGATTTCGAACTGCTTGACCGGAACGCTTCTGTTGATGGCGCTGAACACGAACAGCATCACCAACGGGAGACCGATCATGAACATGAGCGAGAGCGGATCCCGCAGCAGCTCCTTGATGTTCCTGCCGGCGAACACCAGCGCCTTCATCGTTCCTCCCCCGTTCCCGTGATGGCGAAGAACGCGTCTTCAAGCGTGTCTGCCCCTGCCGACAGCTGCAGTTCTGCCGCAGTACCGACGGCCAGTAACCGCCCATCGTGCATAATGCCGATACGGTCGGCGTGCGCTTGCGCCTCTTCGAGGTAATGCGTCGTCAGGACGATTGTGGTGTCGCCTCGAATCCCTTTCAGGGCTCGCCAGAGATCGCGCCGGGAACCGACGTCGAGACCGAGCGTTGGCTCGTCAAGGAAGACGACCTGCGGCCGCGAGATGAGGGCCATGGCGACGCTCAGCCGACGCTGCATCCCACCGGAGAGAGACTTGGACCTGTCCTTCGCGCGGTCCGTCAAATGCAGCGTCTCCATCATCTTCCCAGCCCTGACGCGGGCTTCAGCCTTATCGCTGCCGTATATCCGGGCCATGAACTCGAGGTTCTCCGCAACCGAGAGCTTGGGGGCGACCGCGGTCTCCTGCGGCGAGAGATTGATTCTCTGCTTCACGGCCTCCGGGCTCGTCAGAACACTGTCGCCGAGTATCAGTGCGTCACCACTCGTGGGCGCGAGCAGGCAGCAGAGCATCTTGATCGCCGTGGTTTTGCCCGCGCCGTTCGTGCCGAGGAGCGCGAAGACTTCACCTTCATTGACAGAGAGGGTCAGACTATCGACGGCGCGGCGAGCCTTGAAATCCTTGGTGAGATTGATCGTCTGGATGGCCGTCACTTGTTCTGCTCCCCCGTCATGCTGCTCTTAGTCACTCAGAGTGTCCTTCGCAAGACGCAGAAAGGTGTCGTTGTTGACCAGCGTGGTCCCCACTTCAACATCAGCAAGCATATGCAGGGTGTCACGTGGCTTCAGCCGGAACAGATTACGGGCATCTTTCGGAAGGCCTCTACTTAACTCGACCGCCTCCGTCGGCTGTTGAGCCCCAGGCGACAAGCAGCGTGTAGCCGGCCACCGACAGTCCAGTTGCGAGTGCGCCGATGATGCCACCGTTCACCCAGGAGCCGAAAAGCACGTGAAGGAGGACGACGATGATCGCGGTACTGACTACAACAAAGGCGATGTAGGCACCGATTTTCGCGACGGACAGTGGATGGCTCATTGGACTCCCTTTTGGCGCTTCGCCTTCTCGGATCGTGGGCTAAATCGCCGGTGATGCTGCCCCTCATCCTCCGCACTCGTCCTGACCGTCACCAGTGCCATTCGTCACCAGCGAGTACGGCACGACCGCCGCGGCAAGCTGCCGTGCCCGTCGGTGATAGGTCGCGGAGCACAGGACCGGGACCGCAGAGGTACGGGCCGAGACGCCGCGATGATGCACCGGGCAAGCGCTGTGCGCAGGCACGCCAACTGGAATCAAGGTTGGCAAAAGGACTGGCGGTTGCAAGCCGCCGAAGATTGCCCGTGGCGGCCGGCCCTACCGCCCTCCCGGGAATGCCCGCATCTTTGATCAGCGTTGACGCCCATGTGATCAGCGGTGGTTCCCGTCTGGTCAGCGTGATCCCCGTGGAAGTTGAGGGTAAGTACTCGTCTAGAGGCCCTTCTCGACCCCTCTCGAATGCAAAATTAGAGCGGTACCTTGCCAAGGTAAGGGTCGCGAGTTCGAGCCTCGTCTCCCACTCCGTGATGTGAATACGGAATGGTCCGGCTTCGGTCCCTGCAGACCGCGTTGGACTTCGCCGAGGGTAGCGGCCTAGGAATTCCTGGACGCACTACCTGAGCAAAGTGGTGCTAGGGCCCCCGGGCCGAGCCGCGCAGCGTCGCGCGCCTGGCGCCCGTTCCTCGTGCCATCGGTATGGTCATCACGTACTACAACACCCGCATTGCACCAGCGGGATCGGACACAACAGCCCAACTCTCTTTCAAGGGCCGGGCCGGGGGCGCAGGCTCGGCCGAACCGTCCGCCTCGATCAGGTTTCTTGGAGCATCCGAGCGATATAGTCCGAGGCGCTGAGGATCGGCGTGCCGTTGTACTCGCGCAACGACAGCAGATCGGCATCCGCGCTGATGATGACGTCGGCGGCGCCGGCCCGCGATCCGCCTGCGAGCAACCACAATGAGGCTCGCCATGAGCGCGATCTTCCGGGTGGCTCGCAACCCCGATACGGACAGCCGGCTCCCGTACCTGCTCTCTGGCAACTCGGCTGGGGACATGTCGCCGCCGGGGAGCGGGCTGTCGGGAAGGAGACCTTCTCGTCGTCCTTCATCGCCACCCAGAGGCGCACGGTCGACTCCGCTTCCCAGTCGATGACGCAGTGGATGCGGTGCCCACGGCGACCGGGTCAGCCCATGAGGCCGCGACCTCGAGGGCTGACCCGGTCGCCGTGGAACGCCGCCGAGCGCCGGGCACTTCGACCCGCCTAGCAATCGCCCTTCTACTCTGTTACAGCGCCAGGGGCCGCGAGCATCATCAGACTGCGCGCATGACAACGATGCCACTACTCATCATTGTTCCGTCGGCGCTTGGCATCGCTGGCCGAGCGGAACGCCTGCCGCGGACGCGGCGGCGGAGAGGAGCATGACCCGGATCGTGGCTGCTCAGGTGCCTGATGCAACTGGACCAGTCACATCCCGGCCGGCCTGTTTTGTTACTCAAAGCGGAGGGATCGGGTGAAGCAGCTGAGCCTTGGTGCCATCGCCGGGTCCCGCAAACCCAACGAATACCGGCTGCCGATCCACCCGTCGCACCTTGACAGGATCGACCCTACCCTTCGCGAGCGCATCTTCCTCGAGGCGGGCTACGGTGAGCGCTTCGGCGTCTCAGACCATCAGCTCGCACCCCTAGTTGGCGGTATCCGATCGCGCGAGCAGCTCGTCGAGGAGTGCGACGTCTGCCTTCTACCCAAGCCGACAGCCGATGATCTGGCCGACCTTCGCGAGGGGCAGGTGTTGTGGGGCTGGCCACACTGCGTCCAGGACGAAACCGTCACTCAGATCAGCATCGATCGGAGGCTCACGCTGATCGCCTGGGAGGCCATGAATCACTGGACGCATGACGGCTCGTTTCGGGTACACGTGTTCCAGGAGAACAACGAGCTCGCCGGCTACTGTTCGGTTCTGCACGGCATGCAGCTGATGGGTAGAACGGGGGCCTACGGCCGCCGCCTGCGCGCAGCGGTGATCAGCTTCGGGGCGACAGCGCGGGGTGCTGTGGGGGCACTGATCGCGCTCGGCGTCCTCGACGTCACGGTCGTGACGCATCGCAGCGTCACGGCGGTCGCCTCGCCGATCCACGGCGCGCGGCTGTTGCATTTCGAGCGCGACGCCGGGGACGCGAGCAAGGCCGTGGTGCTTGCGAGCTCCGAACCCAAGCCGATGGCTGAGTTCCTCGCTGAGCACGACGTCGTCGTGAATTGCGTGCTTCAGGATCCCGACGCACCGCTCATGTTCGTGACCACAAAGGAGCTCGAGCTCTTCGCGCCCACCACCCTGGTCGTCGATGTGTCTTGCGACCAGGGTATGGGGTTCGAGTGGGCTCGGCCCACGTCGTTCGATGACCCGATGCGTCTCGTAGGTCCAGGCATCCACTACTACGCGGTGGACCACAGCCCCTCCTACCTATGGGAATCAGCCACCTGGGAGATCAGCGAGGCGCTGCTCCCCTACCTCAAGACGGTGCTTGCCGGCCCGGCGGCATGGGAGGCGGACGAGACGATCCGCCGGGCCATCGACATCCGTCACGGCGTGATCCAGAACCCGAAGATCCTGTCATTTCAGGGCAGGTCGAAAGAGTTCCCGCACCACAGGCTCTAATCGACGACGCGATGCCGACGCTACGCATGTGGAGCCAGCTCGCTGAACCGGTACGTGCGGCCGAGCGCGGTCCCCACTTCGTTGGGTTGACGGCCTCGTCGAAGAGCGCAATCTATTACTACTTTCCCCTTGTCCGGCCCTCCTTAAATCGGTCCACTTGGTGTGTGGTTGCGCCCCAGAATGTCAGGACTGATGGAGCCGAGTAATGCCGGTAAAGAAACACAGCGTCGAGCAGATCATCGCCAAGCTGCGCGAGGTCGAGAAGCTCACCGGGCAGGGGATGTCCATCCCGATGGCCGCCAAGAAGGTCGGGGTAAAGGGCCAGACCCCGTGGCGAGTGCAACGATCAGCGTGAGCATCACCATCAAGGCTCCGGCCGAGGCGATCTTCGCGGTCCTCGTCGACCCCGCGAAACATGCCGCAATTGACGGCACGGGCTGGGTCCGCGATCCCCCCGACCGCCAACCCCTCACGGCGTCGGGGCAGATCTTCCGCATGGCCATGTACCATCCCAACCATCCGAATGGGGACTACGAGATGGCCAATCTGGTCCAGGTGTTCGATCCTCCGCATGCCATCTCCTGGAAGCCGGGCTACGACCCAGGCGACGGCGTCCTCCGCTTCGGTGGCTGGATCTGGCGCTACGACCTGGCTCCGCTCGGCCCGTCCGAGACCGAGGTCTGGCTCTCTTACGATTGGTCGGCGGCACCCGAGGACGTGCGCCAACGGATCCAGTTCCCACCCTTCGCCCCCGATCACCTGGACAATTCGTTGACCCGGCTCGCCCAACTGGTTGTTGCCTGAGCGGCGGAACGCAGCGCGCGTCACCCATAGCCATGCGCGGGTGTCTGACACCGGATCGAGTGGGCGCCCGTCTACCTAGACTGACCTGGCCCACGCCAGCATCCGCCAATGTCTACTTGAGGCGCAGACCGTGCTGAGCAAGAATATGCTCGCTATGAGGCGGCTCGGAAGTGCAGCGGTCCTGACCGTAATGATCGCCGCGTGCGCGCCGCCGGCCACGACGCCGCGGGCCACGACGCCGCCGGCCAAGACGCCGCTGGCCACGACGCTGCCGGTCGCGACGAACGGCTGGGTCGTCGGAGGGATAGGGGGCTGCCAAGGGCCCCCGATCCCGGTTGCGCCGCATTACATTGCTGGAACGGTGACGGTCCTAGCCGGCCATGCGACGTGGCGCCAAGCGCCTTCAGGCGTCCTAGTGGCTACCTTCCCGCCGGGCCTTGTGGCAACCGAGACCGTCGGAACCAACGGAAGTTACAGGTTCGAGCTTGCACCGGGGCCTTACGTGCTTCGCGACAGCGGCTCACAGCTTTTTGTGAATGTGACTGTGCATCCGGGGGCGACAACTGCCGCAGACATCGCGAACCCCTGCACATAGCTGCGCCATCCGCCGAGGCACGCGGCCGACGACCAGGGGAGGGTAGTCTCCCTCGACACCGAGGTCCGGCCATGAAGGCTTCACGCGGGCCGCGGAACACCTAAAAAGGTGGCTGGCCCGGTAATTGATCCCCTAACTGCACCTCCGATTGTGACCAGCGTGGATGCCCGTCTGGTCAGCATTGAGCCCAGTGGAAGTTGGGGGTAAGTAGTGGTTTAGTGGGCATTTTCGACCACTCCCGAATACAGAATTAGAAGCCTACCTTGCCAAGGTAAGGGTCGCGAGTTCGAGCCTCGTCTCCCGCTGTTCGGTCTCAACTGTGGAAGCCGGTGTGGCTCCGGTGTGATCAGCGTGGATCGCCGTGGATTTTCTGGAGAGTACGTTTCTCGAATACGAATTGGGAGCAGTACCTTCCAGGGTAAGGTGCCCGCCTTCAAACGCTCCGGTGACTGCGTTCCCGCCGTCAGCAACACCGCACCGCCCGTCGCTGTCCCGATGAGTGCAGTCGCACCCCTTGCCGATCCGCATCCGCTGACCACAGAAGGGCAGCCGGAGGCCGATTCGCCCGCCGACGTCCGCCCCTTCGACAGCGCGCAGCGGCCAGGGCTCCTGCCTGCGAACTCAGTGGCGTCATTCTCGGCGGGCAGATCGTCGGCGTCGCCGTATTGCTCGTCCCACGCACCATCGTGCGTGCCTGGCGCAGCGCGTTAGCAGAGGCGAAGGCCCACAGACCAACTGGCTTGACATCTCAGCGTCAGCGCAGCGGAGCGCCTCGTCAGCCGCGTCTGGACCAGCGTGCGCGCCGGCCGGTGAGGCGAGCGTATGACCTGTCGCCCTTGCGTGGGGTCCGCTGCCACCGCGAGGTCATGGCCGGTTCGCCTTTCATCGCAAGAGCAGCCGTCCACCTGTAGGTTGTCGGCCAAGTGCGGAAGACTCGCGCCACACTGGTCACGATCCGCATCAGCAGTGGCAGCCCGTGGGGCAGCCAGCCTCGAGTGACTTCGACTGCCAGATCAGCGACCTCCTCCCCCACTGCCACCGTCCACGTGCCGCCGACGATACCGTCGCTGCCATCGATTCCAATTTGCCATGTGCCGTTCACCACCTCGCCTCGCGGGACGGCGAGGAGATCCGGAAGAGCTGGATCGAGCGCGAGGCGAGCCTCGTGTCCGCCGCTCTCCGCCGACACGGCCGCGATCCCGGTCTTGGTGCGGTTGAGCTCCGCGCGGCCCAGCAGTTCAGCGCCGGCGAGTGGCATCGGCCCCACATGGGCGGTGTTGACGCGCACCACCGCGATGTCGGAGGCATACTTGATCAGCAGGCGTCGGTGCAGCTTGGGCGCGGGCAGCCGCCCGATGGCCACCTGGTGCCCATCGACGCGGATCTCGGGCGCGCGCCCGGACGTCCGGACCAGGTCGAAGCCGTGCATGTACACGAGCATCAACGAGGACGGCTGGTCCACCTGGGATCCCACGGGGGCGAGCAGCGTGGCCGGCCGACGTTCGTGGCCGTCACGGTCGTCGATTCGGACCTCGATCAGCCGGCCGGCGGCATCAGTGAAGCGCACGTCAACGTGGATTCCGCGCGGTGTCACCTCGAAGCACGCGGGATCGATCTCGGTCTCAACCCACTCCCCGATGCCGCCGGCGATGTCGTACATCCCCGGGTCAAGCGTCAATCCCGCCTGCGGGTAATAGTCAACGCGCCGGTCGTCGCGACGGCCGAGGAAGGCGAGCATCCCGCTGCCGTGAATGGCGTCGTCATACACCTGCAACTCCAGCGCGGTGTAGTACGGGTGGTCGACGAACTCGACGTTCATCAAGCGGGCGATCCCATCCACGCGCACATCGAAGGGACAAATCAGCCGCGCTGCAAGCTCAGGCGCCGTCGACACCCGGAGGCCTCTTGTGGACCAGCCCACCCCGCCGACTTCGACGAGTTCGGCCTTGAGAACGATCAGTCTTGCGAACCGGGACGTGATCGAGTTGATGGCGCCGGATCATGGGCAAGGGTCGTCAGCCGGGGAGGCTGCCCATTGCTGGCGCGCCGGCGCCGGTGCCGGCTAGTTCCGCCGCAATGGAGTCGGCCCAGGCGTCGATCTCCGTCCAGTCGCGGAAGTCACCGAGCGGTGCCTTGACAGCCTTCACGGCGATTCGCTCGGGAAAAGACAGCTTCTTTGGGTCAAGGGCACCAGTGAAGATCCGATGGTTCCGGGGATGAATGGCGGCCTCGAGACCGGCCAACTCCTTCGGGGCGGGGAGGACAGCGTCGCCGGTCGGGCCGCTGCTGAATAGCCAGATCGGGTACTCAGCAAGCGCAGTCTCATGTTTCCGCACAAATTCGGTGGCTTCCTTAACCCAAGAACTGAAGTAGACCGCGCTACCGATAACCGCCGCCCGGTAACCGGTAACGTCCTGGACCTCGTTGAAGCCGCGAAGTTCCACTTGCTCGCCGCGCTCCCGCAGCCTGCCCGCGATTCGCTCGGCAATCTCCTGAGTCGATCCGTGCTTGCTCGCGTATGCGACTAGTACGGACATCTACCCTTCACCTCCCAGCGGGATTGACGCGCCGGCTCCAGTCGCTCGGACAACGTCGGGGCCAGCAAGTCGAGGTCTGGAAACAGTGCCGGCAGCTCGATGCACCCTGCTCAGGAATGTGACCAGTAGCAGGAGGCTGACCAGAGCGACCGCGGCGTACATTGGGTCGAACGCGACGCCTCCAAAAAGCGGGCCGCCGGGCACGATTGCCCCCAGCGTCGCCGTCGCTATGACCAGCATTACTCCTGCCAGCAGATATCCCACCGGCCGCCTCACCCAGGTCCACAGGCCCGCCACGACAAGCACCGGAACGATGATCGCCAGATCGTTCACCTCAACTGGATTGCTGGTGGTCTTCAACTTGGCCAGAGCGGCGGGGGTGCCGCCGCTCAAGGTCGCCGGCATGACGTCGCTCAGCCAGAGGAACCCGAATACTGCCGCTACCAGCCAGAGGAACCCCGCCACCGTGCGGCGTGGAACCGTTCCGAACTGGGTCGCCAAGCCTGCTGTGTCTACTCGGCGGATGACGATCGCCAAGATGAAGATTGCAAGCGACAGGATCGCGACTTGCACAAGGAACATGGGGGTGAAATTAAGTCCGTAGGCGTAAATCGCAAAGTTGTACGCGGCCCATCCAGTGAGTCCCAGCCAGATTATCTGCGCCCGGAGCGACCCTCGCATGGAGTAGGCCAGCGAGACAGCCAGCGCGGGGGCGATGAGCAAGAGGCTAACCAGGTCGTTTCCCCGGTCAGTAGCCGTAATAGCGGGCGTGTCGTGATAGAAGCCTGCAATGAATATGCCTGGGATAGATACGGCGATGAGCAGCACCACCAAGATTGCCGATAGCACAAACGCTGGTCTGAGCCGGTCAACCGGTGCGATACCGCGATGAGCACGTTCCATGGTGGTTGTTCCCTTGCTCGGCGCTGCCCTCACTTCAGTGCCTCCGCTCGTACCTCTGACCGTGACGGATAGTGGAAATGATGCGCCCACGGCAGTTCGACGCCGAGGGGCAAAGGACCCGACGTTGGGATGCCGTTCGCCTCTGTCGTATTTGCACGGCTATGCCAACAATCCGAACGGACGACCGCTCAAGCAAGGTCAAGGGTCCGGTAACACCGGGAGACCCAGAAATGGAGGACACACCAAGCTCCGTCGAGCTCTACTGGATCCCGTTGGGCGCTGGCGGACGCTTCGTTCGATTCAATGGAAGAGCATTCGAGGCGATCACCGCCCTTGTCGAGCACCGTGCCCGATCGGATCTTTACCACTCGGCCTTGGCGGTGACCATACCCGGGTGTCGGTTCGTAATCGAGCAGACTCCGGTCTTGCCCTCTGGCGATCCGGAGCGAGGGGTGGTCGTTCAAGGCCCAGTTGGCGCCAGGTGGGCTGGTCGGCTCCGACTCTTTCGGTACGAAATTCGGCGCTGGTCGAACGGGATCATCCCCGACGCCCAGTTCGCGGTGGCCAGTCCGGTACGGGTGAGCAATGATGGTGGCAGCGCTCGTCGCCTCCTCGACCTGGTACCGCTTGTGCCTGCCCTCGTCTGGGGCCGCGATGAGATGCGTTGCGGTGAGATGTGGAATTCCAACTCTGTCGTCTCGTGGCTACTGGAGCGCTCGGGTATAGACGTCGTGCGAATCCAGCCACCCACAGGCGGTCGGGCCCCCGGCTGGCGAGCCGGCATTGTCGCGGCCCGGCGACCTTCAACCCGCTGGTCATCTCTCCACGGACTGAGCACGTTTGCTCAGCCGCCAACAGTCATCTCGACGACGGCGACCGTCCCGGCTGGTGCCCTCTCGTCCTTGAGGGTATGAAACGGATGATCTCCCGCAAGTTCGCGGCGCGTCTGTCGGTTTGTGGACTCGTCGCCGTGGTAGCTACGCTCGCGCGATCCAGAATGCTGCACTGGGGCGCTACCTCGGAGGAACTGCGCGAACCGCTACCCGGCGACAGCCTCGTGCCCCGGCCCCAGCTTGAATCGACACGCGCTATCACGATTCAACGGCCGCCGGAAGCCGTGTGGTCCTGGATCGCACAACTCGGACAGGGGAGGGCAGGCTTCTACAGCTACGATTTCCTCGAAAATCTCGTCGGGATGGACATCCACAGCGCCGATCACATCGTGCCCGCGTGGCAGAAGATCCGCGTGGGCGACGACGTCCACCTCGCCGCCGAGGTGCCCCTCGCAGTGGCGGTGGCCGACGCGCCGCGCGCGCTCGTCCTGCGCGGAGGTGTGCCTATGGGAGGCGCCCCATCCCCCTTCGACTCCACCTGGGCGTTTGTGTTGCGTGACGCGCCCGGAGGCGCCGCTCGCCTCCTGGTACGGGAGCGGTATCGCTCTCGCTTACCGTGGACCGGGTTGATGTTCGAGCCGGTTGCGGTGATCAGCTTCATCATGAGCCAGAAGATGATGCACGGCATCAGGGATCGGGCCGAGGCCCGGTGACGCGTGCAATGCCGCATGGTCCGCGTGGAATTGCGGGGTAAGTAGCGGCTTGGAGGCTCTCAGGCCATGACATGGCGGCCGCGATTCTGCATGAGTGGCGCGCCTCCGTAGGGTGGGCGCCGCCGGCTAGCCGTCAAGGTCCGGGCCTTTCTTCGTGGGGTTGCTCGCATGCCTATTACTGTGGCGGCTACCCAAGATCAGGAAGCTGGTCGATGCCGCGCTGTTGCAGGGCAACTCCGGCGCCGGCATCACCGGCCTGATCCCGCAGGCGGGCACGACGATTCGTCACGGCCGCTTCGTCACCGACGGCGTGATCGCGACCGACACGTCCCTGGTCTCCGCGACCGCGGCGTTCACGTCGGCCGACGTGGGCAGCACCGTCACCGGCGCCGGCATCTCGGCGGCCACGACCATCGTCAGTCGCACCAACGCGACGACCGTCGTGCTGTCGCAGGCGACGACCGCGACCGCGACCGGCGTGACCGTCAACATCGCCGTCCCCGAGCTGATCTACGACCATTTCGTCGACGCGCTCACGGCGTCGCAGGACGCCTATGCCGACCCGAAGTTCTGGATCATCAACTCGCAGACGATCGGCGTGCTGCGCAAGCTGAAGGACACCCTCAGGCCTATCGCAGGCGCTTCTTCCTCCGGGAGGACCAGGCACAACGGCGCCCGACGACAAGCGCTGCGACCGCCGGGGCTGTACCATGAGCTGGTGCCGGAGTGGATGGAGATTGGGCACGGAGTCTTTGTTCGCCGCCACCGCAGCTTTGACGTCAACTGTGGTCTTGTGGTTGGCGATGACGAGGCCCTGCTCATCGACACGCGGTCGTGGAGATCCGAAGCGGAGGAGCTCCGCGATTCCATCAGGGATGTGACCCTGCTTCCTGTCAGAAAGGTGGTAAACACCCATGGTCATTTCGACCACTGCTTTGGCAACGAGGTGTTCGCCGGCGCCAGCACAATCTGGGGACAGAAAGGCTGTGTAACGGAACTGCTTGACTACGGCGAGATGCAGCGGTCAGTGATGGTGGAGCACCTTCCCGAGCATGCGCGGGACTTGCTCGCCGTTCAGATCACGCCTCCGACAGCGCTTGTCGATCACGAAGCTTGCGTCGATGTCGGCGGTCGCTCCGTACGACTGGTCCACCACGGACGAGGGCATACGGACCATGACCTGATCGTCAGCATCGACGGTGGCGAGGTCGTCTTTGCGGGCGATCTGATCGAGCAAAGCGGCCCACCGTCCTTCGAGGACGCATGGCCAGCGGAATGGCCGGCGACGGTCGCGCGGTTGATCGATGAGGGCCGCTCGCTGTTCGTGCCCGGCCATGGCACCACGCTCTCCCGCGAAGCGGTGACGCAAAAGCAAGACGAACTGCGCGCGCTGGCAGGTCTGCTCACGGATCTGGCTCAGGGCGAGATAGACGAGCGGACGCTGATGCTGCGGTCGCCGTTCCCTGAAACGACAACGCGCACGGCCGTGCGCCGTACCCAGGAGACCGTCGGGCCTGCGACAAGAGGGTAAGCCAACGTAGCGTCGTCTCCGCACGTATCGGGTAAACGGCGGCCCCTTCAGCGGTTGTGTAGCGGTTCAGTGCCGCCCGGCGGCCGAGCTACTGAGCACACTCCCTTGACATGATCATTGCCGTGAGGGGCGCAGTCAGAAGCGCCAGTCCAGTCGGTCGATCGCGTACCAGACCGTTTGGTGTCCGTGGTAGAGTTGCAACGCGTTTCTCTGGAGAAGACGGCTGCCACAAGCTACGTTCGCGGCTCCGCGTGCCACGCAGTTGGGCATCCTCCAGGTGCTCAGCTTCGAGGAGAGCCTCGAGAGCGCGCATCGTTGCTGCGTGCGATCCCAGCTGCCATTGAAGCGCGACCTCGGTGGAAGAGAAGCCGCCTCGCACGCCTGCTGCGACAGCCCTCAGCACCGCACTCACGCGCCGTCGCGCGACAGGGGCGGGTCCATGACGTGGCATCGGCATGCCGTGCCGATCTGCGCTGCTTCCCCGACCAGGTCAAGCGCAATCCGCAGTCGACAGCCTGACTCCAAGCCCAGCATCCGCACGTCGGCTTGCAGCGATGACACCGACGAGTGCCCCGGTCGGCGCGTGACGACGAGTTGGTTGCCGTCGGCTCGCGCGAACACCCGACGCTGCGGCAAGCGACGAAGCCCGAGGAACCAGCCGACGAAGTGGGGGACAACGACGGAGCTGCCGCGCACCACGTGGCGATCGACCGCGACGGTGAAGACGAGGCGGCGGTGGTCATGAACCTCGACGTCGGGCCCGACCGCCGGCTCGGCATCGTCGTGCGGCGTGGCGCCATCCGCGCTGAACCCGCGCCGCCCATCGGCACAGCGCCCGAACTCCTCGTGGTGGAGCCAGTTGCGGACGGCGCTGACCGACACCGGATGGACGACCTGGACGCGGCGGATGAGCTCGTCGGTCGGCAACGGTGCTGACCCGGTGAGGACGGCCCGGATCGCGTCCTGAGTGCTGCGGTATCTGGTGCCCTCGCCGAGGTCACCCCAGGAGCTGAGCGCCCACTCCCGGCGGCCGGTCAGGCGGTGGAATCGCGAGTCTCGCGTCAGCTGCGCTCCGACGATGGACGGAGGACGTCCCAGCACGCGAGCCAACGCGGCGTTGCGCGCTGGTCGTGCCCACCTGGTCAGGAGAAGCTGGGACGCATCACGGACGGGGGCCGTCCGTCGCACCCACCCCCGGGCGCGGTCGTCGTGAATCAGTGAGCAACCCGGGCGAGAGAGGACGAGGCGGACGAGCTCGGGACCGAGGCCGACCGCGCGTGCCGCAGCCGCGAACTGCTCGTCGGCGATGGGAGCGTGCGCACCAAGCGCGCGCACCTTGGCCGCGATGTTCTCCCGCCGGCGCATCCAGTAACCGGGGAGCACCGCGCCGCCCACCCGGGCGGGTCGTGCGTCGGCGGCGACCCAGAGGAGGATGCGACCGAGGTCGCGCTGCGCCAGCTCATCATCCGTCGCCGCCAGGTGGGGCGCGAGCAGCTGGTCTTCCGCAGTCGGAGCGACGGCGAGCAGGGAACGCCATCGAGCAATCCACTCGGGGACTGCGGCGAGGACCGGCGCCAGGTGCCCCCGCGCGATCGTCTCGATTTCGTGGATCCGGGCACGGCTGACGCCGCGCCCCTGACCGATCCGACTCAGGCTCTCATCCCGGGCTCGACAGCGAAGCACGGCCAACTCCGGCGGGGTCAGCCGGCCGATGACCAGCGTCTGCAGAGCCGCGAGGGTGCCACCCGCAGCCGGAGAGATCGGGGAGACGTCGCGCATCGTGCTGCGCATTCCACCCAGTACGCGATGGTCGGTGAGCGGCAGAGCAAGGACGGCGTGGGGCACGGAGCACCGTCGCCCGCTGGAAGCCGCAAGCATACCCCCCGAAAGCGCCGGGTCGGCGCGACGGGCTCAGAATTTTCCCCCGGGCAATCTCCGTGAGCATCTGGTTGAACCAGCTGCTCGACATCGGCATCAGCCACGGCCAGATCCACCGCCTTGCCCAACGCGAGGGCCAGGTGGTGGCCGATGCCTGGGAGCCATTGCGCCAGCGGGTGTTCGGGGATGGTGATCGCAGCGTGCTCACCGAGTTGGAGCGCGACGTCGCCGCCCCGGCACGGGGGCAGGGCGCGAAATAGGGGAAGCGGCGCTCAGACTGGGGTCGACGCCGAGTCGCGTCCGACGGATGGGTAGTACTGGGGTGCTTCGTCGCGCTGGTGCATGCCGTAGTCGCGGATGATTCGGATGGTCCGGTGTCGCGATCCGCTGGGTTGCTGCGCGAGCCAGGCGCCGGCTGCCTTGCTCGTGCGCCATGATGCCAGAAGGAGCCGTTTGCCTTCGGTGTGGATCGCGCTGTACAGCTCCGTGTCCGTGAGCTCATGCGAGGCGGGCGGGCACGGGGGGGCACCCTGACCGGGTGGTGTTTCGGTGACTGTGGCGGCGGTTGCGTCGCCGATCTCGGTCAGGTCGAATCGAGTCTGCGGCAGGTCGTCGTGATCGGTGTCGCTGAGGACCTCTCCGACCCGAAGGTGGTAGTCGTCGAAGACCTCGAAGCGGCCCTGGTGCTGGACATCGTGGTGGCCGGCGTGGGTGCGCCAGCGGATCAGCGCCTTCTCGTTCTCCCAGGGCGACCATCTCCGGCAGCGAGATCTCCTCGGGTCGGGCGCGGTGCTCGCCGGCACCGCGGTGGTCATAGGTGATGGTGCGGTGGCGGCGGCTGAGGATCTCGAACGGTTGCAACCACAGTTCGTAGTTGCCGGTGAAGCCGCCGTGCGCGAGCAGCGTCTGCGTGCCGGCACCGAAGCAGAGGGTGTTGATCAGCCGATCGCGCACCTCGATGAACACGGGCACAGTCTGGCAGGACGACGCGCAGCGCAGAGCCGCAGTTGTCGGCAGTTCAGTCCCCCCGGGGCTGACGCCTGGAACCGTTCCAGCATACTGATCTGACCCTCCCCGCCCACCGCCACGAACCTCGAAGGACGCCATCATGCAGCACCGTCACCTCGGCTCCCAGGGCCTCTCCGTCTCCGCGCTGGGCCTCGGCTGCATGGGCATGTCCGAGTTCTACGGCACCACCGATGACGAGGAATCGATCCGCACCATCCATCGCGCCATCGCCCTCGGGGTGACCTTCCTCGACACCGCCGACATGTACGGGCCCTTCACCAACGAGAGGCTGGTGGGAGGGGCCATCGCCGACCGCCGCGAGCAGGTGGTGGTGGCCACGAAGTTCGGCAACGAGCGCCGCGACGACGGCAGCTGGGTGGGCGTCAACGGACGTCCCGACTATGTGCGCCGCGCCTGCGATGCGTCACTCGAGCGACTCGGCGTCGACCACATCGATCTCTACTACCAGCATCGTGTCGACACCACCGTCGCCATCGAGGAGACGGTCGGCGCCATGGCCGAGCTGGTGGCGGCGGGCAAGGTGAGATTCCTCGGGCTCTCCGAGGCGGCGCCGGACACCATTCGCCGCGCCCACGCGGTGCACCCGATCAGTGCGGTGCAGACGGAGTACTCACTGTTCACCCGCGACCCCGAGGCCGAGGTGCTGCCGACCGTTCGCGAGCTGGGCATCGGGTTTGTCGCCTACAGCCCGCTGGGGCGCGGCCTGCTCGCGGGCACCATCCGCTCTGCCGAGGACCTCGACGCGACCGACAGCCGCGCCACTCGCTTCCCCCGCTTCAGCGCCGAGAACCTCGATCACAACGTCGCCCTCGTGGAACACGTCCGCGAGGTCGCCCGGGAGCTCGGCGCCACCCCGGGACAGGTCGCCCTCGCCTGGGTCCTGCACCGGGGCGACGACATCGTGCCGATCCCGGGCACCAAGCGCGCCGCGCGGGTCGAGGAGAACGCCGCCGCCGCCGACGTGACCCTCAGCCCCGCCGACATCGCGCGCCTCGACGAGCTCATCCCGGTCGGGGCAGCGGTCGGCGAACGCTACGGCGACATGAGCACGGTCAACCACTAGTCAACATGGAAGGACCGGCCCGCGCAGGATCGTAGATTCCCCGTAGGAAAGCTCTTGCAACGAGGGCATTGATGAGAGCTTTGGCTACACGCAAACGAATGCCGAGAACTAGCCGCCTGGGACCGTGCTGAGGCAATCGTGTACCTAGCCGTGCTCCCGCAGGCGAATATCCACGTCGGCGAGCCTGAGGGGGTGGCCTGCGCGTATATTCAGATTGAGCCGTCGCCAGGTGAGACGAAGGAGAAGCAATGGACACGACAACAAGCGTGAAACTGCCCGCGATAGGAACCTATTCGCTAAATCCCAGCATGACGACCGTCGGGTTCGTCACGCGCAAACTCATGGTGAGCAAGATCCGCGGCGCGTTCGAGAAATTCGACGGAACCTTGGTTGTCGCCGATCCCCCGGAGAAGTCCCAACTTGAAGTGCGGGTTGAAACCGCGTCGATCCAGACCCGGGAGGAGAAACGCGACGCGCATCTACGCTCCCCGGACTTCCTTGATGTCGAGAACTTCCCGCTCATGACTTTCAAGAGCACCTCGGTGGAGCGCGTCGACGACACGACCTTGAAAGTCAGCGGTGACCTCACCATCAAGGATGTGACCAGGCCCGTGACCCTCGACGTCGAATACGAGGGACTGCATCCCACGCCTTGGGGTTTCGAGCAGATGATCTTTTCGGCGACTGGCGAGATCAACCGCGAGGAGTGGGGACTGACCTGGAACCAGGTTCTCGAAGCCGGCAACGTTCTTGTCGGCCCGATAGTGAAGCTGGACCTAGAGGCGGCATTCAAGCCCAGCTGACTGGCTGTACGCCCCCTGACAGTCATAGGCCATGGCGCACCTGTGGGTGATGGTCGGTCCTGGCACCGCCTGGGCGCATGAGCCGCATTCTGCTGCGAGAGAACATCACCGATCGCGCATACGCGCTGTTGTCCTAACGGCCGCCTAAAAATCCGCTGCAGTGGCGCCTCCAGCGCTGAAGGCGCCACGTCTCTATCGGCTCGCGCTCTGCGCGTTACATCGCTTTGTGTGCGCAGCTGTATTTGCGACGCCGGAGGAACTCGCCGACAACGATCTGAGCCATCGCGGCTAACCGCGCGCCGAGTTATTGCAACTTCGCGGCCACACCCCCTGTCGATAATACGCCTTGATCACCGATTAGTCTTCTGTATACCTACCGTGAACGGCCACTTACCGAACGCGCTTCAGCCTGGACGGCCGGCCAGGTGTTTGTGCGTCCGCAGAGCCAACCACATCGCGCTCGCGGCCAATGACATCGCCAGGCCGGCCAGGACGACGTACGTCCAGCCGCCCAGCGACCAGAGGATCGATGCAGAGAGGGATCCGACGGCGCCACCGATGAAGTTCCCCGTGATGTAGGCGGTGATGATCCGGCTGCGTGCCACCGCAGAGAGGGCCAGGGCCTGCGCCTGGTTGAAGATGCGCTGAGCCTGAGTCGCGATGTCGAGGACGATTGCCCCAATCACCAGCCACGGCAGGGACCGGACCGCCAGAAGTGACAGCGCCCACGCAACGGCGGCGAGCAGCCAGGACAAGCCAGCGCCGGCATTCGACCAGCCCCGATCATGGAGACGGCCCGCACCCTGCGCCACGATCGCGCCGAACAGTCCAGCCAGGCTGAACAATCCGATGGCCGCCGCGGAGTAGTGGTAGGGAGCGCCGGCTAGCAGGAAGGTCAGGGCCGTCCAGAACAGCGTGAAGGCAGCAAAGCTGATCGCCCCGTACACCATCACGACCTGAAGGGCGCGCTCACGCCGGACGATGGTGAAAACCGAGAGCAGCAACGAGCCGTATCGCCGGCTCTCCTTGGCAGGCACAATGGGCAGCGCCCTGTACAGGAGCACAGCAAGCACCGTGGTCAGCGCAGCGGCGAAGGCGAACACAGCGCGCCAGCCCGCCGCCCCGGCGATGATCCCGCTGATGACGCGCGCGAGCAGAATGCCGCTGATGAAGCCACCCACGATCGTCCCGGTGACCCGCCCGCGGGTGGCGTCGTCGGTGAGATCCCCCGCGAACGGGTTGAGAAGCTGGGCGGCGACCGTCGTGAGGCCGACACAGGTCATGGCAACGGTCAGCAACAGCAACGTCGGCGCCAGGGCACACACGACGAGCAGGACAGCCGACAGACCCATCATCAGCGGGATAAGTCGCTGCCTGTTGCGGATATCGCCGAGCGGGACGATGAGGAAGATTCCCACCGCGTAGCCGATCTGCGTCCCGGCCATCAGAAAGCCGGTCGTGCCGCGAGCAACATGAAAGCTCGTCGCGATGGTGTCGAGCAACGGCTGGGCGTAGTAGAGATTGCCGACGGCCGCACCGCCGGCTATCGCGAACAGCCAGGTCAGGGAGCGGGTCATCCGTGCGGTGGATGGGCGGCTCAGCACGGCTCGGCCAGACCGGCGACGCTCAGAGCAGGCGCCGGCCGCTTACATCTGACCAGTGGGGTACACCAGGATCTCGCCGATCTCCACAGCCTCCGGCATGGCGGCCGCCCACGCGATGCACTCCGCAACCTCACCTGGTTCAAGAGATGGCCGGCCGTCGTAGTACGCCTGCGCGCGGGCGGCATCCCCACCGAAACGGACCAGGCTGATCTCTGTCCGAACCAGCCCGGGGACCACGTGGGTGACGCGCACCCCGGTCCCCTTGAGGTCCATCCGCAGCCCCGTCGAGATCAGGTTCACCGCGGCCTTGGTGGCGAGGTAGACGGCACCGGTCCGGTACGGGAAGCGCACGCCGTTCGACCCGATGTTGATCACGTGTCCTCGCCCGCTCGCGACCATCGTCGGGAGGACAGCGTGCGTCACGTTCAGCAGGCCGCGCACGTTCGTGTCGATCATCGCCTCCCAGTCGTCGGGACTCGAGTCCTGCAGCACGCCATCGCCGGCTCGCACCCCGGCGGCATTGACCAGGATGTCAACCTGTCTCCAGTCCTCTGGGAGGCTCGCGAGCGCCGCGTCGACAGCCGTGTGGTCGCGAATGTCCATCGGCAACGGCCTGATCGACGCGGAATGTTCGGCCAGCTCGTCGAGGCGCTCCCGGCGTCTCGCGGCTGCGATGACGCGCGCCCCGCGCGCGACAAGCACCTCAACAGTGGCTCGTCCAATCCCACTCGACGCACCGGTGACCAGCGCGGTTCGTCCATCCAAGCTCACAAGAAACTCACTCCCCTGATGGTGACGGGACGTCACCGCGCTGGAGCTCGGCCGGCGCGGCGCGGCGCTGAAGAAACGCCGCTCTGCCGTGGGTCGGCTCATCGGTGGTGTAGTGCAGCGTCGCCATGTGCAGCTCCTCGTCCAAGTACGCCGCGTACGACAGGTCCGGAGCACGTCGAAGCAGGTGACGGGCCAGCGAAGCGGCCAGAGGCGGTGCCTGTACCAATTGTCGTGCGGTCTCCATCGCCGCGGGAAGCGCCTGTCCGGCCTCGACCACGCGGTGCACCAACCCCATCCCCAGGGCCTCCGACGACCCGAGCCTCTCACCCAGCATCAACATCGCGTAAGCCCGCTGCGCACCCACCAGCCGCGGCAGGAACCAGCCGACGCCGCCGTCCGGTATGAGACCTCGCGCGAGAAAGGGTGCGGCGAAATATGCGTCGGTCGACGCGATGGTGAGATCGCACGCCAGCACCAGCCCCCAGGCGATGCCGACAGCAGCGCCCTCCACCGCCGCAACGACCGGGATGGTCAGCTCATGCACGCGGCGCAGCACCCTGTGCGCGGTGCGCAGCCGCGCCGTGGGCGCCCACACACCGGCGCCGCGCGCGGATGACGTGCGCAGGTCGGCGCCCGACGAGAACGCCTGTCCCGCACCGGTCAGCACGACAGCTCGGATGCCCTCGTCGGAGTCCGCCTCATCGAGCGACTGTTCCAATGCTTCCCAGGTCGAGAAGTCCAGCGCGTTGCGCACAGGCGTCCCATCCAGGGTGACGACCAGCACAGGCCCATCGCGGACGGCGCGTACAACCGTGGTCACAGTCCCGAGAACCGGACCCTACTCGTCGAGCTCGATGAACTGGTACATGATGCCGCCGGTCGTCTCCGGATCGGTCATCACCCAATGCCTGCGGACGGAAACGACGTACGGAGGGTCGACGGGCGTCCAGCGCACGCCGTGCCCGGCGAGCTTCTCCAGGGTTTCGGCCAAGCTGTCCACGATGATCGCGATGTGTTCGATCTTGCCCTTGGTGCCCGGCGGTCCGAGGCGCTTGGCACGCCCCTCCGGCGTGATCGCCTCGAGCAGTTCGATCTGGATGCTGCCTGTCTGGTAGAAGGCGACCTGGACGCCGCGGTGTGACAGGTCCATCTCGCGGTCGAGATCGAACTCCAGGACGTCGCGCAGGAAGGCCTGCGCGGTCGGAAGATCGTCGACCACGAAGCCGACATGCTCGATCCGGTTGGGCATGGTGATCCTCTCAATCTCAGTTGCAGACCCTGTTCGAACCCACCAACGACATCACATGTAGTTGCTTGTTCCGCCGTCCACCACGATCTCGGCGCCCGTCAGGGACGGGACACGGCCGCTGGCGAGCAGGAGGGCGACCTCCGCAATCTCCGTGGGCTCGATGAGGCGGCCGGTCGGGATGGCCTTGAGGGCCTCCGCCTCGACAACCTCAACCGCGACGCCGCGGCTGGCCGCCGTCTGCTTCGACAGCTCCACAGCGCGCTCCGTATGCACCCGCGCCGGGCTGATGGCGTTGATGGTGATGCCGAGCGGAGCGAGCTCCGACGACAGCGCCTTCGTGAACGCGCGAATCGCAGCGTTGGTCGTCGCGACGGCGACCATGCCGGGCTTGGGCTCACGGCCGCCCAGCCCGATGATGTTGATGATGGCGCCGCCCCCGCGCGACGTCATCGAGGGAATGGCCTGCCGGGCCATGCGGATCGACGCGAGCAGCTTGAGGCTCCACGCCCCCAGCAGCTGCTCGTCGGTGAGCTCGAGGAACTTCCCCGCCGGAGCCCCACCAACGTTGTTCACGAGGATGTCGACACCACCCCCCCATTCGACGGCCCGCGCAAACAGCGCTGCCGTCGTCTCCGCTGTGGCCATGTCCCCCTGGACGCCGACGGCGTGCTCGCCACCCTCGTTCAACGCCTCGACGGCGCTGTCGAGCGACTCCTGATTGCGCGCCGAGATGACGACCTTGGCGCCCGCCGCCACCAGGCGATCAGCGATGGCGCGGCCGATGCCGCGGCTGCCGCCGGAAATCACGGCGACCTTGCCGGCGAGCTCTCCGGTCCCGGTTGTGGCGGGGTCGAGTGTGCTTTGCATTGTCATGTTCCCTCTGGGTATGAGTGGGTGAATCGCGGCAGCGAGCGGCGACGAGGGCTGGCGGTTGTCAACCGCCAAGTCCCTTGCCGTCGGTGACACTCTGCAGCTGGATGGCGGAGAAGGTGTAGATGGTGCCGAGCGTGCCGTCGGCCTTCGCCTGCACCATGTCGAATGGTCCGTACACGTTGTGGTACTGGTTGTAGTTGATCGGGCCGCTGGCACCGCGGTAGGCGATGGACGTCCCGCTCTTCAATGCAGCGACACCGTCAGCGTACGTGGTGACCGTCTTGGTCCCGTGGGACGTCAGCGGAATCGCCTTGACAATGTCCGGACCTGCCGTGCTGTTGGCCTGATCCATGGCCAGGGCGAGGCTCATCACCCCGTCGTAGGCGTAGTTCGCACCGGACAGGGGCGCGTGGGAGTACAGCTGCGAGTAGTACTTGTTGAAGGTGTCGCCTCCTGGGCCGGGCGCCGAGCTGCCGACCGCGGAGATCAGGTGCTGGCTGGCAAAGCCGGCGGTGACCGCCTGGATGAAGTCGCTGCCCGACGTCAGGTCGCTGCCGATGAACGGTACTGACTGGAAGTTGAGCTGACGGAAGTCGTTGAAGTACGCCGCAGCGGAGCCCGCCTCCGTCTGGAGGAACACGCAGTCAGGATGGGCGTTCACGACCTTCAGGATCTCCGAGCGGTAGGAGGGCTGCAGCGGAGTCAATGGGACATCCGCAGCGATCGTGCCGCCATTCTTCGTGAAGGCGTCCTCGACGACCTTGCCGAGGGTCTGCACCGAGTTCGCCGTGGAGAACGTGAACGCACAGTTCTTGTAGCCCTGCTTCAGAGCCCACGCAGCCATGGCCACGCCGAGCTGCGAATCCGACGGATTCGAGCGCCACAGGTACGGGTCGGTGGTGTTGTCGTAGACCGTCGAGCCGCCCTGGAACATGAACGGGATCTTGTTCTTGTCGAAGATCGGCGCGGTTGCCCCGATCTCGTTTCCCTGAGGACCGATCACGCCGGCCGGATGGTTGGTGATGATCTCCTTGTCGACGGCCGGGACAGCATCGGCCGGGTCGCCGATCGTGTCCACCAGGTCCATGACCAGCTTGCGGCCCATGATCCCGCCGGAGGCGTTGACCGCGGCCTCTGCCGCCTTGGAGCCCTCCCACATGGCCTGGCCGAGAGCCGAGAAGGTGCCCGAGTAGGGGCCGACCATGGCGATGTGGATATCCCCACCACTCGATCCCGACCCGGAGCCGGAACCCGTACTGCTTCCACACGCGGCGACGGCCATTGCCGCGGCGGCGACCGCTGCCGCGCCGCGTAGCCTGAGCGAGTGCCCGATGCGCGCTGAACTGTCCATGTTGGTCCTCCTGACCTGATCGCTATGCACTGACTTGTGCTTGGCCGACGTACAAACGCACGACCTCCTCGTTGTTGAGAAGGTTCGCTCCCGAACCTTCGAGCCTGTTCTTTCCCTCAGTGAGCACGTACGCCCAGTCCGCGTACTGCAGCGTGCGGCGCGTGTTCTGCTCGACGATCACCACGGCGAGACCGGACTCGCGCACCTGAAGCACGTGGTCCCACACGGTCGTGACCAGCGTGGGAGCCAACCCGGCGGTTGGTTCATCAAGCAGCAACACCGCTGGGTCGACCATCAGGCCGCGTGCCATCGCCAGCATGTTTCGCTGGCCCCCGCTCAACGTCCCCGCGGCACGGTGGCTCGCCAGCTTCAGTGCCGGGAACATGGCGTAGATCTCGTCGATCCGTTCCAAACGCCCGTGCCGGCGGATGTAGCCGCCCATCTCCAGGTTCTCGCGGATCGACAGCGAGGGAAACACGTTGGCCACCTGGGGCACGTATGCGACACCGCGACGAACCACCTGCTCGGGCGCGAGGCCGCTGACGCTCTCACCGTTGAGCAGCACGCGGCCGGACACCACGTTGATGGCTCCCATGATCGCCTTGAGGAGGGTGGACTTGCCGGCGCCGTTGGGGCCGACGATCGCGGTGATCTGGCCCTTGCGCGCCACGCACGTGAGGTCCTCGATGATCGGGACCGGGCCGTAGCCGGCGGTCAGGCCGTGCACCTCGAGCGTCGGTGGGGCGGTATCGGTGTCAGGCACTGACGGCCACGCTGCCCAGGTACGCGTCGACGACCTCGCTGTTGTTGCGGAGGTCGGCCATGGTGCCTTCCGCGATCTGTCGACCGGTGGCCATCACGATGACGACGTCACACGTCGACTCCACGAGCGGGAGGTTGTGCTCGACCATGAGGACGGTGATCCCCTCGTCGCGCAGCCCTCGAATCGCCTCGCCGATGCGCGACGCCAGGACGGGGTTGACACCAGCGAGCGGTTCGTCGAGCAACACCATCCGCGGTCGTGCCATGAGGATGCGCCCAAACTCCACGAGACGCTTCTGCCCACCGCTGAGGTTCCCGGCATACTCGTCGGCGAGTCGCATCAGGCCGAGCTCATCGAGGATGCGCCCGGCCAATACGAGGTCGTCGGCCTCCTCGCGGGCCAGGCTGCGTCGTGCGAAGAGGGCCTTCCAGATCGACTCGCGGCCGCGTGCCGGAGCGGCGACGAGCAGGTTCTCGGCGACCGTCATGTGGGGCCACTCGCGGGCGAGCTGAAACGTCCGCATCAGCCCGAGCCTGCTGACCTCGTGCGACGGCTTTCCCTGGATCTCGGTCCCGGCGAACCGGATGGTGCCCGAGTCAGGGCGCTGGAACCCGGACACGACCTCGATGGCCGTGCTCTTGCCGGCACCGTTGGGTCCGATCAGTCCGACGATGGCGTGCTCTGCGACAGCGAACGAGCAGTCGACCACCGCGTGCACCCCGCCGAAGCTCTTGCTGACGCCCTGGACGTCGAGCAGCGCTGTGGAGTCAGACGGAGACACGTGCGTCCTCCGGTGGCGCTGGCGCCGTGCCTGGTCGTGCGAAGCGTTTCGCGAACCGCGCCCGCTGCTCCGGCAGCACGCCCTGGGGACGGAACCACAGGACGGCCGCGATCAGCAGGCCGATGATGACGTTGCGCAGCGACGCGATCGACGTCTGGTCGATCGAGAAGGTGGGGATGAACCGGGTGACCTCCTGGATCGCCACGAAGATGAAGAACGCTCCGAAGATCGCCCCCTTGCTGTTGCCCGTCCCGCCGACGAACACGGCCGCGTAGAGGAGAAGGACCTCGATCGGGGACCACGCCGTCGGGTTCCACGCGGTCAACCACGTGCCCAGCAGGGCGCCACCGAGCCCGGCGATCATCCCGCTGATCACGAACGCCTTCAGCTTCAGCCGGAAGACGTTCCTCCCGAAGGCGGCGGCGGCGACGTCGTCCTCGCGTGTTGAGCGCACCGCTCGGCCGAAGGGACTCTTGTAGAGGAGCTGCACGACCGCGTAGGTCGCGGCCAGCACGAGAGTGACGATCACGAGGAACGCCAGCGGGTACGTGTCGATGCTGAAGACCGAGTCCAGCGGCTGGGGGATGGCGAACAACCCCGTGTAGCCGTTGAACAGCGGCGTCAGCTGGCTGATGGTGGCGTAGACGATGAGGGTGGTGACGATCGTCAAGATCGCGAAGTAATCGCCGCGCAGCGAACGCAGCGCGACAGCTCCGAGGAGCAGTGACAGCACCCCGCAGATGACCATTGCGCCGACCACGGCGACGGGCCAGGGGAGGCTCAGCCCGAGGATGTACGCGTCAGGCGGCGGAAGGTTCTCCGGTGGCAGTGACAGCACGGCCTCGATGTAGGCACCGAGGGCGGCGAACGCATAGAAGGAGAGGTCGAGGTTCCCGGTCCACCCGTAGCGCACGTTCAACCCGAGCGCCAGCACGGAGTAGATGACGCCGATGGTGGCGATGGTGACCACGTACTGGACGACCTGGTTCATGCTGTCGCGGTCCTCGCGGGCCTGACCACCCCGAGCAGGCCGTTGGGGCGGAACAGCAGGGTGATGATCAGGAGCCCGAAGGCCACCGACTCCTTGTAGTCCGGTGGGATGTACAGCGCGCTCACCTCGGTGGCGATCCCCACCACGACCGCGCCGAGCATTGCTCCGTACGGACGGCCGATGCCACCGACGACGGCGGCTGCGAAGGTGGGAAGCAGGAAGGAGTACCCGAGGCCGGGCCCGAAGCTGCCGATGCTCGCAGCCAGCACCCAGCCGGCCAGCCCCGCGATGGCACCTGCGAGCAACCAGGTGAGGCGAACCACGCGCGCCGCGTTGATGCCGCAGTAGCGCGCGAGCTCAGGGCTGTCGGCGACCGCGCGCTGCGACTTGCCGAAGGGCGTGTACATCAGCAGCGCGTGCAGCAGCACCATGATGAGCAGGGCTGCACCGATGACGATGAGGTTCTGCGTGGTGAAGAGGAACGGACCCACCGCGAACGCCGTGTCGCTGTTGAGGGAGAACGACACGTTGGCGCCGCCGAAGAAGAGCTCCAGCAGCGCCTGGACGACGAAGGAGACGACGATGGTGAGCACGAAGAGTGTCACGGTCTTGGCCCCGCGACGGCTGTACGGCTGGAGGACGAATCCGTTGATCAGGTACGCGAGCAGGCCTCCTGCTGCGATGGCGGCGAGCAATTCCAACGGGACGCTGTGGGTGTGCTGCTGCGTGACGTACGCTGCGTACGCTCCCACGGTCATCAGCTCGCCGTGCGCGAAGTTGGGGACGCTGGTGACCGAGTACTGCAGCGAGAGGGCGACTGCGGACAGGCTCAGCGTCGCCGCCGAGATGAGCCCGAAGCCGATGCCGAGGAGAAGGTCACGCACCTGGCGAGTTGCTCCACAGGCGCATCTCCGCACCGCCCACGCGTTCGCCCGGTGTCATCGGTCAGGTACCTCAGGGTGAGACGTCGCTGGACGTTTTCCGTCAGCGGAGACGGAGCGACCGGAGGGTACTGCGGACCGGACCTAAAGGTCAATAGGTCCGTATGTTGATATGTTTTGCCCCGCCGGGACCCGGGTTGTAGACCCGGGTTGGACCTGGCCGGCGGCTAGGGGCCGGCCACCTCGAGCGAGTCAGCGATCAGCTTGAGACCGGTGTAGTAGGCGGCAAGGAGCAGGAGATCCACCACCCCGCGGTCTCCAAAGGCCGCGCCTGCTCGGTTGAAGGTGGCGTCGGACATCTGTCGGCGCACGGAGGCGCGCACGAACTCGACGGCTGCTGCCTGCGCGGGCGCCAGGGCCGTATCGTCCCCGTCGGCAATTCCACGCAGGACGTCGGCGGGCAGCCCCGCGGCGGTCGCCGAGCGCTCGTGAGCGCGCACCTCGGCGTCGAAGTGTAACTCGTGGACGGCGGCAAGGATGGCTGCCTCGGCCACGGCGGGGGTGAGGTGCGGCGCGTCACGGCAGTACGCTCCCACCCCGCCGAGCCGCCGAGCGGCTGACGGGCTGTTCATCAGCATCTGGAAGAGCGGGCCGGGGACGACCTTGCCGTGACGCGCCTCGGTGAACTCATCGATCGCAGCACGCTGTTCGGGAGTGGCCCCGGCATCGGTCACCCGTGGAAGGCGTCCCATCGCCCCCTTGTTCACGGCCCCGGTCTCGATGGAGGCGCGGACATCCGTAAGACCTGATGAATTGTTCGCACTTGTGCCATGCTACCCGCTCGCATCGAGAACCGACCGCAGAGGAGCCACGTGATCACCCTCGACTCGTACATCGGTGGTCGGTGGCAGAGCAGCGACGCCTCGCCGGTCTGGGATGTCAATCCCGCCCGGCCCTCTGAGGCGGTGGCGTATGTACACCACGCGGACCCGGCGATGGCCACTGCCGCGGTGGAGGCCGCGGCGGCGGCGTTCCCAGTGTGGGCCAAGACCCTGGCGCCCGAACGCGGCGCTCTGTTGCGGCGCGCGGCGCACCTGCTCGCGGAACGCGCCGAGGAGATCGGACGCGACTGCTCCTCGGAGGAGGGGAAGGTGGTCAGCGAGGCCGTCGCCGAGACCCGCAAGGCTGCCTCGATCCTCCAGTACTTCGCGGGCCAGGCGCTGGACCCCGACGGTGAGACCTACCCGAGTAGCAGTCCCGGGACCTTCCTGTTCTCGCGCCGGGAACCGCTCGGCGTGGTCGCGGCCGTGACCCCGTGGAACTTCCCCATCGTCATCCCCGCGTGGAAGATCGCGCCGGCGCTCGTCTTCGGCAACACCGTGGTCTGGAAGCCCGCGGAGATCACCCCGCTCACCGCTGTCCACCTGGTGCGAGCCTTGGAGGACGCCGGTCTGCCTGCCGGGGTGCTGAACCTCGTGCTCGGTCGCGGCTCGGTCGTCGGGAAAGTCCTGACAGAGCACCCGAGCGTGCGGGCCATCACATTCACCGGGTCGACGCCGGTGGGACGGGGAATCGAGGCGCGCGCGGTGCCGTTGGGGAAGAAGGTTCAGCTCGAGATGGGTGGCAAGAACCCGGCGGTGATCCTCGCCGACGCTGACATGGAGAGGGCCGCGCAGACGGTGGCTCGAGCTGCGTTCCTGCACGCCGGGCAGAAGTGCACCGCCACGAGCAGGGTCATCGTTGAACGCGCGGGGTACGACGAGTTCTCGTCGCGGCTTGTCGAGGTGGCTCGAACGATGCGTGTCGGCGACCCGTTCGACGAGCACACGCGCATCGGTCCACTGGCGTCGCAGGACCAGCTCGACACGGTGATGGAGTACCTCAAGATCGGTCGCGCCGAGGGTGCGTTCACCGAGACCGGCGGCAGCCGCCTCGATGATCTCGGCGACGGGTACTTCGTCGCTCCCACCGTGTTGAGCGGGCTCGACGCCTCGAGCCGAGTGGTGCGTGAGGAGATCTTCGGGCCGGTGGCCGCGCTTCTCCCAGCGGCGAACTACGAGGAGGCGGTGAGGCTTGCCAATGACACCGTGTTCGGCCTCAGTGCCAGCCTGTTCACACGCGACCTCGACAAGGCATTCCGGTTCGCGGCCGACAGCGCGACTGGTTTGGTCAAGGTCAACCAGGAGACTACCAACACCGAGATCCACATCCCATTCGGCGGTGTGAAGGACAGCTCCTCGGGCGCTCGCGAACAGGGCAAGACCGCGCGGGACTTCTTCACAGAACGCAAGACGGTGTACATCACCCACTCAAGAAGCTGACGCCTCTCAAGCGCTAACATACGGACATCCGGACCTCATTACCTTTTGGTACGAGGTTCTCGGGTGGCCAGTGGAGGACAGGAATGCCACGTGTGCGGGTCGCCACCGCGATCGCGAAGATGCTCGAGAACGCGGGCACGGAGTACTGCTTCGGCTACAACGGCCACGGCAACTGGGCCCTCCTCGACTCCTTCGTGCACGAAACCTCGGTTCGCACCGTGGCCGCGCGATCGGAAGACCATGCGGTGCACATGGCCGACTGCTACTGGCGGATCAAGCGAGCGCCGCCGATGGCCGTGGTGACCACGTCGGTCGGGCCCGGCAATGCCAACATCACGCCGGCGGTGGCGATGGCCTTCTTCGAATCGTCCGCGCTTCTCGTGCTCGCCGGGGGCGGGGCGACGCAGTGGCAAGAACGCGGCGGGATCGAAGAGTTCTACCGCTACGGGCCCGACGAGTGGATCCAGAGCCTCAAGGTGATGACCAAGAAGGTGGTCATGGTGAACCGGCCGGACACCGCCCTCGAGACGGTTCTCAGGGCATACAAGACCGCGATCAGCGGCCGGCCCGGCCCCGTCGTCGTGCAGATCCCGTTCGACATCCAGCACACGGAGATCGACCTCGCTGACATCCCGGACCTCGGCTCGTGGACGACGATCAGCCGGCCGGGTCCTGACCCCGCGGCCATCGCCCGGGCCGCGGACCTCATCAGCGCCAGCTCACGACCACTGCTCAGCGTGAGCAGCGGCATCCACAACGCGCGCGCCTGGGACGCGCTGCAGGCGGTTGCCGAGGAGTTCACGATCCCCGTGGAGACGGCCGTCCCCGGGAAGGGCGCGATCCCCGAGCGGCACCCTCTATCGCTCGGCTGTGTGGGCCGCGGTGGTACCGGCCAGGCCAACCAGGCGGCAAGGGACTGCGATGTCCTGATCGGGGTCGGAACCAGGTTCGGCGACATCGACACCGGGGCGTGGACCCTGCACGACATACCCGGCGCCACCCGACTTGTCCACATGGACGTGGACAGCGAGGAGATCGCGCGCGTCTACCCGACCGACGTCGGCATCGTCACAGACGCGCGGCTCGGTCTCGAGGCGCTCGCCGCCGCGCTGCGGACACGCACCCAGGCAGACCGCACCCCGTGGATCGCGCACCTCGACAGCCTCAGGACCGCATGGCTCGCCGAGGTGGAGCCGATGCGCCGCTCAGACGCAGCCCCACTCGGCTACGCGCGAGTGTTCGCCGAGACATCGGACATCATCCAGGAGCACGATCCGCTCACCTCGATCGTGTTCGACACGGGACACGCGCTATCGTATGGCCCCGGGTTCCTCGAGGCCTCGTCGCACTTCGTCATCCACTCCAGCTTCTTCCATCGCATGGGGTGGAGCATCCCCGGCCTCATCGGCGCAAAGCTCGCCAACCCCGATCACCCGGCCGTCGGCTTCGTGGGCGACGGCTCGTTCATGATGACCGGCTCCGCGGTGGCAACAGCGTTCGAGCAGCGCCTCCCGATGACATTCATCGTGTTCAACAACGGCACCCTCCAGATCGAACGCGAGCTCATGCAGAAGCAATACGGACGGGTGGCGCTCACCGACTACGGTCGCATCGGCGACGACACACCGTGGAGCCCTGACTATGTCGCGTGGGCGCGAGCGCTGGGCGGAGATGGTGCGCGCGTCGACAGGCCGGGCCAGCTGGGCGCCGCCGTTCGTGCAGGGCTGGCGGCGGACGTCCCGTTCGTCATCGACGTGGCCATCGACGCCGACGCACCAGGATATCGGCCTCTTCCCTACAAGTACCCGAGCGACTTCGCAGAGCGCGGCCTCGCGCACCCGGCGACCTGAGACGTATGGTCATACGGATCTATTGATCTTTCACATGACTGTCCCGTATCATCCGCCGAGCAGCCGCGTCGGCCTGCGCAAATCCGATCGGCGCGAAGGACGTTAATGCCAAACCGGATCGAGCACATCGGGCTGGTCATCGACGATCTCTCGGCCGGCAAGGACTTCATGGTGAATGTGCTCGGCTTCGAGCTCGAGCGCGAGGTTGACCTACCCGAGCGTGCGGTGCAGGCAGCCTTCTACCGCAGCGGGTCGATCCAGCTCGAGATCATCGAGCTGACCACCGACGAAGCCAGGCGACGAAGGCTGGGGCCGGAGGGAACCAAGGGGCGGATCGAGCACATCGCGATCATCGTCGACGACCTCGCCGCCACCCTCGAGAAGGTACGCGCACACGGTGTGCGCTGGACGCCGCCCGAGCCCCCGTACACGCGGATCCCGGGGCGCACCTGGGTGTTCACGGACCCTGACACCACCGGCGGAATCATGTACCAGTTCATGGAGCTGGATACGTGACGCCGTCAGCGCCGTGACGGGCGCGGGCCAGACGCTCAGCGAACAGCTGGCGCGCTTCAGCTGCGGTCTGGAGGCCGCCGCGCTGCCAGCCGCGGTCGTCGAGGATGCGACACACCGCGTGCTCGACGCTGTGGGCGTCGGCGTCGCCGCTCGCAACAGTGATTTCGCGCCAGCCGTGGTCAAGGTCACCACCGCCGCGGGCGGCACCGAGGAGGCGACGATCCTGGGCTTCGGAGACCGGGTCCCAGCCCCTGCGGCAGCCTTCGCCAACGGAGCGCTGATCAGCGGCGAGGACTTCGACGACATGCACAGCGTCGCCATGGTGCACATCAGCAGCGTGGTGGTGCCGACACTCCTGGCGGTGGGACAACGTGTGCGCCCCAGCCCGGAGCTGGCGCTGGCCGCGCTTGTCGCCGGTGCCGAGATCGGCCTTCGGATCGGCGCCGCGGCACCGCATCGGTTCATCCTGCGCGGGCTGCACGGCACGGGCGTGTGCGGCCCATTCGCATCGGCCGCGGTGGCCGCGAAGTTGCTGGAACTCGACGACGAGCAGACGACGAACGCGCTGGGCATGGCAGGCAGCCAATCCGCAGGGCTGATGCAGGGAGTGCTCGACGGCACGTGGGTGAAACGCCTGCATGCCGGGTGGGCCGCTCAGTCCGGGATCACCGCAGCGCTGTTCGCCCGAGAGGGTTTCACCGGACCGCGCGAGGTGCTCGAGGGACGTGGCGGCCTCTACGCCGCCCTGCTCGGCGGTGATGCCGAGGCGGTGGACATCGCCTCGGTGACGGCGTCGCTCGGCGACAATTGGCTGCTGCCGACGACGAGCTACAAGGGGTACCCGAGCGGCGCCTGGACGCACGCCTCCATGGACGGCGTGGCGCAACTCATGGCCGCGCACGACATTGCCCCACCGGGCATCGACCGCATCGAATGCACGCTGCCCGCCGATGCCATCCCGGTGGTCTGCGAGCCCCGGGCGACCAAGCTGAAACCCAACTCTCCGTACCACGCCAAGTTCAGCCTCCCCTTCTCTGTCGCCCTGCGCGCAGTGCTCGGGCACGCGACCCTGGCGGACTATTCCGATGCCAGCCTTCGCGACCCCCGCGTCATCGACCTCGCGGCTCGCGTCCAGTGCATCGCGGACACGGAGCTGCCCAACGATGGGTTCCCGGCCCGGGTGTCGATCCTCACGCGGGATGGAGAGCGGTTCCGTACCGACCTGCTCATGCAACGGGGCAGCCCGCAGTCGGCCATGTCTCGCGCGGATCACCTCGCAAAGTTCCGGGAGAACACGGCGGAGGTCCTCGGCGACGGGGTCAGCGCGGAGCTCCAAGAATGGATCACGTCCCTGTGGACCAGCGCTGACTGGGATCGTCTGACGTCGCTGCTGGCCCCGCCCGCACCATGACCGCCGCCGAACCGCTGTCGACGGAACGTGTCGCGGAGGCCATCCTGCAGCTGCACGGCGGCGCCGACGGGCATGCGGCATTCCTGGGTGAGGGCGAGCTGCGCACCGTCCTCGAGTCGGCCGGGGTGCAGTTCGCCGAGGCGATCGCGGTGCCGGACGGCGACGTCGAACAGGCCGTCCGGGCCGCTGAACAGCTGGACGGTGCGGTCGTCATCAAAGCACTGCTGCCAGGGGTTCAACACAAGAGCGAGCTCGGCCACGTTCGGACAGGGCTGCGCACCGCTGACGACGTGCGCGCCGCCGCCACGAGCCTGCTCGCTGCCACACACGACCCGGCTCGCCCTGCGCCGGTGACGCTCTCCGTGCAGCACCAGCTGTCGGGCGTCGAGCTGTCGATCGGTGTGCGCCGCGACCAGCTGGGACTGCTGTGCGTCGTGGCCGCGGGCGGAACGCTCGTGGAGCTCCTGGCGGACTCCGCGTGCAGCCTGGTCCCCGTCACACGTGATGCCGCCGGGACGATGCTGCGCCAGCTGCGGATCTGGCCCCTGCTGAATGGCTACCGCGGGTCTGCGCCTGTCGACCTCGAGGCCATCGTCGACATCATCGAGATCGTCAACGGGCTCGCCCAGAGCCTGCCCGAACTCGCCGAGCTCGAGATCAACCCGGTCTTCGCATCGAGCGCTGGGTGTGTCGCCGCAGACGCCGCCGCTCGCCTGGACGGCGACGAGATCGCAACGCATGAAAGGCAGGGAGACGGCAGCAGCATCCTGCGATCCATCTTTGCCGCTCGGCGCATCGCGATCATTGGAGGAACGAGCAGCGCCAAGGGGCTCGGCTCCCTCGTCCACCGCTATCTGGTCAGCCAGGGATACGACGGAGAGGTGGTCACCGTCAGCCGCACGTACGCGACGGACCTGGAGGCCGGGCGGTTCACGCGAGTCGCGGACGCCCCCGGGCCCATCGACCTCGCTTTGATTGCAGCACCCGCGCCGCACGTTGCCGAGATCGTTCGCGAGTGCATCGCTGCGGACATTCGCGTGGGGATCGTGGTGTCCTCCGGCTTCGGGGAGGTCGGCGCAGAGGGAGCGCGGCTGCAGAGCGAGCTGGTCGAGTCCGCGGGCGAGGCGTTCCGGTTCCTGGGGCCGAACTCCCTGGGTGCCATCGCCACCCATCCGCAGGTGTGCATCAGCTTTGGCATGGCCCTGGAACGGCCCGTGCGCAAAGGCCCGGTGGGTTTTGTCTCGCAGAGCGGGGCCTTCGCGAGCGCACTGTTGAGCCGCGCGGAGGAGTCGGGCGTGGCATTCAGCCACTGGATCAGCGTGGGCAATGAGGCCGACCTCGACATCGCTGACAGCATCCGCTTCCTCGCTGCCGCGCCCGAGACCACAGTGATCTGCGCGTACCTGGAGGTGATCCGCCGGCCAGAGAGCTTTGCCAGCGCATGCAGGGACGCCCTTGCCGCCGGCAAGCCCGTGGTGGTGATCAAGGCGGGACACACCGAGGCGGGTCGTCGCGCCGCTGCCTCGCACACAGCCGCGCTCGCCGGCACGGATGCCGCATACGAGGCGCTGTTCGAAAGCTGTGGCGCGCTTCGGGTCGCGTCCCCGTTGCAGCTCCTCAGCGCAGCCCGCGGTCTCCTCAGCGCCGGCGCCGTCCGCGGGGACCGGATCGGCGTGGTGACAATGTCAGGTGGTATCTCCACCCTCATCGCGGATGCGATCGCCGACAGTGACATGGTGCTCGCCGACCTCAGGCCAGACACGCAGGCGGCGATCAGCGCGGGCATCCCGCCGTACGGCAGCTCGACGAACCCGGTCGACGTGACCTTCAGCGCGACGACAAGCCCGGAGCTCGTCACCCACGCCGTGAGAGTCCTCCGCCGCAGCGGCGACGTGGACCTCGTTCTGGTGCAGCTCGGCACCAACAGCGACCCCGGCGCAGAGCACATGGCCCGCGACCTGGTGGCGGAGATGTCGACCGATGGGCCGCCGCTGCTGATCGGACGCCTCGGCGCTCGCGACCTCGCGCCTCGCGCGCTGGAGGTGTACGCGGCGGCAGGCGTCCACGTGTTCGACTGGCCGGAGAAGCTCGTCCAGGCTGCCGCTGCCTGTGTGCGGTACGGTGCTTTGCGTGCTCGCGCCCTGGTCGAGCTCGAGGGCGACTGACGTGGACTTCAGCCCCTCCGGGGAGCAGCGTGAGCTCATCGACCTTGCTGCGCGGCTGACGCGTCAGCTGGCCCCGAACCCACGTGTGTCGTGGGCAGAGGCCGCAGAGTTTCCGTGGGACTTCGCGCAGGCCCTCGCCGCGCACGACCTGACGGGCATCGACCTGCCCGCCGAGAAGGGTGGACAGGGACTGACGCTGCTGGACGCCATGCTGGTACTGGAGAGCGTCAGCTCGAATCACCCGCACGTCGGCGACGCCGTGCAGGCGACCAATTTCGGCGCAGTCCGGCAGATCGCCGCCTTTGCGAGGGACGAGCTGGTCGACGAGGTGCTCCGACCCATCCTCGCGGGTCGCGCCCTGGCCACCATCGCCATGTCGGAGCCGGGTGCGGGCTCATTCGTGTCCGACCTCCTGACACGCGCCACGGTTGACGGCGACAACGTGGTCATCAACGGGTCGAAGGTGTTCAACTCGAATGGTCCGAACGCCACGCACTATGTCGTGTGGGCGCGCTTTGGCGACGGCAAGGACCAGGTGGGAGCCGTCGTCGTACCGGCAACCGCCGAGGGCTTCAGCCGCGGCGCGACCGAGCGTTTCATCTCAGGCGAGACACACTGCACGCTGAGCTTCGAGGACTGCCGCGTGCCCCGCCACAATGTGCTGCTCGAGAGCAACGCGCTGCGCCGCATGCTGTCGGTGTTCAACATCGAGAGGCTCGGCAACGCCACCCGATCACTGGGACTCGGCGAGCTGGCGTTTCGCCTCGCCGCGGCCCACCTGGTCGCGCGCCAGACGCCCCATGGTCGACTGGCCGACCTGCAGGGGCTGCGCTGGAAGCTCGCCGACATCCGCATCCGCCTGGACTCGGCGCGCCTTCTTCTCTACCGCGCGGCCTCCGAGCTGCGCGACGGGATGCCCGACGCGCTGTCCACCTCGCTCGCCAAATGCGCCGCCAACGAGGCAGGCTTCTTCGCCGCGACCGAGGCGCTGCAGATGTTCGGTGGGTACGGGATGACCACTGAGATGCCGCTTGACTACATCTTCAAGCGAACACGCGGTTGGATGATCGCCGGCGGCAGCGTTGAGATCCAACGCAACCGCATCGCGTCGGAGATCCTTCGCCGATTCGAGGCGGGGGGATGAGCGTTCCGCGCTGCGACCCACCGACATGTACCGGGAGGAAGACACGTTGCCTGTGTTCGTGCGTGAGATACAGTTCGAGCCGGATGATCCTCGTCGCGCCGCGGTTCGTGCCGCTCATCTGGCCCACCTCGCCACCCTTCACGAGCGTGGCGAACTGCTGACCTCCGGCCCCTGGGCGACCGGCGACGGCGCGATGCTTGTCTATGAGGCGCCCGACGAGAATGCGGCACGCCGGCTGGTGGAGGCCGATCCGTTCTTCACCGAGCGGGTCGTGACGGAACTCAGCCTGAGACAGTGGAATCGAGTGTTTCCAAAGGCTGTTGACGGCGCCTGACGGCGGGCGACGGTCGGCCCATGAGCCACCCGCAGTCATGTTAAGGTACGAATGCTCCGATGCTGTCACTTAGCTCCTCCGGATCGCACGTTCCGCTCTATCACAGGGTGTTTGCGATCCTTCGCCAAAGGATCAACGACGGCGCATACTCCACCGGTCAGCAGCTGCCGACCGAAGATGAGCTGGCGGTTGAGTTCGGCGTCAGCAGAGCGACCATCCGCCAAGCGGTCGGTGACCTCGTCAACCAGGGGTTGGTCCTCCGTCAGCAAGGACGCGGCACCTTCGTCACCGAACGCGCTCTGTACCCGGCCGGGCAGCGTTTCCGAGGTGCCCTGGCGGACCTGATCAGCGAGACGAAGCGTACCGGTATCACGCAAGTGGAGATCTCGCGCAGTACGCAGCTGCCCCACGGCGTGGCCGCACAGCTGGAGCTCGGTGCGGGGCGGGGAACAATAATCCGCCGGATCCGCACCGTCGATGGCGAGGTGTTCGCGTACACCGTCAACCACATGTCTGACGAAGTGGGCCGCCTCCTCACGGAGAGCCACCTGCGCAAGCGATCCCTCATGGCAATGCTGGAGGGCAGCAACGTCAAGCTCACGGGCGCTGTGCAGTCGATTCACGCTCAGCTCGCCGACCTCACCATCGGCGAGCGCCTCGGCCTCGATTTCGGTGACCCGGTGCTCTTCGTCGAGAGACTCCTGTACGGCGCTCGGCGTCATCCGGTCCAGCTCGTGCAGAGCTGGTACCGCGGAGATCGCTACGAGTACACGGTCACGCTCGAGACAAGTACCCGTCCCGGGACCCGGCTCGGCGCCCAGTTCGCTTAGACGCCGGCAACACGCGCGGATGCGCAGGACCTCGCCAGCGTGTTCCCGTGGTGTACGGCGTGGAGCCGGCCACGCCCCACGATCGTAGCCGGGGGGCGGCAGACACCCGCCGCCTCCCGGCTGCACGCTAGTTGTTGAAGTTGCCGTCCTGACCGGCAGACCCGGCCGCATCGCTGTTGCCGCCGGCATCAAGCGCCGCGTTCCGAGGCTCGCAGTTGTTGCAGTTCGGCTGGTTCTCTTCGGCCTCGGCAACCTCGGCGCTGTCATTGCACTCGGCTGGCTCACCTTCACGGGATTCACGTCCCTCTGGTGCGCATGGGCTGCCATCACGTCCATCGCAATCGCGATCCATCTTCGCCGCGCTGAGCAAGCGCCCAGTCTGCCGCCCGTCATTCTGCAACCGATCTGAGACGAATCTGGAGCACTGCTAGATCCAATATCACCAGCACGGCGAGTGGGCAGCCCTCTGCGCGTGGCTAGAGAGGGCTGGGCGTCAGCAACATGGGTATTGGTGACCAAGGGGCCCTGGACCTCCCCAAACTCTAATTCCAAAGTGGCTCCATTGTCCCCGCCGACGGGTCAGCGCCGACCGACGAAGTCAAACCCGGCGTCCTCGACGGCGCTGCGCACCGCCTCTTCGTTGGGCTCAGAAGCGAAGTCGACGTCGATCTGGTCGGCTGTGTGCGACGCCACCACCTTGATGACCCCGAGGAGCTGGCCAACCGCGTTGCTGACACTGCTTTCGCAGCCCTCGCAGGTCATCCCCTTGACTTCGAACGCCACTGTCGTCACCGCCATCTCCTTGCTCTGCGCTGTCCCGCTGTATCGGCGGATAGGATACCACCAGGGGGTATGGGGAGTGCGCGCGCACACCGTCTAGCGTGGCCCACGAGTGGCGCGCGGGGCACGCGCGTGGCGCGCCACCTCCCGCTGAGGCCGCCTCCAGTTCGAGCTCTCCGGCTGCCAGTCCGGGCGGAGGTCCACGTCATCTGCGCCAGCGGACACCACCCTCACGCCGCCGCGCGACTCCTCCGCCGGACGCCGTCGACGAGCACGGCCCCGCGGCGTTGCGCCGCTTGGGCCTCCAGGGGATCGCAGTGTCCGACCCAGGCGCGACGGAACCGGCGGAACATCAATGCCCTCGTGAGCAGAGGCGCGACCGGCTCGCGCCGCCGCGGAGACTGCAGTGGTGGGTCAGCCGTCGAGCGCCGCGGCGACGCGGCGCAGGCGTTCGGCGACGTCGGCGGCGATCAAATCCAGTGCGGGGTTGTCGACCAGGGCGAGGACCGCCATCGGGTCCATGAAGGACACCCGCGAACCGCCCTCCTCGCGCTCGGCCACGACGACATTGCAGGGAAGGAGCAGGCCGACTCCTGGCTCTGCCTGGAGCGCTCTGTGGGCCAGCGGTGGGTTGCAGGCGCCGAGGATCTCGTAGCGGGGGAAGTCGACATCGAGCTTCTCCCGCATCGTCGCCCGCACGTCAATCTCGGTGAGGACGCCGAAGCCCTCGGCCTTGAGCAGTTCGCGAGTGCGAAGGTCCGCCTCCTCGTAGGCGAGCGGAACGTCGACGCTGAAGCCGACCGTGGTGTCGGTGGTGCTCACAGAGGGACCTCCATAGCCAAGATCAGGCGGCGTGGCAGCTGGTCGGTGATGCGGAGCGGCATGGTCGAGGCTCCTTGGTGCTGCGGCCGGTAGGGACCGCCTACTGGTTTGATACCCCCAAGGGTATATGGTCGAAACCTTCCTCCGCCACGCAGCTTCTCCCCCCGGTGAAAGTCTACCCTTGATACCCCTATGGGTATGTTGACCCGAGAGGTCGCCACCAGCCCGACTCCGGGAGGTGTGATGACAGACGACGCCGTAACCGAGGAGGCCCTGGTTCACGTGCTCTTGAAGCGCTTTCATACCGGCTGGCAACCAGTTCACCGCCGGACGCTCCAGGGTCATCGGTCGCGGTGAGCCGGGTCCCACGTCCATTGCGACCAGCGATCGGCTGGGCGGTCGGTGTTCTGCTTGCATGGGTCGCGATCCGACTGGCTGCGCCCCGGGTGCTGAGACGGTTCTTCCGCGTTGCCCGTGTTCCTGTCGGCGCGACGCCCGCCGCGGTGGGACTCGACGCTGAGGACGTGATCATTCCAGGCCCGCGGGGGCGCCGTCTCCGCGCGTGGTTCATACCAGCGGACGAGACAGGCCGTCAGCCTGCGGCGCTGGTGCTCCACGGCTGGACCGGAAACGCCAGCCTCATGCTGCCCATTGCCCCGCCACTGCGAGCGGCGGGGTTGCACGTCCTGCTACTCGATGCCCGCTGTCACGGACGCAGCGACGACGACGACTTCAGCTCCATGCCAAGCTTCGCCGACGATGCTGAGCATGCGCTTGCCTGGCTGCGGATGGATCCGCGCGTCGACCCCGACCGTGTCGTGCTGGTAGGCCATTCGGTCGGGGCGGGGGCATGTCTCCTGGTGGCGTCGCGGGACGCGCGCATCGCCGCGGTGGTCAGCATCTCGTCCATGGCTGACCCCGCCGCGTACATGCGGCGGGCGATGCGTCGCCAGGGGGTGCCCAGGATCGCGACACGGTTCGTGTTGCGCGAGATCGAGCGCGCCATTGGCCTTCGTTTCACCGAGTTCGCGCCCATCGTCACCATCTCGCGGCTGCGCGCACCCGTGCTGCTGATCCACGGCGCCGCGGATCCAATTGTCCCCCTGTGCGAGGCGAAGGCACTCCACCGGGTTGCCCCTCGCGGAACCGATCTCCTGGTCGTTCCCGAGGCTGACCACAGTGCTGTCGACCGCTTCCTGGCAGGGGCTCCAGCGGTGACCGACTTCCTCCGCCACACACTCGCGCAGTCCACGAACCCAGCTCATCGCGCCGGCCCAGCAGCGCCGTGAACTCGTTGACATCCCCGTTCCCCAACCAGCGACCAGGCGAGTCCATGGGCGGAGAGCCGAGCGCGGACGTAACGGCACCCGGCCAAGCAGCACCAAGCCTGAGGGCCGCGCGCACCTGAGCGACGGTCCATCGCGCAAACCCGCCAGTGTCGTCTTCGATGCCGACCTTGACGATGACTGGGTCCTCGCTATCACGATCGCGAATACACCGGATCCACGCGCCGTCGTAGAATATACCCATAGGGGTATACGAAGGGAGCTACGTGATGGAACTTGTCCGCTTCATGCAAACGTCCGTCGGAAGGGCCGTTCGGGTCGCACTCGGTGTGGTCCTGATCGCCGTAGGGCTGGTCCTCGGTGGCGGCTGGCTAGCGCTGGCTGCTGTCGGCTTGGTGCCGACCATTGCCGGATCGGCAGGTCTGTGCCTGCTCGCTCCTCTGTTCCGCGCTCCGATCCGTGGCGTCCACAGGTGACGAGCGACGCCAACGCGCGTCGCGGCAACCCAGGCCTCCCAGGCGGGAGGACATGACAGTGAACGCGCTGGACGGTCAGGCATGGGACGAGCGCTACCGGGGTAGCGAGTTGGTGTGGGGCGCCGGCCCGAACCGCTTTCTCGTGGAGCAGGTCACGGACCTGACGGTCGGGACCGCTCTGGACGTGGCGTGCGGCGAAGGTCGCAACGCCATCTGGCTCGCCGAGCAAGGGTGGCGGGTGGTCGGGGTGGACTTCTCCTCCGTTGGGCTCGACAAGGCGCGCCGATTGGCCGCGGAACGTGGGGTAACGGTCGAGTGGAAGCAGGGCGACCTCACCACCTGGGAGCCGCCGAACACCTTTGACCTCGTCATCGCCATGTACCTCCATCTCCCGGCGGACGGTCGACACCTCGTCTTCGCTCGGATGGCGGCGTCGGTCGCGCCGGGCGGGACGATGCTGGTGGTGGGTCACGACCTCTTGAACCTCTCCGAGGGGTACGGCGGCCCACAGAACCCCGCGATCCTCTACGGGCCCGATGACGTGGTCGGAGATCTGGACGGGATACTCGAGATCGAACGGGCGGAGCGCGTGCATCGGTCGCTCTCCACTCCGGAGGGGGAGGCGACGGCAATCGACGTCCTGGTTCGGGGCCGCCGGATCTAACCGCTCGGCTGGATGGTCAGCCCGTGACGGATGGCCGTCGTAGCCACCGCAAGCACTCGGTGTCGCCCAGAAGCTCCAGTCGGCGCCAGAGGACGGGATTGTCCGTCGCTTGGCTGGCGTGGAGAGCGATGGCCCGCTTCTGAGCACTGCGGCCGACGCGAAGCACGATGTCGATCTCAGCCTCCGTGCGGCCGGCGAAAGCGGTGCCGAATGCAGCATTGAGGGAATCGGCCACTGACACGGGGATCGACCACGCGATCACTGGAAGGTTGAGTCGCTCGCCTGCATGCAGCGCCGCCTCTGTCGCCCGCTGGTGGTCCGGATGTCCGGTGATCCCACCGAGGTCGAAGACCAGGAACCCACCTGCGCCAACCGCCGTGGCATACCGAACGACGTCGTCGACGAGGATGTCGAGGTCGATGCCGGGGAGAGCTCCATCGGCGTGGTCGAGCAGCAGGACATCACTGACCATGAGCGCCCGGGCGGCGGCAGCCAGCTCGGTGGCACGAACGACGCCGAGGTCGCCTGCCGCCCCGTGCAGCCTGGACGCCTCCCCGTGGGTGAAGCTGAGCACGGCCGTCGACGTCCCGGCAGCGGTGAGCGAGTCGATGACAGCACCCAAACCGAAGGACTCGTCGTCGGGGTGTGCACACACCGCGACCACGGTCCGCAGCCCGACGACGTTCGGCGGTGCAGCAACCTCCGACGGTCCGGGACGCTGGGCGGTCATGACGCGACTTGGGTCTCGGCGATACGGCGGCGAATGTCCTCCATGTCGAGACCGTGCACCCTCCCGATCAGCTCCTCCAGAGCAGAGGCGGGAAGGGCTCCGGGCTCCATGTACACGATCACGCTTTCCCGCAGCACCATCAGCGTCGGGATGGACATGATGTCGAACGCCGCCGCCAACTCACGCTCGGCTTCGGTGTCGACCGTCCCGAACACCAGGTCCGGGTGTGTCTCTGACGCCTTCTCGAACACAGGGGCGAACGCCCGGCAGGGTCCGCACCACGACGCCCAGAAGTCCACCAGCACGATATCAGTGCCGGTCACCAGCGTGTCGAAGCTCTCTTTCGTGACCGCCACCGTGGCCATTGGGTTCTCCTCGCTATACCCCCGAGGGTATAGGATACAACGACCGGCCACTCTATGTCACTCGCCCAGGGCACCGGAAATCCGACACCCCTGGGCATGATGGAGCGGGTAGCAGTGTCCAAGAGTCGGACGACACACGACGAGGGATGAGCCATGACGAACGCACACGACGTGATCGAAGAACTCCGTGCCCCAACGCGCTCGTTGCGCAAGGCCGCACCAGAAGCGTGGGCCGGGTTCGCCCAGCTCCATGACGCCGCTGTCGCCGACGGTGCGCTGACGGCACGCGTCAAGGAGCTGATGGCCCTCGTGGTTGCTGTGGTCAAGCAGTGCGACGGGTGTATCGCCTACCACGCGAAGGCCGCGGCCCGACAGGGGGCGACGCGGGAGGAGGTCGCCGAGTCTCTGTCTGTGGCACTGCTCATGGATGGCGGGACCGCAACCATCTATGGGCCGCGGGCGTGGGCGGCATTCGAAGAGTTCACCGCTTCAGTGTGAGATCGCACTTCCACGCCGTCAGGGAGACAGTCGGCGGTACCCCGGCTCGGTGCGCAGGGACGGGCGCGCGCTCGCGTCAATTCGCCCGCGCTACCGTCCAAGCAGCCGGCTAACCCATGACTGCCTCGCCCCGCTTGTGGACGCCTTGGGGTTCGAGCGGCCGCTGCATTGGCAGCGCTGATCACGAGGAACGTGGCCGAGCACCTGCTCGACGTGCGCACCACATCCGGCCCACGTTGGTCGCTGGCAGCTCTTGCAGACAAGTGCTCTACACATGCCCTTCGCCCTTCAAGACGCTCTCGTCGCAAGCGATGCGCGCACGTCGTCCATGTCGAGCGCGCGGACCTGCGCGATGAGGTCCTCGAGCGCTGCCGCGGGCAAGGCGCCGGGCTGGGAGAACACCAGGATGCCGTCGCGAAACACCATGAGCGTGGGGATAGACATGATCCCGGCGCCACCGGCGAGTTCGCGGTTGGCCTCAGTGTCGACCTTCGCGAAGACGATGTCATCGTGCTTCTGTGCGGCGGCCTCGAATGCGGGTGCAAACGCACGGCACGGCCCGCACCACGATGCCCACCAATCGACCAGCACGATGCCGTCCGCGTCGATGATGGGCTGGAACGTTTCTTCAGTCAGATCGGTCGTGGGCATCTGGTCTCCTCTGTCAGATTGGATGAGCCGCGGTTGAACGGGGCGGATCGCAGCTCAGGTGGTCATCTCCCGGTTTGGGGATATCAGGCGAGTTTGAGGAACATCTTCTGCACGTCGGCGATGTCGTAGCCGGCAGCGGCGGATCGATGTGGGTCCTCGAGGCACCAGGTCAGCCCGGCGGAGACCATCAGGAACCCAACCTGTTCGAGTGCCTTGTTCGCCGCGGCGATCTGGGTCACGACATCGCGGCAATCACGACGCTCAGAAAGCATCTGCTGAAGCCCGCGAACCTGACCCTCAATTCTGCGCAGGCGGCGCTGCAGGTCGGCCAGCGTTGAGTCATCGAAGTCGATGCCATGCGATCCCTGGAGTTGCTCGTCCTTCATGGGAGAAGCCTACATGATACCCCCTAGGGTATGCTCTCTCACCATGCTTGCGCTCGGCGGCGGCGGGTCGATCCTCACCGTCCCGGCCCTCGTCTACGCGGTCAGTGAGAACCCGGTGTACCAACCGTGATCTGAGGGGTCACTGCGCTCCGACGCGGCGGGGATGCGCCGAACCTTCGAAACGGCGGAACACACTCCCGGAACGACTTGGCTGGACCCAACTCGAGCGCCGCTAGGGAGACAGAGGGCGCCGATCCTCGCTCACCATAGCGTGCAACTTTCACACCATGGCATGAGAACGGCCTGATACGGCCCGGTGCTCCTACCATCGGCCCTGTGTCGTCCCTTCCAGTGTTCCTGGTGCTCATTCTGTTTGGCGCGGCGTCTGTGGCCACGTGGGCCGCCGGGATCGAGCTCTCGAAGTCAACAGATGAGCTTGATCGACGGCTGGGAATCGGTGATGCGCTCGGTGGGATGGTGTTGCTTGCCATCGCTGGCAGTCTGCCAGAGCTGGCGATCACCATCTCAGCGGCCGCATCGGGTCACCTCGACCTGGCGGCAGGGAACCTGATCGGCGGTATCGCCACAGCAACAATGGTGCTTGTCCTCTGCGATCTGTTCGCGGCCAGACCGCTCACATATCTTGTCGGGTCGCTACTGCCGGTGCTCGAGGGCTTGCTGGTGGTGCTTACGGTGGCAGTTGTACTCATGGGCGCCTTGCTGCCAAGGTCGGTGACCATAGGTGGACGCCTCAGTCCAGCCTCATTGGCGATCGTGGTCATCTGGATCGGCGGAGTGTGGGTTATAAATCGTATGCGGTCGCACCCAACGTGGAAGGTAGTGATGGAGGGCAGTCAGCCGGGCCGGCCGCACCGTCGCGTGCGTCATCCGGTCGCGGACGCAGTGCACGCAACGCATTCGATGTTGCGCGTGGCGACTGTGTTCGGCGCAGCGTCGATAGTGACGTTGTTGGCAGGTGTCGTGCTAGAGATCACTGGTAGCGAGTTGGCAGGCCGCGCCGGAATCGACGGTGTGGTTTTTGGTGCAACGGTGCTGGCGCTGGCGACGGCGCTACCAGAGATTAGTTCAGGCATTGAGGCTGTGCGCCTTGGTGACCATCAACTCGCGATTGGGGACGTATTTGGCGGCAATGCGTTTCAACTATGCCTGTTCCTGTTGGCAGATCTCGTGGCGATGAAACCGACGCTACCGACAACAGGTGCGGCGAACGCCTGGCTGGCTGCGCTGAGCTTGGCGCTGACCGCCGTGTATATCGGCGGCGTCGTCGTGCGGCCTTCGCGACCCAAACGGCTGGGACCGGATTCGATCTTGGCACTGTTGATTTACGCAGTGGGAATCGTTGGGCTCCTCCGGATTGTCCAGTGACCGGAAACGACTGCGTATGTTGCCGGACCAGAAGCTCCCTACCGGCCGACACATGTAGCGGTGCTGGCCATGACCTGCGCGAAACTGTGCCGAAGTGAGTTGCACGGTTTCCACCGGCGGGTCAGGCCCTCTCATTCCGTTCTCATTCCCTCGGGTCGTTGGTGCGAGTGAGCCGCCTTGATGTGGAGTGCGAGACGAACGTCGCTGTCCACAGGGACGGTTGTCCGTTGGAAGCCTACCGCGGGTTAGGGCTCCTCTCGGCGTCATCCAACGACCAGGTCAGCGACTTGCCCAGCGCGCTCGCATACTCCTGGACGGTCTGGAGGGTGCTGTTCTGAGCCACCCGCTCCAGCCGCGCGATTGAGGAGGCCGACGTATGCATCCGGGCGGCTACTTCGGTCTGGCTGAGGCCGGCCTCGATCCTAGCCTGCCGGAGGGTGTCCATCAGTTCTCGCCGGGCCGCCGCGGCCTCCAGGAGTCGCGGGAATTCGGGGTTCCGGGCGGTCCGGTGGGCGACGACGTCGTCGAGCTCGTCGTTAGGGCGAGTAGTCATGCCACTATCATATTTGGTAACTCAATGGCGGTCAATCACTGCCCGGGATCGCCTGTCGAGGACCCGCGCCGCTACGGGCGAATCCCGGCGATCATCCGCGACCCGGGTATCGGCGAGCAGGAGCCGTCGGTGCTGCTCATGGCCGCACTCACCGAGAACATCGGCCGATCCGATCTCTCCGACGCGGAGAAGGCCGACGCGATCACCCGGCTGCGCACTCTCACCGGGTGGAGCGTTGACGAGGTGGCGCGGCGGATGGGTCTCCAGGTGACCCGCGTGTACGACCTGATGAAGCTCGGTCGCCACGAGCCTGTGCGCGCCGCGGCCGCCGCCGGCGATCTCACCCAGGGACAGGCGGTGGCGCTGGGCCGGCTCGACGACACCGAGCTGGCCACCCGGCTCATCGCCGAGGTCCAGGGGCGCTCCAACGACGACACCCTCGAGATCGTCCGGGCCGTCAAGGAGGCGCCCGCCGACCTGACCGCGGACGAGCGCATCGCCCAGGCAATGGCAGTGGTGAGCGCCGAGACCCGACGGACCACCGAGCTGACCCGGCCCGCGCCGATGCCGCTCCACCAGGAGGATCTCGCCCACGCCGAGGTCGTCCTGCTGGCGGCCAGCCCCTTTGCCGCGCTCCGTCCGCGGATCCGGAGCATGACCCGCGACGAGGTGCGCGCCATGATGCAGGCAGCCGCGGAGCAGCTCGATATCTGGCCCCAGCGCGAGTCCTGAGGACAGACTGCCCCGGGGCCGAGAGCTGGCCGGGGTGGGACCCCGACTGTATGGCCGCGGCGTCCAGGGTGCTGCGCCCTGAGAAGCGGGCCCACGGTTCAGCTGCGCAGTCGCGCCACCCTGGGCCCGCGCGTTTCGCGGTCAGGTGGTCGGGAGACCGAGACCGTCTGCCTCGCGGTCGAGGCCAAGAGCCACAGGAATCGCTTCAGCGCTAGCCCTCACTCAAGGCCGCGCCTTGGGCTTCTTGTGACCGGAGTGTGCGGCGGCTGAGGTTCGACGCTCCAATCCGGAGATCGACTCCTCGAGCATCCGCTTCATGAGCCGCTGATAGGGCATGTGGCGCTGGGAAGCCATGTGTTGCAGCCGCGCGAGAAGCGCCTCTGGCATGCGGACGGTGATCGACCGCGTTGGGCCTTGCGGGTCGTCGAAGAGCCGTGCTGTATAGGCGTCGAACTCGTCGTCGGTCATCGCGTCGTACGGATCTTGAAAGTTGCGCGCGGAGAGGATCTCCGCATCGGTGGCGCGTTGACGTGTGGTCATCCTTCGTTCCTCCTACCGCTTGAGCCGGCCGCGACGAGCATGGACCGGAAAGGCAGCACCGTCCGACAGCTCGATGAAGGCGACCACGAAGGCGGTCCCGGAGCGGTTGGATCCCTGTGCCACCGTGGTCCCGTGCACGGCGTCAGGTTCTTCTTGACGATTGGTGTCGGCGAATACATCCTCGATGTCCTCCTTGGTGACGCCCCGCTCGGGGTGGTCCTCGGTGACATGGCGGAGGTTGTGAGCCTTCCAGGTCACCCGGCGTGGGTCCATCCGGAGAGTATGTCAGTTTGTACATACGCTGCGTCCATACTGAGCCCCGGAAGCTGCAACGCCGTCCTGCCCCCGGAGCCCGACGACGCCCGGGCCGCCTCCGCCGCCCCGGCGGCGGACGTGACGACTGTCTAACCGGGGGCGAGGCAGATCGTCGCCCCCTGAGCGCGGTCGACGTGGGCACGTCGTCCACGCTCGCCCCACTCCTCGGCGCGACTCCGCGCCGGCTGAGGGTTAGACGGCCGAGAGGACGCGTGCCGGGCGCCGGTCGCTGACGATCTCACCGCCACGGACAACGAGGGGGATCCGGTCGACGTCGGCGAGCAGGGAGATGTCGGCGAGCGGGTCGCCCTGGACCGCGACGAGGTCGGCAAGCTTGCCGGCCTCGAGCGTGCCGACGGCGCCCTCCAGCCCCACCAGCCGGCTCGCCACCGACGTCGCAGAGCAGATCGCCTGCATCGGTGACATGCCGTTGGCGACCATGAGCGCGAACTCCGCGCCGTTGGTGCCGTGGTCACCGACCCCGGAGTCGGTGCCGAAGGCGACATTGACCCCGGCGTCGACCGCCGCCCTGAACGTCTGCGCCTGCAGCCCGGCGACCCGCTGCGCCTTGGCAAGCATCTCAGCCGGGATGGCCTCGGGGCTGGAGGCGGCCCGCGCCGCGACGTCGAGGGGCGCCTTGAGCGTCGGCACGAGGTAGGCGTCCTTCTCCGTGAGCAGCGCGATGCCCTCCTCGTCGAGGAGGCAGCCGTGCTCGATGCTGCGCACCCCGGCGACCAACGCGTTCTTGATGCCCTGCGCCGACATCGCGTGGGCGAGCACATGCTTGCCGTGCACGCCGGCCTCGTAGACGGCGGCGGCGATCTCCTCGACGGTGAACTGGGGGGTGTCGGGCAGGTCGCCCGCCGAGAGCACGCCGCCGCTGGTGCAGAGCTTGATGCAGTCAGCCCCAGCGCGCAGCACCTCGCGAACCTTGCGACGCATCTCGTCCACGCCGTCGACGACACCGCTGGGGATGTCGACACCACTTTCGATGCGAAGCTGGCTGCCGCACGGCAGAAAAGGGTCGGCGTGGCCACCGGTCTGGCTCAGGATCTGCACGGCGAGGCGCAACCGCGGCGTCGGGAAGAAGCCGCGCTCACCGGCCATGCGAACCCCCACCGGCGTCCCGCCGGCGTCGCGGACGGTGGTGAAGCCAGCCTTCAGGGTGTTGAGGCTGTTGGGGATCGCCCACAGCAGCGTCAGCGATCGCGGCATGAACAGCATGCGGCTGAAGTTCATGCCCGCCTGCATGCCAAGGTGGACGTGCATGTCCATGAGGCCCGGGAGCAGGGTGAGATCGTCCCCCTCGATGACCTCGGCATCCGCCGGCACCGACACCCGGCTGCGCGGCCCGACGGCCACGAGGCTGTCGCCCTCCCACACCGCGACGGCGTCGGCGACGGCGTCACGGCCGGTCCCATCGATGAGCCTGTCGGCGATCACTGCGACTGTCATGCCGGTGGCCTCCTCGTCAGCGACTGCGGGCTGAGCGACAGTGTGCCGCACGGGCGCGGCAGCCTGCCGACGGCCAGTGGGTCGGGACCTCATCCGGGAAGGAGTGCAGCAGCGGTCGCGCCGTCACCGGAAGGAGGATCGGCTCGTCGCTCCCGGTGATCTCGATCTTGATCGTGACCGGCGCCCCTGACGGCGCCCTCCCGACAAGTCGAACATTGGCCTGCCCGAAAGGGTGCGGTTCCCGAGGCGCGGTGATCCGGGTCTCGAAGCTATATCGCGCTCCGTAGTCCGGCACCAGCTGAATGGCGCGATCGGCCGCCGCCTGCACGAGCGCCGTGAGTTTGTCGTCGCTGAGGGATCCGCCCGCGACGACCGTGAAATCCAGATCCTCGGAGTAGCGGTAGGTCGGGAACCAGCACTTGCGGAGCGCGGTGCCGCCCTTGAACGCCAGTTGGTCACCGAGTCCTGGTGTCGCGGCGATGGCGGCGAGAAGGTAGCCGAGGATGTGGTCTTTGATGACCGCGTCGAGGAGCAGCCCGGAGGCGCCACGGGCCTTGTCGATGATCTGCCTATAGGTCGGCATTGCTGGCCCGCGGGGCGGCTCTCTGCCCCGCATCGGCGACCCGGGCGATGACGCGCGGGTTGTTGGTGATGTGGGCGTACCGCTGGAGCCGATCCAGATCCAGGTCGTGGAGGTGTTCTTCGAGGAGCAGCTCGCCGAGGTACCCGCTGCCCGGCACCCGTGGGTGGAGGAAGGTGTCAAGGACGGCCCGCTCGCGGTCGAACATCGGCACCTGGGTCTCGGTGTCGAGCCAGACGTCGTTGATGCCGAACATTTCGGACTGAGGGATCTTTCGATAGATGTAGGTGACCCCCTCGATGACCCAGCCATGGTGGCCGACTTGCTGCAGCAAGGCCGCTGACGCTCCGCGGCTCATCGGGGGAAGCACGGTCTTCGGTGAGGAGGCGGTGACGATTCGCAGAGGGGTTTGATCAATCAGGCTCCAATGGCTGAGTGCTGAGGGCCCCGAGATCACCGACGGCCGCACCAGGGTCGTTGCCACCAGGAATTCGTGGAGGTGCGCGGGGCCAAAGGGCGGGGCGGCTCGGTACAACCCACCCTTGAGACGAATGGCGATGCCCGCCTGGGCTGCGAGGGAGAGGGCCTTGTACGCCGAGTCCGCCGACATGCCGAGCTCACGGGCGGCGGCCATCGCGGCGCGGCTCGAGAAGAGCGGTCCTTCAGCGAGCGTCACCTCTCGGACCAAACGTAGAGCGGCGCCAGGGGCCTGAGCAATTGGATGCGCGACGGTCATGGTTCACCGACCCGAAGACTACAGAACTGATCTATACGTCAGAAACGTAGTTGACCCTAGCAGATTCTACGATTCCCGACTACGTTTCTTACCTATGAATCAGAAACGTAGTTGGACCGGTAGTCCTAAGGGGTTCTCCGGAGCCGGCGGTCGGGTTGGCCGGTTTTGGACGTCGCCTCGGGTCGTACCGCGCGATCGTCTCGCGCCGCACCCCCGTCTCCCGCTCGATCCGGCGGTACCCCCAACCGAGATCGAGCAACGGCCGCAATCCGTTGTCTGTCAGGCACTTTCAGGTAGTTCCCCACTGTCACCTCCCTCTGATCTGAGCCGCCGCTCGCTCAGGCGAGGAAGCGGGTCACCGCCTCGGCGACGCAGCACGGCTTGGCACC